>ULOJ01030070.1_pt1 | contig 19203 bp, 18 predicted proteins | sample 1952461 | NCBI WGS metagenome assembly ULOJ01 (sample SAMEA4835600, study PRJEB28245) | human gut metagenome | biome: gut microbiome; material: fecal sample | place: Denmark | collected 2008
AATAAATATTGAAAATCAATGTTTTACAAGACAAGCGCCCGACTTTAATATATAAAGTTGGGCGCTTTTTCATTTATTGTAGAACTCGTTTTCAGCAGAAATACAGAATGCTATATATTATCGATAATTTTTAACATTGCTGCAATATCCTCAATTATCATAGTTACTTTAGACTTTTCAATTAAAAGAATAGAATATCCTACTTTTGGCGTTTTAACAGCATTTGTAACATAAATACCCATTTGTAAAATATCAAAAATAGAGGAAACATGGTTTCCTGCAAATTGAAAGAATGGAATTATTGTTTTCTGGTAATCAGCTGAAGGTTCGCCATAAAAATCTTGCACGGGATCAGGCGGAACAACCTCATTTATCATAACCGCTTTAATTGTAAAAGGATCAATCTCAATATTATTAAGATATAAACCATTAGCAATACCAACCTTAGTTTCAAGTTCTTTTTTTTACATTCATACTTTATTTCTCACTAATGCCTAATTTAAATACAAATATAAACAAAAAATATAATCTTCTTGAAATAATGAGAACTTTTATACTTAACACCAGATTCAAATCTGGTATATAGTTATAATCAAATGTGCATTAAAACGGCATAAATATTATATTTAGATAGAATTTTAATAAAATAATTATCATTATATTTGTTTTTTACATAAAAATGTGTACCTTTGCAACCGCAAAATTCACGATAACACGACTATATCATATTAAGGAACAATAAAAACAATATCTTATGAATGCAGTACAAGTTGTAGAAAATCTCAAACAGAGATTTCCAAATGAGCCTGAATATATCCAGGCCGTAAGCCAAGTATTGGGAACAATAGAAGAGGAATACAACAAGCACCCTGAGTTTGACAAGGCAAATCTGATTGAACGGCTTTGTATCCCTGACCGAGTGATTGAATTTCGTGTCTCATGGGTTGACGACAAGGGCAATGTACGCACCAACATGGGATATCGTGTACAGCACAATAATGTAATTGGTCCGTATAAGGGAGGATTACGCTTTCACCAATCAGTGAACTTGGGTATCCTTAAATTCCTTGCATTCGAACAGACATTCAAAAATTCACTTACCACATTGCCTATGGGTGGAGCAAAGGGTGGTTCAGACTTTTCACCACGTGGTAAAAGTGACGCAGAGGTAATGAGATTCTGCCAAGCGTTCATGAGCGAACTTTATCGCCATATCGGCGCTGATGTAGACGTACCTGCCGGTGATATAGGCGTAGGAGGACGCGAAGTTGCGTACATGTTCGGTATGTACAAAAAACTGACACATGAATGGAGCGGAATACTAACAGGAAAAGGAATCCAATTCGGAGGCTCATTGATACGTCCGGAAGCAACAGGTTACGGTAATGTGTACTTCCTCGTAAATATGCTCAATACGCGTGGTATAGACATCAAAGGCAAAACTGTACTCGTAAGTGGATCTGGCAATGTTGCCCAATACACAATCGAGAAATGTATAGAACTTGGTGCTAAAGTCGTAACGTGCTCCGATTCAGACGGATACATATATGATCCAGATGGTATTACCAGAGAAAAACTCGACTATATAATGGAGCTCAAGAACATTGAGCGTGGACGTATCCGCGAATATGCCGAAAAATATAATGTTAAATATGTCGAGGGAGCCAAGCCGTGGTTTGAAAAAGCCGATATTGCATTACCGTCGGCTACACAAAATGAAATTAACGAAGAAGCAGCCAAAGCTCTTGTAGCAAACGGAGTCATTGCTGTCAGTGAAGGTGCAAACATGCCTACCACACCGGAAGCTATCAAGGTATTCCAGGACGCAAAAATCCTTTATTCTCCTGGCAAAGCTGCAAATGCGGGTGGTGTTGCTGTATCAGGACTTGAAATGAGCCAAAACTCAGAACGTTTAAGTTGGAGCCGCGAGGAAGTTGATGCTAAATTGCATAGCATAATGAACAACATACATGAGAATTGTGTAAAATATGGAACCGAACCGGATGGCTATATAAATTATGTCAAAGGTGCCAATATTGCAGGTTTCCTTAAAGTTGCAAAAGCTATGATGGCTCAAGGCATAGTATAAAGATATAATAAAAAATTCAAAACCAGACAGTCATTGTTTACTGTCTGGTTTTTTTTGATAATCAAAATTATTACGTACAAAAGAATAAAAATTACGAAATTCTAGCATTGTTATCCCATCTGGCAAAAAGCTAAAATCCAATGGCTCGCATAACAATTTCTTGTAAAGAGTTTCACATGCACGGCATAATATTTCTTGATGGTCAAAAGCCAATGATGGTATTTCATCAAACTTAAACCAACTTGCTTTAGCTGCATCGTTTCCACCTGTTACAGACTGCAAACGAACAACTGCATAATAAGCTATACTTATAACCCGTTCACGAGGATCACGGTCAGGATTAGTGAAAGCATAAAACTGATTTATAACCACATCTGATAATCCTGTCTCTTCTTTCAACTCGCGTAAAGCCCCTGATTCCGCGGATTCATCAATATTGATAAAACCTCCCGGAAACGCCCACTTGCCTTTATATGGTTCATGACCTCGCTCAACAAGCAAAATCATCAAATTCACCCCATCGAAACCAAAAACCACGCAATCAGCAGTAACACTGGGATGAGGGTACTTGTAATGATATCTCAATTCATCATCCATATTCAACAATAATTAAAAATATCAAAAGTCAGCTCAGTTACGACTTGACATTGTTGACATTAAAAAACAAACGTATTTCAGAATACGAAATTACTGGATTTACTGCTCCTTTCACTTCTGATATGGAAGTAACGCGTGGATGGGCTACTAAGAAAGTCTGTAATTCTTCTATATGACTTTGAGGAATTACCTTGTCTATACCCAACAAACCAGCCTTAACAAAATAAGCCAAATGTCCCATTACCGTATCTGCAACGAGCCCACGCTCTTTAGCAATCTGCCCTATCGTCATTCCTGATTTAAACATATCAAAACTAATTTCACGTGTATTTTTAGCGGTTTTCTTTGCTATGGGCAATTTTTTCTCACGCTTCACAGTTGAGTCATTTGCATTCAAATTCAATATAATCTTGGCTTTTTCCGAAAGATAATCCCCTGTGGAAAAAGACACATAATCTTGACTTTCATATTCAAGAAGCTTCTTTTTGATTATTAGTTCATCCGAAAATGTCGCAAACCGTTCTTCAAATTGCTGCTTTATAATCTTATTATCCGTGCTTATTTTCGTCTTTGCCAACAAAATCAAAAAATCTTCCAATCTCTCTGAAAAATATTTTGAGGCCTTTCGTATGCGTTCATAAAGATATGCATCATCAGTATTTAATACATCACTTGACAAACGGGAATATTGCACCTTAAATTTTCGGGCAACATCTATAAGTTCATTAAATATAAGTCCAACATTTTTATAATTGGTGAGAAGCTTTGAATATTTACTATAAAAGTGTTCATCAATTGTTCGCAACAATAATCTAAACGAAGAATGTAACGTCGTAAAATCAAAAAGCTCGTCAAGAAGATTTATAAAATAGGCCAACTTTAACGACAAGAGTTCTGATTTATTTGGAATACATAAATCCAACCCATCAATATAACGTTCTACAATTTCATCACTTATCAAAGAGTCATGTCGCAGAGGAGCACTCAAAACAATACCATCTAACGTCTTACAACGGCTTAATGCGACATAAGCTTGTCCATGAGCAAAAGAATGTGAAACATCAATAATTGCATGGTCAAATGTAAGTCCTTGACTTTTATGTATAGTTATTGCCCACGCAAGCTTCAATGGATATTGTCTAAAGACACCTTCTACTGTTTCTTTAATTTCTTTTGTTCCATTATCAAGCGTATACTTAGAGTTTGTCCATTCAGCCTTTTCCAATCTAAAAGCCTCACTGCTGTTTTTCCCTTTCACGATAATATTGTCATTAGAAACTGCTATGACTTCACCTATCATGCCATTATAGAAACGTTTATCAGGATCATTTTTAATGAACATCACTTGCGCTCCTTGTTTCAATATTAAACCTTTATCTGCAGGATATGAAGTTTCAGGGAACACGCCTTTCACCTCTGCATTAAAAGTATATTCATATCCAGGAAGTGATGACAACTCTAAATCATTAATTGCCTGAGCTTGAAAATTATGTGTTGTCAATCGTATGTAATCACTTTTCGCATCCGGTTTGAACCCAGGAATGTATCGCTGATTTAATGTGTCAAGAGTTGCATCTGTTGCTTTGTTTTCCCTTATTTGATTAAGTAAAGCCACAAATGAAATATCCTGCTGACGGTAAACAGTTTTTAATTCTACCGTATGATAACCAGCCTGAGCCAACGCCTTGCTTGAAAAAAAATATGGAGTGTCATATACCGCACTTAATAAAGCCCATTCATCATCTTTTACAACTGGTGCAAGTTGTTGTAAATCACCTATCATAAGTAATTGTGCTCCACCAAAAGGTTTGTCATGATCACGATATCGACGCATAACAGAATCAACCGCGTCCAGTAAATCAGCACGTACCATACTGATTTCGTCAATTACGAGTAAATCTATCGTACGTATGATATCCCTTTTAATCTTGCCAAACCTAAAATATCTTTTCTCTGCACGGTCATAAGTTACTCCGGGAACAAATGGAGACAATGGTAACTGAAAAAAAGAATGAATAGTCACACCACCAGCATTGATTGCGGCGATACCTGTCGGCGCTAACACAACCATACGTTTAGGAGACTTTACCTTTAATTCTTTAAGAAATGTTGTCTTACCAGTTCCTGCTTTTCCGGTAAGAAAAAGATTTGCTCCCGTATGTTCAATGATTTCCCATGCAAGGTCAAGCTCGGCATTCATTATCATAATTCAATAATAAAAAAAGATAAACACAGATGACAGATAGATTTTTCTCCTGTTTATGAATATAAACAAAACCCTATTAAAAAGCCTCTCTGTATTTACCCTCGTTCTTATCCTCAAGCATACTTAAATATGAATTATATCGGCTTTCTGATATGTAATGTTCCTCAACAGCTTTTCTTACAGCACATCCTGGTTCATGCGTATGTGTACAATTTCGGAAACGACAATCTTTTGAGTACTTGAAAATCTCCTTAAAATAGCCACATATTTCCTCTGGTTCCATGTCAAAAGTACCGAAACCCTTGATTCCTGGAGTGTCTATAACCCAACCACCATAAGGCAAAGGCAACATTTCACTAAACGTGGTTGTATGCATACCCGTGTCATGAGCCTCGCTAATTTCAGATGTTCGTAAATTCAATCCTGGTATAAGCGTATTCAGCAACGTACTCTTACCCACTCCACTATTACCACTAAACAAGGTAATTTTATTCTCAAGCAACGGTCTGAAACATTCTATTATAGAGTTGTCAAATGCAGACACAGACAAACATTCATACCCTATTGTTTCATATAGGTGTACCATCATTTTCTGATATTCTACATCTTCAGGTGATAATATATCTATCTTATTAAAAACAAGAATCACCGGAATACGGTATGCTTCTGCCGAAGCCAAAAAGCGGTCAATAAACGTGGTTGATGTCTGTGGATGATTAACTGTGACAATAAGAAACGCCTGATCAATATTCGCGGCGATAATGTGACTTTGTTTAGAAAGATTAGGCGACTTACGTATAATGTAATTGCTCCTGTCACCTATGTCGGTAATAAAAGCTGTCCCTTCAACATTACGGACAATATTCACCCTGTCGCCAACAGCAACAGGATTTGTACTGCGTATACCTTTAAGCCTAAAGTTGCCCTTGATTTTACATTCTATTAATGAGCCATCGTCTGTCTTTACAGTATACCAACTGCCTGTATTTCTTATAACAAGACCATTCACTTCCGGATATTACTTTTTGCATTTATAAAATCAAGAGTTAAGAGCCCATCGTTTCTTATGAAGCTCTTACTCTTGATTCTTATTCGTTTTAGACAGTCATAATTTCTTTATTCTTTGCTGCAAGCAAGTCGTCTATTTTCTTTATAAACTTGTCATGAATTTTCTGGAGTTCAACCTCTGCATCCTTTTCATTATCCTCTGAAAGACCATCTTTAATGGCTTTCTTCAACTTATCCTTTATATCGCTTCGTACATTACGAATCTCAACTTTAGCCTTCTCCCCCATCTTGTTACACTGCTTCGCCAAATCCTTACGGCGTTCCTCCGTAGGTTGTGGTATACCGAGACGTACTATCTCGCCATTATTTTCAGGAGTAATGCCTACGTCCGAATCCATAATTGCCTTTTCGATATCCTTAATCATCTTTTTATCCCAAGGTCGTATGGCAATTGTTCGCGGATCAGGAGTAGATACGTTAGCCACTTGATTAAGCGGCACCATAGAACCGTATGAACTTACTCTGATACCATCCAATATGGCAACATTAGCACGTCCCGCACGAACATGTGACAGCTGATCTTCAAGATACATAGCAGCCATCTCCATTCTCTCTTCAGTTTCCTTTAAGGTAGCTTTTACGTCTATCATATGATTAAATATTTTTCAGTTTTGCAAATATAATGATTTATTCTGAAAGAACAGCAATTTAACTATGAAATATATTATTGCTCTTTCATCTGTTCTCGATTTCATCTCCAATCTCCTCTTTCACCATATTGGTAAGCTCAACAAATTGTGGTATTGACAACTGCTCTGGACGGGATGTCATAATCTCATTACCATAAAAAACAGCATGTTCTTGCACATTAGGCAAAATCTGTCTAAGTGATACACGCAACATTTTGCGACGCTGATTGAACACTGTCTTAACCACACGCCTGAACAAAGTCCAGTCACAACCAAGATCAACCGTCTTGTTGCGTTTCATACATATTACGGCACTTTTTACTTTTGGTGGTGGATTAAACACGTTTTCGTCAACAGTAAACAAATATTCAACATCATACCATGCCTGAATCAACACGCTCAATATTCCATAAGCTTTAGTTCCTGGAGCTGAAGCCATGCGTAAAGCCACCTCACGCTGTATCATACCTGTGCAACATGGAATTAACTCCTTATTGTCAAGCATCTTAAAAAATATTTGCGATGATATATCATAAGGATAATTACCTGTAAGCACAAACTGATTTCCTCCGAACAAAAGGTTTAAGTCCATCCTTAAAAAGTCCTCACCTACAATACTTTGCCGTAATGACGGATACTTCTCATTAAGGTAAGCTACAGATTCTGAGTCTATCTCAACAACTTTTAAATCACGACCTTTCGGCATAAGATATTGCGTGAGTACTCCCATACCTGGTCCCACTTCCAATATAGGTATACCAGGACATGCATCAACAGTGTCGGCTATTGCCTTAGCAATGTTCAGGTCAGTAAGAAAATGCTGACCAAGATTTTTTTTCGGTCTTACGGTTCTCATCAATCACATTTATATTGAAGCATAGAATCATGACAAAAACTCCACTATCTATATCATGCTTTATTTATTTTGCAAAGTTAAGGAAATAATGCGGCAAATCAAAATCTTTCGTTTGTTTTGGAAAAACAGAAATGCTCCACATAAAAGAAAAGAAGAAGAAGCCTTAACTTCCTCTTCTCTATATTATGCGGAAGATGAGGGATTCAAACCCCCGATACCCGGAAAAGGGTATACCGGATTTCGAGTCCAGCGCATTCGGTCACTCTGCCAATCTTCCTTTTCAACATACAAAGTCCTGAACTTTGATGTTTACGGCTGCAAAGGTAATATTATTTTTTGATATAACCAAGAAAAACAATCATTCGAATGAAAGTTTTTTCAGCCTTTCCTTTAATTGTTCTGCTTCGCTCTGCCTGATACCAAGCTTTACTTCACACGTTCCATTATAAGTCTGTGATATAATCCGGGGCTTCATATCTTTCACAACTTTCATTACAGCATTCATCATAACATAAGGAAAATCATAAGTTATAACAGTCTCAATCTGGCGGATCACTATCTCTGAAGCATCCAGCGCAGCAGCTGCTGCCGTCTTATAAGCGACGATAAGCCCGCCTGTTCCAAGATTTACGCCCCCATAATAACGTACAACAACAACAAGCACATCGGTCAGTTCACGGCTGTTGATTTGTCCAAGAATAGGTTTGCCAGCCGTACTGCTGGGTTCCCCATCATCATTAGCCCTGAAATCATCACGTTTAGCCCCCAACATATATGCGTAGCACACATGTCGCGCATCATAATATTTTTTCCGATATTCCTGAATTATATCCTTAATTTCTTCAAGCGTTTCTACATGATGCGCAAAAGCAAGGAACTTACTCCGTTTTTCGGAATAAGTCCCTTCACCGATATTTACGATTGTCTTAAATTCATCAGAATTCATCCGACATCAATCTGAACTTTACGAAAGTTTGTGTATTACAAGTCCCGAACGCAATTTTGGCTCAAACCATGTAGCTTTTGGTGGCATTATCTTACCGCTGTCAGCAATATCCATTATCTGCTTCATTGTGACAGGGTAAAGGGCCAAGGCCATGCGCATTTCACCTGTATCTACACGTCTCTTCAGCTCACCTAAACCACGCAGACCGCCCACAAAATCTATACGTTTGTCAGAGCGCAAATCCTTGATACCTAAAATTCCGTCAAGGATAAGACGGCTTGATATGTCAACATCCAATACTCCTATAGGGTCGGTATCGTCATAGGTACCAGGTTTAGCCGTCAAGCTAAACCACTTGCCGTCAAGATACAATGAAAAATTATGCAAGCATGCAGGTTTATATGTTTCACTTCCTTTTTCCTCAACGTCAAAATCTTTCGCCAAAGCCTTAAGGAATTCATCGGTAGTAAGTCCGTTCAGATCCTTGACCACACGATTATAATCCAAAATCGTCAATTGTGACGCCTGGAAACATACAGCCATAAAATAATTATATTCTTCATTTCCTGTATGATTAGGATCCTGTCTTGCTTTTTCTGCGCCTACCAATGCGGCTGCAGCCGAACGATGGTGACCGTCCGCGATATACAGTGACGGCATTTTTGCAAACTCATTCGTTACAGCGGCTATATCATCGTCATTAGAAATAATCCAGAACTGATGACGGAATCCATCTACTGGAGCGATAAAATCATATTCAGGTTTTGTTGCCGCATACCTCATTATGAGACTATCAAGCGCGTCGTTATCAGGATACGCAAAGAATACAGGTTCAATATTTGCATTATTGACACGCACGTGCTTCATTCTGTCCTCTTCCTTATCCCGCCTTGTAAGCTCATGCTTCTTTATAACACCGTTAAGATAATCATCAACGTAAGCACATACAACCAAACCGTACTGGGTTTTGCCGTTCATTGTCTGTGCATAGATGTAATACTGCTCCTTGTCATCCTGCACAAGCCAGCCTTTGTCTTGGAACTTCTTAAAATTCTCGGCTGCCTTGGCATACACGCGTGGATCATACTCACTTGTTCCCGGCTCGAAATCTATCTCAGGCTTTATTATGTGATATAGACTTTTTTCATTGTTGCCTGCCTCATTACGAGCTTCCTCAGAGTCAAGCACGTCATATGGCCTCGACTCAACCTCCTCTACATACTGTTGTGGAGGACGTATACCCCTGAATGGTTTTATTCTTGCCATAATTTAAGACTATTTATTAACCTGGAACTTAGTACAACCTTCATTAAAATAAGCATTGATTTGTTTTGCCGCAGCTATACCGGCATTTATATTTGCCTCTGCCGTTTGCGCGCCCATCTTCTTCGGCGTACTGAAATAACGTCCTTCAAACTTCGCAAAGTCTGCGTCGGCATCCGGCTTGATGTCCGTTATGTATTTCAAGTCTTCACGTTCTGACATCAATTTTAGCAATTCCGGTTCATTTACCACTTCCTTGCGAGCCGTATTTATCACTATTCCGCCCTTTTTCATCTGTCCTACCAACGCATAGTTTATGCTTTGCCGGGTTTCAGCTGTTGCAGGAATATGCAACGAAACGATGTCGCACTCTTTAAACAAATCATCCTGTGAGCCAACAGCATGTACTCCAGACTCCTCGATAACGTCTTTCGGACAGAAAGCGTCATACGCATATACATCCATGCCAAATCCTTTAGCAATGCGGGCAACATTACGTCCTACATTACCAAAAGCAAGTATTCCGAGTTTCTTACCTTTCAATTCTGTTCCGGCTTTACCATTATAGAAATTACGTACGGCATATACCAATAAGCCGAATACAAGTTCTGCTACGGCGTTGGAGTTCTGTCCTGGTGTATTTTCAACAACAACGCCCTTTCCTTTTGCATATTCTGTGTCAATATTGTCATATCCAGCACCGGCACGCACGACTATTTTCAAATTAGCAGCCGCATCAAGCACGGCAGGTGTAACCTTGTCCGAACGTACGATAAGAGCGTCCGCATCTTTCACTGCAGCAAGCAATTGTGCTACGTCAGTATATTTCTCAAGAAGTACGAGTTCGTTTCCTGCTCCTTCTATTTCTTTTCTTATTCCCTCTACTGCCACTGGAGCAAAGGGTTTCTCGGTTGCTACTAAAACTTTCATCTCTTTAGATTTTTGGTTAATTATATACTTATATCGGTTGAAAAGATAAAGAGAAACACGCCCCACCTAAACACATAACGCAAGTATATGATGACGACATGCTCCCCTTTATCCGTAAAATCAGATTATTTAATGCTGTGCTTCAAAGTCTTTCATGCACTTTATAAGAGCCTGTACGCCCTCTACTGTCTGCGCATTGTAGCAGCTTGCACGGAATCCTCCGACCGAACGGTGTCCCTTGATACCAACCATACCCTGTGAAGTAGCATACTCAAGGAATGGTTTTTCAAGTTCAGCGTACTCTTCGTTCATTACAAAACAAATATTCATCACCGACCTGTCTTCAGTAGCAACCGTACCACGGAACAACTTGTTGCGGTCAATTTCGCTATACAGCATGTCTGCACGTTCGCATGCACGCTTATCCATAGCCTCAACTCCGCCGTTCTTCTTAATCCAGCGCAATGTTTCCAATGCCGTGTAAATCGGTACTACAGGAGGTGTATTGAACATTGAGCCCTTCTCTACATGGGTCTTGTAGTTCAGCATTGTAGGTATTTCACGCGGTGCCTTGCCAAGGGCGTCATCCTTGACGATAACAACTGTCACGCCTGCCATTGACAGGTTCTTCTGTGCACCGGCGTAGATACATTCATACTTCGATACGTCTACGGGGCGGCTGAAAATGTCTGACGACATATCAGCAATCATCGGAACGGGAACATCTAAGTCCTTGCGTATTTCAGTACCAAAAATGGTGTTATTGGTTGTTATGTGCAGATAATCCACATCGGCTGGACATGTCCAGTCCTTTGGAATGAATGTATAATTCGCATCGGCAGAAGAAGCGACTTCCACCACCTCACCAAACAGCTTAGCTTCCTTGATAGCCTTCTTTGCCCACGTACCTGTATTCAGGTAAGCGGCCTTCTTTATAAGGAAGTTGTAGGGAATCATGCAGAATTCGAGCGAAGCGCCACCTCCCAGGAAGAGCACGGAATAGCCCTCTGGCACACTGAGCAGTTCCTTGATTAATGCCATTGCTTCATCTACAACAGGCTGGAAATCCTTTGCCCTGTGACTGATTTCAGCCAATGACAAGCCACTTCCGTTAAAATCCAAAATCTGCTTTGCCGTGTTTTCAATGACTTCACGCGGAAGCATTGACGGGCCGGCGTTAAAGTTGTACTTCTTCATAATGAAAATATTTTTATATTAAAACGATAGTTCAAATTTGCAGTTGCGAAATTAATTATTTTATTTCATTCCCGCAAATTATTTCACTAAAATATGCAAATAAGTGTCATTTTGTCACTTTATAAGCTCTATTACCGTCTTTATACCCTTGAGCTTAGCTCCAACTGAGCGCTTTATTACATCTTTCCATTTACTACTGTCAACAGCTGCATAAGCCCATCGTTCCCTTACGTCTATCCTGCCAATGTCATTACCGTCAAGTCCGCAGGTCTTGCATAAGAACCCAAGAATGTCGCCACGTGAAATCTTGTCTTTCTTTCCTTTACCTATATATAATGTAACCATGCGTGGTTGTGGAGGCAATATACCGTTTTCAGGTATGTCATACTCTTCAACAGGCTCACTTACATATTCAGGCACCGTCTCGTCCGGACCAAGCAGGAAAAACGCCCGGCCTTCCGACTTCCATCGTGCTGTGCGCCCTGTACGGTGGACATACTCGTCTTTACCTACCGGCAAATGATAATGTATTATGTTATCAACCTCTGGCATGTCGAGGCCACGCGACGCAAGATCTGTAGCTACAAGCACATTGGCTGAACCGTTTGCGAACTTGTAAACAGCAGCTTCACGCGCTTTCTGATCCATTCCACCATGAAAAACGCTTATCGTAAACCCTTTGCCGGAAAGATAAGCCCCTGTTCGTTCAACACTGTCGCGATAATTCAAAAACACGATAGAACTCGCCTGGCCAAAACCGCACAACATTCTGTACAAAGTTTCAAGCTTGTCTTTTTCATGACTCTTAACATACAGCAGTTTAATACGGCCCGCCGCGTCATCGCAACCAATGTAATCTATACGTTCAACATGGCCGATGTTGACAAATGACGGTATCTCTTCAGCAACTGTTGCAGATAAAAGGAAACGCCTGATGACACCGGGCAGCATGCTGAAAGCACGTTTCATTTCATCGGCAAAGCCCATCTTAAGACACTTGTCGAACTCGTCTATTACTACGTATTTCACGCTAAACGGGCTGAAATTGCCTTTGTCAAGATGGTCAACAAGACGCCCCGGAGTGGCGAATACGACCTGCGGCCTTAACTTGTCAAGCTCTCTGTGTTCGTCCATTGCCGGCCTTCCGCCATACAAGCACATGGCAGTCAATCCTGTACCCATACTCTTGAACACGTCACAAGACTGCAAGGCAAGCTCGCGGCCGGGCACGATAACTACAGCCTGAACCATGTCTGAAGAAGCATCGAGCATTCTGACCAAGGGAATAAGATACGCAAGCGTCTTACCGCTGCCCGTAGCCGACAACAGTACTACATCCGAAACGCCGCCAAGCATTACGTCCTTCATCCTCAACTGCATGTCGCTCAATGCGTCGATACCCAATTTTGACAATATATCTTCGTCGTTATACATGGTTCTCCGGTTTTTCAAAGCATTACGTTTTATGTTGGCAAAGATACAAAACATAAACGAAACTAACGAATAAAATCAGAAGAATGTTGAACGGATTTATACAAATTAATATCAATCTGACATCCAACGGGCAAACAACAAGAGGCAAACCATCACGCAAAAGGTGCTGTTTTAAAGGCTAAAAGGCCATCTTTTACATCGCAAGAAACGGCCTTTTAAATTGTAAGTTACGACATGACTTACTGTATAATACCATAACAATATCAAGCATAAAATGCATACATATAAAGCTTTTCCCGCCATATAAGTTACGATTTTTATCCTCTTGAATGTATTTCGATATAAAAACGGACGCATATACTCGTGTTTCGATATTTTTGAAGTACCTTTGCACACGGTAAATAACAATATAACATTATTTGAATGAAACTATACGATACATATATTTTCGACCTTGACGGTACGTTACTGTACACTCTTGACGACCTGACATCAAGCACGAACTATGCAATGAGGGAAAATGGATTCAAAGAACACACAACAGAAGAGGTAAGGCTCATGGTTGGCAACGGAATAAGGAAACTTATCGAAAGGGCCATCCCTGGCGGTGCATCTAATCCAAAATATGAGAAGGTATACTCTACATTTATATCCCACTATCTTGAACACAACCTTGATACCACCCGTCCGTATCCAGGCATAACGGAACTTCTGGCAAAACTTAAAGAAAACGGGAAGAAAATGGCCATAGTCAGCAATAAATATTACAAGGCGACCGAACAGCTTTGCATGTCATTTTTCAAGAATTATATTGACGTTGCAATAGGCGAAAGCGAAAGCATACGTAAGAAGCCGGCTCCTGACACCGTACTTGAAGCTATGAGGCGGCTCGGTGTTGGTAAGGAAGGAACAGTATATGTTGGCGACAGCGAGGTTGATATTGCAACGGCAAGAAATTGCGGAATACCCTGTATCAGCGTATTATGGGGATTCCGCGACAAGGATTTTCTTGTCAAGAACGGAGGCGATGTTTTCGTAGAAAAGCCGTCCGAAATTTTTTAATGACATAAACGACAAGGCAGAGTGGAACCGGCACAACCGTCATCACCCTGCCTTGTACTGCCTACACACGTTATTGTAACGTATGGTTATCAATGTAATCCTGCACAATCTCTTTATAGCTTTCAGATATCGGAATAAAGCTCTCACCGATAACAATACGTCCCCTGTCTATCATTTCAACCTTCGCCATATTTACGATAAACGATCTGTGAACACGCAAAAACTGTGGTTTAGGAAGATAATCCTCCATCTTTTTCATGTTCATCAATGACATAACGGGTTTCTTGCCAGCCGTGAAATATAGCTTAATATAGTCCTTGACCCCTTCAACATAAAGGATATCGTCATAATCAATACGGATAAGTTTATATTCGCTCTTTATATAAATAACCCCGTCACTGTTCATAGACTTCATCCGTTCATTGTCCTTGAACAGCTCCGCAACCTTGCTGACAGCAACTAAAAAGGTGTCATAGCTTATCGGTTTCAACAGATAATCGGCTGCATTTACCTTATATCCTTCTATGGCATAACGGTCAAAAGCAGTAGTGAAAATTATCTTCGTGTTTTTAGGCAGCAAATTGGCAAACTCCAATCCGCTTAATTCCGGCATCTGGATGTCCAGAAAAAGAAGATCTACGGGATTATCCCTTAGCTCCTTCATTGCAGTTATGGCACTGTCGTACGTGCCGACAAGGTTTAGTTCTGGCGTCTTTTGGGCATAACTTGCCAATAATTCAGCAGCCAAAGGTTCGTCATCTATTATCGCACATTTGAGTATCATAAAGAACAATTTTAGAATAATACACTTCGTTTTTATCATCAGTACCACGTTCCCAGACATATTTTCCTGCATAAGCCATGTCCAGGCGTTTTGCTACTTGCTCCAATCCTATTCCATGACCACTCTTGTCTGAGTCGTTTTTAGGGAAATTTGAATTACGTATCTCACATTCAATTTTATTCTCATCGGCAATTATATTGATAGAGATGAAACTCGGACGGGTAGTTCCAACTCCATGCTTGAATGCGTTTTCAACAAGTGAAATAATTATAAGCGGGGCTATTCTTAACTCCTTGTCAGTCTTGATGGATACGTTGAAGTCTATTTTTACGTTCTTGTTTAAACGTATTTTCATCAATTCAACATAATTTCCAATGAATTCGGTCTCCTCCTTCAAACTTACGGAATTATTCCTTGCGCCATATAACATCTGCCTCAATAATGAGCTCAACGACAACACTGCCTTTTGAGCCTTGTCCTTGTCAAAGGATATAAGAGCATAAATGTTATTGAGGGTATTAAGCAGAAAATGTGGATTTATCTGGTTTCTGAGATTACTCAGTTCCGCCTCAGTTTTCTGTATCTCCATCTCTTTTCGTTCACTCTCCGCCGTCTGCCATCTTAATGCCAGGCGCACGGAAGTAGCCAAAGTTACAGACAGCAAGCACGGAAAAACATTCCTAACAAACGAAAGCAGCATAGCCATGCCTTCAGGCATTGGGTCATGAGGTGGCGGAGGATTCCATCCGGCCGCAAGTTCAAGCATACGACTTATATCCATAAGCCTGTCTGTACAAAACGCAAATAATAATATGCACAGAATATTTATACAGACATATACATTCCGACGCCCATTAACAAGATATTCAGGCACCAGCCACAAATAATTTATATAGAAAATGGCCGACAGAAACAATGGTAAGCATAGGCGTAAAAGGCACATTACGCCACTGTTTCTCATATGTTGAGGGCTGAAGATTATAGCAGGCGAAGCTACAAGAATCCAGCAGACAACATGAAAAGCTACGATATTGAAAGTTTTTTTTGTCATGGTCCTATTCATATCTTATGGCCTCTATCGGATCGAGCATTGCTGCTTTTTTTGCCGGATACCAGCCGAAAAACACTCCTGTGGCAGTACATACACAGAAACTAAGCAATACACTCCACGGCTGTATGTATACAGGCCATTTGGCAAAGATGTTCACTCCATAGGTTGCACCTATACCAATGAGCACTCCGATTATTCCTCCTGTAACGCTAAGAAGTATTGATTCTATCAAGAATTGGCTCAAAATATCTATTCCGCGCGCGCCAACACTCATGCGCAAGCCGATTTCACGTGTACGTTCCGTAACGCTTACATACATTATGTTCATTATTCCAATACCTCCGACAACCAGAGATATCCCGGCTATACATGCAAGGAGGATTGTCATCAAGTCAGTTGTAGAATTCATCATGCTTGCCAACTCTTCCTGTGAACGTATGTTGAAGTCATCTTCGTCACCTTCACTTTCAGCTGTAGCATCCTTGAGTTTATGTTGAGTCCTCAAAATTTGCGTTATTTCTTCCGTTGCCTTGTCCGTCAAATCCTCCGTTATCGCCGAGCAGTTTATGCTTTGCACGTATGTAATAGCAAGAATTCGTTTCATAACTGAAGTGTAAGGAGCAAGCACGAGGTCGTCTTGGTCCATTCCCATAGAATTATATCCCTTGCTTTTCAATACCCCGACGATTCGGAACGGAATTGTATTGAACCTGATAACCTTACCTACCGGGTCTGAGCCATCAGGAAAAAGATTATCAACAACGGTCTTTCCCACGACACATACTTTGGCACTTGCCTTGATATCCTCATCCGTAAACATCTCTCCGTCTTCAACCGAAAGTTGCCTGATGGTCAGATAATCAGTGTTGATACCATATATCGTTGACGGCGTGTTATTGTTCCCGTTTATGAATTGTCCTGAACTATTCACAACAGGGCTTATCGCGCTGATATATTTACATTGGTCTTTCAGAGCCTCATAATCAGCAAGCTTAAGTGTTTCCATTGACGACGCATCCTGTCTCACGCCACCACGCATGTCCTGTCCAGGCATTATCATTATCATGTTTGACCCCATCTCGGAGATCTGTTTCTGGATACTTTTCTTGCTGCCCTGCCCTATTGCAAGCATAGTTATCACCGAAGCAACGCCTATAATAATACCCAGCATGGTGAGAAACGAGCGCAACTTATTAGCTGCAATGGCTCTCAAAGCTATTTTGAAAAGATTTGTTATACTCATGTCTGTACCTTTTCAGCCTTCCTTTTTCATAGAATATACTTTTTCAATCATCTCTCGACGGAGGTAACTCAGCCAACGACTTTGCAGCGGAAAGGATATTATCGTTCATTTCGTCGCTTCTGATTTTACCATCCCTCAGCACAATATTCCGACTTGAATAATTCGCGATGTCTGGATTATGAGTCACGAATATTATTGTACGTCCCTCTGCATGAAGTTTCTGAAATAGCACAAGAATCTCAAAAGAGGTCCTCGTGTCAAGATTTCCTGTAGCCTCATCAGCGAGCAAAACTGCAGGATTATTAACCAATGCACGCGCTATTGCCACACGCTGCATTTGTCCTCCAGACATCTGGTTTGACTTATGGTACAGTCTATCGCCCAACCCTACTGCTTCAAGCGCACGTATCGCACGTTCACGTCGTACCCTTGCGCTAATTCCAGGATTATACATCAGCGGCAATTCCACATTCTCTATGCTAGTAGTCTTCGGCAGAAGATTATAGTTCTGGAACACGAAGCCTATTTTCCGGTTGCGTAATACTGCACGCTCGGACTTTTTCATACGCCGCACTGATATCCCGTCAAGATAATACTCGCCGTTACTCGGAGTATCAAGACATCCCAACTGATTAAGCAAAGTTGACTTTCCTGAACCAGACTTGCCCATAATCGTAACAAATTCGCCTTCATGTATCTTGAACGAGACACCTCGCAATGCATGCACGGTTTCGTCACCGACAATGAAATCACGATGGACATCCTGTAATTCTATAACGACTTTACGGTCCTCATTATTATTTATAACCATGCTTTACTTCTTGTTTTTCTTATTTTGTCCAGGACCTTTAGGCGCAAACGGACTCGATTCCTGTTGGCTTTCCACCGGTTGTACGCTTTCAATGTTTTTCCCTTGGTCTACCTTTATTTCTGTGACGACTTTGGTTCCTTTACTTATACCGCCAAGCACTTCGGTATTAATGCCATCACTGATGCCAACTTTAATTGCATGTGCCTCAAATACATTATTATTGAATGTCCACACTTTTTTCGCTCCTTTACAGTCCTTGATTGTCGCATCACCGATAAGCTCTTTAGTCGGGGTAAAGCGCAAAGCCTTGTTCGGTACACTTAAAACGCCGTTTTTGTCAAGAGTATATATGGTGACATTGGCCGTAAGACCGGGCTTCAGTTTCAAGTCTTTGTTCTGTGCACTTATTACGACTTCGTAAGTAACGACATTATCCTCTGTATTTCCTTCTTGACGTACTTGGGTAACAGTACCACTGAAGGTATCATCAGGGTATGCGTCAACAGTAAATGATACCCTCTCGCCTTCCTTAACATCACCTATATCAGCCTCATCAACATCGGCAATAACCCTCATATTAGTCAAATCCTGGGCTATTGTAAACAATGTAGGAGTCTCAAAGCTGGCCGCAACGGTCTGTCCTTCCTCCACCTCACGCGATAGAACCACACCATCAATAGGTGAAGATATTGTTGCATAACCCAAATCCGTCTGTGCCTGTTGCAGGCTTTCACGCTGTTCCTTTACTTGATCTTGCGCCTGCCTATATGACAACAACGCTGTTTCATACTCATCTGCACTAACAAGCCCTTTCTTATACAACGTTTCATAACGTTCATAGTTCGCCTTTTGATACGTGAATTGACTTAGTGCGTTATTAAGGTTTGCCTTGGCAATATTAACTTGACTCTGGAGATTTGTCTTATCTAACTCAGCAATAACCTGTCCTTTTTTAACGACACTGTTGTAATCGACATAAATGTTTGCAACTATTCCGGAAACCTGCGTTCCGACGTCTACCGACGTTACCGGCTCAA
>ULOJ01015503.1_pt1 | contig 19056 bp, 14 predicted proteins | sample 1952461 | NCBI WGS metagenome assembly ULOJ01 (sample SAMEA4835600, study PRJEB28245) | human gut metagenome | biome: gut microbiome; material: fecal sample | place: Denmark | collected 2008
ACGAATGTTTGAAAGCCGACGTGGACATTGTATGGATTGGTGCCCGTACCACGGCCAACCCGTTTGCCGTACAGGAAATTGCCGATGCCCTGAAAGGTGTGGATATTCCGGTGTATGTGAAGAACCCGGTCAATCCGGATCTGGAACTCTGGATTGGTGCCTTGGAACGTATCAACAATGCAGGGCTGAAACGTATCGGAGCCATCCATCGCGGATTCTCTTCCTACGACAAAAAGATATACCGCAACCTGCCGCAATGGCACATTCCTATCGAACTGCGTCGCCGTATTCCGAACCTGCCTATCCTTTGCGACCCGAGCCACATCGGCGGAAAGCGTGAACTGATTGCTCCGCTCTGCCAGCAGGCCATGGACCTGGGATTTGACGGACTCATCATCGAATCACACTGCAATCCGGAATGTGCATGGAGTGATGCCGCCCAGCAAGTAACACCCGACATCCTCGATTACATCCTGAACCTGCTCGTAATCCGTTCAGAACACCAGAGTACAGAAAACCTGAACGAACTGCGCCGCCAGATTGATGAATGTGACAACGAACTGATGGACATCCTGGCCAAACGTATGCGGGTGTGCCGGGAAATCGGAACCTTCAAAAAGGAACACAACATGACCATCCTGCAGACCGGACGTTACAACGAGATTCTGGACAAGCGAGGTGCTCAAGGCTCACTTTGCGGAATGGACCCGGATTTCATCAAACAGGTATTCGAGCTGATTCACGAAGAAAGTGTCCGTCAGCAAATGGAAATCATCAACAAATAAGCACGGGAGCGAGAAATGAAGATATTGATTTTAGGAGCCGGAAAAATGGGCTCCTTCTTTACCGATGTGTTGAGTTTTGAACATGAAGTGGCTGTGTACGATGTAAATCCCCAGCGCCTGCGCTTCATGTATAACTGCTACCGTTTTACCCAACTGGATGAAATCAAGGAATTCCAACCTGAACTGGTCATCAATGCCGCCACGGTGAAATACACCCTCGATGCGTTCAACCAGGTGCTTCCGCTCCTGCCAAAGGACTGCATCATCAGCGACATTGCTTCCGTGAAAACCGGGCTGAAAGAGTTCTACGAGCACTGCGGTTTCCGTTACGTGTCCACCCACCCGATGTTCGGTCCCACGTTTGCCAACCTCGACAAGCTGAGTACCGAAAACGCCATCATCATCAAGGAAGGCGACCATCTGGGCAAGATTTTCTTCAAGGACCTCTACCAGCGTCTGAAGCTGAACATCTTTGAATACACGTTCGAAGAACACGATGAAACCGTGGCCTACTCCTTGTCCATCCCGTTCGTATCGACCTTCGTGTTTGCGGCCGTCATGAAACACCAGGATGCTCCGGGTACCACCTTCAAGCGCCACATGGCCATTGCCCAAGGTGTGCTGAGCGAAGACGATTTTCTCTTGCAGGAAATCCTGTTCAATCCCCGTACCCCAGCACAAGTGGAAGGTATCCGCACGGAACTGAACGAACTGCTGGACATCATCAGCCGGAAAGATGCGGAAGGCATGCATGCCTACCTGACCAAAATCCGTAAGAACATCAAATAATAAACTGAGAAAAAGTCTCAGACTAAAATTACGGAAATAAAAATCCTCCTGCCTTTAGCCATAGAATCAAGACAAACTAAAGCTAAAAACAGGAGGATTTTTTATATAATCACAAATAGATTCCTTGTTATCTCCAACAGATTCATCTGCAATCAGAACCGGTATCCTACCGTCAACAAGAAAGCCAGATTCTTGTTATTTTCATTGGCAAAACTATCTTTAACCATATTGGTAAATCCATACTGTCCGGTCAAGTTAATCAAATAATGGTCGTCCAGTTCAAACCCAACACCATACTGCAAACCTACAGCACAGCGGTTCATCACAGCCTCATCGTTGTTACCAACCTTCTTAAACAACTTGGTACCTATTTCTGCTCCACTAGCTTCAACAGTCATTTTTCCACCCAAGCCAAATCCTACGTACGGACCAAGGTTAATCACAAAGCGATTCCCTTCTGTAATATTAAACTTTACTGCTGCCAGCAACGGAATATCAAGATACACCGGATTCATCTTTGTATCGACTCCTCCCTCACTCTCTTTACAGCCCTTGCTGGTAAAGTTCAATCCAGACTGGAAAGACCACATATCGTTAAAAGCATAATCCATACCCAATCCAACCGTATAGCCTACTTTCATATCTGCCTCACTGTTGGTAATGTTTGCCATTGACATACCTCCATGGATGTCAAATCTTGCTTGAGAATAACCCGCAACGGCCAGCAAGCCCAATAACAAAGTCAATAATGTTTTCTTCATAGCCAAAAATCTTTAAGTTAAGTTTCTGTCTCCCTCGAAACAAATTCATTTATTTAAAGAAACATGGAGACTCGCCATTCGGCCATGTTTCCATTCACCAAACTCTAAACCTTTCTATATATAAAAAACAAGTGTCCCTTTTTGTTCATTTTCACTAAAAACAGACCAGAAAATAAACAAAAAGGAACACTTCTATTCTTTACAGCCCTACGCTTTACAGCTTGATTTTCTTTGACACGGATTTCGATTCATTGTGCAGACGGTCGAGCGCAGTCACCACATAACGGTATTTCGTCTTTCCGTCCTCATACGGCAGCTTATAGAATTCATCGTGCGTGATGGCCACAATGTGAGACGGGTCGTTCAAATTCACCTTCTCCTTCTTATCGAAGCGATACACCACGTAATGATAAGCCTTGTCCATTTCCGTCTTGGCTTTCGGTGCGGTCCAGAACAAGATATAACCATCTGCCGTCCACACCGGTTTCAGCTTGCGCACCTTCCCTGGAGCCTTGTCGTCCATAAACGGCGAGGTAGGAAGCAACGCCGGATACTTATGGTATTCCTTCACCAGCATATCCCGATAATGGCCCTTGTTTTCCACCACGGCAGCCGCATACCACTGGCAACTTCCCTGTACGGTCGGTAAAGAACGCTGCAAATTGTACTTAGCCGGTATCTGACTCTGGTTCGGATTCATCAAATCTGCTTTGGAGACTGTACGTACCACATCCTGCCCGATATACAACGGACGAGCAGCCGCATGACGTGCCCACCAGCGAATCAACGTCTCATAATCGGCAGCCGGATGACCGATTTCCCAGTAAATCTGCGGAATATTGTAGTCCACCCAACCGTTGTTCACCCACAGCAGCACATCGGCATACAAGTCATCGTAGTTCTGCAATCCGTTGGTCTCACTTCCGTTCGGGTCGTTTTTCCGGTTCCGGTAAATGCCAAACGGAGATACCCCGAACTTCACCCACGGCTTACATTCGCGCACCGTCTCGTGAATCTCCTTAATCAGCACGTTCACATTATCCCGGCGCCAGTCGGCCCGACGGGTAAATCCACGGCCATACGCCGCAAAACTGATATTGTCCGGAAAATCCTCTCCCGGATTCGGGTACGGATAGAAATAGTCGTCCATGTGAATGGCATCCACATCGTAACGGCTCACAATGTCGCGCACAATCTTGCAGATATATTTTCTGGATTCCGGCAATCCCGGGTCGAAATACAACTGCCCGGCATACTGCACAAACCATTCCGGATGCTGGTTATAAGGGTGCATCGGCGACAAAGCCCCTGTTCCTTTCGTCTTGGCCCGATACGGATTGATCCACGCATGCAGCTCCATGTTCCGCTTGTGACATTCCTCAATCATGAACTGCAACGGGTCCCACATCGGTGAAGGAGCCTTCCCTTGTACACCTGTCAAAAAACGGCTCCACGGTTCGTAGGGCGATTTATACAGGGCATCCGCTTCCGCTCTCACCTGGAAAATGATGGCATTGATACCCGCTTTCTGTAAATTGTCGAGCTGGCTCACCAATACTTTTTTCATTTTCTCCGTAGGCATTCCCTGGAACTGTCCGTTCACACACTGTATCCATGCTCCGCGGAACTCCCGTTTGGGATAACGCACCTGCGCATGCAAACTGCCTGCCCACAGGCTTCCCAACAGGACAAACAGCATCAATAGTCTAGTCTTCATATCTGTAAATTTTATCATATCCTTTTTTCCTTTCCGGACGATTGTCCGATTAAGTCGCAAAGATAATGAATTAATGCTTTAAAAACAGATACCGTTGAATAATTAAGGCTATAGTCCTTTCAATTTGTAGAAAAGAATACCGGCAATTGCCAATCAGGAAAATATTCAGTCTTCACATAAAGCGTGGATAGTTATCGTCCCGGCATGATGGTAGGATTGCCACCTTGGTTTTTAAATTTAACGCTTCTTACTATTTCATACAGAATACCTCCCACATCCAAGCCTATCTTGGTCTTATTGAACTTATAGTAAGGTATTGCTATAGGGCGGGTATCCCAACTTTTTCTCATGGGGTCGTACATTCTTTCAGCACCCACTTCCACTCCCCAACGATCGTTGAACTCATAGCCGATTGTCCCTCCGTAACGGTTCATGTAAAATCCGTAGGCACTTGTGGGAGCGTATGTCCCAAAGGCCCTGATACTCAGTTTGTCGGTTGGTCTGTAGATGAGGGCTCCTGTCGCACCGAAAGCCTGACCTATACTGAATGGGAAATTATACTTTGTCATATTCACTCCTCCCTGAATCTCCCAAAAGTCGTTTATATCATATCGGTACATCAGTGAGGCTTCGTTGATTCTTCCAATTCCGGGTAATGTAGATTGTGAACCATAGCCGTACAGATTCGGAGCAATCATCCCGTTTGTGCTGTAATCACCGTAGAACATCGGAGAAGGATTTGTGTAGTAAGGCATATAAAATGGGCGAGGATACCTTATTCCCTGAATCTCCATTTGAGGAGTATCCGTTTCTGATTTTATTTCCGGCATCTTTTCTTTTACAGCGAATGGTTTCACCGTCGGATTTTCACTATTTAAATATTCATTCGATATTGTCTTCAGACTATCTTTCTTCAGTCCGGAGGTATCTTCCTGAGCATATACACTGCCTGCAATGCAATATAATACTGTAATTAAAAACATTCTGATGCTCATACCGTTGGCTATGTTAGTGAATACAATACAAATATAAGAATTATATTGTAAAACAGATGATTAGAAAGTATCTATTTTACCAGGTTTTCTACTGATTACCCATATTTAGTCGCTACATTTCACATTCAGCCGCACTCTGGTGATTCATTGTCCGTCCGGTGTGGAAACAGTATACGATTATTTTTCATTCTCCCTAAAAATAATACGTCAACGAAGCCACAAACGTTCTGAACTTGGTGTCCGGATTATGCTGATAAGTCTTCGTCATGCCCCAGTCGTATCCTATGGCTACCTGCACATGGCGGGCTATCTCCACTCCGGCACGAAAGCCCACTCCCCAGTCGAAGCGGGGCATCGTTCCGTCCTTAAACACATTAGAGGAAACTGTTTTGACGACTTCCGGCTCTCCAAAATTGCTGCTTATCTGCTTCATTTGACCGAACAGACCGACATTGAAGTGGGGGCCGGCATCCAGAAACAGACTGACATTCTTCCCGACCTTCAGTTTATAACCTAAATGAATAGGAATATGAAGATAGTAAGGCGTACTGTCATATTCGTAAGTATTTTCGTTCATCACATAATAATAAGGGCTTTTCCAGCCATAGGAGGAAAACATAAGTCCCATATCCACATACAACCCTTTCGCCGCCTCACGGAAGGCATATTCCCCTTTCAATCCGGCATGAAAACCGGATTTAGGCATGTTTTCCTTGGTGGAGTGATAATTATATCCTCCTGAAAGTCCGTACCTGAATTCCTGTGCCTGCACCGAAGCAAACAACGACGCGCATATTGCCAGCGTAAGTAAAAATCTTGTCTTCATAATCTTATGGTTTTTAATTCATTATCAATCATCATTCTTTTTCTTTCGGAGAGCTTATCCAATCGCTTTCGTACACATTGCATCCTCCTAAAAGTCCGATGCCGTTTTCCACATTGGTATAATGGCTGCGGATGGGAGCCAACCCATATTTTCCCAAATCATTGTTTTGGATACGATTGAGCGATTGCAGGTAAGTGTACATTTCTTTCGACAGCTTGTACAAATAGATTTTATACGCGATGGTTTCCTTTTGCTCTTCATCTTCATAACCGGGATCGTAATATGTACCCACCTTCAACATATAGCTCTTCCCGTCTATCTTGCTGTCATCCCAACAATACAGATAACGGTAATACTCTTTCGAAATATCGAACACATCATCAAATCCGGTCTTTTCTGAAAGCAACGGTTCCTTTTCCAGATCAAGGTCTACTGGCATATACTGTATGGTATCCCGCATTTCGGGAATCGAATACACCGTCTTTTTCTTTTTAATGACTCTCATCCCATAATAATCTTCCGTACCGGCCGTATCGGTGAAAGAGACGCGAAACTGTATGCCCCTGCCATAATTGCCGTCTGTCAGCACCACCTCCAGTTTCTCCAATGGAAAGGCCTTCGGTATCACCGTTTGTGCCTTGGCAAGCGGCAAATCGGGATACGAGACTTCCATTTCGATACGGTCATCTTCTTTCAATCTGCCCAACACATAATACGACTGAGCCGGAAGCAAACCGGTAGCTGTTTCCGTGTAATTTATCGCCTTCTCCTCTCCGTTCAGCTTGAACACCAGCGTAGGCTGGCCGTCTGTACTCGCCTCCTGGCCATGAATCACCCGGCTCCGGGCCACCTGTATCAAGGTCGTGTCACTCCCCGTAAAAGGCATGCAGAAAAGCACGGTCTTGCTCTCGGCACCCATTTCTTTCAGACTGAAGTCGTGCGTACACGACTGGCATACAAAGACTCCTAAAAGAATAAACCACATTCTGTATCTCATACGAATTTAAAATTTAAGTGTGTAACTGAAGGACGGTATGACAGGAAACACTCCGTGAGTTTTCCCCACAAACGTACCGTCCGGATTTTGCTGTACGGTGGCATAAAGCGGGTTCATCCGGCAATACGCATTATACAGGCTGACATTCCAGATGCGCTCGAAGCCTCTTTTCGTGGTTCTACGGAAGTTAATCCCTACATCCAACCTGTGATAGGCCGGAAGGGAGACATTGTTGGGCATCTCGTACACCAGCATCCCTTCATCCGTTCTTTCCACTCCCGGTAGGACAGGAGCATCCACCTGCTGCGACGGAAGGGTAATACGGTTCCCGCTCCGGTAGTTCCACGAGGCGTATGCATCGATCCGGTCATTAAACTTATGCGAGATATGCACGGAAAATTTATGCCGGTTGTCGAACTTGTCGGGATACCATGCAGGATAGAAGTCCGGGAAATACCGCTTGCTCCACGACAAGGTGTAGGAGGCATCGACCGAGGTCTTCCCATTGCTGTAACTGACATCGGTCTCCATTCCGTAGGCTTTTCCTTTTCCGGTTCTCATCTCGTTCTCCCATCGGTCTGCTGCCGGGTTAAGCATGCCACTGCTGCCGTCATATTCTATCAGGTTGTCCATGGTCTTATAGAATCCCTCCAGACTCCACCGGATGCCATACGGCAGTCTGCCGTAGACTCCTGCGGCCCATTGCTGCGATTTCATCGGCGTAATGTGCGCGGTGGAAGGCACCCAATAGTCGGTAGGCAGGTTCAGATAAGTGGCCGAAAGCTGGTGCATGAACTGGCTCATCTCCGTGTACGAAACCTTCAGACTGGCATTGTCGCACAGTCTAAGGTTGATTGCCGCACGCGGCTCTATCGAATGATATTTCGTACCCGATATGCCAAACAATGTGTAATGTATCCCTCCATTCAGCTTCACGCGTTTGCCTATCGACAGTTCATCTTCTGCATAAAGCGTGAATTCATTGCTTCTGTACCGGTTGGAGATTTGGTCGGTCAGCGCGTTTTGAGAAGCATCGTCGTACTTGGAATAATAATTCTGGGGCACAAAAAGATGGTGCATATAGTTGGAGCCGAAACGGATGTGATTCCACACATTCGGACGATAGTCAAACTCCATCCGGTAGCCGAAATCATGAATGGTGGAACGATTGCGCTGCTCTTTTACGATGGCTCCCTTCGTCCCTTCAATATACCCCAACCGCTCTTCACTCAGGTAATTGAAGTTCGACTGATTATGGGTATAAACCCCTGTAATATTGGCAAACATCTTGTGCGAGAAAATGTATTTCCAGTTGGCGGATGCAGTGAAGTTTCCCCACTGTAGAGTGAACTTGTCCACATTGGTCGGCTCCGGGTCAAACAGGTATTCTTTATGCCTGAACTTGAAAAGGTCATTTCCCGAATAAAGGCTGATATCCGCACGACTTTTTTCCGAAAAGATATGGGTTACCTTTGCATTGAAGTCATGAAACGCATACCGCAGATTCTGCTTGTTCCGACGACTGGAGTTTATGATGGCGAGAGACGGAGCCGTGAGCAAGTCCATCCACGTACGGCGCAGGGCCACATTGAACGAGGTACGGTTCTTCACAATCGGTCCTTCCAACTGTATTCTGCCTTCTAAAAGTCCTAACGTGAAACTGCCCCGGTACTCCTTCATGTTTCCGTCATTGGTACGTACATCGACCACTGAAGAAAGCCGTCCGCCGTAGCGGGCCGGGAAGCCACTCTTATAGAAATCGATATTCTTGATAATGTCCGTATTGAATGTAGAAAACAGTCCTCCGGCATGGTTCACCTGATACAAGGGAGTCCCGTCCAGCAGAAACAGGTTTTCATCGTTGTTGCCGCCATGCACGTACAACCCGGAGATAAGTTCCGTCCCACTGGCCACTCCCGAGAGACTTTGAAGTTTCTTCACCACATCGGGCGAACTCATAAAGTTGTTTCCGTTCACAAAATCCTTTGCCGTAAGCGACATCTTCCCTGTCTGGGTGGTGTATAAAGGAGAATTCAAATCGGCGGTCACGACCACCTCCTCGATTTGGTAATCCGATTTCAGCCAAATATTTTTTGTTTTATTTCCCTTCAACGTAATCTCTTCCATCAGTTCTCCGCTACCGATGTGCGAGAATCGGATTTTGTGGGTTCCTTCACTCAAGGTCAGGCTGTAAAAGCCATGCTCGTTGGTCAGTGTCCCCGTATGGGAGGTCATATCCCACACGGTGGCATTGATTACCGTCTCTCCGTTTTCCTGATAGACGTATCCGCTTAACGTATAGGAGGACAGTTTCTTAAGTATCACATACTCGCCGTTCACTTCCCATCGGATACCAGTATGCTCGAACAGGGTAGCAAGGGCACTTTCCAGGCTATGCATATCGAGATGCTTACCGGCATACGGAATGTCGAGCTTGATAGAAGCATCGTACACAAAGCTGACCGGATAGACTTGCTTCACCTGTTCCATCAGGTCTTCTACAGTGACCCGATGCTGTGCATGCAGGGATAAGACATTCATCAAGGAAGCCAGAAAAAATAAGGATAAGATGCGTGTCTTCATCTGCTTTTCTTTGTGATTTTTATATCCAGTGTCTTTTCAATCAACGCGATGATTTCCTCCAGGTTATCCGTCTTGAACTCACCCGTAATTGTCCGGTAATGTGCCGACGAATACAGTGGTGTGCCATAATAGAGGGACAGTTCTTTGAGTACCTCTTCAATCGGGGTGTTCCGGTAAACGAATTTACCTGTCGCCCATGCCGACGGATTAGGAAAGGCCGGACGGCTCACCACCGGCATTTCGTCGCCATGAGTCAGCATGCCGCACATGTCTTTCGTAAAAATAATCCCGTCTTTGCCGTATCGGGCCTTGAACACCACCTTACCGGATTTTACATACACACGGGTAGCCGTGTCCTGTCTGGATTCGTCCACTTCAAACTCGGTACCCAGCACTTTCACCTGGGCATAGTTGCTCGTGGCCAGGAAAGGAGAATGTACATTCCTGCGGACGGAAAAATACACCTTCCCGGACAAATTCACCGCCCGACATTCTTTTCCGTATGTATCCGCATCGTATGATACCGTGGCCCCTTGGGAAAGAATGAGCAGTGTACTGTCCGGCAGAAAATGCCGGCTCACTCCTGCCTCTGCCGTGAGACACACGGTATGAGGTTCCTTTCCATTCCACAGGGTATGATACCCCACGATACAAAGGAATATCGCCGCGGCTATACCCGAAAAATACAGCCAGCGCCTGCCGGACGGATGGGACTGTCTCTCACCCATTATTTTTCGTAAGGCCTTCTGGGTATCCAGTTTCCCGTATGTGTAATACCGAAGGACAAACTGGAGTTTTCTTTCTTCTTTATCTTTCATGATTGAATGTGTTTTTAGCTAATACTGAATGTCCGGCAGAAAATCCTATGCCGGAAACAAAAAAATTATCCGAAAAAGAACAGATACACCTTTTGCACTCCTGCCTTCACGGTTTTAATCGCCTTGCTCATCTGGTTCTTCACCGTATGGACAGAGATGTGCAATCTGACGGCTATTTCCTCGTATTTCAACCCCTCCCTCTTGGCCATCAGAAACACTTCCCTGCACTTTTCCGGCAAAGAGTCTATGGCCGTCCACATACGGGCCTCATCGTAAGCCCATTCTTCACATTCTTCGTCCGAAAGGACCTCTTCAAGGTCGGAAGGCTGCACGTTGCTGTCAATCAATGAATCTTTCTTCAACGTGTCTATACAGCGGTTTCTTACCATGGAGTACAGGTACGATTTAAGGCCACTTGCGTCCATTCCCCTGTCCTTCCGTCTCCACAGTTCCATGAAACAGTCCTGTACCGTATCTTCCGCATCATCAATATCTTTCAGGTAATGAAGTGCGAACAGACAAAGCGGACGGTAATATTGAAGGAAATGCTCTCTGAATATTTTTGTATTGATGTCCATGTCCAAGTGTGATTGATAGATTCGCATTTTTAAGAAAACTCAGAATCGAAAGTTTACCACTATGAAAAGGCCCGTTTTTTATTATATTTAAACACAAGGACATTCTTTTATACATTCTTTAAATAGGATACACTTTTAGAAACTTCACAGCGGATACATTTCATATAAGAATTAAAAAAGAAAAAACTTATATTTGCATTACCTGAACCAACAATCCTAAAAGTATGAGCAAGATTTATCCGGTAGGCATACAAAGTTTTGAAGAGATACGTAAAAACGGCTACTGCTATGTAGACAAGACGGCATTGATCTACCAACTGGTAAGCAGTGGCAAATACTACTTTCTGAGCCGTCCCCGACGCTTCGGAAAGAGTCTGCTTCTCTCCACACTTGAAGCCTATTTTTCAGGTAAAAAAGAGCTGTTCAAAGGCCTTGCCATGGAACAAAAGGAAAAAGAATGGACAGCCTATCCCGTACTGCATCTCGACCTGAATGCACGGAGATACGAGGATGAAGCTTCTCTTTATGCCATACTCAACCAACATCTAGAAAGTTGGGAAGCAATCTATGGAGATGAGAAAAAGAATCGGGCACCGGAAGAACGTTTTGCCTACCTGATAGAAAAAATCAGCCGTACTACGGGAAAAAATGTAGTCGTATTAGTAGATGAATACGACAAACCGATGTTACAAGCCATCGGTAACGAGCCCCTTCTCCGAAATTACCGTAATACACTGAAAGCTTTCTACGGAGTATTGAAGACCTGCGACAAGTACCTCCGGTTCGCTCTGCTGACAGGTGTGACAAAATTCAGTAAGGTCAGTGTATTCAGCGACCTGAACAACCTGGAAGACATTTCCTTACAGTCCATGTACAACAATCTATGCGGAATCACAGAAAAGGAATTATCGGAAGTCTTTGCAGAAGACATCCAGCTATTGGCTGACAACAACGCACTGACCTATACGGAAACTTGTCGCCAACTGAAAGATTGGTATGACGGATACCATTTTGCCTACCGGTCGGAAGATATCTACAATCCTTTCAGCCTGCTTAACGCCATGAAAAGCAGAGAATTCGGAAGTTATTGGTTTGAAACAGGCACACCGACTTTCCTTGTAGAATTAATCAAACGCAGCAAATATAATTTGCAACGGCTTACGGAAGAAATAGCCACCGCCGATTCATTGGGAAGCATTGACACAATGGAGACCAACCCCGTTCCCATTCTCTACCAAAGCGGCTACCTCACCATTAAAGGATACGACAAAGAATTTAAGGTGTACAAACTGGGATTCCCCAACAAGGAAGTGGCAGAAGGATTTACCCGCTTCTTGCTGCCTTGCTATGCCTATATGCCTTCCGGTAACCCGTCCTTTGAACTCATGTGTTTCGTAAAAGAGGTTCGGAACGGAGATATAGACGCTTTCATGAAACGCCTGCAAAGTTTCTTTACAGACACTCCTTATGAACTGGTACGCGATTTGGAATTACATTATCAGAATGTGCTGTTTATCGTCTTCAAACTGTTAGGCTTTTATACCCAGGCAGAATATCATACCTCGGAAGGACGCATTGACCTGGTAGTGAAAACAGAGCAGTATATCTATGTCATGGAATTCAAGCTGGACGGAAGTGCGGAGGAAGCACTAAAGCAAATCAATGACAAACAATATGCACTTCCTTTCGCCACCGATACGAGAAAAGTCTACAAACTGGGAGTGAACTTCAGCCACCGTACACGCAGCATCGAAAGATGGGTGACAGAAGAAGTCCGTTCATGAATTCTCGCCTTCTTTAAACTCCTCCCATTTCTTGACTACGGTCTCAATCGGGATGTCCAACAGTTTCATCTGACTGAAAAGTTCCGGCAGATTTTCAGTCATAAACTTCAGACTACGAGTCTGCCTGATTTTTTTCAGTGCATCGGCAGCCACAAAATATCCCAATCCCCACCGGGTATAAATGATACCCCATTGCAACAGCAGGTCGTAGGTCTTCACCACGGTATTGGTGTTGACTTCGAACAGGACGGCCTGCTCACGCACACTGGGTATGCAATCATCCAATACATTCTTATCGGACTGATATCCAGATGAAACACCTCTCAGTTCTACCATAATCTTTAAAGTAAAAATTGCTATACTGTACCATTAAAGTAGTACAGAAAATATACGTTCCTTTCTTAGACAAACAAATGGTTTTATGGAAATAATGAGGCAATATCCAACAAACCTCAGCACACTTTCTACGTTTCCATTCCGTGAACCCTACGTTTTACGCAAGCGAAACATACGTTTCTGCAGGGAGAAACATAAGGCTCGCACATGGAAAACGTAAAAGAAACAAATGAGAATCTTCATCTCCATCAGAGACTTTGATAATTTTTATAATGAGCGCTTCACCACGCAACCTGAATGAAATAAACTAACTAAACAAATGTACTCTATTTTATACCTCATTATAGGCCTGAAATAGAGAGAGAATATAAAAACCTTACGTAGAATCTTAAGTTTGAACTAATTTGAACTTGATTATTATAGGTATAATCCTGAATTTTGTACATCAAATATTAAAAGACTAAAACTATGAATAAATTTATACTTATTGTACCCATGACAATGGCATTCCTTGCGTGTTCATCTTCACCAGGCGATGAACCAGAAACCCCACCTCTTTCAAAACAGATTCCCATCAATTTAAATATCGGTTGCAAGCTGTACGAACTACAGGATATAAGCGCACGTATCATGGATACGTATTTTGAGCCCAATGATGCAATTGGACTATATGTAACAAGCGGAAGCGGATTTAAATCTACAGGAAACTATATAAATAATGTCCGTTACCTTTATACTTCTTCTGCTATCTGGCAACCCGATACCGAACTTTATTGGAAAGATGAAACCACAGCTTCTGATTTCTATGCATATTACCCTTATCGTTCAGAAATAGCAGATGCCACCGCACTAGATTTTCAAATAAAAATCGACCAGTCTACAGTGGAAAGCTATAAACAAAGTGACTTCGTATGGGGACGGACAATGGCCGTACAACCAACAGAAAAAGCAGTAAATATCCAGACTTGCCATTTAATGAGCAACCTCGTCATTGAAATACTTCCAGGAAACGGATTTACCCAAGAGAAACTAGATGCTGCAAATGTAAAAGTGAAAATCGATGGATTGCAAACTGCTGCTCAAATCAATCTATCTGATGGGTCACTAACTGCAAATGGAGAAACAGCCACATTGTATCCATATTACACAAATCGGCAATATAAATTATTAACAGTACCTCAAATCACTTCAGCTCCGGCAACAATAACAGTTACGGTAGACGAAAGTGACTTCAAACTCCAAAAATCTCTTTCTACACAAAGTGGACATCGCTACACTTTACCCATTACTGTAAATAAAACAAGTAATGGCATCAACGTAAACATAGATGATTGGATTGACGATGGTATAGATAATGGTGGTGTAGCTGAATAAGAAAAAATATTAACCTGTCAAAAAAATAAATGCAATGAATCACAAAATTCAATTTTTATGGGTGCTAATGATAGCCTGCTTATGGAGTAGTTGCCGTGATGAAGAGTTTGGAGCAAATGGTACAGACTTCAAAACACCAATTACGCTCTCCGGAGAAATTGATCAGCTTTATGCAAGTAGAGTAAATGACAACGGATTTGCCGACGGAGATATAATGGGAGTATATATCGTTGATTATGATGGTTCCAACCCAGGAATATTGCAAAATTCCGGAAATAGAGGGACCAATATCAAGCATACGTTTGATGAAGAGTCTTATCACTGGAACTCGGCATACGATGTGTATTGGAAAGACAGCAAGACACATATCGATGTGTATGGATATTATCCGTTCGGCTCGCCTTCTGACGTCAATGCTTATCCACTGACGATTCAGAAAGACCAGGATAAGGCAGCTGAAGGAGGTAATCTGGGCGGTTATGAAGCCAGCGATTTCCTTTGGGGAAAAGTAACAGATGTAGCACCTACCGAGAAGGCTATCCGATTGCCTTTGCACCATTGCCTAAGTAATATCCGTGTAACACTAAAAGAGGGCGAGGGATTCGCTGAAGGTGAATGGGTAAAATTGGAAAAGGATATCTTGGTACAGAATACAGTGCGTGAGGGTACAGTCAATCTGGCTGACGGTTCAGTGAAACTGACCACCTCGGAAGTGCCCGAAACCGACATTATTCCTTCGCGCCGTACCGATGAATTCCGTGCGATTGTATTGCCGCAGAAAATGGGAGCAAATGTGCCGTTATTCAGCATTACGGTAGATGGAGTGGTGTACAGTTATGCCAAGCCCGAAGGGTTAGAATACCTACAAGGAAAGATGCATACTTTTACGATTCAGGTGAACAAGAAGAGTATGACCGGTGAATATGAGTTTAAGCTGATTAGCGAGTCAATCACTCCGTGGGAAGCGGATTTAGTTTCGCACGATGCTACCGCCAAAGAATATATCATCATTGATTCAAAAGCCGGCAAGCTGAAAGAAGCCATTCTGGCAGCCAATAAGGATTTCCGCAAACTACAGAATCTGAAAATTACTGGAGAAATAAATCCCAATGATTTCTATTTCATGCGAGATTCAATGCCAATGCTTTCAGCCTTAAATTTAAAGGAAGTTAGTATTAAAGGAGAGAATATTGTTGTCAATGATGGTTGGAATGAAGCAAAATGTGAAGATTACCAAATACCACATTTTGCCTTTGGAAACAATAAGACACAAGTCGAAAATCTGACTCGGTTAGTTTTGCCTGATAAATTAACTTCAATCGGTATTCGTGCTTTCTATAAATGTAAGAATTTAAGTGGCTCACTTATTATTCCGGAAGGAGTTATTGATATTCAGCAAGGAGCATTTACAGGATGCGAATCGCTAACAGGTTCTTTGTCGCTTCCTACAACTTTAAAATATATCGGCAATAATGGAAGTGAAGATATTGATTATTCTTGTGGTGTATTTGATGGTTGTGGCTTTACTGGAGAACTGATTTTGCCAAGAAATCTTGAAATGATCAGAGGCTATGCCTTTAGTAATTGTAAAGGGTTCTATGGAACATTAAGTCTTCCCGAAAAATTAACAACTTTAGGTGAACGTGCTTTCTTCCTTTGCTCAGGTTTGACAGGCTCTTTAACTATTCCTCAAGGTATACAACGAATACCAGCAGAAGTCTTTACAGATTGTGGCTTTGATGGAACTTTACAATTTAACGATGGAATTGTTTCTATTGGGAATAATGCTTTTGGAGGTACCCATTTCAAGGGTGAATTAATCCTTCCTAAGAATTTGACGGTGCTTGCAGATAATGTATTTGATGGTTGTGACTTTTCAGGTGAACTTAAATTGCCTGAAGGTTTGCGACGCATAGGTAAAAATGTATTTGGAAGTCCAATTCGTGGCTCCAACTGGCGTCTGATGGGCGTGCTTGAAATCCCCGAAGATGTTCAGAGCATCGGTGAAGGAGCATTCTATGGTTGTCGTTCGATTGAAGGGCTGGTTTTCCCTGAAGCATTGGAGAATATTCAAAGCCAAGCTTTCTATATGTGTACCGGTATCGGAAGCATTGTTTGTAAAGGAACCATTCCTGCCCATTTGCAGACAGGGGCTTTTGATGGTGTCGCTAAAGACAACTTTACATTGGAAGTTCCTGAATCGTATGTGGCACAATATCAGGCCGAACCCGGATGGAGTGACTTCAAACGGATTGCAGCACACCGGGAGTTGGTATGCCGTCCGGCATTAGCTACCGCCATCAATACGCAATGTACACGCACGTTGGTGATTGATGCTGAAGGCGACTGGATAGTGGAAAGCCAACCTGAATGGTGTGAGCTTTCACAGACTGAAGGTTCCAAGAAAACAGAACTGACCCTTACATTCCAGCAGATGCCCGCAGGATATAACCGGGAAGGAGAAATCGTATTTAAACTAAAAGACCAAGACTATACCACCAAGTGTAAACTGACTCAATATGATTATTCTTATGGGGAAGATGAAATAATTACCTTACAGACTGCCAAACGTGGAAAGGGCATTAATCTTGTCTTCTTAGGTGATGGCTTCAATGCGGAAGACATCTCAAAAGGAGAATATCTGAAAGCCATGAAGGAACAGGTGGAAAACTTCTTCGGTATCGAGCCTTACACCACTTACCGTGATTATTTCAATGTATATACCGCCATTGCAGTATCACCGGAAAGTGGTATCGGAGCAGTCAATACCATTGTCTATACCCGGTTCAACACGACCTTTACCGGCGGAGTGGGTCTGCGTTGTGATTACGAAGACGTGTTCAAGTATGCTTTGCAGATGCCTACTGTTACGAAAGACAATTTGAATCAGTCGCTGATTATCATCACTCCCAATACAACCGATTACGGAGGTATCTGCCAAATGTGGGATGACGGTTCGGCTATCGCTTTCTGCCCGATGAGTAACTATGGTTATCCACTCGACACTCGAGGAGTAATTCAGCATGAAGCAGGAGGACATGGATTCGGAAAACTGGGAGATGAATATATTTATCATAACGAATTTATCGACTTCTGTACCTGTACATGTTGTGGTCACGTATTTGAATTCAATCATGCCAAAGGTAACGGATGGTACGATAATCTGTCATTAACCGGAAAAATGCACGAAGTGCCCTGGTCACACCTGATTTTCCATGAACGTTACAGTGAGGTAGTCGATGTGTTCGAAGGAGGATATATGCACAACCGAGGAGTATTCCGTTCAGAACAGAACAGCTGCATGAACAATGATATTCCTTACTACAACACTATCAGCCGCGAATCAATCGTGAGACGTATCAAAGCATACGCTGGAGAAACTTACTCGTTTGAAGATTTTGTAGCAAACGACAAGTTAAATGCTGCAACCGCTTCACGTTCACTGGATGTATCGCCTTTTGTAGAGAGCCGGATGCACTCTGTACATCATACTCCACAGATTCATAAGGGAAGTCCGTTGAAGTAATAACCAATCAGAATATAAAAAGAAAAAATTATGAGAAATTATCATTATATTTTAGTTTGTGTCTGCATGATTTTGTTACTAGGAGTAAGCGGATGCTCCTCCGAGCATAATATACAGCAGACAGTACAAGACGGACGAATGTGCTTCCGCTTAGTCCATCCGTCGGCAGCAACATCACGTGTAAATGAATCAGGTTTCGAGGTATCCGATAGTATCGGACTATTTATCACTGAAGGAGAAGAACCTCTTCAACCATCAAGTAATTATGTCAACAACGAATTACTAATTTATAACGGCTCTACCTGGGAACCTAAAACTCCAGTATATTGGAATGAAGGTACTTATACAGCATATGCCTATTACCCTTATACCACTCCTATCCACTCGGTCGATAATTACCCTCTCTCTGTCATGTCCGACCAACGGATGGAAGAAAACGGAGTTGGCAACTATGAGCTAAGTGACTTTCTTTGGGCCAAATCGTCCAATTTATCAGCTACATCCTCCCCGGTATCAATGACTTTCCGCCACTGCATGAGCCGTCTGGATATCCGTCTTGTTAAAGGAGAAGACTACGAAGGTGACCTGCCAGAAGATGCTGTAGTATACATTCATAACACAGTAACCAGTGCCACAGCCGATTTAAATGCTGGAATCGTGACCAAGAATCCGTACGCATCGGCTCAAACAGTAACAGCCCACGATTTAGGTAACCACCGATACTCGGCTATTCTGGTTCCACAACGTCTAGACAACCGAGTACCACTGGTAGAAGTTGTCATGAAAGGAGTGTCATACCTTGTAGAAAGTAAATTTCTATTCAAGCAGGGAGTTTGTCACACACTGACATTGGTTATTTCGAAAAATCCAGAACAAATCAAAATTGAAATTGGGGGTGAGTTAGAGAATTGGAACTGATTCATATCTTTATATTAGTCCTTTACTGTATAATCAGGTAAATCTCGTATATTTGCCTATCAGAAAACAGACAGGAAATGAAACAGTACAATCTGGTGCTTATATTACTAGTGTACAGCCTGTTGGCGGGATGCCAACAGGCTGTACAAATTGATGGACTCCCATTCAGACAATCTGCTCAACAGGGTTGGGGAATTATCAATGACGAAGGAAAGATTATTGTTCCAGCAGGAGAATACGCTAAAAGTCCATCAGCAGTAATCAACGGC
>ULOJ01001529.1_pt1 | contig 18562 bp, 11 predicted proteins | sample 1952461 | NCBI WGS metagenome assembly ULOJ01 (sample SAMEA4835600, study PRJEB28245) | human gut metagenome | biome: gut microbiome; material: fecal sample | place: Denmark | collected 2008
AAGTACACCGCGAGGATGTAGAACGTGGTGTCGGTGGAGCCTTGAAAGATACAACTGAGACGGCCGACGAACGAGTCGGCGCCGTATGTCGACATCGCGTCGACCATCATGCCGCGGGCGCCGCTGCCCGAGAGGGGCTTCATCAGCGCGGTTGGCAGCGCGCCGACGAACTCTGTGTCGCCGCCGCACAGTTCAACAAGCCATTTTATGCCGTCAACAATGGCGTCCATGGCGCCCGAGGCGCGAAAAACGCCGATTCCAACGAGTATCGCCACGAGGTAGGGTATTATCCTGACGGCCGTGGTGAAGCCGTCCTTGGCGCCCTCGATGAAGGCATCGTACACGTTGACACGCTTTCTCATGCCGGCCACGATGAAACCGACGATTACGCACATCAGCAGGATATTGGCCGCCGTAGTGCTCACGAGGTTCATCCGCTCCTTGTCCATCGAACCGAAGAGCCATATTATCGCCGCCACGGCGAGGCTCATGCCGCCGAGCGTGAGCAGCATGGTGCGGTTCAGCAGGTTGATGCGCTGGTACAGGCTGGTCACTATCACGCCGGCAAGGGTCGAGAAGAACGTGGCTATCAGTATGGGTATGAATACGTCGGTAGGCTGTGCCGCGCCGAGCTGCGCGCGGTAGACGAGTATCGACACGGGTATGATGGTAAGTCCGGAGGTGTTGAGCACGAGGAACATTATCATCGGGTTGGTGGCCGTGTCCTTCTTTCTGTTGAGGCTCTGGAGCTGCTCCATGGCCTTCAGGCCGAGCGGAGTGGCTGCGTTGTCGAGGCCGAGCATGTTGGCGGCGATGTTCATGAAGATGGAGCCCGTGGCCGGATGGCCCTTCGGTATGTCGGGAAACAGCTTGGTGAACACGGGGCTGAGCACCCTGGCCAGGGCGTTTACCACGCCTCCCTTCTCGCCTATCTTCATCACGCCGAGCCACAGCGACAGTACGCCCGTCAGCCCGAGCGATATCTCGAAGGCTGTCTTGGCCGAGCTGAACGTCGAGTTCATCATGGCCGGAAACACCTCGGTGTCGCCCATGAACACAAGCCTCACCAGCGCTATGACGAACGCTATGAGGAAAAACGATATCCAGATATAGTTCAGCACCATACGATTTGCAAACTTACATATTTTTTTTTATTTAACGTCAGGTTGCCTGCAAGAAATTTGTTTTTGCCCGCCTTAATTGCCGTTTGCGGTCTTTCGCCTTATGAAAGGCCGTCAACCGCACGCTAAAAGGCCGCCTTTTGCTCTCCAAAAGACGGCCTTTTATAAAGCCTTTGATTATCAGCTTATTAGCTTATTGTTGCCTGCCGGTCAAGCAGCAGGCGCCATGCGTGCGGCGCCGTGCCGCCGGGCAGCGTTTATTCCACTACCACCTTGTCGGTCTTAACCGTTCCGTCGGTATACCTTACGGTGTGGATGAACAGGCCGCCGCGCGGCTTCTCAACCTTCATTCCGTCTACGGTGTACCAGCTTTCGCTCTCAATCTCCTTGCCCTGGGCGTCAACGCCGTCGATTGAAGAGGGCAGTCCGGCCTTTATCTCGATGTTGTCGAGGTAGATAACGTCCATGTATCCGCCGGTATATCCGTAGAAGGCGAAGCTTATGTTGCCTGACGAAGCGTAGTCGGTGAGCGGTATCTCGTACAGCTTCCATCCTTCCTCGGTGTCTCCTCCGACGATGTATGAGCCTACTTGCTCCATCTCGCCGTCGTCGGCACGCACGTAAACGTCAAGCAGAGGCTTGTTGTCGGGATAGTTGGTGGCCATGTTGTAGACCCAGAACGACAGCGTCGCGGTTGTTCCGCCGAGGCTTACCTTCGGCGATACGAAGCCCGCTCCGGCAAATGTCTCGTACATCGAGCCGTTGTACATGTATGCCACGCCGCCGTCGCCGTCCTGCGCCACTGCGCCGTTATACGTCGAACCGTCGGGGTTGTCGAGGTTCCAGTTGAGCACATAGTCGTTTGACGTAACCTCGGTCCATGGCGTGGTGGACAGTTCCTTGCCCGCGAACGACTCCTTGAACGGCAGCGTGTACGGCTTGCCGAGCGTTACCGATGCCGCCATGGCCTGGCTCTCGCCCTCGGTGTTGACAGCCGACACGGCGTAATAGAGCACCCGCTGGGCGTCAGAAGGCTCGTTCTCGACAGTGTATGTCGTGCCTTCAACGTTCCTTGCGATGGGCGTAAGCGCGTTGGTCGATATGTTATAGCTGTAGATGTTGTACGTAAGCTCGTCGGCAACTACTACACCTCCGTTGACGCCTTGCGTCGGGGCGGTCCATGCCAGAACTGCGTCCTGGTTGTCGGCAGAGCCTTTTGCGGTGTAGTTTCCAACTGTTTCGGGCACGTCGCGGCCTACGAAGAGCGTGTCGGCAAGCACCTCGCTGCGGCCGTAAGAGTTAGATGCCGAAATCATGTAGATGTTCTGTCCGTGCTGGGCCTGCGTGTCGCTCCACTCGACAACGGCTCCCGGGGCTACGTCGTTCTTGGTGAACACGGGCGTGGGGCTGGTCCCTCGGAACACTTCCACGCTCAGGTAGCCTTCAAGCGGGTTGCCCTGGTAGTCGGTATCGGGCACGCGGAACGACATGTTCACCGTCATTTCGCCGCCCTTGTCGGCCTCGGCGTTGTAGTCGGTAATCATGTATGGCGAGAATGCCGACTTGAGGTAGGTTAGCGCTACGTCGTCAAGGTCTACGCTGAGATAGTCGCCCTGACTCGTGCCTATTGAGTTGAACCCGAACACGAAGCGGCCGGCCTCTGTGGTGACGACGTTGTGCGACGTTTCCATCATCTGGTAATTGGTGCTGCTTGGCATGTCGCCTATGAACGTCTCCTGGCTTTCCGGCGTGGCGTCGGTACCCATGTACACCTTGTTAGTTATGGTGTTGCTGTACAGGTTGATGTTAGCCTTGTAGGAGAATGCGTACACCGAGTTGGCGTCAAGCTTCATGGCGGGCGTGAAGAGCCACAGGTTAGCCTGGTCGCCTTCATTCGCGTTAAATGCGTAGAAGCCCATCCGCCTGTTAGCTTCGTTGTAAGTCCAGCGGTAATACGGGTTAGCCTCCGTGTCGAAACCGCTTGCCAGCGAGGTGTAAAGCTCCGAGGCCGCGCGAGTGTCGAACGTCTCGAGGTACGGCGCAGAGTATATTCCTACGAATGCCGAGTCAGCCGCCGTTGCGCCTGCGCCGTACTCATTCTCGGCAACTACGCTGTACACGGTCGTCCCCACGCGGCTTACGCGGTTGTCGGTGAAGCTGAGGCTTGCGCCCGGCGCCGGGCTGTCGAATGTGTGGATAGGCTCGGCCGTGCCGCCGCGGTAGACATTTACCTTGGTCAGTGACGGTATCGCGTTGCCCGCGAGGTCGGTTGCCGGCGCGGTGAATGCCACCGTAGCGGCCATCGCTCCGTCGGCATCTGGCGTTATCTTAAGGTCGCCTACAGCCGCTGGAGCTTTGGTGGCGCCCACTTTCGTCACTCTTACGTTGTTAAGCAGCAGCATCGAGCCTTTATTTGCGTTGTCGCTGCAATACCTTATAGCCACGAAATACTCGCCATTAGTGTCGATGTTGAAGTCGGCCGAGTAGTCGCCGAAGGTCTCATACAGCTCCAGGCCCCTTACTTCCTTGGCCACCTTGAACGTAGAAATGTCGTTCGGGTCAGTGCCCACGCATATGTCGAAGTCCTCGGGATAGCCCTGCGTAAAGGTCTTCATGTTCATCGTGAAGCGGTAAACCGTGCCGCCTTCCATGTTGATTCCCGGCGTAATGAGCCAGTCGTCGCCTATGGGATTGTTGGTGCCGATGTCTATTCTCACGTCGTTGTTGTATCCCTGCTTCCATGTGTTGTTGTCTTTGTTGGCGTCGACAATGGTGAAGAAGTCGGTAAGAACCGACGGGTCGGCAAATGCCTGCTCGTAAGGCACGGTGAAGGCGTCGCCGCACAGTATGCTTTCCGACTCGGCGTAGTCGCCCGTCTTGCCGTTGTTCACGGCCATAACCCTGTAACTGTAGCTGTGCATCGCTGTCGGCGTAGGCTCCGAGAACGTAGTAGCCTTGAGACCAGTGGCCACCGTTACGCTGTCAGGCATGCGCACTACGGTGTACATCAGGTTGTTGAAGTCGATGTATCCGGCGTTGACACCTCCCTCGGGAGCCGTCCAGCTGACGTTGTTCGTGCCGGCCGTCTCGTCGTGGGTGAACGTAAGCGAGCCTACCGTCTTCGGCACGTCGTAACCGATATACTTGGTCAACGACACAGTGGGAGAGTAGCCCCCGTCGTTGCTCAGGTTGACTGCGACGTAATGGTTGCCCTCGGTGAGCGTTACCGGTATCGACACATGCTCGCCCGCAACGGCGTCTACACCCTTGAGATTCTGGCCGTCAAGCCATACGTTAAGCGTCGACTTGCTGAGTGGGTTGCCGCCGTATGTGGCGTCGGGCACGTCGAATGAAATCGTACAACCGAGGCCTCCGTCGGTGTCGGGGGTTATCGAAAGGCTCTTGACAGCGCCCGGAGCGGCGTCAGGAGCGGCGTTGTCGGTATCGTAAAGGGCAACGAACTGCTCGTTGTTCTTGAAGTCGAGAACCTTGAATGATTCTGCTGTCTCGGGGTCAACGGCGTAAAGCTGGCTGCCTTCCGTTGTCCATGCTGTCCACAGGAGCAGCCCCGTCCTGCCGTCGTACATCATTGACTGGCTGTAAAGTACAGGCTCAACGCCCGTAAAACCGACCATGCGCGGACGGCCGTTGGCTTTGTCTATGGTGTAGAGGTCGCCGTAGTTGTTGATGAAATACATCTCTCCCGAAGGAAGCGAGGCCAGTGTTATGACGTTATATCTTCCCCGGAAAGAGGCAATTTTGTCCATTTCGTCGTAATCACGGTTATACACACACCAGTCAAGTCCGCTCAGGTCGTCGTTATACTGGAGCGAGTAAATGGTGTTGTCGGTGACGTTGTAAGCCATAGCCGACGGCAAGAGTGAATACGACTTGCTGCTGGTGTCGTACAAAACGTTCTTCAACTCAGTCCAGTTTCGGGTGTCTATGGTGATGTATCTTGCGCCGTTCAGCGCGCCCATGACGTTCAATGCCGATATTCCTACAAACTGTTCGTTGCCGTAAGCGCCTGACATGAAGCCGTAAGAGAGGTTCGTAATGTGGCTTACGGGCGTGGGATTATCGCTTATCTCGAACGAGTAAATGCCGTAAGGAACGTCAGTTATTGACGCGTTTGCCCATGTGTCGCTGTTAATCAGGGCTCCGTAGAATGTGCGGCCGGTGAACATCGACGCGTCAGCGGCTGTTGTTTTAGCTGCCGTTTTCACTTGCTTGGGCAGTCCGTCACTTATTCTTGCCTCCGTAGGAACGGCTTTCAGGGCGGTAGGTCCTTGTCTTCCGTCTGTCGGCGGAAGCTGTCCTGTGGTCTGCGCCACGGCTTGCAGCTGGCATGACAACGCCACGGCGAAGAGCGCAACCAGTGATATTATGATTTTTTTCATGATTTTCGAATGTTAGGGTGAATGTTATTTGACTATCTTCATGGTCTTTCCGCCGCGCTTGACGATGTATATTCCCTTTGGCAAGGAATTGATGTCGGTGGTCGGAAGCAGTTTTCCGCTGATGTCGTAGATGGCCGTCGGGGCTTCGTCGACAGTCTCGATATTGTCTATCGAGGACGTAATGTCGCTCAGGCGGAACTGGCATACCGACAGTTCCATCGGGCTGAGGAACGACAATACATTGCCGTCGTAGGCCATGAGGCACGCCGTATATACCGTGCCGGGCACGCCGTTCTCGAACGCTCCGCCGAAAGTAACGTCGACGGTCTGGCCCTCCTTGATGAACAGATACTGCGGAGTGAGGCAGCCTTCCTGCACGGTGCCGGTCTCGTTGAATAAATAAAGGTAGATGTATCCGCCGTAAACGCCCGACGTACAGGTGATTTTGGCGGTTATGTCCATGTTGTTCTTGTCTACGTTATTGTTGTCGGCGAACGACAGTTGCTCCGCGGGGCCGAACACTGCGGCCTCTGCCGGTGCCTCGTTTACGGTAATCTCGCTGAGCGGGGCAATGCGTTTGTTGTCGTCGTCAACCACGGTAACGAGATAGTTTCCGGGCTCAAGGGTGTAAGAGTCGATAAGTTCGAGGTCGAGACTTGCGCCCGGAGCCAGGTCAATCTTGTACGCCGAGCCGGTAGCTACGCTGCGTTTGGTGTCCTTGTCGACAATCGACACGTGGATGTCTCCGAGATAGTCGACGTCGCCGTTGTTCGTAACCGTGCCCCCGATCTGTGCCGGCACTCCTGCGTAAACCTCTTCGGGAAGCTGCAGTTCGGCAATGTCAAGGTCGAAGTATTCGGGGTAAGAGAATGTGATTTCGCTCTCGGTGGCGGTCAGGTAGATGTAATTCGGGTAGCCGACGTACTCGTCGCGAATGCGGTTCCACGCTCCGCTTCAGCCCTTTACGCGGCAAACGGGGTAGAGGGTGTACTCGCCCGGGGCGAGAGTTCCGAGCGAAACGTCGTTGAAGTCGGGCCCGAATATCATGTATCCAACGTACAGCACGTCGCTGACTCCGGTCTCGACAACCTTTGTTATATTGCCGTCGGCGTCGGTAAGCATAAGTCCGTAATCGAATTCAGAGTCCTGCCAGCCGGCGTTGCGCAGCATTCCGCACAGCCTGAAGTCGGTAGAGGCGCCGTTGGCGATGGTCTCTTCGGCGGGCACGAGGCCTTCTGACGATACGAGCTCGATGTCAGGCTCGCTGCCTTCCTGCGGCTTTTGTATGCCCGTTATAATCTGCTGGTCGTAGTTGTAGCCGCCATCGGCGCCGCCTACGCCCTGCACCGGAGGCATGAGAGCCGTCGTGCGGAAGTAGCCGTTGCTCATTCCGCTCCATCCCCAGTTGACGTGTATAAGTCCGTTATCATCGTATCCGTCGAACACGAAGGCGTGTCCTCCGGCCGAGGAACGCCCCGTGGCGATGACCGGGCGGCCTGCGTCAATCTCGCTCTTGATGGCGTTGTCCCATTCAAGGCTGCCGTAGTTGGTGCGCTGGCGGTAAGCCACGCCCTTGTCATAGTTGAAGTACGTGGCGAGCGCTATGGCCACTTCGGCACTGCCGGCGCCGCTCGACGTAGAGTATTCCATGTCCACCGAGATTCCGCAATGCAGCATTAGCAGGGCTACGGCCTCACGGCTTGCCTCGCTGCTTGTGGCGTCGTATGTCGGAAGCATGTCGTCCCAGGCGTAGCGGGTGTTGCCGAAGTCGGCGGTAAGCGTGCCGCCTCCGAGTATCGACGGTGAGTAGGTGTGCGATCCGACGCCCGTCTCGGGCCATCTGTGGTAGTACATTACCTGCGCCATTGCAGTGGCTACGCACCCCGTGGCACATCTTGCGTTGAGGTCGTAAGACGGGCACATGTCGTTGTACGGCTCGTCCTGGTTCCACATTATGTCGCCGAGCAGCGGCGCGACGGCCTTGCGTGGTGCGGCCTGGACCGTTTCGGCGCCACGGTATCCGGTACGTCTGATATACGCTATTTCGTCCGCGTAGCCTGCAATCCAGCTTTTGAACTCCGGCGAAATGCTGTTGGTGTCGAAGCTGCCGCTGTCGCTGTAGCCGAGGATTTCGTGCGCTCCGTCGTCAGCGGCTACGATTACGAAGCCGCCGTTATTGCCTACATTGAACACGTAAAGGCCGTTCTTACCGTCAGAAGCTATGGCCGTATGGGCCAGTTTGAGCTGTCTTGACGACATGACCGGCGACCTTGTCTGTCCGGAGCTGCCGTCAAGGAACGATTTTGCGATGGCGAGTGCCTGTGCCGGATTGATGTCTTCAGCGAAAGACATGACCGAGAACAGTACGCTCAGGATGATGAAGGTAAATCTTTTCATAATGTTACTGTTTTATAGTTTTCGACCGCGCAAATATACGAATAATTCGCAAAAACCATAAAAAAGCAACGTTTTGAATGTTTCTGATTTATGAATTGGAAATTAAAGAGTCGTCTTTGGATAGCTTTTGGTACAGCGAAGGGGTCATGCCGGTTACTTTCCTGAAAGCGGAGATGAAGTTGGAGTCGGACTTGAAGCCTACGCTTTCGGCTATGCCGTGTATGCTGTAGTTGCCGAACCTGTCGGTGTCCATCATGCGTTTCATGGCTACCTTTATCCTGTATTCGTTGAGGTAAGTGCGGAAGTTCTTGCCGAAGTTTGAGTTGATGGCCTGCGATACGTAGTTGGTGTTCGACTCGGTGAGGCGGGCCAGGGCCGATAGGCTGAACGCGGGGTCGCAGAACACGTCTTCATCCGACATCACCTCGGTTATCCTGCGTATCAGGTCGTTGCGGTCGTAGGTGGCGGCGTCCTTGTCGGCCGCGGCTCCGTCGATGTCCGTCGGCGGCATTATGCCGCCCTGGGCGTCGCCGTTCTTCAGCGCGCTTTCCATCTTCAGCAGCTCGGCGTTGCGCTTGAACAGGGCGAGATTGGCCACGTGCAGTTTCTGCCGCTGGCGGTAGAACACTATGGTGGCCGTCACTGCGAGGGCCACGAGGGCCAGGAGCATTGACAGGACAATCTTCTGCAGGGAGTTGATTTTCTCGAGATTGTCGATGGTAGCCTGCACGATTTTGTCCTCGGAGACCTCGTAGTCGGTCTTGATGCGCGAGAATTCGTTGATGTTCAGCAGCGAGTCGTTGTACCTGAAGTACTCCTTCTGGTAATGCAGGGCGTTCTCCTTGTCGCCCAGCTTGGTGTAAATCCTCATCAGGCCCTTGTAGCAGTCGGTGTACAGGTACATCTGGTTCATGTCGCAGGCTATCGACTCGTAAGTCTTCAGGGCCGACAGGGCCTTGTAGAGGTCGCCGCGGTTCTCGTAACACTGGTAAACCTCCGAATAGGCATACACCTTCATGTCGTCAGGCAGGCCGTACCTGTCTGCGGCGGCTATGGCCTTCTCCATCCAGCGGGCCTTGCCGTCGTAGTCGCCGTGGCTGCCTGCGATGAAGCCCTTGTTGAAATAATAATAGTACATGCGGCGCCCCTTGCTTATCCCCTTCAGCCTGAGCAGGTTCTCGTTGAGGCCGTCAGCCAGCTCGGGTTTGCTGATATAGCAGCTCGCCCCGATCATGTTGGTGAGGAACTTGAACTGCATCTCGTCGTTGTCTGACGCCTGTCCGAGCGCGTAACCCTTCTTGTACAGCTCGAGGGCCTGGGCAAAGTCCGAATAAATCGAGTATATTCCGCCCACGTTGTAGTATGCCTTCATCAGGTTCAGGGTGTCCTTACGGCTGTTGCGCTCCTCGATTTGGACGTAGCGCAGCAGCTTTGACAGCGCCTTGTTGTATTGGTTCTCCTTAAGTTCCGCCATGCCTTCGGCATACAGCTTGTCGGTATCTGCCGAGCCGCCGTCAGCCGGATACTTGCCGCATGAGTGCATGCAGGCAAGCAATATGACTATGACAAAAAACTTGACTAATGGCATATTACGGATGTGATTTACCTGCAAAGATAATGTAAGTGTGGCAAAACGCAAAGCAAAAGCGCAAGAAATGGCCTTTTACCCGTGTTTTGCCAGCCGCCGGATACTCATGTAAAGCACCGTTAGGTGCGGCGCGTGGCAATGCGTGATAAAGCCGCTTGGGCAGGGGCCTGGCCCGGAGCGCTTCCCAAAAGGCGGCCTTTCGCCTTCCGAAAGGCCGTCAACAGCAACGCAAAAGGCCGTCTTTTGAAATGCAAAAGACGGCCTTTCGGAAATTCGTTCAAATCCTCATGAAACGATGGCGCTTGATTACCCGTTTTTATTCGGCAGCAAATGAGGCTTTTGATAATCGTTTAATAATTGCCGACGAACATGCTTCCTCGTGATGATAGCGCGTTATAATACCTTTTTGTTCATATTTTCAGCTCCCTTTGCAGCCATACATTCATTACCGGGTCGGGTATTACGGTCTTGCGCTTTTCAATCTCTATAAGTTCTTTCTTTATCAAGGCGCGTTTTATTATGCTGACGTTCGCCGACGAGCCGAGCTGGTATTTACGCAGCACTTCCTGCGTGGTGAACTCGCTGTGTACGCCGTCGATTATGGCGCGGAGAAAGTTCATCTGGTAGGAAGTAAGGCTTTCGGTCTGCTTTTCGAAGAGCGGCGTGTTCTGGTCAATGATGTCCTGGAAGGCGTCTTCAAGGTTTTTCCGCGTGGCTTCATTGCCGGTGCGCGTCCAGACGAGCCACGCCAGCTGTTGCACGTATGATGAATGATTGTCGACCATGTGGCATATTTCCTCCGCCAATTCTGTCGATATGCTCTTTCCCGTAGCCCCAAAACGGCTTCGGATATAGCTTACCCAGTCGGCAGTGGAGATTTTTTGCAGGTAAATCGCGTCCCCGAATTTGTAGAGCGGCAAGCTCTTCCGCTCGAAAAGCTCGTTCATCAGGTGCATCTTGCTGCCGAACAGACAGTATGATACGTGTTTTTGCAGCTGCCATACTGAGCGCAGCCGTTTCTGGAAAGCCTTTGAGTTCTTGAATTCGCCTATTTGCTGGAACTCGTCAATGCACACCACTATGTTGTATCCTTTCTTTTCGGCGATTTTTTCGGGCAGTTGCAGTATCTCGTCGACGTCATCCTTTTTCGGCGTCAGCTCCAACGAGAGCGTGAAATCGGCTGCGGCGTCAACGCCAAACGAGACTTTTGGGTTTATGCGCGACATAAACTGCCTGATATGCTCCATCCATTCTTCCGCCTTTGACGACGTCTGTTTCAGCACAGCCGAGGCGAAGGCGGCGTAAAAATCGTCGTCGCTGCGGCAGGAGAAGATGTCGAGATAGACTATTTTCAGTTCTTCTGACTGCGCCAGGCGGCATACTTTCCGCACCAACGACGTCTTTCCCCAGCGGCGTGGGGAAATCAATATCGTGTTAACTCCGCTGCGGAAGTTCATCAGCAGGCGTGTCGTTTCGTTTTCACGGTCGGTGAAGTTGTCACCCGAAGCTGCCACTCCGAATACAAAAGGCTTGTTTTCCATAAAGTTTCAAAATGTTTACCGTATGTGAATATAGCGGCGGGCGGGCGCAAGGATGAATCCAAAACTTTGTTCTCGCTTTGTCTTTGCCGAGCCACATCCTATATTCATGAAGCAAATTTACTAATAATTTTGTTAGTAATAAAATTGTTACTAATATTTTTATTACAATTTATTGCGTTCCGTTCAAACGTCAATAATACGGCGGATGTCCGTCTGCGTGAAAGTGCTTGATTGCTATCGGTTTAGCGGTATGCCGCATGGCAATTTCCAAAAGGCCGTCTTTCGCCTTCCGAAAGGCCGTCAACAGCAACGCAAAAGGCCGTCTTTTGGACACCAAAAGACGGCCTTTTGTAATGGAGGCAGATTTCAAGCCGCATCCCAAGGACGCGGAAGGCTTGTCGTGCCGCTTAAATCTAAGCGGATATTAAGCGGCATAGGCAAGCATGGAGAATCATATTGCAATCTTTGTCGTCGTGCTTCCCGTTTTCACAATGTAGACACCTTTGGGCAAGGATAATTCTACTTTGCCCTTGTTTTCGATACTATCTACCATTTTTCCTGAGGCATCGTACACTGTAACTCGTCCGTCAACGCATTCAACAACAATCTGTCCGTTCTCCACCGAAACAGCACTATGCTCGGCAGGGTTACCGATAGAGGATATTCCTGTGCCCGTTTCGTCCTGCAACCACTTGAAGTTCAGCCACGGGTCAGCCGTCTCGTAATCGGCAACCGTTCCTTCGGGAACAGTCACCCTTGTGTCGGCATACTGTTCTTCAGTAAATGTTGTATAGAATGCCGTCGGCGGTTCGGGGTTCTCCACTTTTATTGTTGCAAGCCCTGTGCAGCCTTGGAACACGTTGTTGCCAATGGTCTTGACTGCTTCGGGTATGGTTATGCTTTTGAGGTTCGAGCAATTATAGAACGTATAATCGTCTATTTCGGCAAGCTGTTCTGAAAGAGTGACACTTTCCAAGTTCGTGCAACCCATAAATGTTGACGCTGAGAGCGTAACGACCGAGTTGGGTATTACCACCTCTGTCAAACCCGTACATCCTGCAAAAGTGCCATTGCCGACAACTCCAATCTGGGTGACGGATTCGGGAATGGTAATTTCCGTCAAACTTGAACAGCCGGAAAAAGCGGTTCCCTCAATCCGTGTTACAGTAGACGGGATGGAAATATTCGCCAAACTTGAGCAACCGCTGAATAATCCATTGGGTATTCTCGTTATTGAATTAGGCAGCGTAACCCTCTTCAATCCGGTGCATTCATTGAATATAAGGTTGCCTAACGTTGTCACTGAGTTTGGCATTGTGACTTCAGTCAGGCTCGTACAGCCACGGAACGCGCATTCGCCTATTTCACTTACAGAACTTGGAATTTCTATTTCAGACAGGCTTGAACATCCGTCAAATGTGTATCCTGAGATTGTTTTAAGTGAGTTTGAAAGCACAACACTTTCCAACCCGGTGCAGCCTCAGAATGCATTGCCGAGCGAGGTTACGGAGTTGGGAATTGTGATGTCGGTTAAACTTGTGCATCTTGAAAAAGCCCCGCCATCAATGCTAACCACGGAATTCGGTATTGTTACGCTCTCAAGACCACTGCAGCCGGCAAAAGCGGAGCCTCCAATGCCCGTAATTGAAGAAGGGAATGTTACGCTCTTAAGGCCTACGCAATCGGCAAACGCGGAGCCTCCAATGCCCGTTACGGAATTGGGAATGACGAAACCGGTTAATCCGGAACATCCCCAAAACGCACAATCGCCTATACCGACAGTTTCAACGTACATGTCCTCTTGGTCAACAGGTGTCCGGGGAATCTCCACAAAGCCCGAATATGACGGCACGCCGTTTTGCGTAATATAAGCGTCATAATAAGTCTTGATTATCTCACCATCTCCGGTTTGTATGGGTTCTTGCCTTTTCGCATATAAAATGTAATAAAAGCCATCTTTTTCCAAGTCATAGGCCAGGTCGCTTCCCTGTGTCAGCTTTTCGACTTTCGTAAACTTAAGCCAACCGTCATAGGTTCCTCCACCATAACCGCCAATCACAGCTTCAGGAGCATGCACCGTAGCGGTGCCGAAGGTTTCGTCAGAAAACACTTGACCGACCAAAAAAGGTTGGTTCAGCCCGTACACGTAAATATCCGTTAGGCTCGTGCATCCCGTAAAGGCATTCTCGTAGATATTCTGCAACGTATGTGGAAACTCAACCGTTCTAAGGCTGGTACAGCCGTTGAAAGCGTTCGCTTGAATCCAAACGATAGGTTTGTCAATCCTTACTTCCTGCAGGCCTGTGCATCCGCTGAAAGCGCCTTCAGGAATCTCGTTAAACCCTGCATCGCTGTAACGTGGAATTGCCTCCAGGCTGTTGCAGTTCTCAAAAGCGTAAGCTCCCATGGTGTTCAACTGGCCTTCGACGGCGACAAGACTTGTGCATCCGCTGAACGCATGGTCGCCTACCATTGCATCATTTATTCCTTCAACACGTTCAAGGTTCGTGCAGCCACTGAACGCATAGCTGCCGATAGATGGGCCTGGCTGCAACTGAAAATCCAAGCTTGTCAGCTCAGTGCACCCTTGGAAAGCATACGGGTCTATGCTCCAAACCTCAAAAACATATTCGCGGCCGTCTTCATAGTCAAAATAACGGACTTCCATTGGAATTACGACGTCGCCGGGCAAGTCGTCACCATAGCCGGCAACACTGGCCGTGCCGCTGCCATCCCACTCGCTGTAACTCTCCACTCTGTACGTCAGTCCGTCTACGCTGATAAGCTGGCCGCTATCCAAAGCCAAGGCGTTTGTGCCGCACAGCAGGCAAAAAGCTGACGAGAGCAGCTTCATGCCAAGTTTCTCGATGATTTTCGTTTTCATGTTGTAAAAAGTTTTGCCAAAATTTTGTTTGGACGGTTAATGTATGGTTAAGTAGACAAAACGGCCAAAACAAGTTGTTTTTTCATAACGCTAAAAACGGAAGATACAGGTATTTATCTGTCAACCAAGTATTTACACATTTTATTTCGTCCCATGAAATCCACTTATCCAAAAGCCGATGTCAAGTACAAAGGTAAAAAAAATCCACAAAACGGGAAACAGGAATACGATAAAAATTTGAACACTTGAGAATTTTAAACAGTATGAAACTTGACTGTTTGCTGACGTTAAGCAAGAAAGATAAATTACAAAAGACGGCCTTTCGCCTTTCGAAAGGCCGTCAACAGCAACGCAAAAGGCCGTCTTTTGAAATGCAAAAGACAGCCTTTTGTTAAAGTATCTGTTATAGGCGCGTTATTACTTCGTGCTCCACTGTCCGTGCAGTGTGCAGTATTCGCGTGCGTAAACGTCGGTTGCGTCGGTATAGAACACGGCTTCCGGTTTCTCGCCCGGCTTGAGGTGCTTGCGCTGTACCTTGTCGCCCTCAACCAGTTCGATCCATTCGATGTAGTGCTCTTCGGTCATCGGGTGCTCAACGCTGCCCACCTTGACCTTGTATCCTCCGTCTATTTTCTCGATTACGGGCACGTGCTTCTCCGTAGCAGCGTCTACCGTGTTCTCCTTCATAAGCTTCATTGGCTGGCCGCAGCATGTCAGCGTGCCTGCTCCTGCGTGGAGTACTTCTACTATGTTGCCGCATACTGCGCAGCGGTAAACTTCATTCCTGTTCGTCATAATCTTGTTCCTTTCTTTTATTTGTTATACATTCGGGACGCCTCCGGCTGTCGTTCGCCTTGCCGTATGGGCCGTTCCGCTTATGTTTTTGCCTTGTACCGTCTGGAAGTCTTATGTTTTTGTCTTTTTAAATTTCGCCCCTTTTACCTTTATAAATCATCCTCCTCGGTGTCATTTTCCTCGATTTCATCGGCATTTTCGCTCTCCGGCTGCTTGTATGTGCCGTCAAGTATAGCCCTGTATTCTGCCGGGTTGTTGATTATCCGGCATGCCTCCTTCATCTGCTTGTCGTACTTCAGGCTGTTCTCCACTGCCCCCGCCTGGTAGTAGTAGGCAGTCACGAGGTCGTTGGTTATTATCTGTTTGAGTACGTCCTTGTGCATGTCGAGGTCGCGGGCGATGTTGTGTTTCAGCTTTTTCTCGAGGTTCTCGAACTCCGTCTTGGCGTCGTCGTAATAGCCTTCGAACTGCACAATCTTCTTCAGTGTCTTTAGTGCGCGCTCGCTTTCGGGGTCATACGTGAATCCGCTCTTTATCACCCTCTGCTTGAAGTCCTCGTAGTCGGCGTCGGACAGCTCGAAATCGGCTGCCGGGGCGATGGTCGGGTGGGCCGCCATGTAGTCCGTTTCGTAATCGAGCAGCACCTCGGTAGAGTCTAATCCGGACATAGTCAGGTAGTAAGCTATGTTCGGCAGCGAGTCGGGACGCACCTCTATGTCTGGCTTTATGCCGCCCCCGTCGCGTACTTCACGCCCTCCTGCCGTGTAGAACACCTTGGTAAGGCTGTCTGGAATGTGCTCGGTGTAGCCTCCGCGGGCGTGGCGGTAGTTGATGGCCTGTATGCATCGCCCGCTCGGGATGTAGTATTTTCCGGTGGTAAGTTTCATCTGTCCGTTGTACGAAAGGTCTACGGGAAGCTGGACGAGGCCCTTGCCGTAGGTGCGCGTGCCCAGGATTACGGCGCGGTCGAGGTCTTGCAGGCTGCCGCTGGTTATCTCGCTGGCGCTGGCGCTCTCGCCGTTTACAAGCACGACGACGGGCATTATAGAGTCAAGCGGGTCAACGGTGGTTACGTAGTCGGTGTTCGCACGCTTCAGTTTTCCGCGCGTCTTCACCAGCGTAATGCCCTTGGGCACGAACATGTTGACTATCTCTACAGCCTCGGGCACAGACCCGCCGCCGTTGCCGCGCAGGTCGAGCACAAAGCCCTTCATTCCCTTGTGCTTCATCTCGACCAGCGCCCGGCGCACGTCCTTGGCGCAATCCTCGGTGAAGCTGGTAAGGTTAAGGTAGCCGATACTGTCATTGCGCAGTCCGTAGTAGGGTATGGTCGGCGTCTCGATGGCGCGGCGAGTGATCCTGAACTGCATCTCCTTGCCCGTTGATGGACGCTTGATTTTCAGAACGAACGTGGTGCCTGGCACGCCTTTAAGGTGCGAACTGACATAAGCCGGATACTTTCCTGCCATCGTAGAATCGTCAATGCACAGGATGATGTCGCCCTTTTTCAGGCCTGCCTCGGCGGCCGGACTGCCCTGCATAGGCTCGTCGATCACGGTGTTACCAATCTTCTGGTTGTACCGTATGATAGAGCCTATACCGCCATAACGCCCCGTGAGCATGGTCTTTAGGTCCTTGACTTTGTCTTCGGGGTAATAAACGGTATATGGGTCGAGCGATTTCAGCATTGAATTGATTGCCGTACCGACCACTTCGTCGGCGTCAAGCGTGTCAACGTACATCAAGTCCAGATAGCTGTAAATCTCGTTGAACACCTGCATGTTCTTGGCAACGTTGAAGTTGTGGTCCTTGTCTTCCTGCGCCGTCGAGGCCGTGAAAGACAGCATAAGCAGCGCAATGAGCTGCAAAATCCTTATTTTCATATTTAATTCCTGTTGTACAGTTGGCGGGCATAAGTCAAGGCTGCCATGTATGATGCAGTCCTGGTATGTTCCGGCAAGGCTTTCGTCCCCGATCCGGAGCATGTCCCCCTTGTGGCCGTAAATAAACGTTTCTATTTGCAAAGATATACCTTTATTGGCGTAAAACACCGTCTTTTGCCTGAATTTTATCGAATTTTATTCGAAAATTCAATTTTTTAGCCAAAAAGTTTGGTGGTTTCAGAAAAACGCATTACCTTTGCAACGCATTTGAGAGATAATGCAATACTGCTTCAATAGCTCAGTTGGTTAGAGCACCTGACTGTTAATCAGGGGGTCGTTGGTTCAAGCCCATCTTGAAGCGCAACCTTAAAAGGTTGATAAACAAAGAGTTACAAGGTTTTAACACTTGTAACTCTTTTTCGTTTTGCAATGTTGTGGTAAATAGAGGGTAAATAAAATCGGCGAACTCACCTTTTACGTCTTGACTCATAAATGCGGTATGCCCATTCAATGTTTGAAATATTGATTACCACATCTTTGTAATTGACATTTAGCCCGTGCAATGTTATAGTGTTGCCTTCAACATCACAAGCTGTTATCCGGCCAATGTAAATAACATCATCGCCTTTAATTTTAATTACAAAGTCGAATTTATCCGCCATTTGGGGCAGTTCACATGGCGACACTCTCGTCGTCATCAGTATTTCTCCTCTGACGTAAGCCTGTGACGTGCCGTCATCCATACTGTCATTTAAAAGTTCAAAGCCTATGTGTTCACCGTAAAGACTTGTACTAATGTTGCTGTCAATCATTTCTTTGCTCATATTTTTTGTTGATTAATTGTGTCATGAAAAGCGGCGGCGACCAGTTGTCGCCCGGCCACCGCCGCGCTGCTATTGGCGTAAACAGAAAAATGGTGCTATATCGTTAAGGTTTTAATCTTTCCATTTATTGAGACCTGCTTTGTGCTTAGTTCAGCTTTATTGGCCATGAATGCCTTGTAACGCTCTCGCCTGAAGTCATTGTATTTTTGCAGACTTGCCTCTATGTCCGCCTTTGTGGAATTTTGAGCTTTGGACAACATGAAACATAAATATTCCATGCAATCGGCGTAAAATCCATTATGATGCTCCACTATTCTCAATTGCTGTCTCAGTTGAGTGCATTCAACAGCTTGGTCAATATAAAACTTTTTGTACATGGCGACTTCCTGCTGTTTCTTAAAAAGCCTGTTTCTCAAATTCACAACCACATCAAGACACATGGTTTTCTGTACTGTCTTTCTCTTTTTCATTTTTTGAATGTTAGTTGGTATTTTTCAGGGTTGATATTGCCCATTATTGGCATACGTGAACGTTCTACAAGTTGTGTCCTTTCATTGTCTAAAAGATATTGACACTTTTGGATTTCCTTCAATAGCCTTAATTCACTGTGTGCGTAACCGGCGCATTCATCCAGCATAAAATGCTCGAAAGCCATCATCAGTGAACGGACGTATGGGTTCGTAATATCTATAACGATTTCTCTCTTTGTCATGTTCAATGTCGTTTTACGTGTTTGTCTATCACCTTGCCAAGTTCATAAACGGCTTGTGCTTCAAAGTAAGGCTCGCCATCTTGCTCGTAGGCGATATTGTTGCCGTTTTCATCACAAACCAGCTCTATACGTGCATCTTTCACCTCTACCAACGCCCAAGGCCGTTTGCCTGTGTATGCCCCAGTCAAGAATTTTATAGCGTCGTAATGGCGCGGTATCAGTACACCGCCTTTTTCTTTGCAATAGCCTTCTTCGTCCAGTTCGCAATACTTCTTCTGTGTATTGGGGCGAATCTCACGAAACTCTTGCTTCTTCTTACCTGCCAAGATTTCATCAAACCATTTTTGTTTGATTGATAGTGTTAATACTTTCATGTCATGCTATTTATGGAAAAGCCACGCGACTTTGACCCTTTTG
>ULOJ01029880.1_pt1 | contig 17246 bp, 17 predicted proteins | sample 1952461 | NCBI WGS metagenome assembly ULOJ01 (sample SAMEA4835600, study PRJEB28245) | human gut metagenome | biome: gut microbiome; material: fecal sample | place: Denmark | collected 2008
AAGCAGCCGCCAAGATTCAGGAAATGAACGAAAAACAGTAGAGCATTATCATTCACACTTAATTCAAAGTAAAATGGAAGAAAATAAAAATTTGGAACAGGCCGGAGTAGCTTCGGCTATTTCCGGGAAGAAGAGCGAAAGTAAGAAACGTGAAGCCAGCGGAAAGGACGTGCAGGCCATCCGCTCGTTTTTGGAAAGCCTGAGCGTTTACGAGGCGGACGCATTGCGCGTGAGCATTGCCATCGCTGACGGCAAGTCTACCGCATCAAACATTTCAGCGGATGACCGCCTTGCGCTCAACCGCTATCTCAACAGCGGAAAGGACAACGAGCGTATGACTGCGGACAATGCGCAGGAACATCGGCTGAACCGTGCGTTTCAGTTATTGGAGCGTGTGGCCGAGTTTTGCGACAAGCGGCAGTTAGTCACGGTCAACAGGTCGTTGCTATCCATCGCCGTAGATGCAGCTGACATCAGCCGTGCCATTTCCTCACTTGACAAGCGTCCTGCACCGGGGCAACCGTTTCCAAACAGCACTGGAACCAATGGTGCAGGAAAGTAATTGCATGTAGATGGAAAATGCAAGTGGCCAATGGAAAATCAGACAAGGCTATGGATGCATCCCGTTCCCTTTCTTCCCTTATTTCGGGTTGGAACACATTTAGGAACGGTCGCAGTTAATCAGCAAGACAGTTTTCTACTTATGCATTACGCAAAAGGATGAAGCCGTGCAGGGGAACAACGAAATACCTAACAGACAATTCCGTACAAACACTTGTGCGGCTTCATTTCACTCTGACTACAAGCGTCACATTTAACTCACACTTATAACAACAAGATTTTATGGACAAGGAAAAATACAGTTTCTTGTGCCCGACAAGGATTGAAACATTTGCGTTCATATTCTCCGTAAGTGCGCTTCAATGGCTGCACGGAACAACGACCGATGATGACGGCAGGGAAATCGGCAACTTCACATTGTTCGTCGACCTCTTGGCAAGAATGGCTATTGCGGAAGGCACTGCCAAAGGTTTCCACCGACCGCTCACGCTTTCAGTCGGTCAGGCCCAGTATTCCGAAGAACAGCTATCAACCCAATGGAATATGGGCAGGAAGCGCATCCGCCGCCTGTTGGACGGACTGGCAAGGCTGGAACTCATAGATACCTGCCGTTCAAGGGTCGCATCCGTGATGACCTTTCCGTGCCTCCTGCAATGGATGGCAAAGAATGGCAGCGTGGTTTCCAACCCGTTCATCCACAAACAAAGGGAAAGGATAGAACCGCTTTGAATGGCAACAAACGGGCTGACAGGCAGATTTTCTGCTTTCACGTTGTTCCCCAATCTGCAAGCCGTCCGGCAGTGGTTTGTTAATCCAATGGCTAACGTAAGGGAGGAATGGCGTGGAGCGTCAGCGTTGAGTTGCGAGATATGCCGGGGTATTACCACCTTCGGACAGTAACACCCCAGCACTCTCGCAACACCCTTTCAGGCTGTTGTCCTTGCCGCTCGCAGGCTCGCACCATCCCTTTTGTAGATACCGTTTTACAACCATTTTAAGAACTTTCGTGTATGATACAAGAAAATGATACTTCAAAACTGCAATCCAAGCAGGAGAAGCCCGTTATAAGGCGTGACAAGGTGGTGGTCACCAAGGTCACGGAACAGGAGTTTGCCCAAATCAAGAGTTCCGCCGGACAATGCGGCATGACACGCAGCGACTTCATCCGTGCGAGGGCACTCGGTTATAAGCCACGGCAGCGGCTCTCCGATACGGAACTGGACGGATTGCGGCAGCTTGCGGCTTGCAGGACGGATATGGTGAACTTCGCCAACGCCCTACACGGACTGACCGACAACGAGAAGATAAAACTTTTCCGGCACCAGCCGACCATGCTTGACTGGTACGAGAAAGTGGCGTATGTCACAGACCGTGTCACTGACTTCTTGCAGTCCGCACAGACGGCCAACAGCTATCCGGCAGGAACAACAGACGAAGAAGCAAAGGAGGACGGTGTATGATAGCCAAGGCAAAGGCCGTAGCCCACGGCATAAGGGCGATGCTGTACGTGTCGGGCGAATCGAGGAACAAGAAGCATCCCGAAAGGATTACCCATATCTGTGACAACTTCATGCCGCAGGGTATGGATGCATCGGGTATTTGGACGGAAATGAAGTTTGCCACAATGAACCATCCGAACATCAGGAACAATGCTATACGAATAGAGATAAGCCCGGCGATGGAGCATACCGAAAACTTCACTTTAGACGATTGGCAGGAACTGTGGAGAGACTTCGCCGCCGCTTTCGACATACAGGAAATCCGCGACAAGGACGGCAAGGTAGTTTCAGCGCAGACGAACATATCGGGCAGCAAGTCCTCCATATGGCTACATGAGGAATCCAAGAGCGGCATACCGCACCTTCATGCCATCGTCAGCCGGGTGGACGAGAAAGGGAACATCAACAACGACCACGCCATACACCTCCGCGCACAACGGGCGGCGGAAATGATAGCCCGGCAAAGGGGATGGACTACGGCACAGCACATTCACGAGACCAACATCCCCAAAGTCAGTGCAGACTGCATGGATGTCTTGCGAGAGCTTGACAAGTGGTCATGGGACGGCTATCAAGAAAGACTTGCCGCCAAAGGCTACGACTTGTATCTGCGCAAGGACAAGAAAGATGTTATTCGTGGTTATGTGCTTCTTAAAGGCAACACGAAGTTCAAGGCATCGGAACTTGGAAAGGGGCGCAATCTGACCGCATCCCGTATCAGGCAGACATGGGAGAAACTGCATCAAGACAAGGTGCAACAAATCCGCACTACTACCAGACAGCCTGTTGTACCGACACCGAAGCCGTCCGTTCCCAATGGTACAATGCAAAAGCCGCAGCCAGTTATAAGGCCGAACAATCCGATATTCGAGGATTACACCACATATAAGCCGAACCGCCAACCTACGGAGTTTGAACATGACGGCAAAACCTACAAGCGTTATCTTCCGGACAAGGTACTTGACTTCTTCAATGATGAGTTCGACTACCGGGAACTGGCTAACTGGCAAGCCTTACAAAACCTTGCGATGGCTTACTTCACCCTTATAACCTCACCTTACGAGGTGACATCGGGCGGAGGTGGCGGCGGTTCACAGTCAGACTTGAAATGGGGACGCGACCCGAAAGAGGACGAGATTGATTTTGCCCGAAGATGTGCGCTGGCCGCTTCAAGCAGGAACGGCAGACATCCCAAAGGCGGAATAAAACGAAAATGACAAACAACCTAAAAAACAGCAATGCAATGAAACAATCCGATACGGCTGCTCTGCGTGAGCGGCTTGCCAATTATACACCCGAAGATGAATTGGAACAGGACAAACAGGAACTTGACGGACTGCTTCGGGAAGTCAACTGCCAACTGATTGAGCTTCGCAAATTACTCAAAGAAATCAATGCGCTCAAGGAAGAACTGCACGGCATACACGGCAGTTTGAAGCATACCGTCCAACGTGAACGGACTGCCTTTAATGCCTTGGTTGCGGCAAAGGACAGTGCGGACAATATCGTGGACGGCATCAACCGTGCCATTGTCAAAGCAGAACAGCACACCGTCATCCATGCCACGATCGGCACCGATGAATTGGTGAAAATGCATCAATGTACAGCCGACCATATCAAAGCCGAGAAGGAATTATTGGAGGTACATAGTAAAAAGTTAGCCAAACACTTTCAGAACAACGAAGGCATTTGGCTTTCCAGCTGTTGGCTCATATTTGCTGTGATAGTTTTGGCTGTCAGTTATCTTGCCGTAATCCTGTGGGCTGTATGCAAAAGTAAAATATCCTTATCATTTTAACATCGACCTTTTTCTTTGAGGTTAGAGAGTTCATTCAGCAAATAATCAACATACTTTTGTGGCATTCTGACATCCGCCAAGCCTGTGATTGCTTTTGCTTGAACTATGTTCATATCATCAGCGTAATAATTATTAATAAATTCATATAAGCGACCTAATAAAACAATGGCAGCTCCATATACAGGTTCGAAATCGACGACATCGGGTTCAAATGCAATATTGCTGGTACTTAAACCATGTACAAACTCTCCAAGAAAAGAAAAAAAGCCAGAATCACATTTCAAATGCAGCAAGTCGTACATCTCATTCCATGTATATTTGTTTTTTTGAATATTTGAAGAGCCTAATGTTTTGTACTTCCAATTACATTTCTCCATTAATTTCTCAATAACAGCAGCTTTACCAGCATACAAAGACAATTCTCGTATTTTTGCTTGACAATGTTGTCTTGCTTCCGTATAATGGGTTTTGCTGTCAACTACTTGCTGCATCAGAACATCAAACTCATCCTTGCTTATGCTATTGTCATAAAACATATTCTCAGGCAAATATTTGAGCCTGTTATTGATACCATCCAAGACATATAAATAATGTCGTAGCACCATTGCTTCCCCGTCTTCTTGATAAATAAGGTATAGAGATGCCATTGTGTCTGCCAATGTCCTAACAATGGCGTTTGCAACTACATAGTCCTTATTCTGCTCTATGATGGTATGAAGCGTACTTGCTGATTTAAGTATGCGGGATGCTATTTGGAGAGGGTAAGCTTTCAACTCATCTATAGATTCAGATGTATGAATATTTTTCAAATGAAAAACCTCATGCTTGATAAGAGTGAAAACAACCCTATAACACTCTTCATATGTCAAGTCTGCCCTTGCAAATTCAGGAATCGAAATGTGTGCTTTGCTGTTTTGTTTTCCTTCTCCAATCTTCATAATATCATCTCCCCTCATCATGTTGTTCGCTTTTTTCAGATAAACCTATGAATTGATTTTAATTGCATCTGTATAGTCTATGCAAAGCTCATTTGCCAAAGTAATATTTAACTTTGAGAACTTTCCTGTTGTAACTAGTAAAACCTCAATAGCATAATCCGCTCCCTCTATAGTTCTTTGAGCTTCCATAATAGCGTAGTATTTTACACATTGAAAGATTCCGCGATTAATTTCTTGTTCCGGCGAAATACTTGGCTTAACTTCTATACAAACATGCGTTCCATCCGATAGTTCAAGATATACATCTAATCTGTCTCCTGAAGGCAAAACGTGTTCAGTACTTGAATATGCCACCTCTTTATAACCAAGGCATTCCGGATGTTGACAGATATATTCTTTTAGCTCTTTGTGTTCTTTACCTTCTCCACCATAATCTAGATGAGGATTTTTTATGCTCTCCAATTCCTCCTCAGAAAAAGGCTTATATTCATCGAGTTCCAACATACGTAGCACCCAATTCCAACGTGTATAGTTGATAGCCTTGCTGTCTAACCCTTCAACAAAAATACGTTTACCATCCCCAAGTTCGTTGTACTTCGGTTCTATAAATTCAAACCCTTCTGATGGCAGATTAGTTTTTGCATTCTTGCAAAGAGAGTTTAGAGTTGGAATGTCACAATCTTCTTGCTCAGCCAATGCATTCAATACACTTTGTACGGCATACAACGCATGGCCAATACCTGAAAATCTTTCCTTTCCAATAACAGAAATCAAGTCTCCATATGTATGTTCTTTCTGTCCTGTCTTAGCCCAATATACAAGGACGGGTAACATCAATTTGACATTACGTCTTGTCGCTTCTGTAGAAATTGTTTTATCTATTATGCTCATAAACTACAATCAGTATCTGGTGAATATCCATATCTATTTATTCCCTCCACCGCCTTGTTGTTTAGGTGGTGGAGGCGGCGCTAATTTTGACGGTTTGGGTAGTTCCCTTTGTTCTTTTGTTTTCATAATCATTTCTTTTTGGGTGGAGGTGGTGGCTTTAGTTGGCTTGTTGTTGGCATCTGGTTTTGATGTTGGTTGCCAGATGGTTTATACACCACCGCTACTGGGTTGGACGGCTGATAGACCATTTTATTCTTATTATTCTGATTCATCCGCATAAAATTTTCGTTTTAAGTATTCATCTGCTGCTTTTTGATAGCTGATATTCTCTTTGTGGCTTATCTTGCGAACAAGCTTGTTCATTTCACTTTTGTTGTTGGTGTGCCCATTATTATACTTGGCAAGTAATTTGTTTGCCTGCTCATCATCAAGTTTATCGTTTTCATATCTATTCCATAGAGCTTCTATCTTGATCAATGTTTCTTCAAAACTTGAAGCTATATTATCCAATCTCACAAGTTCTTCCTCTGGCTGGTTCAACTGCGGTAAGAGTTTCTGAGAAACTTCCCCGAGAAACGCTATGGTGGTAGTGGAAAAAGTAATCCATTCATTGATAAAGAAACCGAAAGCACCGAGCACAGTCACAACAATGATGGCAGATTTCATTCGCCGATTGTAGGCGCGTCGTTTACTCGTATAAGCCCTACAACACTCAATGTAGGTCTTATAGGTCTTCAAGTCTTCCCAAATTTGTTGCCTTACTGTGCTCATAGTGCTAATCAAATTACAATATATTGCGTATCCTTAAGGCTCAAATTCAAACCTTTTGCGCGGGGGTGACTTGTTAAGAGAGTACACAAAGCATTAAAGCTTCCATATACTGATGCACACATTTCGTGTTGCTCATTAAGGAGTCCTGGTTCATAGTTATCCGACAGTATCTTATGTGCAGGGCCTTGTCTAACTTTACGAACCTTTTTCAAGGGATTGCATATTGTATCTTTCCCTTGTGGACACACATAATCAAGCCATTTACTTAAACAGGTCAGTGAACTAATACGTTTTCCGTTTTCGACAGTAGCATCACCTGTCAGTTTGTCAAAAAACTTTTCATTTATATTGCTGACTGATATTTTTTCAAGCAACAATAAGAAATTGTTGTATAGATTCCGGCTGGGAAATGGCAACATCTCAAATCCGTGTAACTCGCTCTTATTAAATGTTTCACGGAAGAATTTTTCTCCAAAAATATGTTCAGATAAAACATTTATATTCTTCTCTTCTTCAAGAATGGAACGATATACCGTTTGAGGGAAATTCCAATTTCCATAAAGCTCGTTCTCTAAGTAATTATTCAAAACTTTACAATTAATAGGATTTTGTATTCTATGCGCTTCCCAAAGCATTTGATTGGCTGGTGACATATTGCGTAGGTCACGAGGCAAAGCAGCAACGACGAACTTGCTTCCATCCCTTCCTATTCCGAATGTTTTTAAATTAATATATCGTCTTTTGTCTGTTTCATCAGAACTAACTATGCTCCCACTATAATCATTAAAAGTAAAATGTATCCGTGGGTCTATCGCATAATGAAGTAGAATGTCATACTCGAAATAGATGAATCTGAGTTGGGGATAACCCAATTTTAAAAGATTCTCCATAGGGTTTATACATTCATAGTCAGCTTCTGTTGCAAAAGCCTTACTGGTAGGATATAGTATACAACTGTTTATGTTGTTCTGAAGTTCTTCCAATTGGCGTTCAATATTCGGGAAGCCCAAACGATTAATGTGTGGATTATCATCAACCTTATCTGACAGGACACCCACATAACCATCCAATACTAACGCCGAGATTACTTGATTCACTTTAGTAATCTCCAAACCTTTGTTTGTTAGCGCAGTGGCACTTATCCCATTGTAATCGGGGGATGTTAAATAATGCTCCTTTATTGTTTCAATAAGAATGTCTGATATATTTTTCATCATATCGTTTCTTATTGGGATTACTTGTTATTTGTAATTTTATTATATACTTCTCGAAAAACTCTAGTATTGATGAAGTTCATGAAATCGCTATTGTCAAGGTAATAACGGCAGAACTCTGTATTTTCATTAAGCATATTTGCCACAATCATCAACATTGAACTGTTAAACTGCTGTTGTGCGGTTGCCTTGTTGCTGTTTTTGGCAGCGTTTACAAATGCGTCGTCTGCCTTTATTCGTTCTGGAAGTTCATCAAACTGTTGCTTGGCAAGTTCTACATTCTGCCAGTTGATACCGTTAAACTGGTCAAGAATATCACTCAATTTTGCCATGTCAGGCTCAGCCTTACCACCCTTTCCGCTTCCTACAGGAATTGGGGCGATTTCTGCATCCTTGTTTTCCAATTCAATCTTGACCTCTTTTACTTTCGTCACTTGCAGTTGGTCAAGGTCAATACACTCTTCCAAACCCTCTGTAAAGTCTTCCCCTTTCAGTTTAGGCAGTTTATGGACTAACAACATATAAAATGTGTTCAATTTTTCCCATTCTACGCTACAATACGGTGTTACTGCCGCAATGAATGGATAGGTACGTAAGAAACCTTTTATACTGCTTTTACAGCGTATTTGAATATTCTCATCCAATAAATTAAATCGTTCAACTGCTACATTGATAATCGGGTCAAGCTCCGCACGGTCTGTTCCAGCCCAATACTTTTCATTCAGTTTGTCAACCTCAGCTTCTGTGTATATGTTCGATTTCTCAATCTCTTGTATCAGGTCATTCAGCTTATTGGGGTCTGTTTCTTTTGACAATATGGTTGTCTTGTAGAATTTCTGGAAAGCAGATTTAATGACTTCCTCGTCGTTGGCAAAGTCAAGGACGAAAGTGTCTCGCTTGTCAGGATGGCAACGATTGAGGCGCGATAGCGTTTGCACCGCTTTCACATCGGTCAGGATTTTGTCTACATACATGGAATGTAACAACGGTTGGTCATAACCAGTCTGGAACTTATCAGCCACGACCAATATCCTATATGGGTCTTCAGACATATTGTCTTCAATGTCTTTTGATGGAAAACCGTTAATGTCGGCTTCTGTAACCATTCTACCTTGCCATTCTTTTGTACCAGAGAAAGCTACTATGGCCTTATATGGGCTTTTCCTCTCCTCCAACAGGCGGTTTATCTCATAATAGAACTCTATCGCCCGTATAATGCTACTTGTTACGACCATTGCCCGTGCCTTGCCTCCGACCTTGCCTTTATCAATCACCATCGTATGAAAGTGGTTGACGATGATTGCTGCTTTTTGGTGGATTGTTTCGGGTTGACGTTCTACCCAAGAGCGGAGTTTCTTTTGCGCCTTTTTGTTATCAAACTCCGGATCGTTCTCAACGGTCTTGATGATTTTATAATAACTGGCATACGTGGTATAGTTTTTCAGCACATCCTTGATGAAGCCTTCCTCGATGGCTTGCTTCATGGTGTATTCGTGGAAAGGCTCGTAACCAGTTTCGCCGTCAGGCTTGGGAAATGGGCAGCCAAACATTTCCAATGTCTTGTTTTTCGGCGTAGCGGTAAAAGCATAATAATTGGCGTTTTTCACCATCTTGCGCCCCTCGATGATAGCGTTGAGCTTGTCCTCCAAATCTTCTTCCTCGTCGCCGGTATTGCCAGACAATGCCATGTTCATCTTGGCAGATAGCGAACCGTTCTGACTACTGTGTGCCTCGTCTATGATGATGCCAAACCGCTTGTCTCTTAATGTTGTTCCAATGGCTTGGAGTATGTAGGGGAATTTGTGTACAATCGTGATGATTATCTTCTTGCCGTTCTCCAATGCGTCTTTAAGCGTAGTGGAAGAATCTGCCCATTCCACAATGTTCTGCAAGCGTTTGAAAGCATTGATATTGTCGCGGATTTGATTGTCAAGATTCACTCTGTCCGTCACGATAATCACACTATCCAACAACGGTTGAGTTCCGTCAAGCAATCCTACCAACTGGTAGGCAAGCCAAGTGATGGAATTTGATTTGCCGGAGCCTGCTGAATGTTGTATCAGAAACTTTTGTCCCACGCCGTTCTTTTTGGTTGCCTCCAGCATCTTACGTACAGCATCAAGCTGGTGGTAACGAGGCCAGACAATACTTTCGGTTTCAACCTCTTTCTTTTTCCCTGTTTTCTTGTCCTTGACAGTCTTCTTCTTTTTTACCACTTGGGCATAATTCTCCAACATGTCGGACAAAGAGTGCTTTTCCAAAATGTCCTCCCACAAATATGCAGTCCGTACTCCATTGGGATTTATCGGATTGCCAGCACCGCCGTTCACTCCTTTGTTAAAGGGCAAGAACCACGAAGACTTGCCGCACAACTCGGTACACATCATGATGTTGTCATCATCTACGGCAAAATGCACGGCACAACGCTTCTTTTGCAGCAACAGAGCCGTAGGGTCTTCTTTGGGGTTGCGGTCGTCTTGATATTGCTTGATGGCATTGTCTATGGTCTGTCCGGTATAATGGTTTTTCAGTTCCATCGTCATCAGCGGCAGGCCGTTCAAGGAAATCATCACGTCTATGCTGTTTGTGTTCGCTTTGCTGTAATACAACTGGCGTGTCACACAAAAGATGTTCTTCCCATAAAATTCTTGTGCTGTAGGATTGAGTTCAGAAGGCAAAGGATAATACATATCAAACAACTCCGATATGTAACGGAAGCCTTTGCGCAATATATCAGAAACACCTCTTTTAGAAAGTTCAGAGGACAGTTTGGAGAAAAACTTGCGTTCCGCCGTCTCACATGCAAAGCACCCCGTGTTTTCTGTTTTTTCCCTCTGTGTAGCAAGAATAAAGCGTTTCACCCGTTCGGTATCAAAACCAAAATCCTTGTTGTAGTCATCGGATTTGCCTTTCTCATAGCCATGCTTGTTGCAAAGTGTGCTTTCGAGCAGGCTTTCTAATGCTTTTTCTGATATATCGGTAGGCATAATTATTCTGATTTACAATTCTGCTTTTAGTTCCTCATACAAGTCAACAGGCCCCAAATGCCAGTATTTGGTGCTCTCAGTCGATAGCTTCTTATAAAGTTTTGAATGGTAGATACGGCTCAGGCATTCTTGCAGTGTAAAACCGTAATCACTGTGTAGGTATTCTACCAACCAACTTACCTTCCCGGGCAGAAGCAAGTGAAGATTGCTTTGATTAATCTGGAACATATTATTTCTCTATTTTAGTCGCTTCAACAAAATGCAAGGATTCCAATGCTTTCTCCGTGTGGAAAAGATATTGGTCAACCAGCTTATAGGTCTTTAATTCACGGATAAGCGTGTCTAAACTAATTGCACCGGACTCATACAAGCCAAACTGGAGGTACACTCTATCATTGGCAACAGGGCCATACACAATGTCATAGTCATGTGTAAAGCCTTTTTGGGTTCTGTTTGCCATGACAAACTCTGCCCATTCCTTACTTGGCTCTGAGAAAATGAGGCTTTTGAGTTCCGACAATTTTTTCTCATCAAACTCATAGCCATTTACATAGCCATATTCGGACTGTTTTTCAAGCATACGCCTTTCTACCCATTCCCTGGCTTGTTTCTCAGAGGTTGTGGTGTAGAATCCTTCACCGTAGTCAAGTTTGCGGTTCGGTTTGAGTATCATAGGGCGTTCCACCACTTCTAAACTTCCGTGATATATCTTCATGCTTTTTTATTTTTCCTTATTCCAATAAACTCATCTATTTCTTCTATCAGCCATTGGCGGCCTTGGGTGTGAAGCGGCTCGAAGCATTTGCTAAGATAATCGGTCACACCATATTGCGTAAACAAGTCAAGGACTTGCTCGCCAGTCATTCCTTTGGCAGCTCCGTATTCTTCAATGCAGAATGCCACAAAGAGGGCTATATCTTTGTCTTTCTTGTTCATCGTAAATCTCCTTTCTGTGGTTCTGCCACGCATATTTGTCCTGTCACCACATCGCTGACGAGGCGTTGCTTAAACTCTTTCAGATAGTCTATCTCCGCCTGTAAGTCGGCAATGTAGCTGTCAATCTTCGTCAAACGGGTTTCGATGTAGTCAACTATGGCTTGTTGCTCATCCAATGGAGGTAGCATGATTTGATTCTTGCGCAAAACATCATAATTGATATTTTGTCCCTCACGAATCCCTGTTACACAAGTTTGCAACAGTCCGATAAAAGGTGCAGACTTAAACAAGAATTTTATATATTGAGAATTAATGTCTTGGGATGGAATTAAGACCGTATAAGCTGCACTGATTATTCCTTGATAATGTGCATATTCAATGCCACCTTGGAATGAGCGCAAGCTAATCACAAAATCTCCTTTTTTTACCAGTTTTAATCCTTCTAATCCCTTATTTACCACAACGACACGATTTTCATACATGTTTTGTGGTATAACGCCATATTTTTGAGTAGCACAAAGGATTGGTTCATTTGGAAAACCTTTTTGCGACCTTTCTTTAAATAGAAATTTAATTTTTCTTGTTTTCCAATGCTCCGGTATCATCCCAATCCATGGGATGCCACTGTCTTTCATCGGCGCATTGGGATTCAACCCATGCGTTACCACATTGGCTATCTCGGATGACTTTAAGCTTTCAATCAGCTCTCTCTCTCTCTCTCTCTCGGTGACATATTGTTCGATTTTAGAGATTTTTACTTTCAAATAATCAACAATCGCTTGTTGCTCTGCAATTGGAGGCAGAAAAACAGGTAGTGACATAAAGGAGGGCATTGGAACAACTTTCCTTAATCCTTTGTAGATTGGCCGCAATGCTTTTATGTCATCTACGCTTAGATAATAATATAAAAGATATTCAGGTATAGCTCTGTTTATCTTAAATATGTCATAGGCACCTGTTATCATACCTTTATAGGGTGATAGCCCTACAGTCCTTGGAGTTTCATCCACATCAAATAAACAGAAAATCATATCCTTTGCTTCAACTTTCTTGTATGTGTTATACTCCTTAGGAAATTTACCTTTATTTTCAGTTAGGTCTCTAACGATTACACCTTGTTTGGTCAATGATAGTAAAGTATATTTATAGGCTTCTTCTCCCACTACATTTTTGCTCTCCACAAAAATGTCTTTGTTCCTATAATGTTTCCAGTGGCTCGGAATCTGACCAATCCACTGTACTCCGCTGTCCTTATATTCGCTGTATCTTTTCATTCCGTTCATTTTTTACAGTTTATAAAGACAAAATCTCATTCAAAGTTCCTTTCAGCCGTTGCTCTATACCACGTATGTCGGCGGTAATGTCAGTGATAGGGCGAAGCTGCACGGGCTTGTAGAAATACTTTGTGAACGAAAGTTCATAGCCTACAACTACATCTTCAGGTACATAAAAGGCATCGGGGGCGTAAGGCAACACCTCACGCTGCATGAAAGCATCAATACCTCCCTCATAGCGTAGCGGCACCTGTTCTACATCACGCAGTTCCCGGTCGGTCTCACCCTCTACAGCCTCGGCATTTTCATCGCGCACGGTGATAAGCGAACGTAGCTTTTTCGTCAAAGTCTTTGGCAGATTCAATGCTTTAGCATACTGATTCCAGTCATCAAGCGGAGTGTCCGATGGTACACCCTGCATGGCTGCTTGGCATTTGTTTTTTTCATCAGCTTTCAGAGTTTCCGACATGGATATATCCGTATCGGGAACAATACGCAAACGCAAAGGCCGTTCTACCGTCACTTTCCAATACCCGAACTCCTCATTGGGAAATATCTTACTCTGTTCCGTCTCCTTAAAATCCGTAAGAATCCGGAGGATAACTTTCCTGTCATCCTCTGAAGTCTCGCAGTTCTTCTCACCGAGGTTCTTGCGTAGCGGAGTGCTTATCTTCGTGGCATCGATGAGTTGTACCTTACCTTTGCGCCGCTCTTCCTTGCGGTTGGTAACAATCCATATATAGGTTCCTATGCCCGTATTGTAAAAGTCTTTTTCGGGCATGGCAATGATGGCTTCCAGCAAGTCGTGTTCAATGATATATTGGCGCAGATTGCTTGCACCGCTGCCTGCGTCACCCGTAAAGAGGGAAGAACCGTTGTGAACCTCTACAATGCGTGTTCCGATAGGCGTGTCGTCTTGCATACGGCTGAGGTTATTTGCAAGAAACATCATTTGGCAATCGCCGATATCAGGCAAGAAAGAAATTTCTTGTCCGTCTTTGCTTGTCACGGCAAAACGGGAATCGGAAAATTTGGATTTCTCTTTCTCTGTCAGTCCCCGCTTCTTCAAATCCTCTTTCCAAGGAGTTCCGAAAGGCGGATTGGAAATACAGAAATCGTAAGTCTCTCCGGCATGGCCGTCTTGTGACAATGTAGAGCCGTATGCAATGTATTGGCGTGGCTCTCCACCTGCGTAATACTGGAACGATTGTATTTCTCCCGAAATCATCAGGTCTGCCTTGCAAGTAGCGTAAGTATCGGGGGCTTGCTCTTGCCCATAGATAAGTATGGAAGCGTCTTTCCCCCGTTCGCTTGCCAATTGCTTGATTCGCTCTTGGGCTATGGTCAGAATGCCGCCTGTTCCGCAGGCACCATCATAAATGCGGTAAGTGGTGTCGCATAATTGGTCGGCTATTGGAACGACAGCCAAATCAGCCAGCAATTTCACATAATCGCGTGGCGTGAAATGCTCACCGGCTTCCGTTACATTGTTCTCTTCATTGAAGCGTCTAAGTAATTCCTCAAACATGGTGCCCATAGTATGATTGTCAAGGGCTGGTAATAATACCTTGCCCTCTTCATCCATTACAGGCTTGTTGCTGAGGTTAATTTTATCAGAAGTGAATTTCTCAATAATACTGCCCAATCGTTCGGTTTCAGTCAATCGGTCAACGGCGTGCCATAGGTCAAGCTTTTTCGCAATGTCTATCACATCCGCACTGAATCCTCCCAAGTATTCCAAGAAGTTCATCTTCAAACGCAAAGGGTCAATCTCGCTTTTGAGCGTTTTCATTGTGAACTTCGATGTATTGTAGAACGGATAACCCGTAATCCCTATAAGAATCGGGTCTTGATTCCCTATCTGCCTACTGTCAAGCTGTTCTTTCATCTTTATCACAGCTTCCTTGGTAGGTTCCAGAAGCACGTCAATCCGCCTAAGAACCATCATGGGCAAGATGATTTTCTTGTATTCGCTCTTGTCAAAAGCAAATACAAGTACATCTGTTGCAATGTTCCAGATAAACGAGAACAAAGTGTTATATTGCGTCTGGTCCATTTTTATTTCCTTTATTGTCAACCAATAACTCTCGAATGCTTACTGAAAGGACTTCTGCTATTTGGTGCAAAATTTCCAAAGACGGTTGTTGTCTGTTACAGCAATACGCATTAATTGTGCTAAAACTCTTTCCGAGTTCTTTTGCCAAATCTGTCTGCGACACATCCTTTTCGACAAGTACCGCTTTTATCCTGTTCAATTTCATTTGCGTTCTGATTGAATTTTCCATTGCACAAAAGTAATAAGAAATTCCCTAAATATAGCGGAATATGCGATATTCATTCTATTTACATCTATAATTTAACACTTATCTACTATTCCATCCAAACATCAATTATATATGAAGTAGAAATGAGAGGAAAAGAAAATTGCTCTTCCACCTCATTTCAATTTAAGTCAGTCATTAACCAAACACACCATTAGTCAAGTTCATTGCTTCCACCTTTTTCTCCATGTTCACCTTTGCGTAAACCTGCGTGGATGCGATGCTGCCATGCCCTAATATCTTGCTGACCGAGTATAGTTCCGCACCTGCCGTTATCGCCAGTGTTGCCGCCGAATGGCGGCTACTGTGATAGGTGAAGTCCTTTTCTATCCCTGCTTTATCCCTGATGCGGCGCACGTACTTCGCTACATTGTCGGGTTTCTTTACCAACGGGAAGATGATACCGTCCTCTCCGTTTTCAGGTCGTGGAGGAAGCAACGAGAGAGCCAAAGCATTGAGCGGTACGGAAACTGGCCGCTTGGTCTTGTGCTGGATGACCGACACCGTTTGTACGCCGTTCACGTCTTTGATGTCGCTCCAACGAAGCCGTTGCATGTCGCCGAGCCTAAGCCCCGTCATGCACGAGAAACCGAAAGCCCTCTGCACGACTTCTTCCATATAGGTTTGCGGCTCTACGGCAAGAAAGCGTTTCAGTTCGTCAGCCGTCAGATATTCACGATGTTTGTCCGGCGTATGAAAACGCTCCTCCCTTGTAAGTTCCTGAACGGGATTGAAAGCCATAAGCCCGTCACGCACGGCTTTGTTGAAAATGGCCTTAACCGTTTCTTCAAACAGTACGAGGGTGTAAGCCGCCAGCTTGCCGCCATTTACCTTAATCTGCTTACGGTTACGGTAATTGCGCATATATCCGAACAGGCCGCATACTAAATCCCTATCAACGTCTTTCAACAGAATATCCGTTTTCTTGGCTCGTTTCAAATAAGCCTCAATCCGTCTGCGCACAACATCCTTGTGCTGTATCATCTTTTTGCAGTTGCCGTTCAGTATGACGCACTGTACATAATCACCGCACCACTGGAGCCAGGTCATGGACTTGGCCGCTTCGTTTTCTTCCCTCTTTTTCTTCTTCTCGAAAGACGGAGGGGTTAAGATGCGTTGCGCTTGTATCTCCTGCGCCTTTCGGTAGGTCTGCTCGTTGAGCACCCTTGCATTGGGCGCATCATCGGGAACAAGGTACAGATGCAGGTTTTCTCTCTTGCGGAAGCCAGTTTCGTAGTATTCCAGATACAGGCTACGGTTTCCGGCTGTCAACATCCTCACTTTGATTTCTACTTTCATAAAATTCTTCCTTTCTATTTTAGGTTATACAAACATATTGTTCACGAGGTTCATCGTTTCGATTTTCTTCTTATCCACTATCTTTGCATAGACTTCGGTCATGCGGATGCTTCGGTGTCCGAGTATTTTGCTCACCGTGTAGAGGTCTGCGCCGAGGGTCAGCAACAGGGTTGCCGCCGTATGTCTGCTGCAATGGTAGGTGATGTGCTTCTGTATTCCGGCCTCCTGCATCCATTCGCCCAACACCACTTCCACCGTGGTAGAGGTGATGCGCAACTGATGGAAAACCCGGTCATCATCCTTTGACCTTCGGGGCATCCATTTCAAGGCTTCGTTGGAGAGCGGTATCGTCACCGTGTTCTTGGTTTTCACCTGCTGATGCTCGATGTAAAGCGTTTTTCCGTCAGCCGCCTTGTGTATCTCACTCCATTTCAAGGTCATCATATCGCTGTACCGCAACCCAGTGAAGCAAGAAAACAGAAAAGCCTTTTTCACAATGTCATAGCGGCACGGCGTGGCCATCAGTTGGCGAAGTTCCTCAATGGTTAGGAACTCGCGCATGGCGTTCAGCTTCTGTGGTTTCTCCTTTGTCTCCAACAGTTTGAAAGGGTTGCGGTCTAACAGTCCCTCACTTACTGCCTTGTTCAGCGCGGCGGCAAGGCGGTTCATGAAGATGCGGCAGGTGGTACTGCTCAACGTCTTTTTGCCTTGGTTGAACGTGCAGGTTTTCAGAAAGGCGATGAAGCCCTTGCAAAAA
>ULOJ01013615.1_pt1 | contig 16297 bp, 9 predicted proteins | sample 1952461 | NCBI WGS metagenome assembly ULOJ01 (sample SAMEA4835600, study PRJEB28245) | human gut metagenome | biome: gut microbiome; material: fecal sample | place: Denmark | collected 2008
CGGCCTTTTACAGCGCAAAAGGCCGTCAACAAGGCGATAAAAGGCCGTCTTTCGCAACGCAAAACATGGCCTTTGGCAAACCTCGCCACGGCCTTACCCCATACAGCCGAAGGCCGCACGCCGTGCCTTTACATACGGCATGCGGAAAAGCATTGGGCCACAGGCTTTTAGAGGGCAACGAGCCAGCCGCCATGACGCCACCTACGGCTTAAGCACACACGGTCAGGAACAAGGGCGAATGACCACCGCAAGCGGGGACACTAGCTACACTTACGTAATTATCTTCCGCCGCCCCGGCCTTAAAAAGACTTGACTCTCCACGGACATCAGCATAAAACAAAGCGGCACGGACAAGGCTTCCAGCCTGCCCGCGCCGCCGCCGTCAAGTCAATACGCCCTCTTAATACCTGTTACTTACGCCTTGGCTCTATCGTCTTAATAACCTTCGCGGGATTGCCTCCCACTACCGTCATCGGCGGAACGTCACGCGTCACCACGCTGTTGGCGCCGACTATCGCTCCATAACCAATCCTCACACCGGGCAAGACGGTTGAATTTATGCCTATCCACACCTTGTCCTCTATCACTATCGGACGGCCGTAAGTGGCGCTGCGGTTATCAGGGTCGGGGTCGTGGTTGATTGTTATGAGGTTAACTTTCGGCGCGATGAACACATCGTTGCCCAAGGTTATCCCGCCACGGTCGAAGAACGTGCATCCCTGCTGTATCCAGCAACGCTTGCCAATACGGATATTCTTGCCGAAATCAACATAAAACGGCGGCAGCAAAGTAACCGACGGGTCTATCTCCCGGCCCGTAATGCGCGAGAGGTAGCCGCGCGTCTCTTCGGGCGTATGGTATCCGTCGTTAAGCTCATAAGCCAGCCTCATGGTCTCGAAGATAGAGTTTATCAGCTTGTCATATCCGGGTTCGTCCGGCGAGACCATGGCTCCGGACAGGTCTTTCTCGAAAATGTCTTCCATACTTATTACCTTTTTGTTTCACGCTGCAAAGGTAATGCATACACGCGTAAGCCTGCTTACCGATGTTACGGACAGTTGTATTCATTTTACGGAATGTAGCAATCTGGCCTCGATGAATGGCCGACAGCCGACATATGGCGCACGGCATACGCCCCGCAGACCGTCCATAACAACACCAAAAGCCACCTTTCAGCATGTAAAAGGTGGCCTTTGGCAATGCGCCCTACAAGGGGCGCTCACGGCAATTGTTTACTTTCTCAACTTTATACAGTCGTCACAAAGCACTATCAGGCGGCGTTTGTACAGGTCGCCCACAGCCTTCTTGTAGTTTTTCTTGCTTACATTGAACATCGAATAAATGTCCTCGGCAGGGCTCTTGTCCGTTAGCGGGCATACTCCGCCGTGACTTTCAAGATAGTCGAGCAGCACGTCGCTGAGATTCATGGTCATCTGCCGCCCGGTAGGTTGCAGCATTACGTCTATCTTGCCGTCCTCGCGCACGATGTCGATGTAGCCTGTAAGGCGGTCGCCCGTGCGTATATCCCTGAACACCTGGTTCTTGTAGACGAGGCCGGGGAAGCGGTTGTCGATTATGACCTTGAAGCCAAGGTCGGTCTTCTGCCATACAAGCAGGTCAACCTCGTCGCCATGCTGATACGGCGGGAACGACGGGTCAAAATAGTGCTCGACCTTAGCCGAAGCCACTATACGGTAGCTCTCTTTGTCAAGATGCACGTGCACGATATACCCCTTGTCCTTCTCCATCTTCATTTTCTGCTCACGGAAAGGGCAGAAAAGGTCTTTCATCAGTCCCCAGTCGAGGAACGCACCGTACTCGTTCACCCACGACACCTTGAGGAAAGCGAAGTCGCCCACCTTGGCCAGCGGCGTCTGCGTGGTTGCCACGAGCCGCTCCTCGTTGTCAAGGTAGACGAAAACGTCAAGCTCGTCACCCGGCTTACAGCCCTCTGGCACGTATCTCGCAGGCATAAGCACCTCCCCTTCGTCGCCTCCGTCAAGATATATTCCGAAATCAACCTGCTTGACCACGGTCATGCGGTTGTAGTCACCTAATTTTATAAAGGTCATAATTCTTCTCTTATTATTGTATTTATGTGGAGTTAAGGAGTTATGTAGTCAAGGAGTTAAGACAAATGCCTACACCGGATTAAGCCGCTTGTCTATTTCTTGTATGACATTGTGCAACAAGACATTTGTCTTAACTCCTTGACTACATAACTCCTTAACTACTTGTATTCAAAGAAAGCTCGTCTTCCATTTCCAGCATTCCGTCCTTCATTTCAATCGTCCTGTCGGTGATTTTGGCAAGGCTTTCGTCGTGCGTCACGATGACGAACGTCTGCCCTGTCCTGTCCCTAAGGTCGAAGAACAGCCGGTGGAGCTCATCCTTGTTCTTTGAGTCAAGGCTTCCTGACGGTTCGTCAGCCAGTATCACGGCCGGCCTGTTTACCAGCGCGCGCGCCACGGCCACACGCTGCTTCTCGCCTCCGGACAGTTCGTTGGGTTTATGGTCGGCACGGTCAGAAAGCCCCATGAAGTCTAAAAGCTCCATCGCACGCTTCTTGGCCTCGCTCTTTGACATGCCCGCAATAAACGCCGGCAACATGACATTCTCCACTGCCGTGAACTCCGGCAGCAACTGGTGGAACTGGAAAACGAAGCCGATACGCCTGTTGCGGAACTCCGACAGTTTCTTAGCGCCAAGCTTCCTTACGTCCATTCCATCTATAATGATGTCGCCACTGTCAGGCTTGTCAAGCGTGCCTATTATCTGAAGAAGGGTTGTCTTGCCGGCTCCGCTCGGACCGACAATGCTCACCACCTCGCCTTTGTCTATGTGCAGGTCGATTCCCTTGAGTACTTGCAGTGAACCGAAGCTCTTTGTTATACCTTTGATGTCTATCATTTTCTTTTATTTTAAGTTGACAAGCATACGAGTAACAAGCAGACAAGGAGATATGCCTTAATAGCTTACTTCGATTCAAAATATCGTAACAAGGCATATCTCCTTGTCTGCTTGTTACTCGTATGCTTGTCTACTATTAATTAAAATGTTTCCTTATCCACGTTGTCAGCATGTCGTACGCGCTGCGCTGCTCATGGTGCTGCGGGTCGGCGAACGTCATAATATCCACCGATTCGCCGTATTGGTCGGGGAAGATTATCATCAGGCTCTTGCCTGAGAAATTTCCCGTAAGCTCCTCGGGCAGGCGTTCCAAGGCCGATTTGTACGATATGGTGCCTTTACGAGCCGTAACGACTACGAACAGATGGTCGTCAGCCACGCCAGAGGAAAGTTTCGGCATGTCTATCCAATGCGCCATGTACGTGTATTCGGCCTGCACACTCGGATGGTGGCTCTGTATATATTGGTTGATGAGCGACAGCGTCTCGCGCTTGGCATGGAACTGCATGCGGCATTCAAGGTTCTCCGCCATTCGGGTCAACCGCTCCAACCAACGGTAGAATCCAGGCTCAAGCTCAGCCCTCGAGGGCACTGCCACCTGTATGCGCCGTATCGTATTGAAAGGCCGCAAGCAGCGCACTATTATGATTTGTCGGTTCAGTCCGGAGAACAATCCTGGTATGAACTCTCCCCAGAACTGCCTTGCCGAGTCTTGCCCGGCATGCATTCCCATGATGATTTCGGAAGCGTTGAATTCCTTGAAGGCGTGCTTTATGCCATTGGTTATATTCGTAGCTATGCGTACTTGAGTCTGAACCATTACGCCGGAGTAGTTGGCCACCTTCGTAACATGCGCCAGAAGGCGCCGTCCTCGCTCCTGGTACTGTAGCCTGTTGGTGTCGTCATAAACAACGTTGAGCGCCACAATGCCACGGTTAAGTACCCTGTTGCGCATCATTACGGCAAGCCCCACAAGCGTGTCAATGCTCGTATCGTGCTTTATCGGCACCATTATCTTCTCGTCGTCGGCCTTCTCGTCCTCTGGAACGGCCGCGCTGTTCTCGAGCGCAATCTGCTTCGAGGCACGCTCGGTAGTGAACGAACTGAAGATACACGTCACCAAGATAAGTATCACCGTGCCGTTAAGCACGTCGTCGTTAAGCAGCCTTTGTCCTGACGGTGTTATCAAGTTATATCCAACCATGACTGCCGCCAGGGTGGCTCCGGCCTGCGCGTTGCTCAGTCCGTATATCAGTTCACGCTCCACGGCACGCATGCCGAAGAGCTTTTGGGTGAAGAACGACGCAATCCACTTGCTCGTCAAGGCCACCAATATCATGACGCATGCCACCTGGATGGTGTCAAGCCCGCCGAAGAGAAGCCTCACGTTGACAAGCATGCCGACGCCTATAAGGAAATAAGGTATGAAAATGGCGTTGCCGACAAACTCGAGATGAAGCATCAACGGCGACAGGTTGGGCACGTAGCGGTTGAGCACCAGTCCCGTAAGGAACGCCCCGAGCAACCCTTCCATGCCGATAAGCTCCATCAGCCCGGCGCCGAGGAAAGTCATGGCGAGCACGAAGATGAACTGCGCCACGTTGTCGCCATAGCGATGGAAGAAGAACCGCGCTATCCGTGGAAAGAAGTATATTATCACGAAGAATACGGCGGCTATCTTGAGAAAGAGCACGAGCCAGAAGATACCGGTAATCTCGCCCTTGAACATTCCGCCGACGATGGCGAGCACGAGCAGCGTCAGCGTGTCGGTGATGGCTGTCGCGCCGACGGCTATCGTGACGCTACGCTGGCGGGCAAGGCCGTAACGCATGACGATGGGGTAAGTTATTATGGTATGCGAGGCGTACATGCTGGCCAGAAGTATGGACGTCATAATGCTGTACTCAAGCACCCCTCGGTTGATGAAGAAGCCCATTGCCATAGGTATGACGAAGGCCATTATGCCGTGGGTAAACGTGCGCACGCGGTTCTTGCGGAAGTTGGCCATGTTCATCTCTAGTCCGGCCAGGAACATTATATAATATAGGCCGACGTGCCCGAAGAGGTCGAACGAGCTGTCCTTGGCCAGTATGTTTAGCCCGTGTGGCCCCACGACAACGCCCGCGAGCACCATTCCCACAATATGGGGAATGCGCAGCTTACCCATGACAATGGGCGCGAATAGTATGATGCACAGCACGACGAAGAATATCATCGTGGGCGACGTTATGGGAAAATATTGTGACAATCCGGGCATATATGTTATGTCAAGCTGTGTTTTTGCATGCAAAATTGCAAAAAAAAATCATGATTTTATAACATTTGGCTTAAAAGTTGTACTTTTGCAGGCGAAATTTTGTAATATGGAATTTATGGAATTTAAAGAAGTTAAAGAAGTTAAAGCCGAATGACTCGTTAATGAATTAATGGATTATGGCAATAATGATGGAATAACAATGGTTTCCCATTTTTCTCTCTTAACCTTTCACCCGACAGGTCATTCGGCTTTAATTTCTTTAAATTCTATAAATTCATTCAATTCCGCAAACATTAAATAAAGTATATAATAATATGAACGTAGCAATCGTTGGGGCGAGCGGAGCCGTGGGACAAGAGTTTCTCAGGGTGCTCGCAGAGAGAGATTTTCCTATTGACAACCTCGTGTTGTTCGGTTCTAAACGGTCGGCAGGCACCAAGTACACATTCAAGGGCAAGGAGTACGAGGTAAAACTGCTGCAGCACAACGACGACTTCAAGGACATAGACATAGCCTTCACGTCGGCGGGAGCCGGCACATCAAAAGAGTACGCGGCCGACATTACCAAGTACGGAGCCGTGATGATTGACAACTCGAGCGCCTTCCGCATGGATGACGACGTGCCGTTGGTCGTTCCCGAGTGCAACGCCGAGGACGCCCTCAACCGCCCGCGCGGAATCATCGCCAACCCTAACTGCACCACGATAATGATGGTTGTAGTGCTGCAACCGCTCGAGAAGCTGAGCCACATACGCCGCATACACATCGCAAGCTACCAGAGCGCGAGCGGCGCAGGCGCCGCGGCGATGGCTGAGCTGCAGCAGCAGTACAAGGAGATTATGGACGGACAGCCGGTAACGGTAAGCAAGTTTCCCCACCAGCTGGCGTACAACGTGATTCCCCAGATAGACGTTTTCCAGCCCAACGGATACACCAAGGAGGAGATGAAGATGTTTAACGAGACGCGCAAGATAATGCACAGCGACGTGAAGTGCTCCGCAATGTGCGTGCGTGTGTCGTCGCTCAGGGCTCACTCAGAGTCCGTATGGATTGAGACCGAGCGCCCCATAAGCGTAGAGGAGGCGCGCCAGGCAATAGCCGCCGCGCCGGGCGTTACTCTTGAGGACGACCCCGAGCACCTTGTTTACCCGATGCCGCTCGACACGGCGGGCAAGGATGACGTATACGTAGGCCGTATCCGCAAGGACCTGGCCGACGAGAACGGGCTTACATTCTGGCTCAGCGGCGACCAGATACGCAAGGGCGCGGCGCTCAACGCCGTACAAATCGCCGAGTATCTTGTCAATGTTGGCAACGTGAAATAACATGCATACATAACAGCCTGGCAATCAGGCAGTTCGTAAAAGGGCACCTTTTAGCTTGTAAAAGGTGGCCTTTTATTGTACAAAACACGGCCTTTCGCGACGCAAAAGGCCGCCTGTCGCCACCGATACGCACGACAGCGCGCAGCCGATGAGCGCCAAAGCGCCGCAACAGTAATATTTGATACGCAAACTTATATTGCTGATAAGTTTCGCCGTAAATGGCAAATGTTTCAATATACTATCATAAAATGTCTCAAAATATCGAAAAAATGGCCCTTCCAAGCGGTATGAGACATTTTGAAACGCCGCTGAAACATATTATAACAAGAGCTTTGTCATAATTATATAATTTTGCGTTCGAGAAACATTTTTTACTTTAAATAACATAAAAAAAACCGAATCATGAAACACTCTATCAAAGTTTGCAAGACTCTCGGTTTGCTGTTCCTCATGAGCATACTGCCATTAATGGCCTTCGCCCAGGGGTCAACAATAACCGTGAAAGGACAGGTCACCGACGAAGAGGGGCCTATCATCGGCGCAACGGTAAGAGAAAAAGGCACCAAGTCGGTAGCCGTCACTGACCTTGACGGTTACTATACTATTAAGGTAAACCCGGGTGCCACACTTACCTTCTCCTATCTTGGCTATCAGAACCAGGACGTAAACGTAGGCAACAAGACTAAGGTTGACGTCAGGATGATATCCGACACCCAGGCGTTGAGCGAGGTTGTGGTCGTAGGTTACGGCCAGATGAAGCGCTCTGACGTCACAGGCTCGGTAGTCTCGGTCAACTCGGAGCAGATTGAGCGTGCCGTTCCCACCAGTATCGACCAGGTGCTTCAGGGCCGTGCCGCCGGTGTGCAAATCCAGGCTAACTCGGGTACTCCTGGCGCGAACACCAGTATCCGCATCCGCGGTATCAGCTCGCTCAACTCAACCAACCAGCCGATTTTCGTCATCGACGGCGTTGTTGTTGAGCCGCAGAGCACCGACACGAACGACCCCCTGTCAAGTAACAACCCCTTGGCAAGCATCAACCCGAGCGACATCGTGTCGATGGACGTGCTCAAGGACGCCTCCGCCACCGCTATATATGGTGCGCGCGCGGCCAACGGTGTCATCATGATTACCACGCGCAGGGGTAAGGCCGGCGAGGCTACCATTACATACGACGGCTACGTGGGCTGGCAGGATATGGCTAAAAAACTTGACATGATGAACCTGCGCGAGTACGCCATACATCACAACGCACGCTCGGAGCAGGACATTCTGGAGGCGAGCGACGCGTTTGTCAACCCCGGCGCCCTCGGCAACGGTACCGACTGGCAGGACGCCTTGTTCCGCAGCGCGCTGATGACGAGCCACAACATCTCCGTAACCGGCGGCTCTGACCGTGCCACCTATTCTATTAGCGCTGGTTATCTTAACCAGGACGGTATCGCCATCGGCTCCGGCTTCAAGCGCCTTACGCTGCGCGGCAACACCGACGCGCAGGTGAAGAAGTGGCTCAAGGCCAGCCTTAGCTTCTCTCTCACCGACTCCAAGCAGGAGGTAGGAGCCGACAACAACATCATCATGAACGCCTTGCAGCAGCAGCCTTCGGTTGCGGTAAGGAGCGCCGACGGCTCTTTCGACGGCCCGGATGATGTCTACATGCCTGTCAATGCCGTGGCTCTTGCCGAGATGCGCGAGAACTACAATAAGAAGATGAACTTCCGAATAAACGGCAGTCTTGAGGCTACATTATATAAAGGTCTTACGTTCAAGACCGAACTTTCGGCCGACTACAACCTTAACAAATTTTATTACTACGAGCCGGACTATACCTTCGGCAAGCTGGAAAACAATACCCGCACGGGCCGTTGGACAAAGACCGATACGAAATATTGGTCATGGCGCAACATCCTGACATACCAAAACACATTTGCGGAGAAGCACGCTGTCAATGTAATGGTGGGTCAGGAAATGAGCCAGTCGCACTGGGAAAACCAGGTAAGCACGGCTACCGGCTTCCTCACCAACAGCACCCACGACCCTTCGGCGGGCGACATTACAGCCTCGACGGGTAACGGTACGCAGAACGACAACTCCATCTTCTCTTACTTCGGGCGCGCGTTCTACTCTTATGACGACCGCTACCTCATCACCGCAACGCTCCGCCGCGACGGTAGCTCGCGCTTTGCCAAGGGCAACCGCTGGGGTTGGTTCCCGTCGGCGGCACTCGCTTGGCGCGTGTCAAACGAGAAGTTTATGGCTAAGACAAGCAACGTTATCAGCAACTTGAAGCTCCGTCTCGGCTGGGGTTCTACCGGTAACCAGAACGTTTCAGACTGGGCTTACATGGCTATGCTCTCATCCAAGAGTACACCATGGGGCACCGGCGTGCTCAACGGCAATACTCCCAACCCTGACTTGAAGTGGGAGACAACTACATCGTGGAACGTTGGTTTTGACCTCAGCCTCTTCCGCAACCGCATCGAGTTCATCTTCGACTGGTATTACAAGAAGACCGACGACCTGCTCTTGCAGTTGCCGTTGCCTGCATACATCGGTTCTTACGGACAGGGCGCCGCCTCCAATCCTTGGGGCAACGTCGGTTCGATGAGCAACCAGGGTGTCGAGATGACGTTGAACACGGTCAACATCGACACGGGCGACTTCCAGTGGCGTTCAAGCTTCACTTTCTCGCTCAACAGGAACAAGGTAATCAGCCTTGACACCGAGAGCGCGTCTATCGACAAGACGTTCCAAATCGGTTCCGATGTGCTCACCGTTACACGCACCGTCGAGGGCAAGCCCGTCGGCCAATTGTACGGATATAAGGTTATCGGACGCTTCGACAAGGCTGAAGACTTTTATTACAAGGATGCCAACGGAGTGGTTAAGCCTGTGGCGATACCCGAAGGCAGTACCATCAGTGAGAGCGGAACATGGATTGGCGACTACATCTTTGCCGACATAAACGGCGACGGTGTCATCAACAACCAGGACTGCACGTTCATCGGCGACCCGCAGCCCGACTTCACCTACGGTATCGGCAACACCTTCTCTTGGAAGGGATTTGACCTCTCCATCTTCTTCAACGGCAGCTATGGCAACGACATTCTCAACCTTACCGGGCGTGAACTTTCTGACGTCCGCGTGAACAGCAACCTGCTGAAGGAATGCGCAGGCTATGCCAAACTTGGCGTTATCGACCCCAACCTGCCTGACAACGACTTCCGTAACCTGTATGTTACCAATCCTAACTCGCGCCTGCCGCGTCTCAGCGCGTCTACTACCAACGCCAACAACCGCGTCAGCGACCGCTACGTGGAAGACGGCTCGTATATCCGTTTGCAGAACATATCGTTGAGCTATACGCTCCCGAAGTCTCTCGTTACGAAGCTGAAGTTGCAGAATGTCAAGGTGTACATGAACCTGCAAAACGTTTATACGTGGAGCAATTACAGCGGCTATGACCCCGAGGTCGGTGCAATGTACGGCGACGCGCTCATGACAGGTGTCGACTACGGCCGCTATCCGTCACCGCGTATCTATACGTTTGGTCTCAATATTTCGTTCTAATGCAGCGTTATATAAGGAATAACAAGATAACATTTCATATTTCAGAAAACAATGAAAACTAAGATATATTTATTTGGTTCGCTCTTGGCTGTAGGATTGTTGGCTACTTCATGCGCAGAAGATTTCCTCGACCAGCAGAATACTAACAGTCCAAATGCCGAGACGTTCTTCAACAGCGACGAAGCTATCGACCAGGCCATGTATCCGCTGTACAATTATGTGTGGAACAGCTTTAACGACAAAGGCTATTACGGCATGGGCGACGGCAGGGCCAACAACATAACGGCGCAATACTCAGATTACATCTATCCTTACACAAACTTCAACGAGACATCGCTCAGCCCCGGTCTGCAAGATGCCTGGGGAGCACTTTACTCCGTTGTAGCACAGGCAAGCAACGCGCTGAACAATATCCTGACGCGTTCATCGGAAAATGTAAGCGAGGAGGCGAAGACACGTGGCATGGCTGAAGCACGCTTCATGCGTGGTGTGGCTTACTGGTATATAGCTTCGCTGTGGGGCGACGCCATAATCTACAACAATACAAGCGACTTGGTCAATAACTATGTGATACCGGCCAATCCGCAGATTGACGTTATGGAGTTTGCCGTCAGAGACCTTGAATATGCTGCCGCCAACCTGCCCGAGACATCGCCGGCTACAGGCCGCGTGAACAAGTACAGCGCTTACGGTATGCTCTCACGCGTATATCTCTCGATGGCTGGACTTACAACAGAAGGACAATATGACGGCACGAATGCTGCTACCGACTTTAACCGCGGAACGCGTAACACCTATTATCTTGACCTCGCCAAGAAGGCAGCTCTCAAGGTTATTGAAGAGTCGAGCTTCGGATTGATGGAGGAATACGGCGACTTGTTCAAGATAGAGAACAACAACTGCATGGAAGACTTGTTCCAACTTCAATGGAACCAAGGCTCTACCGACGCTATCGGATGGGGTTGCAACCAGACCATTACGTCGTATTTCGGATGGTCAACGATGGTCTGCGACGGTACAAACTGGGGTGGAGCCACTTACTGCTCTTGGGACTTGTTTAAGGAATATGAGGCCAACGACAAGCGCAAGCACGAGTCTGTGGCTTGGTATGGAGAGGAATATCCCGAACTTAACACACGTGGCGGCGGTTATATTTATGGTATAACGGAAGACGCTGGAAGCCAAGGTGCTAACATAAAGAAGTATGTTGTCGGCACAATCGACGACAATGGGGTGAGCTACAAGCAGTCGAGCGGCATCAATACGCACATGCTCCGTCTGGCAGAAGTTTACCTCAACCTGGCCGAGGCGATACTTGGCAACGACCAGTCTACCAGCGATCAGACCGCGCTTTACTACTTCAACAAGTTGCGTTCACGTGCCGATCTTGCCACAAAGAGCTCAATAACATACGAAGACTTGCGCCATGAGCGCCGCGTAGAGTTGGCTTTCGAGGGACAGTATTGGTACGACTTGCTCCGCCGCTCGTACTACAAGCAGCAGGAAGTCATCAACTATATCAACAACCAAGACCGCAACGCATCTTATTACGATGCTGAAACTCATGAGTACAAACTTGACGAAGACTGGACCAATCCCGGTCCCGGTGTGGGTGTTGCTACAGAAAGAAGCCTGCGCCTGCCTTACTCTGACGCAGACCAGAACCGCAACCACTATCTCCAGACCGACGGTAACGGCAAGCTGCAGACCGTGCCTTACGAGTTTGGCGAGCGTGAAGTTTCTGAAGAAGAACTGTTTAATTAATTTAATAAGGTCGTAAGGTTTGTGGGTTTTACGGACATGCGGTATGCTTCATGAACGTTGCAATGCCCATATAACCGTAAAACCTTATAACCCCAAAACCGATGGATAAATAACATAAAACAACAAATTCATCATGAAAACATTAAGATATATTTGGATGTTGTGCCTCGCGGTGGTTGCTGTCGGCTTCACATCGTGCGACGATGACGATGAGGCTTCAGGCAGCTCGGCCATTACCGTGACGCAGATTTACCTTGAAGACGCCGACGCAACGGTGACCGACCGCCCCGTGGACTTTGTCCGTCTCGGCCAGACAATACGTATTGAAGGTTCCGGTTTCAAGGGACTGAAAGAGTTGTACATCAACGGTTACGAGACATACTTCAACACGGCGTATGTCACCAACACCAACATGATTGTGTCAGTAAGCACCGATACACCTGTGACTGACGCCGACCCGGAGGCGCGTAACACTATCCGCTTCGTCAAGAGCGGCACGGAGTATGTCTATGAGTTCGACATCCGCGCAGCTTCTCCTGTCATTACGAGCGTTGATAACACGCTGCCGCAACCCGGAGAGACCGTCACCGTCTATGGCGAGAACCTTCAGGAAACAACCCTTGTGACGCTGCCCGACGGCACGCAGGTGACCGACATCACCAATGCTCCCGAGGATGAAGAGGGCGAATGGTTTTCGTTCGTGATGCCGAGTGGTGTCAGCGGCTACGGTGCTTTCACCGTAACGTGTGCCAACGGCACGGCAAAGTCAGCCGAGTATTTTAACAACCGCACTTGCATGGTGCTCGACTTTGACGGTACAGGTACGCACGGCTTCTGGAGTTGGAGCGAGACGGGCAGCATGATTAATGACGAAGATCTCGTTGACGATCCGCTCGGTACAGGCCGTGGCAAGGTGCTCAAGCTGATACCTGACCGTCTTTTGCAGGCCGGAGGCATAGCCGCCGGCAAGGCGCGCGCCACCGAATGCTGGACGGCGGGCAAGGACGATGCTACTGGAATGGACGACTGGACCCGCATGTACGAGTTTATTTCAGACACAACCCTGCTTACCGACGTTGCGTTCCAGTTCGACATATACGTGCCTGACGCTTGGGTAGGCACCGGCCACATACAGCTGTGCCTGATGAACAACTTTAACTTTGGCGGCATAGGTTCAGACGACGACGCGGACAGCAAGCAGTGTGCGTTCTACTGCCCGTGGATAGTTGACGGCAAGGCCGTTCCGTTCTCAACGGAAGGCAAGTGGATGACGGTGACGATACCGTTCAGCGAGTTTGGCAAGTACGCGGCCGAGGTTGAGAACGGCGACGCTCCTACGTTTGCAGAAGTTGTGGCAGACCGTAATGCCGCTACATATTCAAACTTCGGCATGGGCTTTGTCAATACCGACTTCACGCTTGACGGTCTCGAGGTAAAGTCTACCATCTGCAAGCAGGAAATCTACATAGACAACTGGCGCGTAGTGCCGTGCAAGAGCGAGATTATATCCGACTTCCCCGACGAGGATGAAGCGGCAGAGTAATAGGCGCATTCCGGCTAACAAGTGACAAGCAGGCCGGGCGCAAGTAACACTTGCCGGCCTGCCCGTCACTTAAAACCTGTCAACTTACAAACAATAAACAGAAAACATCATGAAACTGAATAACATAATATTCCCCATGCTGGCAGGCTCGCTTCTGCTTGTCGGCTGTTACGACGAGAAGATGGACTGGCATACGCCCGACGGCCACAACCCCGTGACTACGGACGATATTCCGCTGCAATTGCAGGAGCAAATCGACCATTACGACTACATAAAGAACTACATGGCCCAGAATATGCCCGAGACGCCCATAGGAGTGGGCCTGACGGCCAACTATTATATCGACGCCGACGGCGAGCATCCCGACTATGCAGGACTTTGCGACGCACATTTCCAGCAGTTCGTAACGGGCAACGCCATGAAAATGGACGCTATGGTGAACGCTGACGGAACGCTTAACACGGCCACACTCAACGCTTTCACGGCCAAGGTTCCTGACGACAAGCAGATATTCGGCCACAACTTCATCTGGCATACACAACAGAAACAGGCCTACCTCTTGTCGCTGATAGCTCCGAAAATGATTGTTGAGACTGACGGCGACATCATCACAATGCTTCAGAACGGCGACTTCGAGACGGGAAAACTTGACCCTTGGAACGGATGGGGCGGCGAGTCTACCCGTGAAGTCGTAGCAGGCGAAGGCGTTGACGGCTCGTATGCGGCCAAGCTTTACAACCCTGCGGCAGGAAGCGACTATTATTCGGCGCAGTTCATTTACAGCCTTACCAAGCCGTTGGAAAACGGCAAGACATACGTCTTAAGGTTTCAAATTCGTGCGGAAGCACCCGGTGGCTCTATACAATTTGCATGGCAAAACCTTAGCCATGGCAACGGAGAACTATACCACACGTTTGAAAACATAGGCACTGACTGGGTTACATTTGAGCAAGAGTTTACATGCACCAAGGATGACGCACAGGAGCTCTGTTTCAACTTCGGAAAGGTTGCCAACACCTATTACATCGACAACGTTGAGTTCGGAACGCGCATCGAGCAAGGCGCAGGCACACGGGCCAACCGCGCGACGCGCGCCACCACGATCACGTACATACTGAAAACTCCCGAAGAGAAACGCCAGGCGCTGCTCGGAGCAATGGAGAGCTGGATTGGCGGAATGCTCGACCACGTGAAGGGCGACACCCGCTTCGTGGGCTGGGACGTCATCAACGAGCCGATTACCGACGACGGCTACTACCGTGGAATTGACAACCATTTCGGCGGAAGCTGGGAAGATGACAACGGCAACACCCAATACGACGCAGCACCTGTGGAGAACGAGGAAACCGGACTGACTCTCAACTGGGGCGACAACCACTTCTACTGGGGCTATTACCTCGGCATGGACTACGCTACGAGAGCCTTCGAGATAGCCCGCGAGCACGCTCCCGCAGGCATGAAGCTGTACGTCAACGACTATAACTTGGAGACAAACCCGTCGAAACTTGCCAAGCTCATCGATTTTGTGAACTATATCGACCAGAACAGCACTACCCAGGTAGACGGCATAGCCACGCAGATGCACGTACGGGCTAACGGCATCACGAGAGAGCAGGTGGACCAGATGTTCCAGACCCTGGCCGCAACGGGCAAGCTGGTGCGCGTAAGCGAGCTTGACGTAGCCCTCGGAACATCATCGCCGACGCAGGAAGACCTGCAGCTGCAATCAGACGTTTACCAGATGATTATCGAGTCGTACAAGGAGAACGTGCCTGCCGAGCAGCGCGGAGGCTTCGTAGTATGGACACTGTCTGACGCCGCCGATGAGCACGAGTACTGGCTCAACGGCGACAAGCCCAACCTCTTCGACGAGAACTACGGTCGCAAGATAGCCTACAAGGGCCTTTGCGACGGCATAGCCGGTTACGACATCGGCGCTGACTTCAGCGGCGACATATGGAAAGACCAGGCTACCGAAGACCAGGAGGACGAGACCGGCGAAGAAGCAGCCGAACCTACTGAATAACAATGACTTACTACTAACCGGCGTCACTTCATGACAAGGCGCCGTGCAAAAGGCCATCTTTTAGCTTGTAAAAGGTGGCCTTTTATCGTGTAAAAGACCGTCTTTTGCAACGCGAAAGACGGTCTTTCGCAAAACACGGGGTAATCATATCACAATTAAAGGGTGACGACATAGTACAAAACGGGGCGGCAATCGTCTTTAAGGTATCATGAAACGTTATTTTATCACCTTACTGATATTGGCGGCGGGGATGGTCATTCCCGAGTCAATCATAGCGCAACAGCGCTACAAAATCGGAGTTTGCGACTGGATGGTGCTCAAGCGCCAGAAGCTCGGCGAGTTCAAGTTAGCCAAGGAACTGGGCTGTGACGGACTCGAGATGGACATGGGCGGTCTCGGCACACGCAACTCTTTCGACAACAAGATGCGCGACCCCGAGTCGGTGCGCGTGTTCACCCACATGGCCGACAGCTTCGGCATTGAGGTTGGCTCGGTAGCCATGTCGGGCTTTTACGGCCAGAGTTTCGCCAAGAAAGAAAGCTGGCGATGGCTCATACAGGACTGCCTCAACACGATGGACGTGTTCGGGGCGAAGGTTGCCTTCCTGCCTTTGGGCGGCTGCGGCAATGACTGGCCAGCATCACCAGAGCTGCGCCAGCAGATAGTATGGCGGCTGCATGAGGCGGGCGAGATGGCCAAGGCCCGTGGCAAAGTTATCGGAATAGACACTCCGCTCGACGCCGAGGGCAACATAAAGCTGCTTGACGAAATAGGCTCCGACGGCATAAAGATATTCTACAAGTTCCAGACCGCCATCGAGAACAAGCAAGACATCGCCAAGGAAATAAAGACCCTGGGCAAGGACCGTATCTGTGCCATCCACGCAAGCAATACCGACGGCG
>ULOJ01026691.1_pt1 | contig 16114 bp, 21 predicted proteins | sample 1952461 | NCBI WGS metagenome assembly ULOJ01 (sample SAMEA4835600, study PRJEB28245) | human gut metagenome | biome: gut microbiome; material: fecal sample | place: Denmark | collected 2008
ATAATACTGATTATATTAATATTATATATAATATATATCTATATAGATACTATTGCTACTTTATAACTCCTTGATTATCAATAAATTATAAATACTAATTTATACCATACATGGAATAGATTTCGATATTTCCTAGAGTAATATATTTTTATGTTAAACTTAATACTATTATTGTTATGACTTTTAAAGAAGATTTTAAACCTACTAAAGTTTATAATAAACTTGTTAATGATGTTTGTTATAATGCTGATTGTTTAGAAGAATTTGAAAAACAAAGACTTGTTGTTGCTAATCCTTTTAGTTATAATAAAAGTACCAGAACTGGTATAGTTGCTGAATTTGATAACGGTTATCATCTTAGTAAAGAAGTTGGTATTAAACGTAATTTTGTTACTATTGGTATGAGAGTTTGGGATATAATAAGAAAAAATAGATATGCTGTTATTATTTCTTTTATTGGTTATATTGCTGAAAATATTAAATTTAATAGTAATGTTATTTATATTTCTCATGATTTAATTAAAGGTTATGGTTTAGTTAAACCTAATTATAGAGATTATTATAACGCTATTGCGTATCTTGAAGATGAAAATATTATTAAAAGAACTAATTTACAAAATATTTATGTTGTTAATCCTATTTACATATTTAGAGGTGATGTTAACAAACTTATTAATATTATTAGTGAAGCTAAATTAATAAAAACTTTTGATGATAAAGATAGACTTATAGTTGATAAATTTGTTTTATTTAAAAATGATACTGATAAAGGTATTGTAATTGCGAATAAAGATTTGTATGCAACTGAAGTTATAGATATTGGTGAGGACTGAATTAAATGCGATGATAAAAATGATGATAATTATAAAGATGAGGGCGAAGATAATGGAAATAATGAAGATGAAGGTAATAAAGATAACGATAATGAAAATGAAATGAAAAGTTATAATGAGAGTGATAGTGAAAATGATAGTAATGGTAATAATTAGAGTGAAAATAGTGTATATTAATGTTTTAATGAGGCTAGTGAGTATAAGGGGTGGGTCATTAAATTGAACTTGACTACCCCCGTTAAGTTCTAGGAGAAAGTAATAATAATTAAAAAGAGGAAAATTAAAGTGATGAATATGGCGAAAATGATGTTGAAGATAATAGTGAATAAGGTAATAATAAAGTGCATAAATATAATAGTAATGATGATATTGAATATGAAAGTGAAGATGATGGTATTGAATATTATATGTATTAGTGTGATAGTGAGGCTAGTGAGTATAATCCCCGGTCATGTTAAACTTGATTGACTACCCCCGCCTAAAGTTGATAGAGTTAATGATAATCTTGCTCATTATCAACATTAAATACATTGAGATTATTCATCTCATTACATTACTAACTATTAACACTAATCATTATGAAAACAAACAAACCATTGTTGTTAGTTGCAATCATACTGATGATGCCAGCTATCATACTAGCATTGAAAGTAGAGCCAACTAGTGATGAACAGATTACTGCTGTTGTATTTGGAATACTATCGGCTATTGTTAGTTATCTTAGTAGAGATTAATCTCTACTAGATGATGCTGCTCATTATCAACATTAAATACTTTGCAGTTGAAACGAAACAACTGTCAGTAATGCTACTGATTAGCGTAATTAAATACTTAATAGTCATGCCAGACGTTAAAGATTTAGCGCAAGCTGCACAGAGTGCTGCTGCTCCTGAGAGTGTTAATGTAGTTGAACCAACTACTAGTGTTAACAAACCTGTTCAATCTACTGTTGATACAGATAACCAAAGTTCTGCGCAAGTGGAAACCATTGATGATGTTGTTAGACGCATCTGTACTGATGGTCATAGTTATGTAATGACTACTGTCATTACTAATATTGATTGTCAAGAACGTACAGGTCGTAATGGCAAGTCTTATCTCAATGCGTTTGTTACTATTGCTAGTCCTGTTAAAGGTGCTCAAAGTATGCCTGATGGTACACATCGAATGGGTATGCTTGGTGCTATTCAGACGCCATTCAATCAGATACTGCTTGTAATGCGCAAAGACAAGTTCTACGGTAGATTTGTCAACTATGTTGGCGAGGCTGCTGAAGCTGGCTTTGCTAGTATGTATCTGACTGGTGTTGCTGTCAAAGTTCTTTGCCAGTTTGTACCTGCTGGTGTACAAGACCGTAATCCATTTACTCGTAAAGACAATCTTTACAATGTTGTGGATTATGACCGATATGTATATCATATTGTAGGTATCGAACAACCTACTGACCCTGTTCTTGTTGGTGCATATAATGTACTTATCAAGCAGATTATGGACGATGCTCGTGCTGCTATTGCTGCCAAGCGTGAGGCTAAAGCTAAAGCAGCTAGTTTTGTTGCTACTGCAATGAATGATGACGACATGCCATTCTAATGAACATGGTGCTACTGACCTTCGGGTTGGTAGCACTGATGTTATCAACAATAGTTTTGCTGATGTTGTTGCTAGTGTTCAACATGGAAATGCTCATCATCAACATTAAATATATTGCAGCAAACGAACTTAACAGTCTGATAAGACTTGTCAATCAAGACCTAGCTGTAAGTTCTGATAAGTCTTATCCTAATATTAAACATCATGAAAGTACATCGTATTATTACTACTATTGAAGTTGAGAATGATAATTCTATTACTTCTGTTGAACTTATTAAACTTTATCCTACTAATACTGATATTCCTCTTGCTATTACCAATTTAACTAGTAATGGTAATGCTGGAGATATAACAAAAGTATATGATAGTGTTAATAAGAGTAGACTTGGTATTGCTGGTAAATTAAACGGTATCGCTCGTATTATTAATGATAATCTTGATAATTATGATTATAATGTAATTGCTGATGATAATTCTACTAATGAAATTAATGATGATTTACTCCTATAACATTTTGTTATACTGATATTGGTCATGGAGATTTACTCTCATAACAAAAAGTTATAGAGATGAAATTAAAGGTGACGAGAGGTATTGAATGTGGTGAAAGAGGATATGGAGATGAAAGTGGACATTGTAGAGTTTGTGGAGAATGAGATGGTGGAGTTGGATGTGGTTCAAATAGGGTTAAATTGAGGTTGATAGTGGAGTTGGATGTGATTGTGATAGTGATTGTGATAGTGGTGAATGTGGAGATGGTCATGCTGAAGAGACTAGTCCTGCTGGTATTCCTTTCAATACCAAACTTACTTCTCCACATCCTATTCCTAATCAATCTAAACCTATTGTTTAATCTCTCTCATTCTCGTTCATTATAACCTTTAGTTATATCTTCATAACCATTAGTTATAACCTCTAGTTATATCATTATCAGTTTCAGTCATAGCATCATCATTATCATCTCATTGACGTTCGTCATGACTATTAGTCATACAATCGTCATTAAGACTAGTTCTAACAGTATTACCAAGTCTAATAAGACTTCTAGTCATAATGACCAATAGCATTAGTTCTAGTTAATAATAGCACTATTAATATTATCAGTATTATAATGACTATTAATACTAGTCATGCTAATATTACTGGTGGTATTACTAATGATATTCTTAATATTCTTGATATTACTGATTCTCTTTATACTAATGATACTCTTGATACTATTGATATTTATTATACTCGTGGTAAGTTAATTCCTATTGCTATAATGATTTTAGTTATTTTAATATAGCTATTGATTATTAATTAGAATTATAGTATAAATAAATTATAATATATTTGGAGTATTATATTTAATTGTTATATTTGTCGTGTTGTTCAGTAGAGTAATATTGCTACTGATAATAATATTAATCTTAAACTTATAAGTGTTATGGTAAATTTTGATAATGTTACTAGTAATGTTCAATCTAAGCCTAGAAAGAAAACTATGGCTGAAAGTTTAGAAGAAGCTAAACAAGAGGGTAAACTTGTTGTTCCTGAAGAAGATACACAAGTTAATGCTGTTGTTAGTAGTGAAACTGTTCAACCTAAGAATAAAGCTAGGAAGAAGAAACAAAGTAAAGTTCGTAAACAGGAAGAACAAACTACTGTTGTTAGTCAAGCTAATGAAGATAATGATTTTAAAGATGTTAAGACTGATAAACGTGGTATTCCTGTTGGAATTAATGTTCCTCAACATATTCTTGATGTAGTTTGTATTGTTAAATTCAATGCTGCATTTAGACGCCATACTTCTCTTAATATTCTTCATACTCTTGAAGATGATGGAAGAATATATAACTCTAAAGGTGCTTATGTTGACTTTTTATGGAATAAGTTTAGAGTTACTGCTGATGGTGGACTTCGTAGAGAATATAGATATACAGATGATTTATTCATTGATGCTTTAGTTAAAGCTCATGCTGATGTTGCTAGTGATAGTCAGCGAGTTATTGGTATTATGATTGATACTGAAACTGAACTTCATAAAAAGAATAAAGATTCTGAAGCTAGCTAAGTTTGTAGTATAGACTCCCCGTAGAGGATGTATAGTGCTGTTGAGCTTGTTAAAGCTAATTCTCATCTGCTTGCCATTTTTATCCATTTTGTTTATTGGGTTTGTTATAGTTAACACGTTAATGATAATCATCCTCTACTCGGAGTTTATTTTATATATAAAGATATGGAAAGAACTGATATTTATTTTGTTGAAGATGATACATATTTCAATAATAATGTTGAAGGTGTTGAAATTCATGCAGAATGTCTAAGTCAAGATTTTGACGATATTGCTTGGGAACCAATAGTTGATGATAGTCCTATTGTTGACCCTGAAAATGATGTTTTTGGTTATTATGATTAAATAAATAAAATTATGGAAAATATTAATATTAAAGTTATTCTTGATGAAGTTTTTGGTAAATCTTGTGATAGTATTACTTGTGATACCTGTAAATATAAAGAAGATTGCGAACTTATTAATAAATTCATTAATGATATTAAAGATAAAGGTTTGTCTCCAGACCAATATGTTAGAGGTTTAGCTTTATTTGTATATGTTCTTAAAGAACAAAAATATCTTAATGATTTTGGTAAAACTCAAGAAGATATTATTAAACTTGCTACTGAAAATGGATTTGAACTTAATTGGCTTATTAATCGTTGGGATAGTATAATTGAAGATAAAGATATTCTTAAACCTATTATTGCTGTTTTTCCTAAATATGCTAAAGATATGATTATTAATATTGTTGAAGCTAATACTAAAATTAATCATTTGATTGCTCAACATATTATTGATACTTCTAATGCAGAATATAAGGAAATTATTAAAATGGTTAATCAATCTGTTGATAATAATAAACAAGAGAATAAGTTTAAGAATGTTAGTGACGATGAAATTTATGCTGAACTTAAACGTAGAAAAGCAAATAAATCTGCTAAATAATCCCACATAAGTTTTTGATTTTATTTCTAATACTACTGTCTGTGAAGATAGTAGTATTATTTCACTTGCTGATGATGGAGGAATTGAACTCCGAAACTATGATATTGCTATTATCCGTTTTAATTTCTAATTGTAACTTTTGTAATAGTACAGTCTGTGAAGATAGTGCTATTAATATTTATCATAGTCCAAGTGTTATATGTCATATTTGATTTGGTGTTAATTATTCTATTATTATTGATTGTGAAATTAGTAATAATGATGTCTGTGTCAAACATTTCGTTTATATGATTTCGCATTTGTAGTTTTGCCTAGCATTGTCTGTGAAGATAGTGCTAGGCTTTTTAGTATGTATATTATTAACTTTAAATATATAATTAAAATGGATAATTATGATTCTTTTATTTTTGATGGTCTATTAGATAGATACATTGAAGAACAAGCTAAGTTTAAAAAAGGACAAGTAGTTTATATGGAATATACTTATCAATATCATAATCAAACTAAGCTTGGTATTTGTGTTGGTATTGTAACCGAAGTTGGAATTACTAAAATCGAACGTACAGTAGGTAATAATAAATATATTAATTATCCTATTGTATATGCTGTAACTCATGCTAAAGGTGTTAGTCGTTGTGTTAGTGAATGTAAACTTGGTTCTGTATCTGAACATATTCTTAAAGAACGTCTTAAACGTGATGGTAAGAATAATGAACAGAATAATGAGCCTGCTACAAATGACTAGCTATTTACGTTTATGATGCATTCACAGATACGGCTCTTTTTGCTCTCTGTTGAATTTTCATATATAATCTGATTAATCTATCACGATTAATATTGAGTTCAATACAGGGCAAAAGAACTAGCTAATAAATGTTAAACTAAAAATTTAATACAGTTTTATTATGAATTATGTTGCTTATAAGAATATTGATGGTACTATTACATCTGGGTTTAAAGTTAAACTTTATGATATAGTTACTTTAAATGCTGGTTATTGGAAAGATAAACTTGCTATTGTTCTATATATTAATGAGGATAAAAAACAAATTAAAGTTCGTATTATTGACTGTGGTATGAACTTAACTCTTAAAGTTAAAGATGTTCAATTTGTTAATCATAATAATAGAACTGCTGCTCGTTCTTATATTGATTTATGTAATAAACTATCTAAAACCTTTCGTGATAAATATACTGATAAACAGTATATAAAAGATAATTGGTTTACTGATAAGTTTATTATTAATGATATAACTGCTGATACTATTGCTAAAGGTATTGGTCAATATATTACTAATACTGATAGTGATAGATATTCTGTTAGTGCTATTATGTGGCTTAGTGATATTAAAGATTATATAGATGCTTTACTTAAATATGGCGATTTTGATTTTGTTGCTAAGGCATTTAAAATCTATAATATTACTGATACTAGATTTGAACTTATTCGTAAACTTTATCATTATTTCTATGGTTGAAAATATTATTGGATATATTCTTGGAGTTTGTGTTGGATGTATTTTATATCTTATTTATGAAGTATTTAATCTATATAAGAAGATTGAACGAATTAATATAGATATTAATAAACTTCAAATTAAAGATATAGAATTTCATCGTAATATTGAATTTATTATTAATAATAGTAAATATAATAAAGAAGTTCTTGAACATTTTATTGATAAACTTAATAAACTTAATGATAGTATTAAAGCGAAAGTTGATGACTAGCTTGCTTCCATCCTCTACGGGGGGTCGCCACGGAGCGTAGCGTAGTGGCTCTGCTAATATAACTATTATTGAATTTATTATAGTTTTAACTATTAAATATAATTGTTTTATTAATCTTTAAAAATGTAAAGTACTTATGGGAAAGTATGATGAAGTTTCTGTTGTTCGTCAACTTAATAATGTTGACGCTGTTATTGGAATCAATCCTGCTAGTAAAGTTATTAAAGTAGCTAAGAATAGTGCTATTGGTAATGGAACTAGTGGTAAGATTGATTTTCTTTCTCATTATTGTGGTTATCATGTTGAAATTGTTGATGTTGTTCAACAACAAAAAGAACGTGATGAAGAGATTGCTGCTAAGAAAGCTGCTAAAAAGGCTGCTCGTAAAGCTAAGTTTGCAGAAGATAATACTTTTAAAGGTATTACTCGTGCTGTTGATAAACGTATGCGTACTATTAAAAGAAAGTAGTATGTTATGGTTAGCTTTAAATTCTCATTTGGAGTTGTAGGTAAATCCAAAGAGAAAGGAATAGTCAATAAATATGTTATTATAGTTGCTAAATGTGAAGGTATTATTAGATATATTGATGGTACTTATAAAGTAGAATACAATGACAAACTATATAGCATTACAGGTGAAAGTTACAGAACTAAAGGAAAGAAAGTTGTTTATGCTCGTCGATTAGATGAATATAATCATAGAATTAAAATTATAAGAGATAGTGAAAATAGAAAAACTGTTGATACTAGATTTTATATTCCTTTTGCTGCTGGACTTATAGCTAAAGGTAAAATTGTTAAAATGCCTTTTGCTAAGGAATTGTTTCATATTACTACGTGTTATAATCGTGGTGATAGTGAATCTACTATTTTAGCTTTTCAAGAATGGAAAGAATATGAAGATAAAGTTAAAAATAATCTTATTGATGTAAACAACGAATTGTAATGATTGGTAATCTTAATATTGCTAATAGTAATAGAAAAGATACTAACATTAAGTTTACTAAAGACCAAGAAATAGCTGTGCATGAACTTATTGAGTTTCTTGCACAGCCTTGGGATGATAAGAAATATATTAATGCTCTTTGTGGTGCTGGAGGTACAGGTAAGACATTTGTTATTAAATACGTTATTAATAATTGTAAATGGTCTGGTGGTGTTATAGGCTGTGCTGCTCCTACACATAAAGCTTGTAGAGTTCTTAGTAATTCTATTGGTGGAAAAGAAGTTAATACTATTCAATCATTGTTTGGTTTTAGACTTGATGTTAATATTGAAAATTTTGACCCTGAAAATCCTGCCTTTAATCCTGTTGGAAAAGATAAACTAGATGGTCTTAAAGTTTTAATTATTGATGAAGCTTCTATGCTTAATGCTAAACTTGTTAAGTATATTAGTAATAAATGTAAGAAGCTTCAAATTAAAGTTATAATGCTTGGTGACTCTAGTCAGCTTCCACCTGTTAATGAGAAAACTAGTCAAGCTTTTCTTATTGCTAGTAATACTTATTATCTTAAAGAAGTTGTACGACAAGGAGATAATAATCCTATTAGTAAACTTCTTAAACTTCTTCGAGAAGATATAGATAATAAGAATGGATGGAGATTTCTTGATTATATATCTAAAAATAGACAAGATTATAATGAAGAAACTAAAGGATTTTATGTTTGTGGTCAAACTGAATTTTCTGATTTAATTGATACTTGTTTTAATGATGAAGAATATACTAAAAATATTGATTTGTATCGTATTATAGCTTATACTAATAGTCGTGTTGCACAATGGAATAACCATGTAAGACATATGATTATTCAAGATGCTGATAAAAGTCTTATTACTCGTAATGATTTAATAATGAGTTATACTACTGTTGTTAATGTTTTTAATGATATTATTATAAACAATAGTGAAGAATATATTGTTAAAGATATTGTTGATACAATTGATAATGATTATGAGTTTAAAGGATTTCTTATTAAGTTTCAAGCTATTCATGGTGGTGCTATAACTCAACCTTTATTTGTTATTGACCATTATGATAACTATACATTTCAGATGTATTATAAGAAGTTGACTAGTCTTATTGATGATGCTAAAAAAGCTAGTAGTTCTGAACGTGGAAGTAAATGGAAACAATATTTTGATTTTAAACGTAAATATCTTATCGCTTCTAATATTACGAATAGTAATGGTAAGATTTTATTTAGTAGAGATTTAGATTATGGTTTTGCAATTACTTCTCATAGAGCACAAGGTTCTACTTATAAAAATGTATTTGTAGATATTAACGATATGATTTATGATAAGTATGGACATCCTTATACTAATAGAGATGAAATGCTTCGTAGATTATATGTTGCTTGTTCTCGTGCTAGTAATCAATTAGTATTATCTTATGGCAAGTAAAACTGTTGACGAATATCCTGATTGTGAACGATGTCCAAATCGTATATTTAATACAGGTAAATATATACAAGGTGGTAGAGGAAGTATTCATGGAGATATTGTTTTCCTATTTCCTAGAGGTGATAGAGTTTATTGTGAAGGTTATCAATTATTCACTGATATTGGTAATCTTTATGATGAATATTCTGGACGTAATAACACTGAAGATGTATATATGACTTATAGTATTAAATGTGCTTGTTCTAATAATTATAATACATATCTTACTGCTATTGATAAATGTCGTAATATTCTATGGAAAGAATTATCTAGAATTAATTATAAGTATCTATTTATATTTGGTGATGCTTATCTTAGTATTAGTAATAATCATATTCCTAGATTTATGGCTACTGGTGGTAAGTATATATTTAATAATTATTCGCCTCTTGTTAAATTTAAAGATGATAATCTTTATCATATGTTTAAACAGCGTTTTGCTGATGATGTTAATTGGGTTACTAAAAATAGAAATAATTATGGTATAGTATAAATGATTAATTGTATAGCTTATGATGTTGAAGTTTTAAGAAATTTCTTTTCTATTACTTTTGTTAGTATTAATAGTTATCTTAAAGTTTTTAAAGATTGTGTTAATACTGATAATAAAGCTATTCCTTTAGTTCAAAAACTATCTGTTGAAGAAATTAAAGCTCGTCTTAAAACTGTTGAAAAATATAAATTTTATATAACAGATAAAGATGATAGTCAATTACTTTCTATGATAGGTTATATTAATAAAACTAGATGTTATAAAGATTCTAATGGAAATATTATTCGTACTGATTTGTATGGATTTAATAATTTCAATTATGATAATCTTATGATTGCTGCTTTACTTAGTTTTTATATGCGTACAAATAGTACGAAAGAACTTATTAATAAGTTATATGAAACTAGTAAAACTATTATTTCTAGCCAAGATGATAAAGATAAATTTAAAACTGATTTTTATCTTAATAGTCTTAGAAAATATAAACTACCATTTACAGGTGTTGATGTAATGCGTATATTTGCTCTTAATAAAGCAAGTGTAGTTGTAGATAGTAAAACAGGTGAACGTAAACCTGTTCCTAAAGGTTTAAAACAAACTTCTATTAATCTTCAATGGTATGAACTTCTAGAATATGAACTTCCTGATATTAATGAAGAAGAAGCTGAACTATATGATGAAATTCCTAATCTTAAAGGAATGAGTATTAGTCAGCTTAATAAGCTAGTAGATAAATGGGATAGATTTATTCTTGATGAATATATTGAACCTATGATGTATTATAATCTTAATGATGTTTTCATTGTAGCTGAAATAGTTCGTCTTTATCCAGAAGAAATTAAATCTCGTTATGCTATTAGTAAAGCATATGATGTTGATGTTCTTAATTCTAGTCGTAGTAAAACTGCTGATATTCTTTTTGAGAAATTTTATAGTAAGTTTAGTGGTCTTGCTCCCGAACAATGGAAAGGTAAGAAAACTGAAAGAACTGCTATGAGTTTTAAAAAAGTTATTTTTCCTTTTATTAAATTCAAAACTAAAGAACTTCAAGATTTACTTGATAAACTATATAAAACTACTATTTATAGAGTTAATAAAGATGCTTTTAGTGAGAACGTTAAAATTGGAGATATAACTTATACTCTTGCAACTGGAGGTTTACATAGTCAAGATGTTCCTATGGAGTTATATTCAACTACTCCTTATGGTGATTACTTAACTCCATCCTCCACGGGGGGTAAACCTTTTACCATTTATCATTTTGATGTTGCTAGTTTTTATCCTAGTATAATAGGTGTTCATAAAGTTGCTCCTTCTCATATTGATACAAATGCTTTTTGTAATTTAATTAGTTGGATGAAACAAAAACGTGTTGATGTGAAACATAGTGAAGAAGAATACATAGATGGTATTGCTAAAGATATTCTTGCTTTAGTTTTAAAGATTGTCATAAATAGTATTTATGGAAAATTGGGTATATTCAATGCTCAAATAAAATTCCTCTAATTGCTGGAAACTCGTGAAGATAATAGTGCTACAACATAGTTTGAAAAGACAAGTGTGAATGCTAGAAAAACTATTATTATATGACAATCAGCAGCCAAGACTCTAAATAATGATGGGAATCATAATATGAGTAAGGTTCATCGACTAGTCGAAAGACGTACTGTTGAATAATGTTATATTTAATAGGAAACGGGGAATAATCACCAAGATATTTCGTAACTTTATTATGTTATTAATTTTAAAATAAATAAAGTTATGGTTATATTTAATTTTAAATCTCCTAAAACTATTGGTGGAGAAAAAACAGGTAAAGTTGGTAGGCCAAAAGGTTGTAAATTGGTAAATAAAGTTCATAGAGATGGAGAATCTCAAAAAAGATTTGGATATCGAAGTGCAACTACTAGTCAAAACAAAAATAAACAAACTCCTTTAAGCCATGGTTATCATTTAGAAGATTATGATAGACAGTGTATGTATTTACATTATTATGGAGATGAAGATAAACCTTTTTATGTTGGTCAAGGTACTTTACAAAGAGCATTTGTATTTTCTGGTAATAGACGAAATTCTCGTTATAATGAAAAGGCTATTAATGTTGATTTAATTAAAGTTGAAATTGTAGAAATTGATATTACTCCAGATAGAGGAGTTCAACTTGAAAAAGAATTAGTAGCTAAATATAAATTGATTGAAGACGGTGGTACTCTTACTAATATTATTAGAGGAGGTAGAGGTGGAAGTTTAGGGTCAGGTAGTAATAATCCTAATGCTAAGCCTGTTATTCAATTAAACATTTATGGAAAATTTATAAAAGAATGGGGGTCTGTTATAGAAGCCGCTAAAGCTCTTCAAATAGACAGTTCAGCTATTGCCAAATGTTGTCGTCATGTTCCTAAATATAAACGGGCTGGAGGATATGTTTGGGAATATAAAGAAAATTATGGTGATTAAAGATATAGTCAGCCCTTAATTGAAAGATTAAGGATATGCGTTTGAAAAAGGAGATTTATATGACCGTCTTGCTGTTCTTAAAGTTACTGTTAATGGACAACTTATGCTTCTTATGTTATGCGAGGCTCTTGAACTAGATAATATTCATATTATTAGTGCTAATACTGATGGTATTATGGTAAAAGTTTATGCTAGTCAAGAAGATAAATTTAAAGAAATTACTACTTGGTGGCAAAATATTACTGGTATGCAAGCGGATAGTGATGTTGTTCATAGTCTTATAGCTCGTGATGTTAATAATTATATTACTCAATTTAGAACTAAAGGTAAGCTTAAAATTGAATCTAAAGGCGCTCTTAATCCTATGATGTATTCTTTAGATTTAACTAAAGGTTATTCTATGCCTATTGTTGCTCAAGCTATTGAAAACTATTTTCTTAAGAATAAACCTGTTATGGATACTCTTCAAGAAGCTACTAATATTCTTGACTTTTGTCTTACTCAAAATGTTGGTAGACAATTTCATGTAGAAGAAACTAAAATTGAAAATGGACAAGTTACTCATGTTGTTTGCCAAAGATATGTTCGATTTTATGTTTCTAATAGAGGATATATTATTGAGAAAGTTCATAATGAAAATGGTTCTCGTAGTAGAATGGCAGCTGGTTCTGTTGTAACAGTTATTAATAGTCTTGATGATAAAGATATTTCTCTTAGAGATATTAATTTTAAATTTTATTATCAAGAAGCTATGAAGATTATTAATCCTATTAAACTTAAGATTTCTCCTAAAGGTAAAGGTAAAAGTAAAATTAAAAAATATAGTGGTATGTATAATCCTATTTTTAATGAAGATGATTTTGGATGAAAAATATAGTTGAAGAATCATATAGTAAACTTATTAATAAATGGGGTTCTAAAGATTATAAAGGTATTGGAACTATCCATTGTGTTCAACCTCTTGATTATTCTGAAATTATAAGTAGAGTTATTACTCTGATGAGGAATAAAAATCCTAATCTTAAAATACTTATTGTTACAGATAATTGGAAAAGAAGAACTGAAATTGTTGATGGTCTTAAAAATCATAATATAAATATAGATACTATTAATATTCTTACTCATACTTATGTTAATAGTAGATATAATTATAGTTATGATATTTCTATTGTTGTTGGAGTTAATGAATGGAATCTTTCTTGTAATACAGTTTTTAATCATGCTAGATTTAAACTTATGATTATAACTAAAGATACTATTGATACTGCCAAGCTAAAAGAAATTTATACTAATATTCCACCTATTAATGATAATATAAGTTCTAGTGATATTAATGCTATGCGGGCTTTACTCCCCGTAGAGGAATACAGAGAGCCAATTTTGTTTGTTAGTCAAGATGATATTGCTAATTACGATAAATATACTGAATTTATTACTCAAACTATTCAAGTATTTGGCAATCTTGATAATATTAAATGTGCTCGAAATGGTACTCAAGACGGACGTAGTGCTATTCAATATATTACAGAAATAGCTGAATATAATGGATGGAGTGCTGATATGGATATGACTAATCCTTTTAGTAAACAAATTGATGAATGTTATAATCCTCTTGTTCTTGCTGAACGAGTTAAGACTTTTTATAATATTGTTCGTGAACGTATGCTTATATGTTCTGATAATGTTTGTAAGCTAGAAAGAATAGTTGAAATTATTAAAGATAATCCTGATAAACGATTTCTTATTATTAGTAAGAGAGGTGAATATGCTGCTACTGTAACTAAATATATTAATGATAAATTAGGTGAAATTTGTGGTGATTATCATGATAAAATTGAGGATAAAGTTCTAGTTGATAGTAATGGTATTCCTGTTTTGTACAAGTCTGGAAGCAAGAAAGGGACTGCTCGTATAATCAAATCTAAGGCTATTTCCACGCTGAATTTGAAGTCTTTTAATGATGGCTTATTAAGAGTATTATCTATAAAAAATAATTCAACTGACAGCCTAGAAACAAGCGTAGACGAATGGATTTTAACCTCACCTTTATGTGATACCATAGATGAACTTATCTATCGTTATAATAATGTTAATTGTAGTCAATCAAAACTTAAAGTACATAAACTTTATATAGCTGGTACTATCGAAGAAGCAAGTCTTAAAAAGGAAAAGTTATCGGCTAATCATGAAATTATACAGAATGTTAATTCTGATATTAGTGCTCAAAATTTTGATGATATTGTTTGCTAGTATAAATATAATAGTTACATTTGTTGTGTAATCAAAATCGCTCTTTGATAGAATGGACGAAGATAAAGAAGTTAAAGTTAATGATACTACTGTTGCTGTTAGTAATAGTGGTGTTGAAAAACAACATGGTGTTCAACATTCTGTTGATTCATATCAGCTTAATTATATGAGTGAAGCTGAAATTGCAAATCTTGAAGTATTTATCAAACGTGTTATGCGTAGTGATAAATGTGGTATTAAGTCTGTTGAAGATGGTCTTGCTATTGCAATGAGAGCTAAAGACCTTAGACTTCCATTTTCTACTTGCATTGAACATATTCATGTAGTTCAAGGTAAAACAGGTGTTGATGTTCACATTATTAGGGCATTACTTGTCAAAGGCAGCGTGAGTTGGGAAAAAGTAGATAATTATCGCGCTCTGTACGAATATACAGATGGCTTTAATGCTTATGATGAAGATAAACTTCCATTTGACTGTATTAAGTGTCTTACCCCCAAAGAGGCACAAACTAAAAATGCAGAAGATAAAGACCATGAACATATATATGTTTATCCTGTTAAATATTATAAAGATTATAATGGTAATGTATATAAAGAATATCAACTTAATGGTAAGTTTGAAATAGCTACTAATACTGCTGAAGCTAAACAAATTGCTTCTACTGGTAAAGTTCCTGTTTATAGAATACCTGCTGTTCCTATTGATTATATTACTAGTTATCGTTTTTATCGTAAAATTGGAGAACATAATATGGTTGCTACTGGTGAGTTTACTTATAAAGATGCTATTGTTGCTGGATGTTTTGAAAAAGATACTTATAAGAAATATCCTAAAATAATGATAAGTCATAGAGCATTTGTTTATGGTGCTCGTGAAATTGCTAATGATTTAATTATGGGCTGTTTAAGCACAGAAGAATTAAAGACTATGCAAGGTATTGATTTGAGTAATGAAGATATTATTGATATTACTGAAATTCAATAACATAAACAAACTAGAGAAATTATTATTAAACAAAACAGTCGTATGACTGATATTATTCACTTTTAAATTACAAAAATTATGAAAGACTTTAAGAAAGGTTTGAGTTTTGGTATGGGTATTGTTAATGCTGGTCAAAGAGCAGTTAGTGAAGAACCTGAATTGGTAGTTGTTTCTACTCCCGGTAGTTTCCGTATGACTGCCCAAGTTTCTAAAGCTCTCGGCATTGCTCATGGTGAATATGTAATGTTCATTAATAACTGTGCAAATATTGATAATGCTATTATCAATAAAGTACCCGAAGTTGTTGCTTTCTGTGAAGAACAAGGTTTGGATATTGAATCTCC
>ULOJ01019439.1_pt1 | contig 15984 bp, 14 predicted proteins | sample 1952461 | NCBI WGS metagenome assembly ULOJ01 (sample SAMEA4835600, study PRJEB28245) | human gut metagenome | biome: gut microbiome; material: fecal sample | place: Denmark | collected 2008
CACAGCATTCTCTGTAGTACCCCAAAACTTCTTGATCTTGAGGTGCTGCTTTAGCCATTTGAAGAACTTATGAGAAGTATACCGTTATGAGAAGTCAATATATTTTCGAAGACATAAATCTGCTGATTTCTTGAAAAATACATTCTCAACTTGTCATAATTACTTCTCATAATATTATATTATAGGTGAAAGGCATATGCCCTAACTTAATATAATCATTATGCAAGAAGTAAATATTCAAGACCTCATCAATCGATGTGTCAAGTACTTCCAGAAAAACTGTTACACAAGGAACAGAATCTACAAGTACAAGAGTCTATGGCGTACTGGTATCATCCGTTACATGTCGGAGCTTAACATCGAGTCCTACTCTCCCGATGTCGGAGCTGATTTTATCTCCACCTGTCATTTCAATGGCACCATACGTCCTCAGGAGCGCGAGAAAATACGCAGCGTGCAAGTGTTGGACGATATGCTATTGCTCGGACGCATCCGCAAACGTTGCCTTGCTCCTGTTTATCATGTTTTGGATGGTGCTGTTGGGCAAGAGATGGAAAAACTCATCACCCATCTTGCAAATCTCCGCAGGAGTGAGACTACCATCAAGGGCTACCGACTTTATCTCAGTGAGTTTCTTACCCACCTGAATGCCTCTGGGGTTAAGTCTGTGCGTGAGATTGCAGACAAGCATATCCTTACTTTCGTATCCTCCCACCCGACCAACAAGGTAAGTGTCGTGTCTGCATTACGTGTTCTGTTTCACTTCTGGAAAGAGGGCTTGATACCGTGAAAAAATGAATACGTACGCGTTGACCGATGATAACGTTATCGTTGGCGGATGAATACGTTATCATTTTTAAGTAACTTGAATTTTACTTTATTTTCCATTTGCTACTGATTTTTTGTTCAGCAGCAAAGTTAATATCTACTTCTTAGTGAACAATATGGAGAAATAGACGGTTACTCCTAAAAAATCAAGACAATGAAAAGAAATCGTAATCCAACAAACAAGTCTGTAATGAAGCGTTATGCTACGCTTGATTCTTCGATCGGTTCTCGATTGCTTCTCGATAGCTCTTCGTTCGGTTCTCGTTCGTTCTTCGATCGATTCTCGTTCATCCTTCGTTCATCCTTCGTTCATCCTTCGTTCATCCTCCGTTCATCCTCCGTTCATCCTCCGTTCGGGCTTCGTTCGGGAATCGTTCGGGAATCGAAGAACAATCGAAGATGTATCGAAGGTATATCGGAGGCAAAACGGAGGACAGACGAAGATGCATCGAATGACTAAAGGGAAACCAACAGTATGGCAACCTATACTTTTGCTTGCTCAGGCTATGGCGAGGACGCCATAGTCTCCTATGGTTTGCGTTAGAGGCAATTTGGAATTTTGAGTTTTGAATTTTGAGTTGTTCGCTGCTTTGCATGCGATTTTGAATTATTCTATTTTGAATTTAACACTTAACATTTAACACTTAACATTAACCAAAGTAATTCGTGGATAATTCTTGGTAATTCGTGACTCAAGCATCTTTACTCATTGCTTACTATGTCGAGCAGGTCGCGGTCTATTTCTACTGTTGCTCCGGAGATGTATCTGATTTCGCAGCCTATGACTGCCGTCGTCCCCTGTAGTAGTGGACGTAACTTTTTGACCAGTTTTGTTGTTCTGCATCGTATGAAACACGTTCGTTTTCGATGTTGAAATCAGTATCTATTGGCGGGAAATGCCTATAGAATGAGCAAAGTTACTAATTTTTAATTAATATATAGTGTTTTATTGCAATTGATTTGCGCTTATAGGGCGAAGTTGTGCTTCGACTTGGCAAAAATCACCATTTACCAACTTTTTGTTGTAACTTTGCATTATAAGAAATTATAAGAACTATGGCAAAGATAAAAATCGAAACACAGAAGGGCGACATCGTTGTGCGCCTTTATGACGAGACTCCAAAACATCGTGACAACATGCTTAAGCTGATTGGCGAGGGCTACTATGACGGCACTTTGTTTCATCGTGTGATTAAGGACTTCATGATTCAGGGTGGCGACCCTGAATCGAAAGGTGCGCCTGCCGGCAAGCATCTCGGTGCTGGCGGTCCTGACTATACTATTGAGGCTGAAATAAAGCCAGACCTATTCCACAAGCGCGGCGCTTTGTGTGCTGCACGTCTTGGCGACGAGGTGAATCCGAACAAGGAATCGAGCGGCAGCCAGTTTTACATTGTATGGGGAGATGTTTACAAGACTGCCCAACTGAAACAGATGGAGAAGCAGATGAAGCAGAACCAGGAGATTACCACATTCAACGACCTCGTGACTTATCACAAGGACAAGATTATGGAAATGAGACGCAATCGCGACCGTGCGGGTCTGCAAGAACTGCAGGACAGTCTGCAGAAGGAGGCTAAGGAAATCTGCAAACAGCAGCCTGTAGGATTCACGGAGGAGCAGATGAATGCCTACACTACGGTAGGTGGCACTCCTTTCCTCGACAGAGAGTATACTGTGTTTGGCGAGGTGGAAAGCGGTATGGACATCGTTGAGCAAATAATAAACGTGGATACCGACCCTGCCGACCGTCCCAAAGAAGACATCGTAATAAATAAGGTTACTGTAGTAGAATAAAGCGCGATAATTGTCACGAATTATCATGAACTGACCACGAATTATGGAAAGAAGTACTTATGAAACAATTCAAGGATAATTCGTGATGATTCGTGACAAAAAAATTATTGACTACAAAACAAAGAGAAATGATTTCAAAAGACTGCATAGAATCGGCTTTTTGCTTCTTTCATCAGAAGTGGCGCGTGTATATGTACAGCAACGACATGCGGCAGAAGGACGACATAGAATACTCCATAGCTTCGTATGTGGAGTCGATGAACCGTCAGCTGTACGAAAAGATAGCAGACGGAAAGAACGACTTCCTGACCGACCATACATCTTTTGCTACAGACATGCAGGCAGCCATAAGCCGACTTGACGCAATGGCTGCCGAAGCAGAATAACCATAACGGCTAAAAACAACTTCCAGCTTATGAATACCGCACATAAAGCACTCACAGTATACAAAGCCAGCGCTGGTAGTGGCAAAACATTTACACTATCAGTAGAGTACATCAAACTGCTTATCAACGACCCTACAAGTTTCAGGTCTACGCTTGCCGTGACATTCACCAACAAGGCTACGGAGGAGATGAAAACACGTATACTGAGTCAGTTGTATGGCATATGGAAACGACTGCCTGACTCGAAAAGCTATATTGAGAAGATAAAGACTGACATGGACGTCACGGAGGAGTTCATGGCTGAACGTGCGGGTATGGCCCTACACAATATAGTGAACAACTACAGCTACTTCCGTATCGAGACTATCGACTCGTTCTTTCAGAGTGTATTGCGCAACCTGGCTCGCGAACTGGACCTTACTGCCAACCTGCGCGTGGAACTGAACGACTACCAGATTGAACGTAATGCCGTTGACAATCTGATAGACAATCTTTCGGAGGACGACCAGCTTCTGGCATGGATTATGGACTATATACACGAGAACATGCAGGACGACAAGAACTGGAACGTGATAGGACAGATAAAGAAGTTCGGCGAGAACATATTCCGTGAATTCTATAAGACCAACAGCAAACTGCTTAACGAGAAATTGCTTGAGGAGGGATTCTTCAAGCAATACACTTCGAAATTGCGCAAACTGCGCAATGAGGCTGAGGCGGAGATTGTGAACGAGGCTGAACTGTTCTTCGACATTCTGAACAACAACGGCATTGACATACAAGACCTTAGCTACGGCAAAAGCGGACCTGCAGGATATTTCGTCAAGATACAATCGGGTGTGTACGACGAGAGTCTGATAACCAGTAGGGTGAAGACTGCCATAGACAATGGCAATGGAGACGGATGGGTGAAGAAGACTGCCGATGCTGAACTGAAAGCCATTGCTTCGTCCAAGCTGGCGCCTGCCCTGATAAACGCCGAAAACACAAGAAGCCGCAACTGGCCTATATACCAATCGGCTGTGCTCACATTGCGCCACCTTAACCAGTTGCGACTGCTCAACAGCATAGAAAACAAGGTGAGAGACATGAACCAGGAAGCCAACCGGTTTCTGCTGAGCGACACACATACCCTACTCCACTCACTTATAAAAGACAGCGACTCGCCATTCATATTCGAGAAGATAGGTACACGACTCAACAACATCATGATTGACGAATTCCAGGACACGAGTACCGTACAATGGCAAAACTTCAAGGTGCTGCTTGAGGAGTGCATGAGCCACAGTAGCGAACAAGGCAATCTCATTGTGGGCGACGTGAAGCAGAGCATATACAGGTGGCGGTCGGGCGACTGGCGCATGCTTAACAATATTGAGCAGGAGTTTCACACAATGAGAAACATGCTGAACGTGAAGAGCCTTGACACCAACTACCGCTCGTCGAGACGTGTCATAAACTTCAACAACGCTTTCTTCACACAGGCTGCCGAAATAGAATACAAAGACCTTACGGCTGACTATGACAACCAGGAAGAGAAAACGGACAACGCTGCCGGACAACTGAAGAAGGCATACTCGGACGTGGAGCAGAACGTGCCGGAATTCAGAAAGCAGACGGGATATGTGAGTATTGAGATGCTGCCACAGGAGGACTATCTCGAACAGACACTACAGAAGACCGCCGATGCTGTAAAGCAACTGCTGGAAGCCGGAGCTGAGTGTTCGGACATAGCAATAATAGTACGTTCGAACGGCACCATACAGCAGCTGGCTGAATACTTTGCCGAGGTGATGCCAGAGGTGAGGATTGTGTCGGACGAGGCTTTCAGACTGGATAGTGCCGACTCGGTGAACATTATAGTCAATGCCATGCATTGCCTCACACACAACAACGACAAGATTGCAAAGACATACATAGCCAAGGCATACCAGACAAGGGTGTTGGGCAAGGACAACGAACTGGTGGACAGACTGCTGGCTACCGATGAAGGCGTGAACGAAGCTTTGCCGAAAGAGTTTGCCGACAACGCCCCCGACCTGCTGGCTATGCCTCTATACGAACTGGCTGAGAAGCTGTATGACATGTTCAGCCTGAAGAAGATAGAGGGAGAAGACGCATATATGTATGCCTTCTACGACTGCCTCACCGACTATCTGAAGAACAATACTGCCGACATAGACAAGTTTGTGGAGGAATGGGACGACAGCATCTGCTCGAAGACCATTCAGGTGAATGCCACACATGGCATCAGACTCATAACAATACACAAGAGCAAGGGTCTGGAATTTGAAAACGTGATAATACCATTCTGCGACTGGAGCATAGAGAAGACCAACACTATATGGTGCTCGCCTAAGGTGGCACCTTTCAACGAACTGCCACTCGTACCTGTTGACTTTAACGCCAAACAGATGAAGGGCACAATATTCGAGGACGACTACAACGACGAGCATCTGCAAAACTGTGTAGACAACCTCAACTTGCTGTATGTGGCTTTCACGCGAGCCTCACAAAGCCTGTATGTGATAGCACGCAGGGGCAATGCCAACCAAAGGTCGTACACCATAGAAGAAGCTATAGTGAATATGAATCTGGAAGGAGGCGAACTTGAAGGCGACCCGAGCGACAAGAAGAGCAATATAAGATATACTTACGGCATGCTGGAGACTGCCGACAAGAAGACAAAGGCACTCTCGGACAACATATTCATGCCACAGGTGAGCAACAAGAACGTGAGAATGGAGACGTACGAGAACCATACCGACTTCAGACAAAGCAACAAGAGCCGGGAGTTTGTGTGCGACGAGGACGACAGCAACAGCGAGGAGAAGCAAAGACTGGCGTATATAAAGACAGGACGAGTGTTGCACCACCTGTTTGCCACTATAAACACGGCTGACGACATAGAACCGAGTCTGCAGAAGCTGGAGATTGAGGGACTGATAGAAGACAGCAACACCACCTGCGACAGCTTGCGCAAGATGCTACGCAAGCGTCTGGAGAACAAGCAGGTAGCCGACTGGTTCTCGGGACGCTGGGAACTGTTTAACGAATGTACCATTCTCGACTACGATGAAGCTACGGATACGGTAAGGGAGCACAGACCCGACCGTGTGATGAAGGATGGCGACAAGGTAGTGATAGTAGACTTCAAATTCGGTGCCTACCGTCCGGAATATACCGACCAGGTGAGACGCTACATAGCACTAACCAAGGGTATGGGATATAAGGACGTAAGAGGATATCTGTGGTTTGTATACACTAACAACATTGAAGAGGTGAAAGAATAAGCATCATGAATACGACAAGAACTTTTTTGGAATATGTGGCTGAGGACATGTTAGCGAAATGGGGTACTGACATGTCACGCATTGTGGTGGTGTTTCCTAACAAGCGTGCCGCATTGTTCATGAACGAATATATGGCACGTATGGCTGGCAAGCCTATGTGGAGTCCGGCATATACTACCATCAGCGAACTCTTCGGCAAGCACTCGGAGTATGTAGTGGGCGACTCCATAAAGCTGGTGTGCGACCTGCATAAGTCGTTTGTAAAGTGTACGGGCATTGACGAGACGCTCGACCACTTCTATGGTTGGGGACAGCTGCTGCTGACCGACTTTGACGACATAGACAAGAATATGGCTGATGCCGACAAGATATTCTGCAACCTTAAGGACATACACGAGCTTGACGACCTGTCGTATCTTACTGATGAGCAACGCGAACTGCTGAAACGATTCTTTGCCAACTTCAGTCATGACCAGGAGACTGAGCTGAAGAAACGATTTCTGAGTCTGTGGAGTCACTTCGGCGACATATATCACGACTATAACCAACGACTGAGAAACCAGGGCATAGGATATGAAGGTGCCATATACAGAGAGGTTGCCACAAGAAAAGACATAGAATTCGAGTATGACACATACATATTCGTAGGTTTCAACCTGCTTCAGAAGGTGGAGCAAGAACTGTTTGCCAATCTGAAGAAGGCTGGCAAAGCCCACTTCTACTGGGACTTCGACACCTACTATATGCCTCGCAACAATAGTGCATATACCAATGCGGCTGGCAAGTATATAGCCATGTATCTGGAGGATTTTCCCAACGAACTTGACGTCTGCTCGGCAGACATCTATCAGAATATGCGACGCCCTAAGGACGTGTCGTTCGTGATGGCATCGACCGAGAACATACAGGCAAGATATGCCTCGCAATGGTTGCGCGAGGAAGGCAGATGCCTGGCTGGCAGGAAGACTGCCGTCGTGATGTGCGACGAAGCCATACTGGCGCCTATTATACAAAGTCTGCCACCCGAGGCGGACAAGGTGAACATAACAAGTGGTTTCCCGTTGGGCATGACCCCAATAGCCTCGTTTGTGTCGCTACTGTTAGACACTTACACTTCGGGCATTGCGGGCAAGGGGACGTGCTATCGTGCGCAATATGCAAGCAAGCTTCTGAGGCATGCCTACACGCGCTATATTTCAGACAAGGCGAACGACGTGTACGCCACAATAAAAGAGCAGCATCTGGTATATCCCGACCAGGCGACTCTTACAATGAACGGCGAAGACCAGGGATTGGCTTTGCTGTTCAAAACCATAAATATCGGCAACGTGCATTTGCTACATCACGTAGAAACAATTATCAAGCTGATTGGTGTGAACGCCAAGGACACAGAAGACGCATTCCTGCAGGAGTCGGTGTTCAGAATGTACACCATCATAAATCGACTGGAACAGCTGGCTGCCAACGGCGACATGGATGTAGACATTAATACATTGCGCAGACTGATAAAGCAACTGATAGCGGCTGCCACAATACCTTTTCACGGCGAGCCTGTAGTGGGAATACAGATTATGGGTGTGCTCGAGACGCGTAATCTCGACTTCAAGCACCTGCTGCTGCTATCGTGCAACGAGGGCAACATGCCTAAGGGCGTGAACGATTCGTCGTTCATACCTTATGCCATACGCAAGGCTCACGGACTGACTACCATAGACAATAAGGTGGCTATATACTCTTACTACTTTCATCGGCTGCTGCAACGTGCCGAGGACATTACCATCGTGTACAACAACACTACCGACAACGGGCATACGGGCGAGATGAGCCGCTTCATGCTACAGATGATGGTGGACGGACAGCAAAAGATAAAGCATTACAATCTGCTTGCCGACAACTCGCCTATCGCACACAAGCCTAAGAGCGTCAGCAAGACAGGAAGCATCAAGGAGAAGCTCGACGGCATGAAGAGTCTTTCGCCATCGGCTATCAACAGATACATAAAATGTCCGCTTATGTTCTTCTATCAGTATGTGGCAAGCATCAAAGAACCTGATTGTGAGGACGACGTGGTGGACAACCGTATGTTTGGCAATATATTCCATAAGTCGGCGCAACTGATATACGACGACATCATGAGTCACAACAATGGCAGGATTGAGAAAGCCTCAATACAGAAATATCTGAACACCAAGGGTCTGCTGGAGAGCATTGTGGACAGGGCTTTCAACGAGGAACTGTTTAAGGTGAAGAACTCTATTCGTAGTCCCTACTACAACGGTCTGCATCTGATAAACCGCAAGGTGCTGATAGAATATCTCAGGCAGTTGCTGCATAGCGACCAAAGGACAGCTCCCTTCGAGATGCTGGCTCTGGAGGATGCCGTATACACTCAGATAGCATTCGAGACGGAAGACAATAATGTGCGCAAGATACGTATAGGCGGTATTATAGACCGACTGGACAGGGTGACAGACGCAAGGACCGGTGTGTCGACGATACGCGTGGTGGACTATAAGACGGGAATTCAAGCCACAAGAAAGATTAAGGAGATTGAGGAGATATTCTCGGATATGAATATCAGCCAAAAACATTCCGACTATTATCTGCAGGCTATACTCTACTCGCTCATCGTTGACAATTCAACCAAATACAACAAACAGAAGGATTGCGTCAGTCCGGCATTGCTCTTTGTCAAGCAGGCTTCGAAGGAGAACTACGACCCTGTGCTTGAGATTGACTCGCAAAAGATTGCAAACGTTAGAGAATATAAGGTGGAGTTTGAGCAGCATCTGAAGGAAGTGCTGCACGACATCTTCAACACGAACTTACCATTCACGCCGACAACGGACAATACACGCTGTGACAAGTGCGCTTATAGAAGAATATGTAAGGTTTGATTCAGTTGAAAGTTGAGGGTTGAAAGTAATCATAACTCTCAACCCTCAACTCTCAATTAATCACTAAAATGGAGCTGGCGAAGAAGGTTCACCAAATGGGGCGTCATCGGGCATTCCTTCCAAATCGGGTGGCAACGGCATGCCTGATCCACCATTCATCTTGCTGCCTATAATCTCCGAACCGAAAGGAGCATCGCCTATAGGAGCCGACTGCTTCTCAGGGTCTTGGAAGCGGGTGAACTCTCCACGGAAGGTTAACAACACATCGCCCGTAGCACCCTTACGGTGCTTGGCTATGATAATCTGTGCCATGCCACGAAGGTCGTTGCCCTTCTCGTCATGAAGAATGTGATAATACTCGGGACGATGCACAAACAGTACCATATCGGCATCCTGCTCGATGGCTCCCGACTCACGAAGGTCGCTCAGCTGCGGACGCTTGCCCTCAAGACCTTCACGATTCTCAACAGTACGGTTCAACTGCGACAATGCAAGAATTGGAATATCAAGCTCCTTGGCAAGTCCCTTGAGCGACTGCGAAATCTTTGATACCTCCTCCTGACGGCTACCGAAACGCATACCATTGGCATTCATAAGCTGAAGGTAGTCAATCATGATAATCTTGACACCCTTCTCGCGTACCAGACGACGAGCCTTTGTACGCAACTCGAAGATGGACAGACCAGGAGTGTCGTCAATATACAAGGGCGAACCCTGCAGCAGACGGATGTTCTTGTCCAATCGTTCCCACTCATCGGGAGCCAACTGACCATTGAGCATCTTGTTGCCAGGAATCTCACATACATTGGAAATAAGACGGTTGACAAGCTGCACATTGTTCATCTCAAGCGAGAAGAACGCAATGGGGGTGTTGTAGTCAACCGCAATGTTCTTGGCAAGCGAGAGTGCAAACGAAGTCTTACCCATCGCCGGACGTCCGGCAATGATGACAAGGTCAGAACTCTGCCATCCACTCGTCTTCTTGTCCAATTCCTCATATCCAGTAGGCACACCTGTAAGACCACCGGCATTGGCTTGCGCCTTCTGCAGAATGTCAATGGCCTTGGTGATGACAGGGTCTACCTGGGTGTAGTCCTTCTTCATGTTGCGCTGCGACAACTCGAAGAGCGAACCTTCAGCCTCCTGCATCAGTTCGTCTACATCCTGGGTCTCGTCGAAAGCCTTTGTCTCCACAACGCTGGCATAAGATATGAGCTGACGTGCCAAATATTTCTGAGCAAGAATCTTGGCATGATACTCTATATGTGCCGACGATGCCACATGCGAACTAAGCTCTACTATGTATGGCGCACCGCCCACATCCTCTATAGTACCCTCACGCTTAAGCTCGTCGACAACGGTCATGATGTCGACAGGATTCTCGTTCATAGACAATGTCTGTATGGCATTGTATATCTTCTGATGACGTGGTTCGTAGAATGTCTCAGGGCGCAAAGTCTCGGACACCATAGAGAAGGCATCCTTGTCAATCATAAGCGCTCCCAGCACCACCTTCTCTATATCAACAGCCTGTGGCTGCAGATGGCCGTAGTTCTTGTCGAACGCCTTGCCCTGCGACTGCTTGCCCGACTTTCTTTCTGTACTTGTATTTGGCATAAAAGAATCTAACGACTGCGTTTCTACTTGACAACCTTGTTGTTTTCGGGGAACACCACCGTAGGACGGAACTTCTTGGCTTCCTCGAAATCCATCAAAGCATAAGAAATGATTATAACGGTGTCGCCAATGGCCACCTTGCGTGCCGCAGCACCATTGAGGCAGATACATCCGCTGCCACGCTCACCCTTTATAATATATGTCTCGAAACGCTCGCCATTGTTGTTGTTGACAATCTGCACCTTCTCGCCCTCAATCATATTGGCAGCATCCATAAGGTCCTGATCGATTGTGATGCTGCCCATATAGTTGAGATTGGCCTGTGTCACCTGTACACAATGCAGCTTGGATTTCAATACTTCTATCATCATAACGGTAAAAATACTTTCTGAAGGTTTGTTGCTGACTATTCCTTAAATGTAATATGGTCGATAAGACGTATAGGGGTCTTGCCACAATATACGGTTATGCAACCGGCAATATACTGGCTGTCGTCCCACGACTGCACTTCCTGCAATGTGTTGCCATCGACGATTGAGAAATACTCCACCTCAAGTCCGTCAACGGCATTGATGTCGGCTACCACCTTGTCGTGAGTCTCCTTAAGCGTATGGGTGGCACCATATTCCTTGCCCGCCTTAAGTGCGCTGTAAATCTTGGGAGCAATGGCACGCTCGTCGGCAGAGAGAAGAGTGTTGCGCGAACTCTTTGCCAATCCATCGGCCTCGCGTATGGTGTCGCACTCTACTATCTGCAGCTTCAGACCGAGATAGCGCACCAAAGCCTTGACAACAGCTATCTGCTGCCAATCCTTTTCGCCAAAATAAGCTCTGTCGGGACGCACAATATAGAAAAGACGTGACACTACCTGGCAAACGCCATTGAAGTGACCGGGACGATGGGCTCCTTCCATAACCGTCGTAACGGGAGGAAACTCAAAATGCCTGTTGTCCTTTGTGGGATACATCTCTTCTACAGAGGGTGCAAAAACATAATCGGCACCACATTGTTCCAACAAAGCGCAATCGGCATCGAGCGTACGCGGATAACGGTCCAAATCACCTTGGTCGTTGAACTGAGTCGGATTGAGGAATACTGATACAACCGTAACATCATTCTCTGACACGCTACGATTGACAAGCGATGCATGACCCTCATGAAGAGCGCCCATAGTTGGGACTAATCCTACTGACTTACCTTCTTTCCGAACTTCGAACAACTCATTCTGAAGTTCAACAATACTTCTGAACAGTTTCATCATTTTTTAATTTTAACGCCATAAGCCATTCACCATTTTTATAACACTAAACAATACGGGTAACGGCTTAAAGCTTGTATCCTTTTGAATTTTCGATGCAAAATAACAACTTTTTTCTTAAACGGGAAAGAATAAATCTAAAAATATGACAAATACTGACCTCAAATAACGTTATTAACAAAAAACGACGATTTTCCGAACTTTTTTTTATACCTTTGCACCTGTTTTACGCGCACACAAACAAATCATAGTAATATGGCGCGACAATAAAAAAGAATCAAGCATGGCAAAGAAAATCTTATTCATCAATCAGGAGATATCCCCGTACGTTCCAGAAACTACACTTTCTGTAATGGGTAGAGACCTTCCAAGCAAAATGCAAGAAGAAGGTTTTGAAATACGTACATTCATGCCGAAGTGGGGCAATATCAACGAGCGTAGAGGACAACTGCATGAGGTAATACGTCTGTCGGGCATGAACCTCGTTATAGACGACACCGACCACCCGCTCATCATCAAGGTTGCCTCTATTCCGCAGACACGCCTTCAGGTGTACTTCATCGACAACGACGACTACTTCATGAAGCGCAAGATGGCTACCGACGAGAACGGCGAGGAATACGAAGACAATGGCGAGCGTGCCATATTCTTTGCAAGAGGCGTTCTTGAGACTGTAAAGAAACTGCGTTGGTCGCCCGAGGTAATCCACTGCCAGGGATGGATGGGATATATCGTTCCGCTATTCATCAAGACTGCATACAAGGACGAGCCTACATTTGCAGGCACTAAGATCGTTACATCCATATTCAGCCAGGGACTCACCAAGAAGATTGGCGACAACTTCAAGCGCTGCCTTGAATTCAAGGACATCACCGAGGAAAGCCTGTCGGACTATAAGGACGACTTCGACTTCATCGAAATGTGCAAGCTCGCCATCGACCATAGCGACGCCGTGGTGGAAGCCGAGGCTGATGCCTACCCCGAACTTATAGAGTATGCCAAAAGCAAGGGCATAGAGGTTCTCCCCTACTCTGGCGAGGGAGCCAACGATGCCTATAAAGCGTTCTATGAGAGCCTCTAAATAAAAAGGGGAACTTTATCTAACATTATATTTTTGTAAGATGAAAATAAAACTACTGGCAGGTATCGCACTTGCCTCTATAGCTTTGGCATCGTGCGACGACAATACAAGCGAGCTTGGATCGTCGCTCATCGGCAATGCCGACAAGCTGGAAATAACTACCGACACTTTCGGGATAATCTCTAATTCGGCTGAAATGGGTGCCGTATTGTCAAACAGCTCTACAGGATGTCTCGGCAAGGTGCGCGACCCTGAGACGGGAGCCTACCTCACAAGCAGCTTTATGACCCAGTTCTACACTCCCGAGGACTTCACTTTCCCCGTGAAGGACAGCATAAAGAGTCTGGACAGCAACAAGCGTATCATAGCCGACTCGTGCGACATTCGTCTGTACTACACCAACTTCTTTGGCGACTCATTAGCCACAATGAAGATGTCGGCTTACGAACTGACCAAGCCTGTACCCGAAACCGGCAAGTACTACTCCGATTTCAATCCTGAGGGCGAATATGTCACACCACAGTCGATGAAGGTCAGCAAGATGTACACTCTCACCGACCTCAATGTCGACGAGAGCACACGCAACAACAGCGACTATATGCCGGGCATACGCATTCCGCTGAGCAGAGAATACGGCACAAAGATTATGAACGCATACTATGAGCATCCTGAATACTTCAAGAACGCTTATGCCTTCATACACAATCTGGTTCCGGGATTCTACTTCAAGACTACAAGCGGCATAGGCTCAATGGCATACATCCGTCTGAGCCAGCTCAACGTCTACTTCCGCCACAAGACCACTTACACTATGACTGACGGAACCAAGAAGGACACCATATATGCTGCTATGGCTTCGTTCCCAGGAACCGAGGAGGTGCTGCAGACTACAAGAATCCAGAACGACCAGAACGTTATCAGCCAGCTCGTAGCCGACAACTCTTGCACTTACATCAAGTCGCCCGCAGGCATCTATACAGAACTCACCCTGCCTGTGACACAGATTGTAGAGAAGGAATATACCGTTGGCGGAAAGGTGTACAGCCACAAGAACGACACTATCAACTCGGCTAAGGTTGTGCTGCATCGTATCAATAACACTCAGGACAGCAAGTATACGCTGGACGCACCAAAGACTCTGCTCATGCTGCCCAAGAGCGATGTGAAGGCTTTCTTCGAGAACAACCGTACAGCCGACTACAAGACGTCGTTTCTCGCATCGTACAACAGTTCTTCCAATACGTACACATTCAACAATATCGGAAGTCTGATAAAGAACCTCTACGACAAGGCAGACCGCACAGACACCGATTGGAACAAGGTGGTACTGATACCCGTCAGCGTTAGCTACGACACCTCGAGCGGTGCAACGGAACTGATAAGCGTAAACAACGACATGTCGATGACAAGCACTCGTTTGGTACGTGGCAATAACGACACCAAGGACAGCAAGATAACCATAAGCGTCATCTACAGCAAGTTCAAGTAAATAGCTATGGCTGACAACTTTTTAGAACGCCAGCGACGCGACTATGAGGAGCGTAAGCAGCAATGGCAGAAAAGCACTACAAAGAAAACCGTAAGCGTGGCGGAAATACTAAGAAAGTCACGCCAACGGTTCAACAATGACTGAACCACAATGGACAATTACGATTAAAACAAAAAATCGTGATTGTCCATTGTTGTTTTATATTTTTGACATACCATCACCGTTTATCATGGCTCACATTCAGCTCACCATGTGTTGGCAACAACAACTCATACTTGTCTTTATAGTAAATGGCCTGTAAAGACAACGAACCTGCCACGCATATAGTGAATATATATTGTTTATTGGATTTAGTTATATAAGCTTCTATGGGCTTTTTATGGATTTTCGGTTCAGTCGTCCTTGAACGACAGTTTCTCTAATTTCTCTTTCAATACCGGAGCCTCCGACGCTCTTATCGACAATCGTATCTCGCAAGTGTTGTCGTAAGTCTGACCGACGATGCGGGGAGACATCTCCTTGATTATCTTCATCACGTCGTTCATCATTATATAAGGAAAGTCGTAGACGACCTCCTCTTCCTTGTAGAGCTTCACTATCTCGGCAGCGGCTATAGCTTCAGCAGCGGCTGTGCGATAGGCTACTATGAGTCCGCTTGTGCCAAGATTCACTCCTCCATAATATCTCACAACGATGATGAGGATATCTGTAAGGTCGTTTTTGGTAATCTGTCCGAGTATCGGTTTGCCGGCAGTGCTACTCGGTTCGCCATCGTCATTGGCACGAAATTGCGAATGGTCGGCTCCGAGAGTATATGCCCAACAAACATGGCGGGCATCGTAATACTTCTTGCGATGTTCGGCAACAATATTTTTCACTTCCTCTTCTGTGGTGACATGAAAGGCAAAAGCGAGAAACTTGCTTCGTTTCTCACTGTAAAAGCCCTCTGCAGGGCTGTCTGTTATTGTCAAATATTCGTCTATCAGCTCCATTTGCTTGTGTTCGTTCAGTAAATAATATGCAAAGATAGTGCAAATAAATTATAAATTATTAATTATCAGTTATTAATTAATAATCTCGCAACAAATGAAAGCCAATAAATAAAAAAAAATAGGAGGCTAAGACGGGGACACCATAACCTCCTACTGTAAGGTATTAATTAAAACTAATAACTAATAACTTAACCAAGTTTGTGGATAACAAGCCCAGAGCGGAGTTTCGGCTCAAACCATGTAGCCTTAGGAGGCATAATCTTGCCGCTGTCGGCTATGTCCATAATCTGCTGCATTGTGACGGGATAGAGAGCCAATGCCACACGCATTTCGCCACTATCCACAC
>ULOJ01004182.1_pt1 | contig 15581 bp, 10 predicted proteins | sample 1952461 | NCBI WGS metagenome assembly ULOJ01 (sample SAMEA4835600, study PRJEB28245) | human gut metagenome | biome: gut microbiome; material: fecal sample | place: Denmark | collected 2008
AAGGTTTCTTTCCGATACTGTCAAGGTCAATCTTGCCCAACGGCTTATACTGCTGTTGGGTAGATGATGAAAGAAGTCGTTCGGCACGGTTGTCGTCCTTCTTCTTTTCTTTCGGCTTTTTCTGCAAGAGTTTTTCAGCTTGAGAACGCACCTCCTTATCCTGCTGGAAAGCTCCAGCGAGGGCGTTGTACTGAGCGTCACTCAGTTTGAAGCTCGGCTCGGCCTTCACCTCTCCCAGTTCGCTTCTTTTCTCAAGGAACTCCACTGCCGTCTGGAGTCCTATATTCAACTCTCGTAATGCTTTGTTTAACCTGATGCTCATATTTATCTGTTTTAAAAGTAAAAGAGTAAAAGAGTAAAACGTCTGCCTACCTCTGCTTTGTCCGCTACTCTGTTTACGTCTTTTCCTTTTGCTTTGTTAGGGTTTAAATTAATTACTTACAGCATGTCCATGACATGCAAAACTTGAGTTCCTATTAGATACTCGCTAAGGGAGTTCCAAGAAACCTCGCGGTTTCTGAAGCCCCCTTATATGCAATATCCGCTTACTCGAACTCGGCGCGGAGCACTTTCAGCACGTTGTCTACGGTCTCCTCTTCGAGGTCGGCCTTTTCAACAAGCATGTCGCGTGGTGCATTGAGTACGGCCTTAGCGGTGTCCAGACCGATGCCCTTAATGGCATCAATCACCCACTGGTCGATTTCATCAGAGAACTCGTCGAGATAGATATCCTCGTCGGCATCCTCCTCGCTCACCTCGCGGAATACGTCGATGGTGTACTCGGTCAGCATAGACGCAAGCTTGATGTTCATACCGCCACGGCCGATAGCAAGGCTCACCTCCTCTGGCTTAAGGTAAACCTCAGCCTTGTGGTTCTCCTCGTCTATCTTGATAGTCGACACCTTAGCGGGCGAAAGTGCACGCTGGATGAAGAGCTTTGTATTGGCGGTGTAGTTGATTACGTCGATATTCTCGTTGCACAGTTCATGAACAATGCCGTGCACACGGCTACCCTTAACGCCTACACATGCTCCTACCGGGTCAATACGGTCGTCAAAACTTTCAACGGCAATCTTAGCACGCTCACCCGGCATGCGTGCGATGCGACGGATGGCGATGAGTCCTTCGGCTATTTCGGGCACCTCAGCCTCCAACAGACGCTGCAGGAACATTGGGCTTGTGCGCGAAAGTATAATCTTGGGGTTATTGTTCTCGTTGTCTACACGCTCTATGACGGCGCGTATTGTCTCGCCCTTGCGATACTGGTCAGCAGGAATCTGCTCTGCCTTAGGAAGGATGAGTTCGTTGTTCTCGTCGTCTACAACGAGTACCTCACGCTTCCAAACCTGATAAACCTCAGCTGCGATAACCTGACCTACGCGATCCTTATACTTATTATATAGCGAGTCGTGCTCAAGTTCAAGAATCTTTGATGCGAGAGTCTGTCGCAAGTTGAGTATGGCACGGCGGCCAAACTTGGCAAATTCAACACGTTCTGATACGTCCTCACCTACCTCGTAGTCGGGTTCTATCTTGCGTGCCTCTTTCAGAGCGATCTGCTTGTTCTCGTCCTCTACTTCGCCGTCAGCTACAACCACACGGTTGCGGTATATCTCGAAGTCGCCCTTGTCGGGGTTGACGATAACGTCAAAGTTCTCGTCGCTGCCGAATATCTTTGCCAGAACGTTACGGAAGCTCTCTTCCAGAACGCTTACTAAAGTGGTGCGGTCGATGTTCTTGGTCTCCTTGAATTCCTTGAACGAGTCGAACATGCTCACAATATCGTCTTTCTTTGCTGCTGCCATAGCTTATTTGAAATTTATTAAGTATTTTGTATATTTCACCTTATCCAACTGGAACGCGCGGTCTACTTCCACAATCTGCGGACGCTTCTTGCCTTCCACTTTCTGTTTCTCCAGAACAGTCACCACAAAGTCATTGCCGTCAACGCTCTTCAGTACGCCTTTATACTTCAGACCATCGGCATCGAGCACCTCCACGTCCTTGCCTACAAAGCAGTGATACTGCTGCGGCACCTTAAAAGGCTGACCGAGTCCTGCCGAACCTACTTCGAGTTCGTAGTCCTCCTCGTCGCGGCTAAGATGATCTTCGATGTAACGGCTCAACTCCACGCAGTCTTCAATCCACACGCCATCGGCATGGTCTATCTCAACTACGATGCGGTCGTCGGGGCTTACTTCCACGTCGACAAGAAAGTATTCCTTGCCGTCGAGCCACTCATTAACAATACTTTTTACGGTGTTTTTGTCTATCATATAAATACATTAGAGAATAAAAAATGAGGAGCTCTCTCGGAGCCCCTCATTCCACTGAACGATGCAAAATTACTAAATTTCTGCAACGTACACAAATATTTACTACATTTTCTATTACACAGTCCCCAAAATAGCAATATACAACTGTAATAACGGCTAAAACCCCATTGTTTACAGTGCATACAACTCCCCTCCCTGCGGGGGAGGGGCTGGGGGTGGGGCTTTGTGTATTTTATCTTCCTATCCACGCCTCAGGGTTCAGGCGGTTCTGCATTTTACGCAACTGGAACTGAAGGATATTATCTTGTGCCACAGAGCCCAGGCTCTGACGTGTAGACACCTTCTGTCCGCGCTGAACATTGACCGAACGCAGGTTGCAATATACCGATATGTAGGCTCCGTGGCGCACCATCACCACGAACGAACCGCCGTATCCGAACACGGCACTAACCTCGCCGTCGTATATTGCGCGTGCCTGGCAGCCGGGCTGACCCATAATGTTTACGCCCTTATTGTCTATAGTCACTCCCTTAAGTCCTGCAACACTGTTCTGTCCGTAGTGGCTTACTATGCGTGCACTACCTGTTATCGGCATTGGCAGACGACCCTTATTGGCTTCAAATCCGCCCGACATCATACGGTCTACCGACGACATCGTGTTGGTCTGTTCAACATTCTTGCGTGCTTGCGCTATCTCCTTTGTAGAGCGTTGTTCGTCGGCTCGCGCCTTACGCTCCATCGCTTCACGCTGTGCTTCAGCCTCACGTACACGCTGTTCGGCTACCGCCTTCTGTTCAGCAGCCTGACGTGCAGCGGCATCGGCAGCTGCCTGAGCCTTCTTCTTGGCTTCGGCATCGCGCTGACGCTGCGCTTCTACACGTGCAGCCTCCTCCCTTTCCTGCGCAGCACGGGCCTCTGCCTTTGCACGTGCTTCCGCTTCGCGAGCCTCACGCAGTCGGCGTTCGTTCTCAATACGTGCCTTTTCTGCCTCAGCACGCTTACGTGCAAGCTCTTCCTCACGACGTTTCTTGGCAGCGGCAGCCTCAGCGGCGCGTCGTTTTGCTTCCTCGGCAGCACGTACACGAGCCTTCTCCACCTCAATGGCAATGAGTCGGTCTATCTGTGCGTTTATTGCCGAAGCGTCCTTACGCTGCTTGTCTATGACGCGCTGTATGGTCTTCTGCTGTTTCTGCAGCGAGTTCACCACCTGCTGTTGCTCCTGCTGCTTGCCCTCAAGTTGCTTTCGTTCCTGTTGTCCGCGATAAAGCATGTTGCTTTTCTGACCCTTCACCTGCTGCAGCTGTTGATGTTTCTCGTTCACCTGCGCCTGTTTCACCTTCACCATCTCGCCCTGCGCCTTCTGCCATGAGGCATACTCACGCACAAAGCGCAGTCGTCGATACATCTGAGCGAAGTTCTTTGCCGAGAAGATAAACATCAGACGGTCTTGCAACGTATGCTGTCGGTTGATGTATCGCATCGACTTCACATACTTAGCCTTACGCTCCTGCAGTTGCTTCTGCAATGTCGTAAGCTGGGCGTTGAGCAGTCCGATATTGCCGTCGATATGATTTATATCCTTCTGAATGCCGTCAATGTTCTTCTGATGCTTGTCTATCTCGCTGTTGATGACGAGCAGATCGTTGAGTCGTTTCTTCACGTCTGCCTGATTGGCACGCAATGCCGCCTCCTGCTTCTTTATCTCCTTCTGCATGGCAGAGCGTTTCGACTGCAATCCGCGAATCTCGGCTGTAGAATAATTTGGACGTGCCTTCTTTTTTGACGTAGTCCTCCTGGCTGTAGACTTCTTGGCTGTTGTATTTCTTTTTGTGCTGGCAGCCTTTCTTACCTGAGCCTTTGCTGTCGTCTTTTTCCTATTCTGCGTAGTGGTAGTCTTACGCTGCTGCATGAGCGTCAGAGCCGTCGCATCCACTGGAGCGACAAGCATCACTATGGCAATAAGTGCCATTAAATACTGCTTCATTGGCTTTACTGTATTGACATGAGTTTCTTGAGAATGTCCTGAGCTTCTATCTTCTTGTACTTACCCGACAGTTGTGTATTCGTGTCCCAGTCGGCCGAGTTCTTGGGTGACGACATTTTCACCGTCAACTGCACTGTCTGCTGACGTCCGGTGACTGCTGTGGACACGGCAAACTGCTGCGACAACGGAAACTGACGACCGTCAAACGAACGGAAATTGTCGTATGTCCACACGAGCGACGACTTGCCATGAGCTGCACTATCATAGTTAGCACCAGCTCCAGTAATCTGCGCTGTACTCTTCGAAGCCTTCCACTGATATTCCATATTGCCATTCTTGAAGCCTACGGGCACAGTTGTAGCCATGTCAGCCAGACCGCATGTGAATCGGTGCAGCATCTGTTCGTTCACCGTTTTCTCTCCAGGCAGGAACAGCTGGTTCCAGAACAGAGCCTGGAGCGAGTAGAACGACAGTCCGTTGTCTGCCAAAAAGCTCACGTCCTTGTACGAAGCCTTGATGTATTCTTTATGAAAACGGTCTACAAGCAGCACATAGTCGGGTGCGAAGTCGATGCGGGCTACCTCAGTACGTATAATGGGCAGCAACAGCTGCAGTCGTATCACCTCGTCGCGACGCATGCTTATCTTGCCGTCGCAGCTGAAATCCTTGTTGCCTGCAACCAGTCGCAGGTCGGCACTGGCTACGATATTACGTGCCTGCACCTGATTGTCAAGCACACGCTTCAAGAACGCCTGCTGCTCCGACTTATGTGTCTTCGACAGCCCAGTTGTGTCACTTCCGTCGCCTGCCACCTTCTTGCTGGCACACGAGGCGAGCAAGAGCACTACAGAGAGTATCGTTATTAGTCGTTTCATTGTCTTATTGTTCCTCTATCTTCAGTTTCTTTGTTTTAATCTTTCTCGTCAGCACCGCCTTGTCGCCTCCTGCCTTGAGTGCACGTTGCCACAGTTCCACGGCACGGTCGGTATCGCCGCACATGCAATAGATGTCGCCGGCGTGTCCTATTACCACTGCACTGGGTCCGTTTGTCGAATCGTTGTCGTTCTCAAGCGCCCTGTCTATATAGGCACGTGCCTCGTCATATCGCTTCTGCAGGAACAGTATCCACGCGTACGTATCAAGATAGGTGGAATTGGTAGGCTCTGCCTGCACCGTCTTGAAGCTCATCTGCTCTGCACGCTTTAGGTCGCGACGCTGTTCTGAGAGGTAATAAGCATAGTTGTTGAGCACAACAATGTTGTCTTCTTTCCACTTAAGACTGTTGTCGTAAGCCTCAAAAGCTTCCTCCTGACGCTTCTTCTTAAACAGGATGTCGCCCATCGAGCCGTAGAAATCGCTTGCTATGTCGGGGTCGGTACGGTCGTTTATCTCCCCCACTCCACGCTTCAGAGCGTCGAGAGCGCGGTCGTCGTCATCCTTCTGGAAGTATCCGAGTCCAAGAAAATAATAGAACACCATGTCGTCAGGGTTATACTGCGTTCCGGCAGTACTCAGACTGATCACCTCGTCCCATTTCTTCTTGTCCCACTTGTCTTGTATCAGCTTCACACGAGCCATATTGTTGTCCGGCTCAATGCTGAGCGTATGTTCAAAGGCGGCGTTCACCGAGTCGTCTGGCATTCCCTTCAGCTTCATGTACATAGCCTTCATATTTGAAATGTCGGCATCCTTGGGCGATGCCTTCATAGTGCGGTCGAAGAGGTTAAGCACCGTCACGCTGTCACCACCGTTCTGCTCCGACTCCTTTATAGCCTGCTGCAGCATGGTCACCTTGGTCTTCGGCTCGGTCTGCGAACTGAAAAGTATCTTCTCGCGCAGTTCGTCGGCAGCCGCATTGTCGCCACCCGAACGATAGTAGTCGTACATCGAGTTGAGGGCGAATGCATTTTGTGGATCGTCAGCGAGTGCGCCCTGCAAGTATTTGAATGCCTCGTCGCGACGGCTGTGATTCATCAGCCAGTTGCCCAGCATCACCTTATAATTAGGTTCGTTGGGATGTGCGTCGTTCAGCGCCTTCAGCATACGGTAAGCGTTCTTTGTGTCGTGACGCATCTCGTAGACATTCATCTTCAGTAGCGTCAGTTCGTCGCTCTCGCCGTCAACCTTTTCCATACGGTCGATGGTGGAAAGCATGCGCGAATAGTCCTTCTTGGCCCCGTACAGACGCACGAGAATGTCGAGAATATCGGTACGCTCACGATAGTGCGAGTACAGATTTTCGTATGCCTTGATTGCGCTGTCGTAGTCGCGCTGCTGTATATACGTTGCGGCTACGCTCTCCTGATAGGTGTCGTTGGCTGGTTGCAGACGTGCGGCACGCTCCATATACTTCGTAGCTATAGAGTCGTTGCCCGTATCGAAGTACTGTTGTGCCAGCCGATAGTAGGCTTCGGCTGCGTTGGGGTTGACCGTTCGGCACGAGTCTAACAACTGAAGGGCTGTAGAATCGTCGCCCCTTAGCTGACAGCACACCGCATCGAGAAACAGCCTGTCTGCCAATGGTGTGGCGTCGAGCAGCTGCTTGGCGCTGATGGTCATCGTGTCGGTATCGGGACGTTGTGCCGAACCTTTAGTGCGGTTGTCAATGCCGGTGGCAATGGCTGGCGCAATGGCGAGCAGCAAGACTGCTCCGATGCCGATTATCTGATTCTTGTATGAATTCATTATCGTTAATGTGTTACCTGCTTACTTCACTCCAGTGTGGCCGTATCCGCCCTCTCCGCGTTCGGTCTGGTCGAGTTCGTCAACCACTTCAAACTGTCCTTGCTCATGACGTGCTATCACCATCTGTGCAATGCGCTCGCCTTCGGTGATGACAAACGGCTCGTTAGAGAGGTTGACGAGCAGTACGCCTATCTCGCCACGATAGTCGGCATCGATGGTTCCGGGCGAATTGAGCACCGTTATGCCGTGCTTAAAAGCCAAGCCTGAGCGTGGGCGCACCTGAGCCTCATAACCTGGGGGCAGCGCCATGTACAGACCTGTCGGTATGATGCGGCGCTCCATCGGATTGAGCGTGATTGATTCGTCGATGTTGGCACGCAAGTCCATGCCGGCACTCAGTTCGGTAGCGTATGCCGGCAGTTGCTGACGGCCACGGTTTACTATCTTTATTTTCACCATATTATATTGTCGTTATCTTATGTTTCTTATACAATCAATCTGCAAAAATACTGATTATTGACGAGATAACGGACGTTTAGCCATAAAATAACATTAATTTAGGGTAGCCATAATAGGCTACAACGTCCTCGCCGTAGCCTGAGAAAGGAATTTGGGAGTTGTAGTGTTGAGATGGTGTGGCATTGTGATTTGAGCTATAATGACAAACCACAAACAAAAGGAGGAGAACCCGCTGGCTCTCCTCTCCATCTACTATAATTATAACTAATTATAATTGCAAGTTTCACAACCTGTTCCTAAATCGAGTAGAAGGAAACGAAATAGTTTTCTTTCTACTTTCGTATACCGACCTCTTACACCACCGTACATGCGGTTCCGCATACGGCGGTCTAGTTCTCGAACATCTTGAGACAGTCGTCGTTCAACCCAAAATATTATGTTTCATTTATAATAAAAGTGGTGCCCCGAAATTGGGACGCCACTTTTATTATGTAGCCATTAGGCTGATTCTGTATTTTCTGAGAATTACTTCTCTGCGTGTCCACCAGCTGATACCGGCCAGTAGGGGTTCTGGTAGAGATTAGAGTTCTCGAGCGAGCGGTCGGGTGAAGCTGTACGGATGTCGGTGATGCCGATTGGGTAGAGGTAGTAAGCCTCGTGCCACTTGTATCCGTCCTTCAACTCATTGGCTGGCTGCATAGACTTGCTGTACGGACGCAGATACTTGCCGAGTGACTTAGACGAAACCACAGCGTCGTTCTCACCGTTGCACTTGATTTCCGGATCGTAGTGCTTGTACATGTTATCCCAGAAGTTGCAACCCTCAGGTACCCACTTTGTGGTCAGCATGTTGTCGAAACCGCGCCAACGGATAAGGTCGGCGAAACGAAGACCCTCAGAGAACAACTCGGTAACGCGCTCACGACGGATATTGTACAGAGTCTTGTCTACAAGCTGTGTGCCAGAGTAGCGACCGAAGTCCATCTCCTTAGAGAGGTCGGTAGCGTCGATTGTCTTCTGGAAGTCGGTGTCAACACCAGCGCGTGTACGCAGAGTGCGCCAGTATTCCTGCGACTTAGAGTCAAGACGGCCGTTCAGCTCATAGTCAGCCTCCATGTAGTTGAGCAGAGCCTCTGCCGAACGCATGATAGGACAGGCATTTGTAGTAGACTGCTCTGAGTAGCGTGTCTGCTCAGCGTCATAAGTATAGTACTTACGCTGCTGGTAGCCAGTGATACAACGTGTAGAAGCGTCGGTATTGGTGATGTGAGCTGCATCGGTTTCGTCCTCTTCCATATAAACGGGCAATGGCTTGCCTGCCTCAACGCCAGTCATTTCCGGGTCGCAATATGTAGGAGTACTCTCGCCCCACATGAACAACTGCAGACGCTCGTCGCGGTCGGCCTTAACGTTGTCAAGAGTTACGTCGCCGTGATAGCCGCTGTTGTCAGCATAGATAGGCATACCGTTCTTCATAAGGAAGGTCTGGATGAACGAACGTGTGAAGCCGGTGTTCTGTCCAGTCACCATTGAGTGGCCTGTCAGGTGATAGAAGCCAAGGTCCTTATTGTACTGCTTCCACATCAGAGCCTCATTTACATTTGCAAGTGAAGGCTGGCTGAAGAGGTTGAAGTATGGGTTCCAATCGTCCTTGTCGCCATATACAGGGTCAATCTTGTGGTTGTTCTCAGCAAGATCTGCATTGTCGGCTACTTCCTTAGCAGCATTCTTGGCTTCAGTGAGGAAGAACTTAACTTCAGCCTCCTGATTGAATGTCTTGCCCTGGTTGTATGACATCTTGGCACCTGGCCAGTTAGCATCGCCCGGAACACGGCCTGAGCCACGGTGATACTTCTCGAATGTACCCTCAAACAGAGCTATACGTGACTTGATGAGCAGGGCAGCTTCGCGGTTAACGCGCTGACCGTTGAACTTGCTGCGTGTATAGCACATCTCGATCGCCTTGTCAAGGTCAGAGAGAATGATGCGTGCCACCTCATTACGCGGTGTGCGCTTTGAGTTCTCAACGATAACGTTGTCCTCGTCGGGCAACACCTCGGTGATAACAGGAATATCACCGTAGAGAGCCATAATGCGGAAGTAAACAAGTGCACGGAAGAAGTAAGCCTCGCCAAGGTAGTTCTTTACATCCTCAGAATTTGGCAATGTTCCGTTTTCAATCTGCTTCAGAACAGTGTTGATAAAGTAGTTGTATACGCGTACGCCACCATAATAGCTCTGAAGAACCTTTCCTGATGATACTTCCCAGTGGTCATCAGCGAAGCGTTGTGTGCTGCCACCGCCCCAGCAGTAGATATCGGTATCCCAGTCAGACTTAGCCTTACCCTCGTTCCACTGTCCCCACGAGTGAGACATCGAGCCAGAGTATGGCATCTCCAGATAACTGTCGTAATAATTGTTCAGATATGCTGCCAATTGGTCGGCATTCTGATAGTAGGCCCCCGGTGTAATCTGGCTGATTGGCTTCATGTCGAGCAAGTCGTTGCATGAGGTGAGGCCAAAGGCTGCTGTTGTTACAGCTGCGCCCAATAGCAGGTTTTTAATATTTATAATATTCATGTTGTCTATATTTTAAGGTGATAGCTTTAGAATGTAACGTTCAGTCCGACAGCTATTGTGCGCTGCAGCGGATAGAGTTTACCAGAACCCCAACCACCATTCAGAGCCTCAGGATCGAAAATCTTTGAGAGGCTTGTCAGTGTGAAGAGGTTGTCGCAAGATACGTAAGCGCGTACACGGCTCATGCCTGCCTTCTCTGTGATGGCCTGCGGGAGAGTGTAGCCGAGCTGGATGTTCTTGCAACGCATATAGGAAGCGCTCTGCATGTAGCGTGTCTGTGTGCGCTGGTTCTTCTGTGCGTCACCGTTGAGGTATGGTTTCGGATAGTAAGCGTTCTTGTTGTTCTCGCTCCAGTAGTCGAGGTGCTCTTTGAAGCAGGTGCTCTGCCACAGGTCACCGATAGCTCCCCAGAAGTAGGGCTGACCCTGACCTGGATCCCAGTCGCACTTCATCACGCCCTGGAAGAATACAGAGAAGTCGATGCCCTTCCACTCTGCGTTGAGGTTGATACCGAAGTTGTAGCGCGGTGTGCTGTTGCCGATGCGCTTCAAGTCGCCGTGATCCTTAAGTGTGCCGGCACCTGAAGTTACCTTGTTGTCATCATTCAGGTCCTTGTACATAACGTCACCAGCCTGCCAGTTGCTACCCCAGTTAGGCTTGTTCTTCTCGAGCCATGAAGTCATTTCGGCATCGCTCTGAGCGAGGCCCTTGGTCTCGTAACCCCAGATTTCGCCGAGCTTCTTGCCGTTGTAGTAGCTGTTGATGCTCTGGTTGTCGAACTCGCCCTCATACGGATATTCGAGAATCTTGGCTGTAGCGTCAGAGATGTTGAACTTCACGCCATACTTGAAGTCGGCAATCTGGTCGCGCCACTGCAACTCAAGCTCCCAACCTGATGAACGCATCTTACAGTTGTTGGTGCGCGGAGCGTCTGTACCGAGCACTGAACCCAATACAGGAGCCGGGCCAATCATGTCCTTGGTTGTACGGCTGTACCAGTCGAACGAACCAGTTAAGCGGTTGCTGAGAAGAGCAAAGTCGAAACCGATGTCATATGTCTCAACAGTCTCCCATGTCATGGTGCTGTTGATGATGCCTGGCAGACTTGCAGTGTTCTGCTTCTGGCCATTGATAAGCCATGAGCTGCTCTGTGAGCCTACAGCCTGCTGCTGATAGAATGGATACCAGTCAGCGAATGAGTTGTAATATGAACTTGTGTTACCAAGCTGACCCCAAGATGCACGCAATTTGAGGGTAGATACTACGTTAGCAAGAGGCTTGAAGAAGTCCTCACGTGCAACGTTCCAACCTGCTGATACTGATGGGAACCAGTCCCAACGGTTGTCGTTGGTGAAACGTGACGAGCCGTCGTAGCGGAGATTGAACTCCATCATGTACTTGCTGTCGTAATCGTAGTTGAGTCGCATGAAGTAACCTGCTGTAGCACGATGCCAGTAGCTGTCGCTCACGCGTGGGTTCTTCTGTGTGAGGCTCAGGTACGGGAAGTCGTTGGTGATGAGGTTGGTACCTGAAGCGCTGACATCGTCAGTACCATACTTTTCGAAGTTCACACCAAGTATACCCTTAAGATTGTGCATACCGAGCGAATGAGTATAGTCGGTATAGGCGTTTACTGAGAAATAGTCGGTTTCAGAGCGATAGTCACTTACGCTTGCTACTGAACCATAGCCAGAGTCGCGCAGCCATTTAGTACCGTCAGCATAGTAAGAATATACTGGGAACTTATTGGTCTTGCTCTTATAGAACTCATTACGCATAGCGCCTTCGAGGTGGATGTTCCATCCCTTCACAGGAGTGAAGATGAAGTTGAGCTGCTGTGTGAACTGGTTGTTGCGTGTAGCAGTTGTACCACCGTCCTCAAGTTCAGCGATTTCCATACCGTCAGGATAGTGTCCGTTCGGGTCGATAGTAGGACAGGTCGGCCAGCGACGTGCGATATTATGGAAGAACAGACCGGTGAGGTACTGAGGCTTTTCGTATTCAGAACGCATGAACTTGGTAGAGTATTCTACCTTTGCCCAAGAAGCGAGCTGTGCGTTGATCTTGCCGTTCATAGTGTAGCGGTCGAACTCGTCGTGTCCGTGACGGATAAGACCGTTGTTCTTCAGATAACCGGCACTGATGAGCCAGTTTACCTTGTCTGTACCACCCGAGAGTGAGAGGTTGTGCTGTGTTGAGGGAACATTCTTCTTGTAGAACTCGTCAAACCAGTTGGTATTGGCAAATGAGCCACCATAGAGGTTGTAGCGGTTATTGCTTTCGTTGACTACAACACCGTAGTACTCAGGCTGTGAAGGATCAGTGTATTTGCCGTTGATGTAATTCTCGATGCGTGTCATAGTCTCGCTATTGAACTGGTCGCCAGCACCAGCATTGTTGCTGGCAATGTTCCAATAGTTGGCAAACTGCAGTGAGTTAACCATCTCTGGCAGCTGTGTAGCTGTAGAGAAACGAACGTCGCCGCTATAGTTGACGCGCACCTTGCCCGACTTGCCGCTCTTGGTAGTAATAAGAATTACACCGAATGCAGCACGTGTACCGTAGATAGAAGCTGAAGCAGCATCCTTCAATACTGATACGCTCTCGATATCGTTAGGGTTGAGTGAGTTGATGTCGCCCTCGATACCGTCGATAAGGATAAGAGGAGAGTCAGTAGAACCATTGCCGATAGAACCAGTACCACGGATAGAGATTGCCATTGTGTTGTCAAGCATACCACCGTTAGAGTTGGTAGAGAAGTTAAGTCCCGGTACAGCACCCTGCAAAGCCTGCGAAACGTTGGTTACAGGACGGTCCTCAAGAATTTCCGAGCCTACCATAGACACGGCACCAGTTACGTTCACCTTCTTCTGTGTACCGTAACCTACGACAACCACCTCATTAAGGCTCTGCGAATTGTCCTTCAGCACGATGTCGAGTGTCTGTCCTGTCCACTTAATCTCCTGCGGATCGCAGCCGATGTAAGTAATGACCAGTGTCTGACCCTTCTGCACTCCATTGAGCGAGAAGTCACCATCAATGCTTGTCACTGTTCCTGTTGTGTTAGAACCTTTCACCTTTACGGAAGCGCCAATAACAGGCTCACCTGATGTGTCTTTCACAACACCCTTCACGATAGCGTTCTGCGCATTTACAGCAAGAGCCGAACCGAGCAAGAGCGTAGTCAAGCCAGCCCTCATTAAGGGCTTAAAAGCATGTCCTTTTTGCATAATTCTTTTGGTTTGTTAGTAAATATGGTTATTTAATGGTTTAATCGTTGTTATTGGCGATATTTATATATGTTGCTGCAGACGAAGGTTAGTATCGTTGCAGTAAATGGTCTGTAGGTTTATAAATTAGTCTTTGCAAAGATATAATAAATTCTAAAAACGGCAAAGCAACTGTTAGTTTTTTTTTTAAAATACGCCAAAAAATGTTGCGGTCAGGACAAAAAAGAGGGCTTATTAAGTGTTGAATGTTAAATGTTAAGTGTTGAATTGGGGGTTAAGATAAAGTTTTATCCATCATTAAAATAGACATTGCTAACAGTAGGAGGCTATGGCGAGGACGCCATAGCCTGCGCAGTCAGCCTGCACATTCTTATTATCAATAGAGCATAAGAGTCGACTCTATATATTCGCTGTCTTTATATTGCAGCCATACAAGCATATAGAGGAATGTTTGTCATCCAATCTTGTTCCATATAAGGAAGCATTGAGAAACGTATCGCCTTGAGTTCCGGATTGCAGGTGATAAAGGTTCTAAGTGACTTCGACTTTACATTTACTTCAGCCTTTACCTCTATCGGAACCACTTTGTTATGACTCTGTGTAATAAAATCAATCTCAATAGTTGAATTGTTGACCGAATGATAGTAGAGCGACATGCCTAAAGCTTTCAACTGAGTGAAAACATATAGTTCGGTAAAAGCACCTTTGTATTCTGAAAAAACATTGTCGCCAACAAGTATCGATTCGGCAGGAGTTTCAGCCATAGCCCCCATTAGTCCTACGTCAAGCATAAAAAGTTTGAAGGCATCGGTATCCTCATAGAATTTAAGAGGTAAACGAGGAGCATTGACTCTAACCACCTTATATGCAAGACCAGCATCAATCAAGCATTGTATTGCTATCTCAAACTCAGTAGCACGGGCACTTTTCTTTAATGCTCCATATATGAATTTCTTGTTCTCCTTAGCTAACTGAGCCGGAATACTATCCCAAACCATATTTATACGAGGCACTTCGCGTGCTGGAGCATGCTTGGAAAAGTCGCGTCGATAATCAGCAAGAATCTGTTGCTGGATACTTCTTATTTCTTGCAGGCTGTTGTGTTCGACGTATGCCAATACGGCTGCAGGCATTCCACCTACATAATAATATTGTCGCAAGAGACCGATAAGCTCCATTTCAAGCATGTTGATGACCGTCCAGTTTTTGTTTATTATGATATCAACCAACTGCGTTTTGCCCATAGCATTTAAGAATTCTAAAAAAGTCATGGGATAGAGACGCATCTCCTCAACTTTGCCTACAGGATACGAAGTGCCATCATGGAGCGACAATCCAAGCAAAGAGCCAGCCACAACAATATGAATGTCGGGCGTTTCCTCACAAAAGAATTTCAATGCTTCCAAAGCCTTCGGACAATCTTGTATCTCATCAAGCACTAACAAAGTGTCGCCAGGAGTGATATTTACTTGACTGATGGCAGACAAAGCCATTAAAATATCGGCTGTGTTTCCACTCTTCTCAAACACTTCTCTGACCTTCTGATTGCGATCAAGGCTGAAGAATGCGACTTTCTGATATTCTTTTTCGCCGAATTCACGCAATATATAGGTCTTGCCTACCTGCCTGGCTCCATTAAGAATCAATGGTTTACGTGTCTTCTTATTCTTCCATCTTAACAGTTGCTTATAAATATCTCTCTGCATAATTACACTTTTTATGATGAATATCCGACGCAAATATACACTTTTTCGGACGAATAACCAAGTAAACCTTACACTTTTTCTGACGAATAATCAAGTAAACCTTACACTTTTTCGGACGAATAATCAAGCAAACTCTACACTTTTTCCGACGAATAATCAAGCAAACCTTACACTTTTTCGGACGAATGCAACTAAAAGCGAAGCCCGTCCCCTGCCCCTCCCAACAGTAAGGGGAGCGATATGCAATGCATTTATATAGTAGCGAAGGTCTCCGGTCTCCGCAGCAATCAACGCCCTCTTCCCTAACATACTGGGAGCGGGGACGCCCTCGTCCCCGAAAGAATTAGCGAGAATCAATTGCTATGTCGGGAACGCCCTCATCAAAGAATCAGGGGAAATCAATTGCTTTATCGGGGACGAGGGCGTCCCCTCTCCCAGAACATTTAAATGAATTTCGACAACCACTTCATTCGTTGTCCAGTTGTGGGATGAATTATCTGCAGTTCGGCTGCGTGCAGATACATTCGTGGCGCTGCTGTGCCGCGTCCGTATAGCGGATCGCCGAGAATTGGAGTGGCAAGACCGAGAGGGTGGGCACAGTGTACGCGCAACTGATGCGTGCGACCCGTGTGTGGATATAGCCACACGAGGGGGCGACCGC
>ULOJ01017717.1_pt1 | contig 14575 bp, 18 predicted proteins | sample 1952461 | NCBI WGS metagenome assembly ULOJ01 (sample SAMEA4835600, study PRJEB28245) | human gut metagenome | biome: gut microbiome; material: fecal sample | place: Denmark | collected 2008
GGACACCCCACACCCCGATATGGTCAAGAGCAATCTTTTCCGGCGGCTCAACAAGCAGCGGGCAACCTACTCTTTAGGCAACGGCGTGGTCTTTGCGGACGATGGTGTGGACAAAGAAAGGCTGGGGCAAAGCTTTGATGAGCAGATTCAGAAGGCCGGATATTTCGCCCTGATCCACGGTGAGAGCTTTGGCTTCTGGAACAACGACCATCTTGTGATTTTCAAGCTGACCGAGTTTGCGCCCCTGTACGATGAAAAGACAGGCCTTTTGCAGGCAGGCGTGCGCTTCTGGCGGCTGAACCCGGACACGGATATGCACTACATCCTGTACGAGCTGGACGGCTTTACCGAGTACACGGAAAGCCGAATCGGCAATGTGATGCAGGAGACAACGCCGAAGCAGGCATACAAGAGCGTGATCATCACCACACCCGGCGGCGGGCTGGAAAGCGTAGAAGGAGAAAACTACAGTGCTCTTCCCATTGTGCCGCTGTGGGGCTCAGACCTGCACCAGAGCACCCTTGTTGGGCTGAAAGCCTACATTGACAACACCGATCTGGTGATGTCCGGCTTCTGCAATGATCTGCAGGACTGCGCGCAGATTTACTGGCTTTGCGAGAACTTCAACGGCATGACGGACGACGAGCTTGTGGAGTACCTCACCAAGCTGAATCTGTACCACATTGCAGGTGCAGACACCAGCGAGGGCGGCAAGATCACCCCCTACACCACCGAGATTCCTGTGACGGCACGGCAGACTCTTTTGGAGCTGCTCCACACCCGGGTGTATGAGGACTTCGGCGGTCTGGATGTGCACTGTGTCAGCGCGGACAGCACCAACGACCATCTGGATGCAGCCTATGAGCCGCTGAACCAGAATGCGGACGACTTCGAAGCGCAGATCAAGCCGTTCATCCGGCAGATCTGCGCACTGGCTGGCTTTGACAACGCTATGCCGACATTCAACCGCAGCAAGATCACCAACACAGCTGAGCAGGTGGACATGGTGATTGCAGAAGCGACCATCATCGGCGACGAGATGGCAATAGACCTGCTGCCCAACCTGACCCCGGAGCAGAAGGAACAGGCCAAGGCCGCACTGATGGCAGAGAGCGCAACGCGGGAGACCGTGGACGAGGAAGAGGAAGAGGAGGACAACCACGATGGCGGTAAATGAATCGTATGAAGATTTCGTGGAAAAATTCAAGCCGAAAAAGACCACGGACGACTGCTATACACCGCCCGGCGTGTACGCTGTCATCAAGGACTGGGCCTGCAAGGAGTACGGCATCGACCCAGCCAAAATTGTACGCCCATTTTACCCCGGCGGCGATTATGAGAATTTCGACTACCCGGAGGGTGCCGTTGTTCTGGACAACCCACCGTTTTCAATCCTGTCCCGAATCTGCGGGTTCTATCTCGATTGTGGCATTCCGTTCTTCCTATTCGCTCCATCTTTGACAGCGCTTTCTGGAAGGGCAAATAATATGCGGATGAACCATATCATTTGCGACTGTAGTATCGAGTACGAAAACGGTGCAATCGTCCGAACAAGTTTTGTAACCAGCTACGGCGGGGACATCATAGCACAGACAGAACCTCGCCTGACGAAACTGGTAAACGATGAGGTAGAGCGCCTGCGACGCACCAAAACGGTACAGCTGCCAAAGTATACATACCCGGATCATATTGCGACGGCTGCAATGCTCCAACGATACAGCCATTACGGTGTGGATTTCAAAATTCACAAAAAGGACTGCGCTCCGATTTATGCGCTGGACGCACAACACTCCACGGGGAAATCTATTTTTGGCGGAGGCCTGTTGCTGTCTGACCGCCTCGCCGCAGAGCACGCCGCTGTCAGGAAGGCTGCGGCTGGAAAGGCTGCGGCTGGAAAGGCTGCGGCTGGAAAATGGGAATTGTCCACACGCGAGCGCGACATTGTGGAGCATCTGAACAGCCATGAAACAAACTGACCTTGACCGCATCTCCACCCGGCAGCTGAACAGGCTGCGCCGCCGCATTTTGCGGGTATACGGCACCGCCCGCCGGGAAATGACCAAGCAGCTGACCGAGTTTCTGGAGCATTACCAGAAGCTGGACGCATACAAGCGGCAGCAGCTGGAAGCCGGGAAGATCACCGAGAGCGATTACCGCACATGGCTGCGCAATCAGGTGTTTCAGTCCGAGATGATGCACCAAAAGCTGGACAACATCACCCAGACGTGCACCACAGCCCAGCAGACGGCGTACAAGCTGGCACGAGATGAACAGTACGATATCTTTGCCCTTGGCGCAAACTGGGCGTTCTACGAGCTGGAACAGGCCGCAGGCGTGGCGTTCAACCTGACGCTGTACAACACTGAAGCGGTCAAGCGGCTGCTGCTGGAAAACCCCAAGCTTGTGCCAAACAAGCGCATCAAGAGCGAAAGCAACAAGACCTACGACGCCCGGGTGTTCAACCGGTACGTTACAAAAGGCATCATACAGGGCAAGAGTGTCCACGACATTGCGGTGCAGGCTGTGCAGGGCATGGCAGACACCGAGGTGCACTGGGCGATGAACAACGCCATCACAGCCCTTACAGGCGCACAGAACGCAGGGACGATGCAGCAGCTGCGCAACGCCGAAGCCATTGGCATTGAGGTGCAGAAGCGCTGGAACAGCACTTTGGACTACCGCACCCGAGAGAAGCACCGACTGCTGGATCAGGAGACCGCCGACCTTGACGAGCCTTTCAAGGTGCAGGGATACGAGATCCAGTACCCGGGAGACCCAAACGCAGCGCCGGAAATGGTTTATCACTGCCGCTGTAAGGTAACCGGGGCGCTTGTGAAATACCCACGGCAGAACGCCCAGCGGCGAGACAACACGACAAAAGAGGTCACATCTGACCTGACCTATACCGAGTGGTACAAGGCCAAAGGAGGCACGGAAGCCGAACAGATGTGGTGGGCAGAAGAGAGAAAACGGAGAAAAGAGAGCTCCAAAAATGAGTAAAAGAGGTTCGGGTAGCTCTGCGAGAGCGGGCGGTTGGAACGCCAACGAACACGAGTTTGAATCTGAGGCAAAGAGAACCGCCGTTGTTGTGGACAGTTCGAGATACAAGAAAACGCATAACGATGTTGTGTCTTTTGTGAAAGAGCAAGTTGGCGTTGATCTCAACAAATATCGAAGTGGCGATGGTTCCTCTCCGTCTCACACCACATATTGGGACAAGAGCGGCCCAAAAGTTGCTTTTGATCTAAAGGGCATGACTTCAAGTGACCGCACAAAGCTGATGCAGTTGTCACAAAAGCCGTTTGGAGTAACGGTTGAACAGGGTGGCGCATGGATTGGCTTTGTTTCAAGGAAAAAGAAGAAAAAGTAAATGTGTAAATACTGTGACACAAGCCGTATACACGAAGAAAATATTGTTGACAGTGGCGTTGGCGATTTTTTAAGCATTGGCGTTGATAAATCAAAAAAGGTTTATTTGAGTGCATGGTGCAACGATGAAGCGGTTTGGTATCCCAATTTTTGCCCTGAATGTGGGCGCCCTTTGAAGAATAATCAAAACCATGAAATTTAACTACAACATCAAAGTCACCGACAACACCCCGCAGCTGCATGAAGCTCTGGAAGCGTGGGTGGAGCGTGTGCTGACCATATGGGGCATGAAAGTGCAAGACTATGCGCAGCTGCTTGTGCCAACCGGCACGGCAGACAGCACCGGCATAGAGGGCTATGTAGGCGGTGCGCTGAAAGCATCCCTTACCTACGTTGTATCTGCGGCGCAAAAGACCGTGACCATCGGCTCAAACCTTTTTTACAGCGTCTATGTGGAGTTAGGCACTGGTATTTTTGCAGAGAAGGGCAACGGACGCAAAACGCCGTGGGTCTGGCAAGACATCAACGGCAAATGGCACTTTACCCGGGGCATGGCTCCCCGCCCCTTCCTACGCCCGGCGGTGGAAGATCATATCAAGGAACTGCAAGAGATTGCGGTGGAAGAAGGAAACAAGGAGGTATAAAGATGACAGAGCTTGAAAATTTGAGCGCACAGCTTGAAATTGCTGTGAAAATGCAGGAAAACGCAGAAAGACTTTATCATAAGTCTTCTGAAAGAATTGAAGAAATCAAAATGCAGATGCTTGAGGTGAATGAAAAAAACAAGCCCAAGGCTGCAAAAGTCAAGGAGCTGTTTGCGGCTGGTGCTCAGGCGCGCAGAGCGCTTCAGGAGATGTGTGATAACACATACGGAGAGGGTAGAGCCAAAATTTCTGTTTTGGTCTATGTTTCGGCCGAAGCGCAGGACTATCCAACAGACACAGACTGTGAATTTTCACTCTAAAATTGAACACTCAGCGGTTGGCGCACAGCGTCAGCCGCTTTTTATGCCGTTTTCGCACAACAGGCAGTGCTCCCGGCTCATAACCGGGTAGTTGCAGGTTCGAGCCCTGCAAGCGGCACCACACCGGCAGCACGTCCGGCAAAATAACCTGATTGCCAAGCATGGCAGCCCAAGCAAGGGCAGAAAGGACTATCACATGGCACTCGAACGCAAGACTCTCCGGGCAATTCTGGAAGATGAAACGACCGACACCAGCGGCAAGCTCAAGAAAATTCTGGACGTGCTGCATGAGGAAACGGACACCTTGCAGAACCAACTCGATGAGAAGGACGCAGCCATCGCCAAAGTGGAAAAGGAACGGGACGCAGCCAACAGCGGTAAGCAGACCGCAGAGCAGGCGCTGACCGACTACAAGACCCAGCAGACCGCAAAGGAATCAAGAGCCGCCAAGGAATCAAAGTTCCGGGAGCAGCTCAAGGCCGCAGGCGTGCTGGAAAAGTACTTTGACCGCATTGTGCGCTTGTCCGGCGAGGACATCGACAAGATGGAACTGGACAGCAAGGGCAACGTGAAGAACGCGGACAAGCTGGCTGAGAGCCTGAAAACCGATTGGAGCGACTATGTGGGCAGCACCACCACCAAGGGCGCACAGGTGGACAACCCGCCCGCAAACACCGGCTCCAAAATGACCAAAGAACAAATCATCAACATCAAAGACGCAACCGAGCGTCAGGCAGCCATCGCGGCAAATCCTGAAGCGTTCGGACTTGCAGCAAAGGAGTAACACATGGCAGCACCCGAAAATCTGACTACCGCATCTCAGATTACCACCACTATCCGCGAAATCGACTTCGTGACCCAGTTCCAGAAGAATTGGGACGCGCTGCGCACCATTCTGGGCATCTCGCGCCCCATCCGCAAGGCACCCGGCACTAGGCTGGTATCCTACAAAGCCACCGTTGACGGCGGCCTGCAGGGCGGCACCGCTGTGGGCGAGGGCGAGGACATCCCCCTGACCAAGACCAAGGTCGAGCCTGTGACCTATGCCGACATCGAACTTGGCAAGTGGGCTAAGGCCGTTTCCATCGAAGCCGTCACCAAGTACGGCGCAGAAGTGGCCGTGGATCGCACCAATATCGCTTTCCGTAACGAGCTTCAGAAGAAGGTTCTGACCGACTTCTACACCTTCCTCAAGACCGGCAAGCTGGTCGGCACGCAGAAGACCTGGCAGCGTGCGCTGGCTATCGCAAAGGGCGCAGTCCTGAAGCGCTTTGCAAACGACAATCTGGACGTGACCGAGGTCGTGGGCTTTGCCAACATCATGGACTTCTACGACTATCTGGGTGACAAGGAAATCACCGTTCAGACCGAGTTTGGTCTGAACTATGTGAAGAACTTCCTCGGCTACAGCACCCTGTTCCTTCTGCCTGACGCTTTCATCGAGCAGAAGAAGGTGATTGCCGTCCCTGTGGAAAACATCGACCTGTACTACGTTGACCCCGCAGACCGCGACTACGCCACCATGGGCGCAAACTACACCGTTTCCGGTGAGACCAATCTGCTGGGCTATCACACCGAGTACAACTACAAGAACGCCACCACCACCAACTACGCCATCATGGGCATGAAGCTGTGGGCAGAGTATCTGGACGGTATCGCGGTCGTGACTGTCGGCGCGTCCAACACCGAGCCTGCCGTTGCGGCGTCTGAACTCGGCGGCTGATACGAAATAAGGAGGTGACCCCGCATGACTGTGCCAGAGCTGTGCGTTTACACGCACAATTTTTTTGACCGGTACGATGACCCCACCGCCGGGGAATTTACCTTTACGGCAGATACTGTCCCCGCTGGAGTGTCCGCCGGGCAGTATTTCCTTGTGTGCGGGTCTATCTTTAACGACGGCGTGCACAAGGCGGGAGACGGAGACCTTACCCCGGAAACCTTCACCGGCACGGTGCAGCCTATGCGCGTCCCTCCTGATTTTGTGGCGCTTGCCCAGAAGATCACCGACTACGATGCAGCCACCCCCGGCGGTGGGCGCTATGTTTCCCAGTCCTTCAACGGCTGGAGCGGCACCATGGCCACCGGCACGGACGGCTTGCCCGCAGACGGCTGCACCCACTACCGCCGGGAAATCAACCAATGGAGGAAACTGTAATGCCTGTAAACGATTTCACTAAATTCACCGTGATGGAGAATTTCACAAAGAAGTTCTGCTTTATGGTCAAAAAGCTGGTATCGGACGGCCTGTTTGGCTCTACTACCACATGGGAGGACGGCATGGAGTTCCTTGCCATCGAGCGCCACGACCAGACCATTGAAGCGCAGCAGGCGGAGCAGCAGGGCACGGCATCCACCTACTCCCTCTATGTGGATAAGGGCATCAAGCTGTCCCCCTTCGACCGCATCAAGCGGCTGGACGATGGGCAGACCTACGAGGTGACCACCGCGAGCAGCGACAAGATTTCTCCCGCCGAAAGCCAGATGAATCTTGCCGTTGTGCAGTGCAAAAAGGCGGTGCTTTCCTGATGGGCGCAGCAGAAGCAATTACCACGGCGCTGAACAGCTTTTTTATGCTGTTCGATGTTCCTGTGTACCCTGAGGATTTCGTGCCGCAAGGCACTTCCCTGCCCTATATCACGGTGCTGCCGGTCATCCCCAAGGGGTTTGACGAGAGCAGCACTTTCCATGCGCGGCTGTGGTATCCGGTGGACGGCGGAAAGCTGCCCATCATCCGCAAAACAGATGAAATGCGCGCTGCCCTTGGTGATGGGCTTACCATCGAGTGCGAGGGCGGCGCAATTCTTTTATGCGCGGGTAGCCCGTGGGCGCAGTCTATGGACAATCCCCCGGAAAAATACCTGTGCACATACCTTACTTTTGACGTCACATCCTTTGTGGTGTGAGAAAGGATAACGCATGAACAAGATGTATCACGCCATTTCGCCGGATGCTTTCAAAAAGCTTCAGTTTCAGGCTGGTGCACTGCTGAAAAAGTTCGACCCGGCGGGCACTACCCCCATTGCAGCGGAGGATATGATCTGCCTGACTTCCGGCGGCATCACCGTCAGCTGCAAGCCCAACACTATTGATCTGGGCGAGGATCTGGACGAAGTGCCCGAGAACACCTACCAGCTGAAGCATATCACCAGTTGGGACTGCGGTCTGTCTACCACCTGCATGACCGTGAGCGCCGACACCATCAAACTTGAACTTGGCGCTGCGGACGTGGAAACCAACAAGATCACCATCCGCGAGGACTACAAAAACGAGGACTTCCAGGATATCTGGTGGCATGGCAATCTGATCGGCGGCGGCTATGCTGCGGTCAAACTGATGAAGGCCGTGAGCGACGGCGGCCTTGAGCTGAAAACCACCAAGGACGGCAAGGGCAACCTCAACCTGAGCCTGAAGGGCCACTACGACATGACCGACACCAGCAAGGTGCCTATGGAGTTCTACGTCAAGGAGGCAGAGTAATGATCCTTACCATCAATCTTGACCCCGTGGAAGCCCTGCCCAAGCTGTATGACGCGGTGGACGGCATCACCCGCATGATCATGGACGCAAAGGACAACGTGGATAACCCGGAGACCAAAGCCGCCCGGGAGACCATTGTTGCCAACGCCATGAAGCTGCTGGGTGCAGAGCCTTCCGAAACCGCAGAGGGCAAGAAAAAGCTGACCCCGCGCGAGTTTGCGCTGGCTGCGCTGGACTTTATCAAGCCCCTGATGAAGCTTGACCCGCAGCGCACCATGAACGCCCTACACCAGCTGTACACGCTGGAAAAGGGCGAGAAGGACACCCTGCCCAAGGCGTTCACCGCGCTTACCAAGTCCGTGATGCAGGAGGACATGCAGGATTTTTTGTCATCGCTGGCCGACTTGAACGGCCTGAGTTTTGGCACTACCTCTGCCGAGCCGACCTCCAGCATCTCCGCGCCTACGGAATAAAGTATTTCGTCTGGTTCGTCATCAGCGAGATGCGCGAACGCCACCGCACAAAGGCATACCAGCTTTATACGGCTGATATGCTTTTTCTTTGTGCTGTATCGCTGGGGCAGCAGGTGGAGCAGTCCTTCAGCGAGATCATGGCAGAGTACGACAAGCCGCTATCCCAGCGCCGCCACGAGACCACGCTGGAAGAAGCGCAGGCGTGCTGGGAAAAGACGCTTGCAGACAGTAAAAAAGCCGCAGAGCAGAACGGAGGTGGTGAGACCTGAACATTTTCAATTTGATGGCCACTTTGGGGCTTGATACCTCCGAGTATGAGCAGGGCATCGAGCAGGCCCAAAAAGAGACGCAAAGCGCCGCAAACTCGCTGAACCGCAGCGCAAACACCGCCGGGAGCGGCGTTTCAGGCATGGCAAGCCAGTTTGCAGCAGCCAGCGCAAAAGCAACTGTCCTTGCAAATATGCTTACCTCGCTCGGAACAAAGGCGGTAAGCTTTGCAAAGGGCTTTGTGGAGATGGGCATTTCTTATAACGCCCAGATAGAAAAGTACACCACCGGCTTTACCAATATGTTGGGCAGCGCACAGGCCGCGCAGGAAGCCATGCAGGCCATTCAGGAGGACGCAGCCCGCACCCCGTTTGACGTGGCGTCTCTGACGCAGGCAAATCAGCTGCTCATCAGCGCGGGCGAAAACGCCGCGTATTCCCGCAAGGTCATCAATGCACTGGGCGATGCCGTTTCTGCCACTGGCGGCGGTAACGCCGAACTATCCCGCATGGCTGCAAACCTGCAGCAGATCGCAAACGTGGGCAAGGCTGCAACGATAGACATCAAGCAGTTTGCCTATGCGGGCATCAATATCTACCAGATTTTGGCAGACTACACCGGCAAATCGGTGCAGGAAGTCCAGAAGATGACCATCAGCTACGACCTTCTTTCGCAGGCGCTTATAGCCGCCAGCGAGGAGGGCGGGCGTTACTATAACGCCATGGACACCCAGAGCCAGACCATGAACGGGCGTATATCCACCCTGAAGGATAACGTCAGCCAGCTGGCCGGACTTATGACCGGCGACCTTTCCTCCGGCATCGGCGTTGTAATAGGCCACCTGAACGACATGGTTGTCGCAGCACAGGAAGCCTACAAAGAGGACGGCTGGAAGGGTCTCGGGAACGCAATTCTTGAGCTGGATAATCCAATCAGTGCCATCATCAAAAAGTTTGGGCAGCTTGGCAGCGCGGCTGTTAGTGCACTGGATAAGGCAAGCTACTATCTTAACAAGGCACTTGGAAAAAATGCTTACGCAGGGTACGACAACTACGACGACTACAAGTCAGACAAGCAAAAGCAAAGCAACAGGGACCGGCTACGGCAGAATGCTCTTTCCGGCAAAAGCGTAAGCAACAAAAGTTGGTCTGAGCGTCAGGCAGAAGCAGCGGCCGCGAGCGGAAGCGGCGGCAGCTCCATCGTCACAAGCCCTTCCAGCTCCTCCGGCAAGGGCGCCGGCACAAAATCCAAGACCGAAACGGTCATATCTTCCGTGACGCACACCGCAACCACCACCGCACAGAACGCGCTTGGCGCGGTGACTACAAGCGTTGAGACCCTGCAGGAGAAGGTAAAGGACGCAGCGGGCAACATCAAAGACCGCGTGACGGAGACCACCACCGAGACCGGCAAAGAGATGGTCAACGGCGTCTCCACCACCTACAAAAAGGTGACTAAAATCGTGGACGGCGTTGTGCAGAAGGAAACCAAGGTCTATGACGATATGTCCAAGACCCTGCTTGGCACCCTGACCACCATTGCAGAAAAGACCTTCAATGGCATCACCACCACCACGCAGCAGTCTGTGGAAACCTACGCGGACGGAAGCAAGCACATCAAGACAACCGCCACCGAGACCGGCGAGCGCATTGTGGACGGCGTGCGGCAGACCTACACCAAGGTCATCAGCTACATTGACGGCGTGCAGGACAAGGTAACAGAGACCGCGCAGAACATCGAAAAGAGCATCAAGGCGACCCAAAAGCGCATTGATGAGAACCTGAGCAAGGCACAGCAGCAGTTTAACAGCGGTATCTTCAAACTGGGCAAAAACCTGTACACCGACCTCAAAAATCAGGACTGGGCAGCGCTTGGGTTGGATATCGTCAACGTAATGTGGGGCGAGGTGTCACAGGAGCAGCGCGAAGTCCTGTCTGACTGGGCAAACAAGGCGCTGGAAGCCATCAATGAGGCTTATTCCGGCGGCGGTCTGAGCGAGGCGTTCAACGCTTTTAAGCAGATCATGTTCAACGGCATCAAAGCAGATGCAAACGGCGTCACAACGGACGTTAAGGGCTTGAGCAAAGTGTTTCAGGATCTGGGCATCAATGTTTCCGACGTTGGCAGCAAGATCATGGGCGTGCTGAACACCATTGGCTCCGGCATGGGCAGCTTTGCCCTCAACGCGGGCACGGATATTGCAAACCTTGCCGGGAGCATGGGCAGTCTGGGCACAATCGCAGAGGGCGTAGGCGGGCTGATTGCAAAGGTGGGCAGCCTGATTATCTCGAACCCGGAAGTTGCCGCGATCATCGCCATTGTGGCGGGCGTGGCGGCGCTGGGCGTTGCGATTTTTGCGAAGTTCGGCAAGGGCAAGAGCAGCGGCACTACCAGCACGCAAAAAGCACCATCCTACAAGGACATTCAGGACGCCTACTGGTACGGTAACGAGCGTGCCTTTGCGGGCTACGATTACCGCACCGATCCCTACGTCATGAACCCGGACAACAATGCCATGCTGGCATATCAGTCCAAAATGCAGGCGCAGATGGAGCGGCTCTACGGTGTGGTTGAGAAATATCTGCCGGAAGCCGGAAACAGCGTGATCGCGCTTGACGCCGAGCAGGTAGGACGCATTATCACCCCAAGCGTAAACAGAAGCCTGGGAGACCTTACAGTGCTGAGCGAACGAGGAAACTGATATGTACGAGATCTACGCATACCCCTACGGCAACCCGGATGCAAAGCTGCTGCTTTATCGTCCCAACGACCCGCAGGCGCTGGTGCTGTCCCCCAAGCTGACCCGCGAGGTCAGCAAGGGCGGCAGCCTTGTTTTTACCATGACGCGGGATCATGCACAGTACGATATGCTGCAAAAGCTGAGCACGGTAGTGCAGGTGCGGCGGGATGGCAAAGAAATCTGGCGTGGACGGGTACTGAAGCATGAAGCCGATTTTTACAACCGGCGGGTGGTGTACTGCGAGGGTGCGCTGAGCTATTTCAACGATAGCAGTATCACCCCCTTTAACTACAAGGGCACGCTGCGCCAGTTTTTGCAGCACCTGATCGACGCACACAACGATCAGGTGAAAAGCAAGATGAAATGCTTCCAGCTTGGCACCGTGACGGCGGCGCTGGGCAACCTTGTGGTGCAGTTCGGCGATGCCGACCAATACGGCGTTGGCGAGGACTACGGCAAAGTGTGGGACATTCTGGACAAGCTGGTGCTCAAGGTGTTCGGCGGTTACTTCTACTGCGGCTTTGACGCGGCTACCGGCTACAACGTGCTGAACTATTGCGATCAGGCAGTGGAAGCCAAGCGGCAGACCGCCCAGAAAATCGAGTACGGACGCAATCTGCTCAACCTGAGCGAAACCACAGACGCCACCGACCTTTATACCCGCATCTATCCTATCGGCAACAAGCACACAGTGGACACCTCCAAGTGGTACTACAAGCTCATGTGGTGGCGGGACCCCTCCAAGGATAAGCACGAAGAGCGTTGGGGCATCATGGAAGCAGATGCCGCTACCGTTGCGCAGTATCTGCCTGCATCGGGCTACTCTTACAACTTGGAAGAGGGCTGGATCCAGAACGACACCGCGGTGCAGAAGTTTGGCATCATTACCCGCATCGTGGAACTTGACACCGACAGCGCAAACGACACCTTTGCAGCCGGTGTGCAGGCATTGCAGCAGAACTACGCTATGAAGACCAGCTACGTCATCCGGGCGGTGGATCTCGTAGACGCAGGCTACGATACAGACCGGCTGGATTTTTCCATGTACTCCCATATTATCAGCAAGCCGCACAGTGTGGATGCCGTCATGCTCTGTACCAAGCTGGTGGAACCGCTGGAAAAGCCTGCGCAGAAAGAGTTCACATTTGGCATGACCCGCCGCACCCTGACAGACCGTCAGGTGGCCAATATGGGCACGACAAATCTGCTGGTGGAAAGCGCTTACACCTCCGAAAAATACCATCAGGATATGCTGAAACGGCTGTTTGCCGCCTCCGAACAGGCAAAAAAGGATTCCGATGAAGCCGCCAAGACCGCCACAAACTTTTTGGAGTACACCCCGCAAAACGGCCTCATTGTCCGGCACGATTCTCTGCCCGGCAAGCAAGTGCAGATCCTGAACGATGGCATCCGGGTCATGGATGGCAGCAGCATGGTCAATATCCAGGCCAACGCCATCTCCATCACGGACGGCATGGGCAGCTGTTCCATCAATAGCGGTTCAATTATTTTCAACGGCATTCGCAACAGTAAAATTTTTGAATGGCCTTATCAAAAGGATTCTCATGGCAACCGAATAGGAGAATTTACTGCACAAACAACAAAAATCGACCTTTCTTCCTACTCGTCTGTAATGCTGGTCTATGACACGCATAAAGGCGGAACATGGTTTGCAAGTGGAGGCAGTGCTGGTAGACTTACGGTCGTTCTTCCTGTTAATGGGCAAACGTACTCTTATGCTTATCCGTGGAATACCGTCCATTGGAGAACCGTCAAAGTGAGCGACACGGGAATAACGTTTGGTAGCGGAAACGAAAGAACATCCGACTATAGAAATAACGTTATAACTGGCGTGATACATTTGGAAGTTCCTATTACTGATGGTGTTACGAAAAACGATGAGGTTTGCCGCCCGTTGGAACTATACGGTTTTATGTGAGGAGAACTATGAAACACTTTAAATTCAAGTGTAAGGTCTGCTCTGATGGGCGGCTGTATGCAGGCGGCTGGTGCCACGAAAGCGTCATTCCGAACCCGCTGCCGCCCGACGAGATCCTTCTGGACGATCTGTCCGGTATCACGCATGGGTTCTACACAGATTATCTCTGGGACGGCGAAAATCTGATTTATCATCCGCCTGAACCATCTGCTGAGCCTGCCCCGGCAGTACAGACTTCCGATGACGGAACCGAGGTGACCTACACATGAGAGACTATGCCGCACTGGAAGCGCTCGCCGCCCAAAACCCCCGCATGAACGATATGCGCATCACAACGCCAAAGGGCACACTCTCCATGCGTTCGGACTTTGGGCTGTGGCTCAAGCGCGGCTCTCCGCAGATCGGCAAGCCCGAAACCGATTCTATGCTTGTTGAGGTGCCCGGCGCAGATTTTCTGCTGGATCTGACCCGCTCGGTGGATGGCAGCGTACACTACAAAAAGCGGAATATCTCGATGGATTTTGTCTGCGACCGGCCTAAAACACAATGGGCATATATCCGGTCTAGACTGGAAGCGTTGCTGCAGGGGCAGTGGCTGCACTTCTATTTTGTCCGGGACGGCGAGGTCTGGGCTGGGCAGCTGGACGTAGAGATGACCCCCGGCGAGTACAAGACTTCCGTGAAAATCACAGCAACCTGTGACCCATGGCCAAAGGAGCGCTACTTTGTTTTGGGCGTTTCCAAGCTTGGCACAGACAAGATTGCATAAGGAGGCAGTATGGGCTATCAAAAACAGAATTTTGTAGACTGTCAGGTTCTGAACAGCGCGCAGCTGAACCACATCGAGGACGGCATTGTGGATTTGGAGAGCAATTCAAACACTACGCTTGCTGGCAAAGCAGATAAATCAGAAGTGCAAGCGAACGCGGACGGGATTGCCGCTGAAGCATCCCGCGCCAAGGGCGAGGAGCAGCGCTTGGATGCCGCCATCACCGCCGAAACCACCCGCGCGGAACAGGCAGAGCAAGCACTGGATACGCGCACCGTAGCCCTCGAATCCTGCGGATTTGTCGTTGTAGACGGCAAAGTCTGCATGAAATACCGCAAATCCTGAAAGGAGTAACACATGGCTGAAAACGAAATTAGCACGCAGGCACCTGCCACCGAGGTGGTGGAGCCTATCTATCTGGATCAGACCGCAAAAGACAACGGCAGAAAGCTTGACCAGATGACTGCCGCCCTGCTGGGTATGTCCAGCTCGCTGGGCGTGATCGCGCGGGCACAGACCGGCGTGGTGGAGGAGATGGACTATAACGGCATCAAGGCCGTGGTGGCTGCCGGTA
>ULOJ01011621.1_pt1 | contig 14573 bp, 9 predicted proteins | sample 1952461 | NCBI WGS metagenome assembly ULOJ01 (sample SAMEA4835600, study PRJEB28245) | human gut metagenome | biome: gut microbiome; material: fecal sample | place: Denmark | collected 2008
TAAATTAAAGTTTTTCTGCCCAATCGGCAAGGGCTTTTTCGCTCATACCGTTAATTACTTTACCCTCAACCCAATTTGCGCCCGGGCAGCTCGGCTTTAGATTTGCCAAAGTCTTACCCATTCCGCTGCCGCCGGAAGTTGCAAACGGAATAACCTTTTTACCGTCTAAGTCAACATTTTCTACAAATGTGTTGATAATTGTTGGAGCAACATACCACCAGATTGGGAAACCGATAAAAATTGTATCGTAATTCGCAAGACTGTTAGGAAGCTGGGCAATCTGCGGACGATAGCTTTTATCGTTCATTTCAACCGAAGAACGGCTGTTTTTGTTTGTCCAGTCGAGGTCGGCTCTTGTGTAAGGCGTCTGCGGCTTTATTTCAAACAAGTCTGCGCCTGTTGCCTTTGCAAGCTTTTCTGCCATTGCCTTAGTGTTACCGCTTGGTGAAAAATATGCTATTAACTTTTTCATTATAATCAACCTTTCAAAGAAATTCAGCTTGTATTTAAACTGTATTTATATTATACTCCTTTGTTTTACAAATGTCTAATGCCTATTTCAAATTGCTTGCTATGCCATTTGGTAATCACAAAAAAGCAAGGCGGAAATTAAACCGCCTTGCTTAAATTATTTTTTATTGCATTTTAGCGTGCAGGCTGAGCAATTACCGCCACACTTTGAAATCATCTTATCCTTTTTAGCTTTTCTTACGGCGAGAATAACCAAAAGAGCTACAATTACTAAAATTATAATACTCGGTATATCCATATTCGCCCTCCGTTAAGCCAAGCCAAAGGCAAGACCGACTGCGTGAATAAGAAAAGCCACACACCATGCGATTGCGCACTGAATAATAACAGTTGCGACAGCCGCCTTAGTACCGCCCATTTCTCGCTTTACGGTTGCAATAGCGGCAACGCAAGGAGTGTAAAGCAAAGTAAATACAAGGAATACAGCGGCGGTAAAAGGAGTAAACAATGTACTTACAAGCTCGGCATCTCCGCCCATAAGTACAGTAAGTGTAGACACAACGCTTTCTTTTGCTGTAAAGCCTGTAATGAGAGCTGTTGATACTCGCCAATCGCCAAATCCGAGCGGAGCAAAAATAGGAGCAACCAAGCTGCCAATCATTGCAAGCAGGCTCTGTTCGGGTGATTCGGCAACATTAAATCTTGCGTCAAAGGTCTGCAAAAACCAAATTATAATTGACGCTACAAAAATAATTGTAAATGCCTTTTCTATAAATCCCTTTGCCTTTTCCCAAATGAGATGCACAACGCTCTTTGCCGATGGAAGTCGGTAATTAGGCAGCTCCATTACAAACGGAACAGGCTCGCCCTTGAACTTTGTGCTTTTTAAAATCAAAGCATAAATAATGGCACAAATAATGCCGAATATGTATAGTCCCACCATTACAAGCGCCTGATACTGCCTTGGGAAAAATACGCTTATAATCAGCGAATAAATCGGCAGTTTTGCACTGCAACTCATAAACGGAGTGAGCAGGATTGTCATTTTTCTATCTCTTTCGCTTGAGAGTGTTCGTGTTGACATAATTGCAGGAACAGAACAGCCAAAGCCTATAAGCATTGGCACAAAACTTCTGCCCGACAGTCCTATTTTTCTTAACAGCTTATCCATTACAAAGGCAACCCTTGCCATATAACCTGTATCCTCAAGAATAGACAAAAAGAAAAACAGAGTTACGATTGTAGGCAAAAAGCTGATTACACTGCCCACACCGTTGCATATGCCGTCTACCACAAGCGAATGCACAACAGGGTTAATCTGTACGGCGGTGAGTGCGTTGTCTATAAGCGATATAACAGAATCTACGCCTAAACTCATTAGGTCAGAGAGCCATGCGCCCACAAGGTTAAAGGTCATAACGAATATGAGTGCCATAATTGCAATAAAGCAAGGAATAGCGGTATATCTGCCTGTAAGCAATCGGTCAATTTTCATACTTCGCTTATGCTCTTTGCTTTCGTGCGGACGGACAACTGTTTTTTGACACATTTTTTCTATAAAGCTGAATCGCATATTTGAAATGGCGGCCTCTCGGTCAAGTCCCGTTTCATCTTCCATTACGGATACAATGTGCTCAAATGCCTGCTTTTTGTCATCGGTCAGGTTAAGCAGCTTTTCAATAGGCACATCGTTTTCTATCAGCTTTGTTGCGGCAAATCGCAGCGGCAGTCCCGATTGCTTTGCCTCAGGCTCTATCATATGCACTACGGCGTGTATGCAGCGGTGAACCGCTCCGACAGGGTCTTTTTTATCTACACTGTCTGTGCAAAAATCTATTCGCCCCGGCTTTTCCATAAATCTTGCCACATGAAGTGCGTGACTTACAAGCTCGTCTATACCCTCATTTTTTACGGCTGAAATAGGAATAACAGGTATTCCGAGAATTTGCTCAAGCTCGTTTACTCTGATACTTCCGCCGTTTTCTCGCACCTCGTCCATCATATTCAGCGCAAGCACCATAGGAATACCAAGTTCCATAAGCTGCATAGTAAGGCATAGATTTCGCTCAAGGTTTGAGGCGTCTACAATATTTATAATTCCGCTCGGCTTATCTTTTATCAAGAAATCTCGTGTAACTATTTCTTCGCTCGAATACGGCGACAATGAGTAAATACCCGGCAAGTCGGTAACTGTTGCCTCAGGGTGATTTTTAATTGTGCCGTCTTTTCTGTCTACGGTAACACCCGGAAAATTGCCCACATGCTGATTAGCGCCCGTAAGCTGATTAAACAAAGTGGTTTTGCCACAGTTTTGGTTTCCTGCAAGCGCAAATGTAAGTTTGCTGTCTTTCGGCAGTGCTTTGCTTTCATCGTGAATATGATAATCGTTTGCCTCGCCAAGTTCGCCTACTCGTGGATGCGGAATAGATTTATGTCTTTGCGGTTTGCTGTCGGCAACAACTTTTCGTTCGTGTATGTTTTCAATTTCAATTTTCTTAGCCTCATCAAGTCGGAGCGTAAGCTCATAGCCTCTCACTTCAATTTGAATCGGATCGCCCATCGGCGCTATTTTCTGCAAAGTAATTTCAGTGCCGGGTGTAAGTCCCATATCAAGCAAATGGTGTCTTAATGCTCCGTCACCGCCAACCTTTGTAATAAAAGCACTTTGTTTTGGCTTTAGTTTATCCATTTCCATAAATAATGCCACCCCTATAAATGCAAATGTTCATTTCATTTTTTCATTTCATAATTTTTCTTTCCTTATATTATAATAAACCTTATGTCTATATGCAACCATTTAACAGTTGAAAATTGTAAAAATTAGGAATATAATCTATATAGTATGAATTTATGTGAAACGAAAAGGTGGATTGAATGGAAAAAGAATTAAAAAAGCAAAAACTTGATATGCTCAACGGCAGGATATGGAACAAACTGCCTGTTTTTGCCCTGCCGATTGCGGCAACGGGAATACTCGAACAGCTTTTTAATGCGTCCGATATAGCAATAGTAGGCAACTTTGCACAAACCGACAAAACCGCAGCGGTAGCGGCAGTAGGAGCAAACAGCCCAATTATCGGTCTGATACTGAACTTATTTATCGGCATAGCGCTCGGCGCAAATGTTGTAATAGCAAATGCCATAGGACGAGATGACAGGCAGACCGTACAAAAGGCGGTGCATACCTCAATGGTGGTGTCTGTAATCGGCGGTGTATTGGTTGCGATAATCGGCGAACTTATAGCCGAGCCGTTGCTTACGGTGCTGAATGTACCCGACGATGTGCTTGAGCTTGCACTGTTGTACTTGAGAATATATTTTCTCGGAATGCCTGTCATACTGCTATACAACTTTGAGGCGGCGATTTTCAGAAGTATAGGCGAAACCAAAATGCCGCTTATTGCGCTTACGCTGTCGGGAATTTTGAATGTACTGCTTAATCTGTTCTTTGTAATCGTACTTAAAATGTCGGTAAACGGAGTAGCAACCGCAACAGTGCTTGCAAATGTTGTGAGCGCAGGTATTCTTTATATAAAGCTCGTAAAAAGCGACAAATACATAAAAGTAGAATTTAAAAAATTAAGAATAGACGGAAAAGTCTTTGCGAAAATTATGCAGATAGGACTTCCCGCAGGCATACAGAGTGCGGTGTTTGCGGTTGCGAATATTGTAATTCAAGGTGCGATTAACAGCCTCGGCACTGTTGTAATTGCGGCGTCAAGTGCGGCTTTCAACATAGAGATTATCGCTTACAATGTAATGAACTCGTTTAGTCAGGCTTGCACAACATTTGTCGGACAAAACTTTGGTGCAAATAAGATTGACCGTTGTAAAAAAACTCTTTTTCTTTGTCTTATCGAAGACGCAATTGCATCGGGAACGGCAATACTTATAGTGCTTATAACAGGAAAATTTTTGCTGTCAATATTCAACAACAACCCCGAAGTAATAGAAATAGGCTATACAAGACTTGTAATTATTTTTATAGCTTACATATTCTCAATGCTGTATGAGGTAATGTCGGGATACTTAAGAGGCTTCGGATTTTCGCTTGTTCCTGCAATTCTCACTACCGTAGGCGTATGCGTGCTGCGAATAATATGGATAAATACCGTATTCCCCGCAAACAGAACTTTTGTAACGATAATGACCGCTTACCCTGTCAGCTTAGCTACAACGGCAGTGCTGATATTTATAGCGTTGATTATCTACAGACCGTCAAAAAGATTTGCAAATAATGGTAAAGAAAAAGCGTAATTGATTGATAAAGCAATCTGCTAAAATATAATTTACCGATATTACTCCAACATTTACTCCGGAACCAAATATAAAAAGCACAACAGCCTCTTGGTGAAAAAACACCGAGAGGCTGTTGTTTTATATAAGGGAAATGAGTGGATAGCAAATTAATTTTTAAATGCCGAAAGAATCAGTCTTATACCGTATGTCATAAGCAAAATGCCCATAAACAGTCCGAGTGTTTGCGCTGTGAATATAAGATTAAATATTCCGTATAAGCCTGCAAGCAGTACGAGCACTCCGCATATAAGCGGAAGTACCCATACACTTGAACCTGATTTTTTAACCTTGAATGATGTTGCTATAGAGGAGATTCCGTCTACAATAAGCCATACCGCAAAAATCGCAAGGATTAATATATCAAACATCACTCTTATGCCGGGCATAAACATTGCGAGCACAGACACAACCGCCGCAGCTATGCCTGCTATAAGACCTAAAGTTCCCATTAAAGCTTTTTCTTTATTATTACCGTCGTTGCGTGAAGCTGCATACGAAACAATTGAGGAAATTCCCCATAATCCGAGAATTATCGTTACAATCCAACCGATGTTAAGAAATGTAAGTCCGGGATAAAATATGCAATAGATTGACGCAAGAACAGTCAGAATACCCAAAATACAATTAAATACCTTCATAGTCACCTCATATGTTTATTGTGAATAAAAAATAATAATATAACAAATGCAAGCAATGCAATGCACAACAGCAAGGCTATCAGCAAATATGTTTGTGTTCCCGTTACCATACTCGTGTTATCCTGTACGGGTACGGTCGGGACTGTGGAATACGGTTGAGTTGTCGGCGATAAAATGTTAGCCGTAATCTGCGTACTGCCCTCATCCCTTGCCGTTACCGAAACGGTAGCCGTTATAAAGACTGCGGCAATCACCGTACAAACCGCAATTGCACTAAGCAATTTTTTAAAATCAGTCATTTCATAATCATATTGTTACAATTGAGCTGTGGAATGTCATTGTACCGCTGTAATTGCCTGCAATAGCGTCAAGGTCTTGTCCGTAGAGTGCCTGCTGATTAAGTACAAGTGTACCCTCCTGAACCTGACCCTGTGAATCGGCGCTGAAGGTTGTAAAGTGGAAACCGTTTGCACCCGGAGCACCTGCGTCATTGATAGCGACTTTCTCGGCAAGATTATCGTCATTTACTTTTTCCGAATAAATATCATACTTGATTTTGAACGGGTTGGTTGCGTCTTTCTGTGTAATATAGAACTTATCGTCAATGTCCTGACCGTTGATATAAACAGATACAAAGTTGTTATCGTTAAGTTTAAGCTCTGTTGCAGTCACATCAAAGTTGAGATACTTGTTGCTCTGTGTATCTGTCTGCGGCTGTGCAAGAGTGCCGAAATCAACCATATCGGGGATTGTAATAACATAGCTTACTTCTCCCGGTTGTGTACCCTCAATTCTTGCGGTAACTTCTGTGGAAGAATCGGGATTTTCGTTTGTAAGGGTTGCCGCCGATACGGAAACCACGCCTGTTGCGGCGAGCATAGCCGCCATAATTGCCGATATAAATTTTATTTTTTTCATATAAACACTTCTTTCTTTATTTTTACCGAATTTATCGGTATTTTACTTAACTTTGAGTGTGAACTCCGATTCCGCCGAATTGAGTTTTTGATGCGAATCGTCAAGAGTTACACAGTCATACAAAACCATTGCTTGATACTCGCCTTTCTCAAGCGACTTTGAAAGCGGTACATCTGTAAGACCGCTGCCGGGTTCAAGCAAATCCGATTTATAAAGCACAGTTCCGTTGGAAAGCCTTAGCGTTGCGTATAAGCCGCAGGTGTTTGACTTTGGATTGCCGATACTGATGTGCAGAGAGGTATCGCCCGCATTCATTTCAGCAGTGCTGTAGCCGGGTATCTGCACGCCTGTTTTTTTGGTATTGTCACTGCCTTTTGAGTTTTCGTCTATGCCTGTATCCCAATCAGTGCGTATCTCCCCTACCACACCCTGTGTGGGTGCGGCAGGTTGAGAGTTTATGTTATTGTAGATTAATACTGCGATTAGCACTCCGATTGCAACAATAAGTGCCGCTATAATTGCAATATATATTTTTTTATTTTTCAATGCGTCCTCTTTTCTTCAATACAGCAAAGCGATAATTGCCGTAAATGAAATTGTATAAATCACGGTTGCGCCCGTCTTTATTGTTGTATTGTCAATCTGTGTATTGCCTGTGTTGTTGCCGCCGCTTGACGAGGTTTCCACAAGTGCAAAATCAGTCGGCTGTGATAATGTAAACACTGCTTTTCCGTTTTCAAAAGAGTCGGGCTTTATGTATTTTATGCCGCCGTCGCCGTCAAGTACCGCAAGGCTTACATTTTTGCCGCTTACCGGCAAGGTGAGTTTTAAATTATTGTCACACCAAAATTCCGCAAATGCCGAGTTTCCGTTATTGTCCGAAAGTGTGCCCTTGTAAAAATCAAGAATTTTTCCGTCCTTAATAAGCGACTCGAATTTTTTATACTGTTCGTCATCTGTTGAATAAGCAGTGTAGCTTACATTAAGTGACGAGTGCATATTGCCCGAAAGAGTAATGCCGCTGCCTACAGATTTAACGCTGTACTTTAGGAAGCTGCCTTTGATGTACGGATAACCTCTGTTAAAGTCAGAGCAAATAAAGTTTATGCTGTCATCTGTAACACTGTTTAACTTATCCGCAAGGCTTGCGCTTGCCATTTCAACCGTTCTTTCGTATGCAATATTTGTACTGTCGGCTTTTGCCTGTGAATCCGTGCCTACTGCATTGAGTGAATTTTGTGCTGTGTAAAATACATTCTTGACTGTTACACCGTCAGTTCCTTTAACGCCGTTTAAGCCGACAATCGAACCCTTTGCAGAATTGATTTTGCAAAGTACATTGCCGCAGTTATAGGAGCTTTCGATTTTGCCGCTGTTCTTGCCGACTAAACCGCCTGAAACCGTTGAAGTATCGAGTCCTGTCTTGCCTGTGTTTGCACAACCGTAAATTTTGCCTGTGTTAATTGCCGAAATACCGCCGCACTCGTTGCCCTTTACGATTGAGCAATTTCGTGTGCCTGTAATTTTACCGTTGTTAATACCCGCAACACCGCCGCAGACATCTGCATTAAGAATCGAGTTAAGATCCGATGCGTTGATTTTTAAATTTTTGATAAAGATTGTACCCGATACAGCGTTTATACCGCTTACACAATGGTCAATCACACCGTCATTTACAGCCGCAATTCCGCCGCCTGTTTTTACACTGCCCTTAAAGTCGCAGTCATAAACAAACAAATCTTTTACAATGCCTTTTTCTCCGATAAATTCAAACAGTCCGCCGTACTCGCCTGCGGAAATATTAAGTGCGCCTATGCTGTAGCCGTTGCCGTCAAATGTGCCGTTAAACGGTTTGTTTTCAGCAACAGAGCCGATTCCCTGTACCCAGCTTGAATTTTCATCTGCGTAAATATTATTTACAAGAATATAATTCTTGTCGCCGTATCGCTTGTAATCGGTTCTTACAACCTGTGAAAGTTTTACAAGGTCGCTGTAGGTTTTTATAATAAATCTGCCATCGTCGTCCTTGTCAAACTCATCGGGTGTTCTCTCAAAGTTTGAATATGTATTGTCAAAGTCCGCATAATAAACCGTACCGCCGTTAAATACGGGGCAATCGTCAGGAGTAAGACCGTTGTCTATGTTCTGATACCAAGCCTGTGTGCCGTCGGTAACACCGTTGTTGAGTTTAAATGCAACTTCGCCGCACTTAAATTCGGAAATTGTTTTTTCGTTTGCCGATAACCCCAACTTGCTGTCTGTACCGAACGGAGTGTTTCCCGTATCTTTGTTGTAATAATTGTTTGCGATATTCGACTTGTTAAAATTCCTTGCCCAACCGATAATTGCGCCGCAATGTATGCCGCTGCCGTTATCGCTTATCTTTGTGTAATTGTAGCAGTTTTCGATTGTCGGGTTTGTATTGTTAAGGTAGCCGAGAATACCGCCGACATATGCGCCGCTTTGCGTTGCTGTAACTGTGCCTGAGTTTGCGCAGTTTTTAACTCTTGCGCCGCCGTTTGAGTAAGCTATTACGCCGCCGATACAATCGGAAGAATTATTGAGGTGAATGTTTCCGTAGTACATACATTTCTCAATATCTGTTTTATCATTTCCTACAGAGCCGATAATGCCGCCTGCGTGCGTTACCTGTGAACCGTATTTGTCATTATTTAAATTTACATAAGAAACTACATTTTTGACAGAACCCAAATTAATGTAGCCGACAACACCGCCGATATGACTTGCGGAATTTTTGACTGTAATGTCGCCGTAAACCGTAATATCGGAAACACTGCCCTCGTTTACAGAACCGAAAAGTCCTGTGTAATCTGAAGCCTTGCTTATATTAAGATTTAAAATACTGTGTCCTTTGCCATTAAAATTGCCTTTATAATTATTGACAGGCGCCCATTCCTTATTTTCAAGGTCAATGTTTGCGGCAAGTTCTGCGTTTGCACCTGCATTTTGCTTATCAAAATCAGCATAGCTGTGGTCGCCGTTTACAAGTGATGAGAACCAGAAAAGCTGACCTGCGTTGTTTATCGTATACACATCGGTGCTCTTATTATAAACGGCAGGCTGATACTGACCGCAAATTGTGCAAAAGCCCTTTTCGTTATATGTATGAGTGTGTTGGGATACAAAGTTTGTCATATAAATTCTTTCGCTTAGCTTTGCGTCAATATAGTTTGACATAACAAAACCAATGCTTTGTATAGCGCTTGATGTGGCAGGCTGTGACAAAAAGCTGTCCTCCATAAGCGACCTGTTTACTATTCTTGGCTGATTAATATTATCCTTAGCACCCGAATAGTTAAAAAGATAATTTCCTTGCTCGGTATATTTATTCTTAGTAGCATCGGAAATTGTGCTGTAAAAATAAAGGAGTTTTGTATCTGCGTCGCGCTCGCCGTAATTATCCTGTACATAAATATTGCTGTTTCCTACACGAACGGCATTTTTATTAAGAGAATAATCATTATCGTCCCATCTGCTTGCATCCATACCGAAAGCATCCATTACAGAAAAGCCTAAATCTTTGCTTTCTGCTTTTTTAATGTAACTGTCCGAAAAATCAAGTCTGCGAATAAACACAATTCTTCCTCTTACATCCTTGAGCTTAGGCGAATACTCACTTCCGCCCTTCTGCGGTTTGTAAATCGGATAATTTTTATTATTCAGATATTGCTTTAAAACAATATCACCGATAATTTCATCGCTGCCGTTCGAATCACCTTTCAAGGTCATTACTACAGTTTCGTAAGGATGTTCTTTAAGAAAATCTTTGGCAGTGTCCATTATATTACGCAGAGTCATATCACTGCCGTCCCTGTTGTGGCAGGTGTAAAAATTTTCTCCGTGAATAATAGTAGGATTACTGTTTTCGTTAATTGATTCTTTTCTGTTAATTCTTATATCCCATGCTCTTACTCCCGAATTAAGCTGTTCGTCGGGATAAAGCCGCTGACAACATACGATTGAAAGTTGTTCTGCGACATCAGTCATATAAGTTGTGCCTGTGTCATGCGTTCCGGGCATATTAACCTCTGAAAGATACATATCATCAGGCAAATGTGACATCCAATTGCCGCTGTTTATTGCATAGCTTTTATCGGTTTTGTTTTTTACATCTTCGGCAGTATATGAATTTAATGAATTCATATTAAGGAATTTCAAATCCCACTTAAAAGCTTTTTTTGAAAGAATAAGTTTTACATCATTGTTATCGTTTTTATTTTCATATCCCTCAATCGAAAGATACAGCTTGTTGCCTACATTATAAATGTAATAAACATTAGCCTCGGAATCAACAGGAATAAATCTCCAAAGCTGACTCAAATGATTGTCGCCTAAATTTTCCCAAACATGAATAACAGCCTTATTTGGGTTATTCACACCGTCTACATCCCATACGGCATCATATGGGACTGACGAACCATAAGCATTTTTCGGAACATTCTCGTTAATATCATAGCTTCTCAGTCTGTAAGCTCTTCTTGAGCTGACCCATTCCGCAGTAATTTTAGGAGTTGTGCCGGTGTAATAAAGCTGCAGGCAGTTACCTTGAACCACTGCGTCATTATTTACATTTACATCACTGATATAATCTTTTGGATAAAGCATAAAAACAGGAGCGTTTTCCTGCGGCGTTATTTTATTGGAATCTCCGCCGGGAATCTGCTGTTCTCCGAAATTTTCGGATACATCGTCCGTAGCCCTAACAACCCACTCTGTTTTTTTAGATGTCAATGCAATTTTTGATTCTTGTTTATAAGCATCTTTCTCTGTACCGACATAAAGATTGTTGTTTTTTTGGTCGGTAATTTTAGCAATTATGTAGTATGTATCTGCTTTGTTAGGTACAGGCTCAAATCTGAAATATTGATTATCATTTTTCAATGTGTCGTCCCATTGATGAATAACATTACCTACCTCCGACTTTTTATGTTCAACATCGAGCCATTTTTTAAAATCATCACATTTTATACCGTAATAATCACCTTTTTGCTGAAGCTTCATCTTACATTGCTTACCGCCGAGATAATCAAGATGAGCTACATTTGCTCCATATCCTGTACCGTTGATGTTCCAACGGAACTCGTTGCGGGCAAGCGGCTTATCGGTGTCTTTATCAGGCAAATTAAGATAAATATAATACAGCTTGGCTGTGTCAAACTTTGCCGATTTTGAGGCGTCCATACTTTTTAGCTCTGCCGCATTTGCAGTCACTGCAAAAGTGCCGAGCGTAATAATCGCTGTGAGCAGCAGTGCCGTGAACGATTTAGTCAGTCTGATTGCTTTGTTCATTTGTTTCCCTTCTTTAACAATATTTTTATTTTTTATAATTATACCTATATTTTGCGGTTTATTCTATACAAATAGCACGAATTGCAGAAATCCGTCACAAATTGATATGCAAAGACAAGATTTTTACAAAAAAATGTGGTACAATGTTGAATATAGTTATATCATACCGAGGGGATTACAATGCGCATTGCTGTTATTGACGATCTGAAAAGTGACAGACAATTGCTGATAAGCAGGCTTAACAAGTTACTTTCGGATAATAGCATTAACGGAGAAATATATGAATTTGAAAAAGGAATTGATTTTATAAAAGCCTCAAAGCAAACAGCATTTGAAGTTGCATTTATGGATATTTACATAGATAAAGAAAACGGAATAGAAATTTCAAAACTGCTTAGAGAATTTGATAAGGAATGTATCCTGATTTTTACAACCACTTCGTCGGACTACGCACTCGAGGGCTTTAAAGTAAGGGCATTTGACTACCTTGTCAAACCATATACGACAGATGAACTTAAAATTGCATTTACGGATATTTTAAACCGCCTGCCGTCATCGGACAAATATATAGAAGTAAAAGTAATCGGCGGCACACAGAGAATCAGGCTGAATGAAATAATCTACGCCGAACATTTTAAGCACTGCATCAACATATACAAAAGCGACTGTGCAACCACCGTGGTTCGCAGTACATTTGCGGAGTTCAGCAAACAGCTTGAAAGCGACGAAAGATTTTTTATGTGCAACCGTGGAGTAATTATTAATTTTGATTACGCAAGCGATTTTGACGGAACGGAATTTATACTGAACAACGGAGTCAGAATTTCGGTCAGCCGAAGTCTTACAAAATCCGCAAAAAGTCGGTTCGCCGATTTTATCTTTAACAAGAGGTGATATTGTGACGGAAATGCTACGACCTATGCTTGAGCTTGCCGTGCTGATACCCGGCACTTTACTTGCATACCTGCCTATGAAACAGCATTTAAAAATAAAAATGGGCGCCTTGACGGCAATTTGGCTGTCAACACTCCTTATGCTTTGCATAGTGGGCGGACTGTTTTGTTATTCGTTTGAAATAAAAACAATTTCTTTAATCCTGCCTGCCTTTATGCTTATGAGCGTTGCCTACTGCGCAACGCTTAGGACATCTATATTGAAATCCGCAAATATTGCACTTGCCGTGTGCGGCGTTTATGCCTGCCTTGCAAGCATAACACGAGCCATTGACTCAATAGTTTATCCTAAAAATATCGAGCCTTGGTTCGGGCTTACGGGCGGAATTGTTTTCAATATTTTTTGCTGGATATTTGTAATGCTTGCGTTTTACCCTGCCTCTCACGCAGTATGCGACCTAATAGACGACGAAAACATTGCTCACACATGGTATGTGTTCTGGATATTGCCCGCTGTTTTTATCACCATAAACATATTTATAATACCGTGGAATCCAAACATTCTGCATACAGGAAGAATTATGCAGGGATATATTGTAATCTGTTGTACGATGCTCGGTTTGCTTTTGCTTTTTTACGCTCTGTTTTACATAATGGCAAAAAGCCTTAATAACAATCACAAGCTCACACAGGAAAACACAATTCTGTATATGCAGCAAGAGCAGTACAACACGCTTAATAAGGCGATTGAAGAACCCCGACACGCCCGTCACGATATGCGGCATCATCTGTCGATTCTTAATTCGTTTGTCAAACGAAAAGATTGGGCAGGCCTTGAAAATTATTTAAGCAAAATGAGCAAGAGTATTCCGAGTTCGGAACTCAAGCTGTGCGAAAACAATGCGATTGACGGAGTAGCGGGGCATTATTATCATAGGTATAAAGATTTGGAAATACCGTGTGTATTCAAGCTCGAACTTCCAAAAGAACTTTCCGTATCTGAAATTGATATTTGCCTTGTGCTCTCTAATTTGCTTGAAAATGCGCTTGAGGCAAGTATGCGAACCGCACCCGACAAACGAAGAATAACCGTGTTTGCAAGAATGCACTCGGATAATGTAGTGCTTATTAAAGTAGAAAACTTCTACAACGGAGTTGTAAAAGAAAAAAACGGAATTTTTGAATCAAGCAAACACAGCGGCGAAGGCATCGGCACACAATCCGTCCGCCGCATAGCCGAAAAGGGCGGCGGCTACTGCCGTTTCACGCAAAAAGACAGCATCTTCACCGCCGATGTAATGCTTAGAGGAAAAAGTAAATAGTTGCAGGAAAATAAAAAGCACAGACTTTCGTTATTTTGAAAAGCCTGTGCTTTTTAATTTTTAATACTGAATTTTATTCATATCCCCTTATCCTTACCGCAAGAACCGTTTTTTAAATTTTCCGAAATATTATAATTAGTATTTCAGAAAAGAAAAAAGAGCAGTTAAAAATTACTCTTTTGGTGCAGGTAACATACTTTTGTTTTAGAAAAAACTTTTTACCTCGCCTATTGCGGCTTGTCCATAGTCAAAGTATCATCAACGCTCTCGCTAAAAACAGTCCACCGGACTGTTTTCTTAACGCTCGTCTTCAAGTCCTGAAAGAAAATCAACAAAATTTTAAGAGGTATTAATACTTATGTGTACTAATACCTCTTTGTGGTGCAGGTAACAGGACTTGAACCTGCATGAAATTGCTTTCATATGGACCTGAACCATACGCGTCTGCCAATTCCGCCATACCTGCATATATATTAATTTGTATTCTTGCGACAGGTTAGTCTGCCTACAAAATCTATTAAAATAGATTTTGTATAAGTTCGTATTGCCAAATCACAGATTTGGATACTCACTTAAATTCCGCCATACCTGCATATATATTAATTTGTGTTCTTGCGACAGGTTAGTCTGCCTACAAAATCTATTAAAATAGATTTTGTATAAGTTCGTATTGCCAAATCACAGATTTGGATACTCACTTAAATTCCGCCATACCTGCATAT
>ULOJ01011859.1_pt1 | contig 14420 bp, 13 predicted proteins | sample 1952461 | NCBI WGS metagenome assembly ULOJ01 (sample SAMEA4835600, study PRJEB28245) | human gut metagenome | biome: gut microbiome; material: fecal sample | place: Denmark | collected 2008
ATGCTCGAAGTCAATGCCGCTGTATGCCATCATGTCGATGTGGTCGGGTGGGACGCCGCGGCTGGTCATTTTGTGGATAAGTTCGGGGGCGTTCATGTGTTGGGCGCCGCAGTCGGTGTGTCCGACGATCATGATTTCCTCGACACCGAGCTCGTAGACGGCTACGATGAGGCTGCGTACGACGCTGTCGAAAGGTTGGAGCACGACACCTCCGGCCACCTTGATGAGTTTGACGTCGCCGTTGCGCAATCCGAGCGAAGCGGGAAGAAGTTGGACAAGGCGTGTGTCCATACAGGCTACGATGGCTATTTTCTTGTCTGGATATTTTGTCGTGACGTAGGGTTCATAGGCTTTCCGCGCCACGAAATCCTTATTGTAGCGGAGCAATTCGTCGATCATGTGTGTATGGAGTGGGAACTGTGGATAAGTAAACGCCCCGGCCGCAGAGTCCGGGCGGTCGGGGCGTGGAATGTCTGGAATTATTTCTCGATGTTCAGGCTGCTTGAACCGATCATTTGTCCGTCGCAGAAGATGTAGGCAGTGTAGCGGCCTTTGCTCAGATATTCGTTGACGGGGATGTAGACGGTTACGCCGAGTTCCTGGCCACTGTATTCAATGACCTTGGTGGCAGAGTATTCAAGCGCGCGGTTCTCGTAGTTGAACGTGCCCGACGCGTTGATGACTTCGTTGTTCGGTTTGGTCAGGCGCACGTAGACGTTGCGGTTGCCGGTCTCGGCCGTCACGTTGCGGGTGATGGTGAACGAGACGGTGAACCGCTTGATGTCCTTGCAGCGACGGGCGCGTTTCCCATTCTTCTTTTGCTGTTGGATACTAATGCCGGTGGCATTGAGCTGGGCGGCGATGGCTACTTTCTCCGTCAGGTTCTGGCGCTCGGTGTTGAGCGTCGAGATTTGGCTGGTGGCTTCGGAGTAGCGTGCGCGGGCTTCGTCGCGTTCGTGGGTCAGGTTCTGGTTGAGGCGTTGGAGCGAGTCTACCTGGTAGATATATGTGCGGAGCACGGCGCGTACCGTGGCCAGTTCGCGTTTCAGGCGTGCTATCTCGGCAGCATCGTTGCTCTTGACGCGTTTGAGCTCGGCCAGAAGGCTCTCAGCGCGCTTTTGCTCGCGGTCGAGTTGCTGCATGAGCGAGTCGTCCTTGATGGATTTTTTCAGTTCGTCATACTGCAAGGCGAACTGGGTATATTCGTTCTCCATCTCTTTCTTGTCGAGAGCGGCGAGGGCTTCGAGATCGGCGTTTTCCTGTTTTTGCTTTTCGTGTTGCCGGTAGAAGTAGAACAGGCCGCTGCCCAGCAGGATGACCAGCACGGCGGCCACGACGGTGATGATGATTTCTTTTTTCTGCATGACTGTGGGATGAATGGGTGGAAGTTAGGCTTGTGGCGACAACTTGCGCATCTCGTAGTCGGCACGCACGTCTTCGTAGAACGCAGCCATCGACGATTGCATGTAAGGGGCGAGCCAGAGGAAACCGACACCGCAGGTGAAGATGCAGAGGATGCCCCAGCCGATGAAACTCAGGAGGAGAAGGAAAAGTTTTCCCTTATAGCCGAACATCATCTCCCGGCTGAGGTGGATGGCCTCGACGGTGGACAGCTTGGGGTTGTCGAGCAGGATGTAAGGCGTCTGGGCGTAGGCCAGCGACTTGACGATGCCGGGCACGATGAGCAGGAGTGTCCAAAGCAGGATGAGGACGTTTTGCCACAGGAGGGTGATGAAGATGCGGCCATAGTCGCGGAACCCGTCGAACATATGCTCCACACCGACTGGCTCACTGCGCAGATTGCGCAGGAATATCGTGTCAAAACCGTAGGTGAGCGGGAGGATGAGCAGGCTCACCACGACAGAAGTGCTCATCAGCGTGTAATTAACTCCGGCGCCTGTCATCAGCACGCTGCGGGAGAAGTCGCTAAGTTGGGCGGGGACCTGGACAAAGCAACTGATGATCATGTAGACCAATGAGGCTGCGACGAATGTGCCCCACCGGCCGGCGAGTGCTTCGCGCCCTTGGCGGCGCAGTTCTGTATTTGTTTTCATTTGGAGTACTTAACTTAATATATTAATAATGTGTGTAGCAGCCTTTGGCGTCAGTCGATAACCGTGGTCCATCCGTGGACATCGGGTTCGATTCCGTACTGGATGTTGCGCAGCTTGGTATAGAGCTTTTCGCTGATAGGGCCCGGCTTACCGTCTTTCGAGATGACGTAGCTCTTGTTGTTCTCCATGTCGTCAATGCGGGCTATGGGACTGATAACAGCTGCCGTGCCGCATGCTCCGGCTTCTTCGAACGTGGCGAGCTCCTCTTCCGGTATCTGTCGGCATTCGACCGTCATGCCGAGGTCTTTGGCCAGTTGTTGGAGGCTGCGGTTCGTGATGGACGGCAGGATGGACGTGGACTTCGGGGTGATGTAGGTGTTGTTCTTGATGCCGAAGAAGTTGGCCGCGCCGCATTCGTCGATGTATTTTTTCTCCTTGGCATCGAGATAGAACTCGCAGGAGTAGCCGGCGTCGTGCGCCATTTTGTTGGCGCGCAGGCTGGCTGCATAGTTACCTCCTACTTTGTATGTGCCTGTGCCGAGCGGGGCGGCGCGATCGAACTCGCGGATGATGACGTAGTTGTTGGCGGAAAAACCTCCTTTGAAGTACGGACCGACCGGTGTGACGAAGATCATGAACAGGTATTCGTTGGCGGGATGAACACCGACTTGGGCGCCTGTTCCGATGAGCAAGGGGCGGATGTAGAGCGAAGCGCCGCTCTCGTAGGGAGGGATGAAACGCTCGTTGAGCTTAATGACTTTCTTGGTCATTTCCACAAAAAGTTCTGTCGGCACTTCGGGCATGAGAATGCCGCGGCACGTGCTTTGCAAGCGGGCAGCGTTGTCGGCGATGCGGAAGATGCGTATCTTCCCGTCGGGGCAACGGAACGCTTTCTGGCCTTCGAACGCCTCCTGGCCATAGTGTAGGCAGGTGGCTGCCATGTGTATGTTGATGGTTTCGGACGAACTTACCTCGATTTCGCCCCATTTACCGTTGCGGTAGTAGCAACGGACATTGTAGTCGGTGGGCATGTACCCGAAGGTCAGATTTGACCAGTCGATGTTTTCCATTTCTATTGTGTTTATGTTATATGAATTAGCAGGACGATTTTCCGGCAAATTTACATTATTATTGTGTGACGGGAATGTTTCAGTCCGCCTTTTTGCAAACTATTTCCGTAGGAATGTCGGCATCGATACAAAAAGGAAGTCAGGCTGACGGTCTTGCAAAGGCGAAAATAAAAATGTTTTATCAAAAAAAGAAGAAAACTTGCCCACTTCAAATTCTCTCTTTATTTTTGCGCTGTAAACGGGGACGCTCGAGGCGCGTTTCCATCGTAGTGCCGCAATAGAACTTCCGTTACGTCTGGGAAAAACGGACGCTGCGAACTAAAGCCTTAAATTCAAACTGACAAAAACAAGAAGAACTAACTACAAACTTTTAATCAAAAAAACAAACATGGGAACAACAACAGCAAGTGCCCCTAAGAAGAGCGCACCTAAAAAACAATCTACTGGTTTTACCGGCATCAAATCAGCTTTTTCTGTGATGATCGGCTGTCTTGTATTTGCCTTGATCATTTACCTTCTTGTGTTCGGACACATTTCTAACTTCAAGGGAGGTGAAGACACAGGCGTGATGTTCTCGTTCTTGACGAGCGGTGACGTGGGCTTGGAGCCTGCCAACTTGATGGGTACGGTCTACAAAGGCGGTTTCGTGGTGCCTATCATTTGGACGATGTTCTTCACAGTTATTGCTTTGAGCATTGAACGTTATTTCGCTATTCGCACGGCTTACGGAAAGACGAGCTTGACGAAGTTCGTGGCTAACATTAAAGCTGCTCTCGTTGCTAATGATTTCACGAAAGCACTTCAAATTTGCGACGCTCAGCGTGGTTCTGTGGCCAATGTAGTGCGTGCAACACTTCTGAAATACCAGGAAATGGACCAGACTGACCGTCTGACCAAGGAACAGAAGATCATGACTATTCAGAAAGAACTGGAAGAAGCAACTGCACTTGAAATGCCTATGCTGCAGGAAAACCTCCCTGTTTTGGGTTCTATCATTACCTTGGGTACGCTGGCCGGTCTGTTCGGTACGGTGTTGGGTATGATCCGTTCGTTCGGTGCCTTGGCTTCGGGCGAAGGTGGTACAAGTTCAGCTGCCCTGTCTACTGGTATCTCTGAGGCCCTTGTAAACACGGCTTCGGGTATTGCAACCGGTGCTATGGCCGTTATTGCTTATAACTATTACACGAACAAAATCGACCGTCTGACTTTCAGTCTTGACGAAGTAGGTTACTCTATCGTACAGACGTTCTCCGCTACTCACTAAACATAAAAAAGGTATTAAGACATGGGACGCTTTAAGATAAAAAAACAAGACACGTTCATAGACATGACGCCTATGAGCGATGTCATGGTCCTGCTGCTTACCTTCTTTATGCTTACGGCTACATTCGTTAAAGACGAACCAGTTAAAGTTAATACTCCGGGTTCTGTATCAGAAATCAAAATCCCAGATCATAACCTTCTCACCATCTTTGTGGAGAAAAACGGAAAGGTGTTCATGACTTTGGACAGTCCGGAAAATCTTGCCAAACTGGCTGAGGAAATGAACGAAGAGGGTGCTCTTAGCTTGAATGCCAAGGAAATCGAGACGTTCAAGAATGCTCCCACTTTTGGTACGCCGCTGGACATGATGAACGGCTGGCTCGCAAAGGATGACGCCCAACGAAAGGCTTTATTGCTCAACGCTGCAAACGAAGGTATTCCTTGCGACAGTATCAACGACGAACTGAAGATTTGGGTGAAAGCCGCGAGAACGGCTGTCCCTGAGATGCGTATTGCTATTAAGGCTGATAAGCAGACGCCGTACTCAGTTATTAAAAATGTAATGAACTCTTTGCGTGCCATCAATGAAAACAGGTATAACCTGATTACTTCGTTGAAAGAAGGCGCCGAAGAATAAACTCGAGTGTTATGGCAAAGAAAAATAGCAGTAAGCAAAAGAAAATGAATGCCCGCGTCGACTTCACGCCGATGGTGGACATGATCATGTTGCTCGTGACGTTCTTCATGTTGTGTACGTCTTTGATCAAGCCGCAGACACTGGAAATCGTAATGCCGTCGAACAAGGAAGACTTGACTGACGATCAGAAGAACCAAGTCGCAGCCTCCAAAGCCGTAACGATATTGATTGCAGAGGATAATAAACTCTATTATTATACGGGTCTTCCTGATACGGCTAAGTTGCAAGAAACCGAATACGGGAAAGACGGTATACGACGCGTGCTCCTCTCTTTGAACCGTGTGGCTCAGTCAAAGATTGAGTCCCTCAAACGGGAGTATGCCTTGAAACAGAGTTCGGATCCTCAAACCGCAGCAAGGAACCAAGAAGAATATAAGGACAAAGTTTCGGAAATCAAAAACAGTGATGTGACGCCAAACGTCATTATCAAGGCGGAGGATAATTCGAACTTTGAAAACCTGATTCAAGTACTGGACGAGATGCAGATATGCTGGATCGGTAAGTATGTGATTGATAACATTGCAGATGGTGACTTGGCGAAGATCAAGGACTATCAGGCGCGCCCCGCTAAGTAATCTTATTAATAAGTAGACTATGGCAAAAATTGATTTGATATCTAAGCAGTGGTGCGAACTCGTTTTCGAAGGGCGTAATAAGAGCTATGGCGCATATAAATTGCGTTCAGAGGCGGGCCTTCGTCAGCGAAATGCGTTGATCGCTGTCTGCATCGGTATTGCAGTACTTGCTTCAATTCCTTTCATTGTCCGTATGGCAGAACGTGAGGACGCTAATGATGAGTCGTACACGGAAGTCATGCAAATGGCAGAACTCAAAAAGGAAAAGAAAGAAGAGAAGAAAGAGGAAAAGATAGAGGTTAAGTACCAGAAGCCTTTGGAGAAAGTCGCAGTGAAAGCTTCAATCCAGTTGACAGCACCTGTCATCAAAGATGATAGCCAAGTCGACAAGGATGCAGAGCTGAAAAACATGGAAGAGCTGATGAACGCGAAAGCTGACATCGCCGCCACGACTTACAAAGGTGACGAGGGTGGTACAGTGAACATCGATGACCTGAAAGAAAATCAGACCGTCGGTGGTACTGCTGGCCAGGAAATGGAAGAAGAGGTCTTCACTGTGGTGGAGCAACCGCCTGCTTTCCCTGGTGGTGAGAATGCTTTGTTGAAGTATATCAGCGACCACTTGAAGTATCCGCAGATCGCACTTGAACAGGAGATTCAAGGTGTAGTTTTGCTCCGTTTCGTAGTGTTGCCTAATGGTGCAGTGGGCGATGTCTTTGTGGTGCAAGGACTTGATTCCAACTGCGACCGTGAGGCGGTGCGCGTGGTGAAATCTCTGCCTCGTTTCAATCCTGGTCGTCAGCAGGGTAAGCCTGTTTCTGTATGGTTCACGCTGCCCATTCGATTCCAGATCCAGTAAAGAAGAATTTTCTAAAAGAAATTCCATGAAGGCACTTTGGCTTTTTTCAGCCGTTATGTGCATCTTTCTAACCACTTCGTGTGGAAATCATCGGAAGTCAGCGGATTGGCTGACTTCCGATGATGTGCATATAGCGATAGATGAAACATTCCGTCCGATAATGGAGGAGGAGATTTTCGTATTCGGCGCAAATTACCCGGAAGCGACGATGAAACCTGTGTATTGCAGCGAAAATGAAGCGATACGTCTTTTGGTTTCCGACAGTTTGAGAATTGCGGTAACGACTAGACCTTTGAGTGAAACAGAGAGGAAAATCGTGGAGTCACACACTTTGACAGATAGAGCGGATTTGGTAGCGACAGATGCCATGGCGCTGGTCGTGAATAAATCAAATCCAGACAGTTTGATTACTTTGGATGAAGTTCGTGGCATTGTGACAGGAAAGATAACCCGTTGGGAACAACTTTCTCATTCTTCGCAGCAAGGTGAATTGAAATTAGTTTTTGATGATAGCGGGTCGAGTACTGTGCGCTACATGCAAGATTCTCTTTGCCTTGGCCAGGAATTTCGAGGAAATCTTTATGCCCAAGGATCAAATGAGGCCGTGCTTGAAACAGTCAAGGAGGATCCTAGCGTGATTGGTGTGCTCGGAGCAAACTGGTTGAAGGATGCCAAGGATTCGGCGCTCAGTTCGTTTGATAACTTGGATGTCCGAGTGATGTGGGTGTCACGTTTCAGCGCTCCGAATGAAATTTTCCGACAACCGTTTCAGTATTATATCGCGACAGGAGAGTATCCACTCTTGCGTTCTGTATACGTAATTACTACTGATCCGAGAGTCACGTCAATGGTGAAAAATTTCTTTTTCTTTTTAACCGGTCAAAGAGGTCAGTTAATCATTTGTAATTCCTCGCAATTGCTACCCCGGTTGCCAGTACAAGTAAAAGAAGTCAGTATGCCAGAATGATGAAACTGAGCCAGCCCAGAGAAGTGACATACCGAAGGGCTGGCTTCTTTTTTTGTCGCTTAAGCGTTTTGCGCAATTGGGAAGTGGAGCAAAGCGTTTTAATTTCTTTTAGAGAGAAAAATTTTGAGTGATGCAGTTTTCTTTCGAGATTCGCATACAAAATTAGCTGTACTATTGTTCCTTTGGTAAAAATCGCGTATTTTTGCAAAGCGTATAGTAGGGGTATAATTGAAGTAGTAGGGAGTTAACCCTAGCATTACGTTTTTTAGTGAATAGCGAAAATAATAATAAACGAAGTGTTTAAGACGATGAAGAAAATTTTTAGTGCAGGTATCGCCTTGTTGGTGCTGATGTGTTTTAGCTTCATCCCGGCGATGGCCCAGAGCGGAAAGGTAGAATACCCGACGCTAGATCCTGAAGATGAGCAGCAGGTGCTGAATATCTGTGACCTCCAAAAGACAAATCCGGAGGAAGCTGACGATACTTTTTTGAAGTTAGTGCGTCGCTCGCGTGACAAGAAAAAAGTGACTGCTATGGGGCGTTTGTTCCTTGAAAAGAATATCTACCCGTACGCTAAGATGTGTGCAGACAAAGTCTATGAGCTTGACGCACAGTATATCCCGGGATTGATGCTTTTCGGTGATGTATGCATAATGCGAAAGGATTGGGGTACGGCTGGTCAGAAATTTGAGGAAGTGTTAATGGTCGACTCTACCGTGACTGAGGCAATTTTGAAGAACGTCCAAGTATATAAGTACGTCAATCCGATTGTGGCCAAAGAAATGCTTCAGCGTCTGAAACGTCAGGATCCGAGCAACTACACCGCAGACAAGGAGTTGGGTGATATTTGCTACGGTCTTGATGAGTATAAGGAAGCTGCAGCAGCTTATGGCGCTTATTACGCGAATGCACCGGAGGCAGATCTTAATGCAGTGAAGAATTATGTGCTTTCACTCTATGCAACCCAGGATTTTTCTAAGGCGCTTGAAGTGACTAACGCTACTTTGCCTAAGGATCCGAAAGACATCAACTTGCGCCGAATGAAGTTCTATAATCTTTATGAAACAAAAGATTATCAAGGTGCATCTGCTGCGATGGATTATTTCAATGCAGGCGAATATCCCGATTCGCTCTACACATACCGTGATTACAATTACCGTGGCCTTACGTTCGAGCAGATGAAGGATTATAGTGGTGCGCTCCAAGCTTTTACGAAAGCCACTGAATTGAATCCGTCCGCCGCAGCTGTGTACAAGAGTCTTTCTAACATATACAGCAAGATGGGCATGATGGATGAGGCCATCAAGAATTACCAAACGTTTATTGACTCACTTGGAACGCGTGCTGAATTAACAGATCTTTTTGGTTTAGGTCGCTTATATTACACCGGTCTGACAAAGGGTGCTGATTCGACGAAAGCTGAGATATATGTAGGAGAAGGTGATAAGGTCTTTGCAAAGATTTCTGCTGATGCTCCTACTTCCTATCTCGGTCCGCTTTGGCGCGCTCGTGTAAACAATGTATTGAACAGTCGTGTTCCCAATGACTCTGTTTATGCTTACTACCAGGAAGCCGTGAAGCGTCTTGAAGGCAAGGAAGATAAAGCTGCCGAAGGTGAGGCTTACAGCTATTTCGCATGGTATGCTTTGCAGAAGGAAGATGAAGCCAATGCCCTTAAATACTGTGACTTGCTGCTGGCACTTGATCCGACAAATGCAATGGCACAACAAATCAAAAAGTATTTTGAAGCCAAGGCACGCTTGCAGTGAGTTTTTATATAATGATGGCCAGTTTCGAATTTAAGGAACTGGCCATTATATATAAAAAGTTTCCCTTTTACTTCTATATGATTTGGAAGTTGTCTTATTAATTGTTATTTTTGTCGCATGAAAGCCATTCACAGTTTGCATGGATAGGTATAGAAGATATCATTTCCTGTTTGTGTACCTTATGTGATTTCTTGGGCATTAATAAGTGTTTGAACAGATATACCAATCATAAAAATAAGAATTATGAAGAAACTTAATCAGATTCTTGTAGGGGCAATGGCGTTGCTCTTTTCGGCTGTCGCACAACCTGCAAGTGCGCAGTTTAATTGGCCGTGGAAATGGCAAAATCATACCATTGTGACAGACGTGCCCGAACGTCCTGCCGGTCAGGAAGATGTGCTTAATCTCGTGACTCCTAAGCTCAGTGTGGTTCGTGTGGGCTTTGTCGGTTTGGGTATGCGTGGCCCCGGTGCAGTAGAGCGTTGGTGTCATATTCCAGGTGTGCAGATCGTCGCTCTTTGTGACTATGAACAAGCACGTGCTGAGAACTGCCAGAACATCCTTCGCAAGGCCGGGATGCCCCCTGCCGTCGTTTATTCTGGTGAAAAAGGCTATGAAGAGCTTTGCAAGCGTGAAGACATAGACATCGTCTATATCGCGACAGATTGGAAACATCATTTCCCTGTGGCCAAGTGTGCTATGGAGAATGGCAAACATGCGGCAATCGAGGTTCCCTCAGCTATGAATTTGCAGGAGTGCTGGGATCTTATCAACCTGAGCGAAAAAACGCGCAAGCACTGCATGATTCTTGAAAACTGCTGCTATGACTGGTTTGAGATGAACACCCTGAACATGGCTCAGCAGGGCGTCTTCGGCGAGGTTCTCCGTGCGCAAGGTGCATATATCCATAATCTGGATGACTTCTGGCCGTACTATTGGAAGGAAAACAAGGATGACAAGCTCGGATGGCGTATGCGTTACAACAAAGATCACCGAGGTGATGTCTATGCAACCCATGGCCTTGGTCCCGTGGCTCAGGCCCTCGACATTCACCGTGGCGACCGTATGGTGACGCTCGTAGCAATGGACACGAAGTCGGTTCATGGCAAAGAGTATGTTGAAAAAGCAACCGGACAGCCCTGCAACGATTTTAAGAACGGTGACCATACGACGACGCTCATCCGTACGGAGAACGGCAAGGTCATTGAGATTCAGCACGACGTGATGAATCCGCAGCCTTACAACCGGCTCTATCAGTTGACCGGAACCAAAGGCTTTGCCAATAAGTATCCCACAGAAGGTTACGCGCTTGATAAGAGTCAGATGGCTGCTTCAGGCGTACAGCCGAAAGTTGATAACCTCTCTTCCCATGGTTTCATGCCGAAGTCTGAGATGGATGCACTGATTGCCAAATACCAGCACCCGATTCTTAAAAAGTACGGCGAAATGGCCAAAGAGGTTGGCGGACATGGCGGCATGGACTTCATCATGGATGCCCGTCTTGTTTACTGCTTGCAGAACGGCCTTCCTCTCGACATGGACGTATATGACTTGGCCGAGTGGTGTTGCTTGGCCGAATTGGGCGCCCTCTCAATGGATAACGGGTGTGCGCCTGTAGCTATTCCCGATTTCACTCGCGGTCACTGGAATGAGATCAAGGGTTACAAGCATGCTTTTGCTTCTCCCGAAGACGAAGCAGCCACCGAGGCGGCAGCCAAGAAATTTACGGAAGAGTTGAAGGCGGGTGCAGAGAAGGCTTGGAAGAAGTATGACAAAGCTGCAGCCAAAGCCGCCAAGAAAGCCAAGAAGTAAGTCATAGATTTACGTGTTATCTCTTGATTTGGCCATCGTTGCAGTCCGTGCGGCGATGGCCTCTTTTTTGTGCAGAAATCTTTGGCTTTCGCGTATGAAACATTAGAATTAGAGAATGAGGATTTAAGCCGTTCGGTTTTCGTCTGCAAGATGCGGCTGCAAACTTGTATGTTGGTTTGGGAGTTGGTACTGGTGTATGTCAAAACAGATACTACTTATTCCTTTTCCTGTTTACCTGGCGTAAAAGAACGTCACAAAGTTTGCTGTTAAGCATCATTCTCGTTAACTTTGTACCTCGTTCGGGCCTTTATGCAGTGGCGCAGTTCGCTACGTCCTGCCGCCTGTTCCAACTTTCAATGCTATGTCAAAAGAAAAAATCATCCTGACAGGCGACCGCCCGACGGGCCGCCTACACATTGGTCATTATGTCGGTTCTTTGCGTCGCCGAGTCGAGTTGCAGAATGCTGGCGACTTTAAGCGCATGTTTGTATTTATTGCTGATGCGCAGGCATTAACTGACAATATGGAAAATCCCGAGAAGGTGCGCCAGAATGTCATAGAGGTCGCGCTCGATTACTTGGCTTGCGGGCTTGATCCTGAACGTGTTACACTTTTCATTCAGTCCCAGATTCCGGAATTGTGCGAACTCTCGTTCTATTTTATGGATCTCGTGACAGTTTCGCGGCTGCAAAGGAATCCAACTGTTAAGACTGAAATCCAGATGCGTGGTTTTGAGTCGAGTATACCTGTCGGTTTCTTCACCTATCCAGTGAGCCAGGCGGCCGACATCACGGCTTTCCGCGCGACGACAGTGCCGGCAGGCGAAGATCAGAAACCGATGCTTGAACAAGCTACGGAAATAGTGCGTCGTTTCAATTACATTTACGGAGACACGCTCGTCGAGCCGTCTATCCTCTTGCCGGACAATGCAGCCTGTCTCCGGTTGCCGGGAACTGATGGAAAAGCCAAGATGAGCAAGTCGCTCGGCAATTGCATCTATCTCTCGGATCCGGCGGATGAGGTCCAGAAGAAGGTGATGAGCATGTACACTGACCCCGGGCATATCCATGTTCAGGATCCTGGAAAGATTGAGGGCAACACCGTATTCACTTACTTGGATGCTTTTTGTCGTCCTGAGCACTTCGAACGTTATTTGCCTGACTATCCAAATCTTGATGAGTTGAAGGCTCACTACCGTCGTGGCGGACTTGGCGACATGAAAGTCAAGCGTTTCCTCAACTCTATATTGCAGGAGGAACTTGGTCCTATCCGCGAGCGTCGTCGTGAGTTCCAAAAAGATATTCCTGCTATTTACGATATGCTTCGTCAAGGATGCGAGAGCGCCCGTATTGTGGCAGCTGCTACGCTTGACGACGTGCGCCGCGCGATGAAAATCAATTATTTCGACGACCAGGCGCTCATCGCCGAGCAGGCAGAGCGTTTCGCTATGGAGTGAAACTTTTATTCCATACAATAGTATATTGACGCCCCACGCTGTGTCCATGACAGTAAGGGGCGTTTTTGTGGTAGCTTCGATGTTGTGAACAAACAGCCCCGGACATCGCTTTCTTGCTTATAGTCCGGGGCTGTGTCTTTTACGGAGGGGAGGGCTGGTCGGGTGGATGTTTGCCAGCTTCGAGGCCCTTCGTGATTAGATCAACGGTATGTGTAGTCGTTCACATTCGCCGCGCATCTCGTCAGGCCAGATGCTTGCTTGTATCTCGCCGATGTGTGCTTTGCGCAAGTAGATCATGCAGAGGCGTGACTGACCAATACCTCCTCCAACGCTGAGCGGCAGTGAACCTTCCATGAGCCTTTGGTGAAAGTATAGGTTCAGCCTTTCTTCCTTGCCTGATTCGTGAAGTTGGCGGATGAGGGCCTCGCGATCTACGCGAATACCCATTGACGACAGTTCGACGGCGCGTTCCAGCACGTCATACCAGATGAGCAGGTCACCGTTCAGTCCCGGTAAGCCGTTCGAGGCAATGGTTGAATAGTCGTCGTAGTCCGGTGCGCGGAGGTCATGCGGTTTGCCGTCGCCCAATGGGCAACCGATGCCAATGATGAACACAGCGCCGAACTCGCGGGTGATACGGTCTTCCCTTTCTTTGGGCGTAAGGTCGGGATAGCGCTGACGCAGCTCTTCGGCATGGATGAAATGGACAGTCTCAGGGAGGAATGGATTGATTTTCGGGAAACGCTCACAGACCAGAAATTCTGTCCGTTGCAGGGCCGCATATATGCGTTCCACCGTGGCACGCAGAAAATCGAGAGTCCGCTCCTCCGGAAGAATAACCCGTTCCCAATCCCATTGGTCGACGTAGAGCGAATGCAGGTTGCCCAGTTCTTCGTCGGCACGGATGGCATTCATGTCGGTGTATATGCCATAGCCTGGTTTTATTCCGTGTTCGGCCAGCGTCAGCCGTTTCCATTTGGCCAGTGAGTGGACTACTTCAGCCTGTGCGTCGCCCAAGTCTTTGATGGGAAACGTCACGGGACGCTCTGACCCGCTCAGGTCGTCGTTAATACCTAATCCGCGGCGTACGAACAGCGGTCCAGTCACGCGATGTAGCCGCAGTCCCGTGGCTAGGTTTTGTTGAAAGAAGTCTTTGATCATTTTTATGCCCTGCTCCGTAGCGTATTTGTCGAGGAGGGGGCGATAACATTTAGGGCGTATCAGGTAACTCATGATTTCGTTTTGATATTCGCCGGCAAAGTTAGTGTTTTATTGGTAGTGGGAAAAGAAAAAATACGGGCAAATTTTCGTAATTCTCCTACTTTCCTACGCACAACGGAAGTTCTGTTCCCTTTTAGCGCTGTTGCGGGGAGCCTGTCTGTTGCCGTGTAAGTTCTTTTTCACGTAGTCACAGGATGTTTTGCCACTACGCTTGTCATATGGACGTGGGAGCTTGATACGCCGGTGGCTGGCACCGTTTGGTGAAGCGTTGTCAGGATGAGATTCCGCGCCGGCGGAGGATAACATAAAGTACGACGGGGACGCCCACAAGAGGTGTCACAGTATTCAAGGGGAGCAATCCAGCATCGCCAGGTAAGCGACAGGCCATGTGGCAGGCCAACGCTACGGATGCTCCACAGAGGAATGTGGCCGGGAGCAGGATTCGGTGATCGGCTGTCCTGGTGAGCATGCGGGCCATGTGAGGAACGGCAAGGCCGATGAAAGCAATAGGACCGCATTGTGCCGTGACAGTAGCAGACAGCAAACCGGCGGATGCCATCAGCAAAATGCGCGTCCGGCGTACCCGTATGCCCATGTTGGCGGCGTAGGCTTCGCCCAATGTCAGAGCGTTGAGCGCCTTGACGGTCAGAGCTGCCAGTCCGACGCCTACTGCTACG
>ULOJ01024887.1_pt1 | contig 14103 bp, 9 predicted proteins | sample 1952461 | NCBI WGS metagenome assembly ULOJ01 (sample SAMEA4835600, study PRJEB28245) | human gut metagenome | biome: gut microbiome; material: fecal sample | place: Denmark | collected 2008
CACTTAAATAGCTGAATATCAACATATTACACAGTGGAATGCGACATTTTCTTTATAGAAAGACAAAGCATTGACCATGCCAACGGCATTTAATACCAATACAAAAATATATAAACACTAAAAAGCTACATGCCGAATGCTTATTCATAACGCACGAAAGATAAAAAATAATAAAATTATCACAAAATAAGATATAAATCATAGGCTAAGATACAAAAAAAGAGTAATTTTGTCAACAAAAAATCTAATCAACAAGCAATAATGAAAAAAGTTTTATTTGCAATGCTTATGCTGATGTTATCTATTGGATACGCATCAGCTCAAAATCAGGCAAAGATCAAGTTTGACAAAACGACCTATGACTTCGGGAAATTCTCTGAATCAACTCCCGTTCAGAAATGTACATTTACATTCACGAATGTCGGCAATGCCCCATTAATTATCAATCAGGCGGTGGCGAGCTGTGGATGCACTATACCCAAATACACAAAGAAACCTATAGCGCCAGGAGAAAAAGGCTCTCTTAATGTTACATACAATGGTAAAGGACGTTTTCCTGGACATTTCAAGAAAACAATAACCGTCAGGACCAATGGCAATCCCGAAATGACACGCCTTTACATAGAAGGGACAATGGAGGAGGCAAAATAGCCAAAGCAAAAAATAACAACAAGAGTTAAGAATCCAGCCGTATTAAGCCAACGCTTGCGCTAATTCTTAACTCTTATTTTTTAAAACGAATATGCAAATCCTATAGATGCATATTCTTTGAACTGCCAATAACCCAAGTCCTCGTCACGCGACGCGCCGTCGTCAAAACGCGGATAAATGAAAACGTTTGACGATATGAACTTATTGAATTGGAACGTGATCGTATTTTCCCACTCAACTTCCGTACGTTTATACGTTGTGTAAGCATACAGGCGTGACTTCCATTTGATGAGTTCAGACATAGTCCATGTAAGATCAAAAGTACACTCCGAACCAAAATCATTCAAAGTGTGCTTGCCTTCCTCAAGGCCATATTGAGTCGCCAGCTCCTCCCTGCCGACATATTTAAAGTTATACGCAAGTGGTGCGAGCTGGATTGAACCGGTTAGCCTGTTGTTAAGTGCGTTTACGGTATAGCTCATACCAAGTGAAAAGTTCATGTTCAACGGCGACAAAATGTCAGAATATACGGCAGGATCATTGCTCTTGTATCCCCTCATGAACTGCGTGTAGGCAATCAGCTGGAATGTATAATACCATTTATTCGTAGCCTGGAGCCCCAATTTACCAGTATATCTTATAAGGTCCTCGGTGGTTTTAACAGAGTGCAATGTATCCCCTCGAGACGTCTGCACACCAAGCTTCAACTCTAATTTATTCTCAAACTTTAGTTTTTGCTTATTATTATAATTCGCTTGCAATGTAGCACTGGCCATCATTGAATAATTACTCTCGCCACCCTTATACCAGTTGTCTGATACATAATTCTGCAAGAACTGTAAATAATAGTCACCGCTGAAAGTCCAGAAATTCGGTTTTTCTACAACAATCTCTAAAGGCACGTCAAGTTCCACCTCTGGCACAGCTTCGTCTTTCTTGACGTATTTCACCTTATGCCTTAAAGGCTTCGTTATTTCTTCATGTAAAGAGCCTGCCCTAGCTATTTCACCCTCAGTAGCCTCCACACGCCCCGGGCGACGCATATATGCCGCCATAAGCACATCGTCAATGGCAGATTCGACATCGTCAACACTATCTGCCCCCAAAACTAAGCTCCTGCCTGCTATTGAATGATAAAATGTTAATGGTGAGAATAGCCTGAAATACCTAGAGTCAGCAGCAGGTTTTATTGACAACGAGTCCATAAGGCGTGAAACTGAATCAGCCTTAACCTTATAAGCCCGTAATGAATCCATATACGCAACTACTACAGATGTGTCAACTTGAGGACGATTAAGACGATGTCGCCAATGTTTAACCTGTCCGCAAGCCACTCCGGCAAAGCCTGTCAATACGATAACAAACAAAAGTTTGAGCTTCATGTTCTGAAAATACATTATGCCTGCAAAGTTAGCATTTATTTCACAAATAAAACCCCACCCTTCGTTTTTTCTCTTAATAAAGAGGTTATAATTTGTAGGTATCAGCATTTTTTTTTAATTTTGCACGTTGTATTTTCATTTCGTATTAGTAATCAAATTATTTATATCGTGGCAGAAACAAAATATATCTTCGTCACAGGCGGTGTCGCTTCCTCGCTTGGTAAAGGAATCATATCATCGTCAATAGGAAAACTTCTTCAAGCCAGAGGTTACAACATCACAATCCAAAAGTTTGACCCTTATATAAACATTGACCCGGGTACGCTCAATCCCTATGAGCACGGGGAATGTTATGTTACGGTTGACGGTCATGAAGCTGACTTGGATTTAGGACATTATGAACGCTTCACCGGTATCCAGACAACAAAAGCAAACAACCTTACAACCGGTAGAATATACAAGTCTGTCATAGACAAGGAGCGTCGCGGAGACTATCTTGGAAAGACAATACAAGTAATCCCCCATATTACGGACGAAATCAAGAGAAACGTAATGTACCTTGGGAAAAAGGAAAATTACGATTTCGTAATCACTGAAATCGGCGGTACCGTCGGCGACATCGAGAGCTTACCGTTTCTGGAGAGCATACGCCAGCTGAAATGGGAGCTCGGCAAAAGAGCTCTATGCGTGCACCTTACTTATATACCATATCTCGCTGCGGCAAAAGAATTGAAGACAAAACCGACACAGCATTCTGTAAAAGAATTGCAAAGCGTAGGTATACAGCCCGATATTCTTGTCTTGAGAACTGAGCACCCAATTAATGACGGCATACGCAAAAAGGTTGCGAATTTCTGTAACGTTGATTTCGATGCCGTTGTTCAGAGCGTAGACATGCCGACGATATACGAGGTTCCGGTACGTATGCAGGAACAAAAACTTGACGAGACAATCTTGCGGAAAATGGGTGAGCCAATAGGTGAAACCCCTACCCTTGGCCCATGGCGCTCGTTCCTTGAGCGCAGACACAAGGCAACCGAGGTTGTAAACATCGGTCTTGTCGGCAAATATGACCTTCAGGATGCTTATAAGAGTATTTTGGAAAGTCTGTCGCAAGCCGGGACTTATAATGATTATAAAGTCAAGACAACATTTATCAATAGCGAAAAGATAAACGAAGAGAATGTATGTGAGAAACTTGCAGGTATGGACGGAATCGTTATATGTCCGGGATTTGGGCAACGTGGAATAGAAGGAAAAATCGTTGCAGCCCATTATACGCGCACACACGATATACCAACGTTCGGCATTTGTTTAGGCATGCAGATGATGGTAATTGAGTTCGGCCGCAATGTCCTTGGGTATGAGGATGCAAATAGCCGCGAGATGGATGAAAAGACCGAGCACAACGTAATTGACATAATGGAGGACCAGAAGAATATCACGAATATGGGTGGAACAATGCGTCTTGGCGCTTACGAGTGCGTACTAAGACAAGGTTCTCGTGTATTCAATATATATAAAAAGGAACACATCCAGGAGCGCCATCGCCACCGCTACGAATTCAACAACGACTTCGAGCAAGAATACGAACGTTCAGGAATGAAATGCGTAGGACGTAATCCTGAAAGCGATCTCGTCGAAATCGTTGAAATTCCAGGCTTAAAATGGTATATCGGCACACAATTCCATCCGGAATATTCAAGTACGGTACTGCATCCGCACCCTTTGTTCCTCGATTTCGTTAAAACCGCAATCGAAAACAATAAAAGCAAAAATAAATAATAAGCATATAGTTTTCAGAAATGGACAAGAATACGATTATAGGTTTTGTACTCATTGCGCTTCTTCTGATTGGTTACAGTTGGTATACAAAACCATCAGAAGAAGATATTGCGCAACAAAGAAAGCAAGACTCAATAACCGCCATAGCCAAACAAAAGGCTGAGCAACAATTTAAAGCCGAGCAACAGGCCAAGAATATTAATGCCACAAACGCTGTACAGGATACTACCGTAGCATTCTATAACGCCCTGACTGGCAAGGCTGAAGACATTGTTCTTAAAAACGCCAAGATTGAGCTTACTTTAAGCACAAAAGGAGGAACGGTTGAAAAAGCCGTCATAAAAGGCTTTGAAGACAGAAACGGTAATGCCGACCTCACTTTGTTCGATTCAAAAGAACAATCTCTGAAGTTCATGCTTGCTGGTAAAGAAACCAATATCATCACCAGCGACCTGTATTTCACTCCGTCAAACGTTACAGACACAACAGTAACAATGACCGCCGTTGCTGGCAACGGAAAATCTTTGGTAATGAAGTATAAACTCGGCAAGGATTACATGCTTCATTTCTCAATGCAGGCAAACGGACTGAGTGGCATGTTTGCACCCAACTATGACAAGATGGACATAGAATGGACAGACCTATGCCGTCAGCAGGAAAAAGGATTTACATTTGAAAACAGATATTCATCCCTGACTTATCATCTGACAGAGGGTGGTACAGACAATCTGAGCGAAGCAAGCGAGAAAGTTGATGAAAAAATCGACGAAACAATTGACTGGGTTGCATTTAAAAACCAATTTTTCAGTGCGGTCATGATCGCCAAGAATGATCTCGGTACAAACTCTCTTCTTACAAGTATTCCACAGGAAAAAGGCTCAGGATATTTAAAACAATATGGTGCCAAATTAAAGACATCCTTTGACCCTACAGGCAAACAACCCACAGAACTTGAATTCTATTTTGGTCCAAATGATTTCAATCTATTAAGACAAATTGAGAAGGAAAGCACTTTCAACAAAGACCTCGAAATGCAGCGTCTTGTATACTTGGGATGGCCTATTATCCGCATAATAAACCGTTGGTTTACCATCTATGTGTTTGACTGGCTTACGGACATGAACATAAATATGGGTGTCGTACTTATTCTCATCACCCTTTTGTTAAAGCTTATTACATATCCATTGGTAAAGAAAAGCTACATGTCATCAGCCAAGATGAGAGTTTTAAGACCGAAAATAGAGGAAGCGACAAAACAGTACGACAAGCCTGAAGACCAGATGCAAAAACAACAGGCCATGATGGCTATGTACTCAAAGTACGGAGTAAGTCCGTTAAGCGGATGCTTGCCAATTCTCATACAGATGCCGATCTGGATTGCAATGTTCAACTTTGTACCTAACGCAATTCAACTTAGAGGTGAAAGTTTCCTTTGGATTAGCGATTTGTCAACTTATGACCCGATTATTGAATGGAATACGAACTTATGGCTTATCGGTGACCATCTGAGTTTAACGTGTATACTGTTCTGTGCCGCAAACGTACTTTACAGTATCATGACAATGCGTCAACAGAAAGACCAAATGATTGGGGCACAAGCCGAACAGATGAAGATGATGCGCTGGATGACATATCTTATGCCGATATTCTTCTTCTTCATGTTCAACGATTATTCAGCAGGCCTAAACTTCTATTATTTCATATCGTTGTTTTTCAGCGCTGCCATTATGTGGACTCTGCGTAAAACGACAAATGACGAGAAGTTATTGGCCATACTTGAGGCGCGCTACCAAGAGAACAAGAACAATCCGCAGAAGATGAGCGGACTGGCTTCCAGACTTGAGGCTATGCAGAAACAGGCCGAGGAACTAAAACGTCTGCGTGAACAACAGGAGAAAAACAAGCCGAAAAAATAAATTTTAATAATCAATGTAGGGGCAGACGTTATCGGCTGCCCCTACGTTTAAACTACCAATATCCATGAACAAAGCAATTATGCTTGCAACCGCGCTTGCCATCGGTTGCAGCTCGATAGACGCACAAGAGGCAACCGACTTTATCGGAAAAAGTGACATTAAGTTGACAAGTGACCTTATGACACCTGAAGCACTCTGGGCTATGGGGCGAATAGGAGGACACCAAGCATCACCGGACGGCAAGAAAATTGTATACCAGGTTAGCTATTACAGCGTAAAAGAAAATAAAAGCCATACCGTAATATACGTCATGGACGCAAACGGCAAGAACAATAAAATGCTCACAACTGGCAACAAGAGCGAAACCGACGCTGTATGGATTAATAACGGAGAGAAAATAGCCTATCTTTGTGATGGACAGATTTGGACTATGAATGCCGACGGAACAGATCGAAAGCAATTAAGCAACGACAAGACCGGTATAGACGGATTCATATTCTCACCCGATGAAAAAAAGGTTATATTGATAAAACAACTACCCTATCACGGAATCATAAAAAAGAATCCTTCTGATCTTCCGAAGGCCACCGGAATGCTTATTACCGACATGAATTACAGACACTGGGACGAATATGTAAAATCTATACCTCACCCATTCGTCGCAGATGTAACAACAAACGGCATAAGCGAGGGCAAAGATATAATGGAGGGTGAGCCATACGAATGTCCGACAAAGCCTTTTGGCGGTATTGAACAGCTTGCATGGAGTCCTGATTCAAAGGAAATTGCATACTCGTCACGCAAAAAAACTGGAATTCAATATGCAATATCCACAGATGTGGACATATACCTTTATAATGTTGAAACAGGAAAAACCGTAGCTAACCTATGCAAACAGGCTAACTATCAAGAGCCGGCTATCAACCCTACAAAGTCTATGAAATACCAGGCTGTAAATTCTGAAGAAAACCTAAAGAACAATCCTGGATATGATGTTAATCCTCAATTCTCGCCCGACGGGAAATACATAGCTTGGCAAAGCATGGCCCGCAATGGATATGAAAGCGACCGTAATCGTCTATGTATCTACGAACTTGCCACTGATACTAAAAAGTATGTCACCGAATCGCTTGATACAAACGTTGATGCTTTCTGCTGGAGCTCAGACTCTGAAACATTATATTTCCTTGGCGTATGGCATGGATGTGAAAACATATACCAGACGAATTTAACGGGCGAAGTAAAACAACTAACTGACGGATGGTATGATTATGGTTCCGTACAATTACTAAATGACGGAAACAAGCTACTTGCAGAGCGGCACAGTATGTCACAGGCATCCGAACTTTTTGTAATTAATCCGAACAAGAAAGAAAAGCAATCAAAGGCGGAACAAATTACATTTGAAAACAAGCATCTGTATGACCAGATGACTTTCGGCAAAATCCAGCAGCGTTGGGTCAAAACGACTGACGGAAAAGACATGCTCTACTGGATTGTGTTGCCAGCACATTTTGACGAAAATAAAAAATATCCCACGCTGCTTTTCTGTGAGGGAGGACCGCAAAGTCCTGTATCACAATTCTGGAGCTATAGATGGAATATGCAAATCATGGCGGCAAACGGATATGTCGTGATTGCACCTAACCGTAGAGGCTTGCCGGGCTTTGGCAGTGAATGGAATGAACAAATATCCGGCGACTGGACAGGCCAATGCATGAAAGATTACCTTACAGCTATTGATGATGCATGCGAAAACCTGCCATTCGTTGACAAAGACCGTCTTGGCGCAGTAGGAGCAAGTTTCGGCGGCTTCAGCGTATATTATCTTGCAGGACACCATGACAAACGTTTCAAGTGCTTTATCGCCCATGACGGTGCGTTCAACCTTGAATCAATGTACACAGACACAGAGGAAGCATGGTTCAGCAACTGGGAATATGAGGATGCGTATTGGAACAAAGACCTAAGCGAAAACGCACGCAGAACATACGCAAACTCGCCACATAAGTTTATCGACAAGTGGGATACTCCTATCCTATGCATACATGGTGAAAAGGATTACCGTATAAACGCCAATCAAGGAATGGGTGCATTCAATGCAGCAAGAATGCGTGGGATACCGGCTGAGTTGCTTCTGTTCCCCGACGAGAACCATTGGGTGCTCAAACCTCAGAACGGCATTCTATGGCAACGAACGTTCTTCAATTGGCTTGACAAGTGGCTAAAATAAATTATTTGATTAAGAGTTAAGAAAGACATTTTCTTAGCTCTTAATTATAAAAAAATCTACATAATCTTAGAAAAACAACAATAATACATAATAACATGACTGATAAAATTCAAAAAACACTCAGAGATTCCGCCGCAACAAGATGGCTGGTATTGTTTTTCCTTGCGTTTGCGATGTTCTGTTCATACATATTCATGGACATCCTCTCGCCTATCAAAGACTTAATGCAGTCTACACGTGGTTGGGATTCAACGGCATTCGGTACAATGCAAGGTTCGGAAACATTCCTTAACGTATTTGTATTCTTCCTGATTTTTGCCGGAATAATCCTTGACAAAATGGGCGTACGCTTCACAGCCGTACTCTCAGGTATTGTAATGCTTGTCGGAGCGACAATCAACTGGTACGCGGTAACAGAAGTATTCCAAGGCAGCAGTCTTGAAACATGGTTTACCGAGAATTTAAACTACATACCTGGATTCGACGAATTAGGTATCTCACCATTCTATCTCGGCATGCCTGCATCTGCCAAGTTTGCAGCCGTTGGCTTCATGATTTTCGGTTGCGGCGTTGAAATGGCAGGCATAACCGTATCACGAGGAATTGTAAAATGGTTTAAGGGACACGAAATGGCACTTGCCATGGGTTCAGAGATGGCACTTGCTCGCCTAGGTGTTGCTACGTGTATGATCTTCTCGCCGGTATTCGCTAAGCTCGGCGGTGACATCGACGTTTCACGCTCTGTAGCATTTGGTGTAGTCCTCCTTATGATTGCGCTAATCATGTTCATCGTCTATTTTTTCATGGATAAGAAACTTGATGCACAGACAGGCGAAGCCGAGGAGAAAGACGATCCGTTCAAGGTAAGCGACATCGGTAACATCCTACGCAGTAGCGGATTCTGGCTTGTTGCTCTTCTGTGTGTACTGTATTACTCAGCTATCTTCCCGTTCCAGAAGTATGCCGTAAACATGCTGCAATGTAACCTTACTTTCACAGAGGTACCGGCAGATTCGTTTTGGGCAGGCAACACTGTTACCGTAATCCAATATATAATTATGCTCATTGTCGCTGCGGCTGCTTTTGCCAGCAACTTCTCTAAGAAAAAAAGTACAAAATCGCTTATGCAGATTGTTGCCGTAGTAGCCCTTGTGGTGTTCTGCTATATGGGATACATGCGCCAGAGCGCAGAGACTGTATTTGCCGTATTCCCGCTACTCGCCGTTGGCATCACCCCTATCTTAGGCAACTATGTCGACCATAAGGGCAAAGCCGCCTCTATGCTCGTGATAGGCTCGCTGTTGTTAATAGCCTGCCATCTTACTTTCGCGTTCATCCTACCCTTGTTCAAAGGCAACGCGATAGGCGGAGTAATTGTAGCCTACATAACAATCCTCGTACTCGGAGCCAGTTTCTCGCTCGTACCAGCGTCTTTGTGGCCAAGCGTACCTAAGCTTGTTGACGCAAAAATCATCGGTAGCGCCTACGCCCTTATCTTTTGGATACAGAACATCGGCCTATGGCTATTCCCACTGCTAATCGGTAAAGTGCTCGACAAGACAAATCCGCAACTTGTCTCAGATCTACAGAACGGTGTAATAACACCGCAAGAGGCGGCCGTATCTTACGACTATACTGTACCTTTGGTAATGCTCGCCTGCCTTGGTGTGGCAGCACTTATCCTCGGATTTGTCCTCAAAGTTGTAGACAAAAAGAAAGGTTACGGACTTGAAGAACCGAACATCAAGGAATAACCATAAATTTATATCGAGATAGACTTATCTTACAAGCAAGTGGACAAAATTATTTAAAAATTAATTTTGTCCACTTTTTTAATAAACAGGGATGTTTCTCTTTATTGCTAATAATTCAGACTGGGCAATAAAGCCATATTTCAGATAATAATAATTCTAAAAGGAATTGACCGTCTTTTGCCATGCGAAAAACCATCTTTCAGCTTCCAAAAGACCATGTATTAAAACACAATATACGGCATATTGAAAATATGCAATATTCAAGATAACCATCAGCCTGCCATATAACCCTGAAAAAACGATTAATACTCGTTATTTACAGTCATATAGTTTTTATATTTGGCAATACGGATAAAATATTGTAATTTTGCACCGCGAAATTCATAACATCATAAGGTAAGCTAAAAAGATGATAACTGTCACAAATCTTGCAATCCAATTCGGAAAGAGAGTCCTTTACAAAGATGTAAACATCAAGTTCACTAACGGTAATATTTATGGGGTGATCGGAGCCAACGGTGCCGGAAAATCCACATTATTAAAAGCTATCAGCGGCGAACTTGAACCCAACAAAGGAAGTGTAGAACTGGGACCAGGAGAAAGACTCTCTGTGTTGGACCAAGATCACTTTAAATATGACGAATACTCCGTACTCGATACTGTGCTTATGGGGCATCAGCCGCTATGGCAGAACATGAAGGAACGCGAGGCGATATACATGAAATCTGATTTCAGCGAGGAGGATGGTAACCTCGTTGCTGAACTTGAGGAGAAATTCGCCGAGATGGGCGGCTGGAATGCCGAAAGCGATGCAGCCCAAATGCTGTCAAACCTTGGCGTAAAGGAAGAGCTGCACCAAAAGCAGATGAGCGAACTTTCAAACAATGAAAAAGTACGCGTAATGCTGGCAAAAGCCCTCTTTGGCAATCCTGACAACCTGCTGCTTGACGAGCCGACCAATGACCTTGACCTTGACACGGTACAATGGCTGGAGGAATATCTGAGCAACGTAGAGCAAACGGTACTTGTAGTAAGCCACGACCGACACTTCCTTGACGCCGTAAGCACCCAAACAGTAGATATTGACTTCGGCAAGGTAACAGTATTTGCCGGCAACTACTCGTTCTGGTACGAAAGTTCTCAGCTGGCTCTGCGCCAGGCACAAAACCAGCGACAAAAGGCGGAAGAAAAGCGCAAGGAACTTGAAGAGTTCATACGCCGTTTCTCAGCCAACGTGGCAAAAAGTAAACAAACGACAAGCCGTAAAAAAATGCTTGCAAAACTGACTGTAGACGAAATCCGCCCGTCTTCACGTAAGTACCCGGGAATCATCTTCCAAATGGAACGTGAACCAGGTAACCAGATTCTTGAAGTTGAGGGACTCAAGGCTCTTGATTCCGACGGAACGGTCTTGTTCGACAATGTCAGCTTCAACGTGGAAAAAGGTCAGAAAATAGTATTCCTCAGCCATAACCCCAAGGCTATGACTGCCTTGTTTGAAATAATCAATGGCAACCGTACAGCCGACGCCGGAACATATAAATGGGGAGTTACCATAACCACGGCATACCTGCCTCTTGACAATACAGAATTCTTCCAAAGCGAATTAAACCTTGTTGAATGGTTGAGCCAGTTCGGCACGGGAAATGAAGTTGCCATGAAAGGTTACTTAGGCCGCATGCTATTCAGCGGCGAAGAGGTACTAAAGAAGGTCAACGTATTAAGCGGTGGAGAAAAGATGAGATGCATGATAGCCAGAATGCAGCTCAAGAACGCCAACTGCCTTATATTAGACACTCCGACAAACCACCTTGACCTTGAAAGTATACAGGCATTCAATAACAACTTAATAAACTTCAAGGGAAACATTCTGTTCAGTAGCCATGACCATGAGTTTATACAGACTGTTGCCGACCGCATAATAGAACTGACCCCGAAGGGTACGATTGACAAGTTAATGCAGTACGATGACTACATATATGACGAACAACTAAAAGAACAACGTGCAAAAATGTATGAATAAATGTCACACAGACATATAATGGCAAGATTTTTGCTGTGTCATTATAAAAATACATATCATCATGAAAGAGGAAAAAGATAACATAAAAGAGGCAAAACAAGAAGCCGAAGCAATGGAGGCTACCAGAGAAACAGAACAGGCAAACGAGACCCAAAAACCTGAAACGGAAGAGACTTGCACAAATACAGCAGAAGGCGTTGAAGAGGAAGAAGCAAGCAACGAGACCTCTGGCGAAAAGGACGAGCTGACGGCCGCGCAGGAGGAAATAGCACAGCTGAAAGACAAATACCTGCGCTCTGTAGCGGAGTTCGACAATTACCGTAAACGTACGCTGAAAGAAAAGGCGGAACTTATCCTTAACGGTTCGGAAAAAGCCGTTCAGGCAATATTGCCAATTATCGACGACATGGAACGTGCCATAGCAAACGCCGAAAAGACAGACGACGTTAACGTTCTTCGTGAAGGCATGCAACTAATTTACCAAAAGACCAATAAAATAATGGAAAGTCTTGGCGTAAAAAAGATTGAAACAGATAATGCCGACTTCGATACTAATTTTCACGAAGCCGTAGCTATGGTGCCAGGCATGGGAGATGACAAAAAAGGAAAAGTGCTCGACTGTGTCCAGACGGGTTATACTCTTAACGACAAAGTTATAAGACACGCAAAAGTGGCTGTCGGACAATGAGAATAATGGAGGATAATTTATACATAGTATCCTAAAACGCATATATTTTCATTGTTCACATTGGCAATTTAATTCTCAGAGTTATGGCAAAAAGAGACTATTATGAGGTTCTTGGCGTAAGTAAAGACGCAACCGAAGACGAAATAAAAAAGGCTTACAGGAAAATCGCCATCAAATATCATCCGGACAGGAATCCTGGCAATAAAGAGGCTGAGGAAAAATTTAAGGAAGCAGCCGAAGCCTACGACGTACTGCATGACCCTCAAAAGAGAAAACAATATGACCAGTTTGGATTCAACGGTCCAGGTGGTGAAGGCGGCTTCGGAGGCTTTAGCAGCGCCGGTGGCTTCAGTATGGATGACATATTCTCCATGTTTGGAGATATATTCGGTGGTCGGGGTGGATTCGGCGGATTTGGCGGCAGTGGATTCAGCAGTGGTGGCCAACGCCGCCCGGCCCAGCACCGTGGTTCAGACCTTCGCCTGAAAGTAAGGCTTACACTACAAGAGATATCCACTGGAGTTACCAAGAAATTCAAAGTAAAAAAAGACGTGACATGTAGCCACTGTCATGGAACCGGCGCCGAAGGCAACAGTGCTAAAGAAACGTGTCCTACATGCCATGGTTGCGGAATGGTAACCCACACGACACAAAGTATGTTCGGTATGATGCAGACACAAAGCGTTTGCCCCACGTGTGGAGGTGAAGGCACCGTCATCAAGAACAAATGCCATGCATGCGGTGGCAGCGGTGTAGTAAAAGGAGAAGAAGTCGTTGAAATCAACATTCCGGCAGGCGTATCAGAAGGCATGATTGTGAACGTACCAGGCAAAGGCAACGCTGGCAGACACAATGGTGTGCCTGGCAATATACAGGTTTACATAGAAGAAGAGCCTAATGATACATTTGTCCGTGACGACAACGACATAATATACAACCTATTACTTGATTTCCCCACTGCCACGCTTGGAGGAAGCGTTGAAATACCGACTATCGACGGAGGTAAGGTCAGAATAAAAATTGAGCCCGGCACACAACCAGGCAAAGCCCTACGCCTAAGGGGAAAGGGACTGCCCGCCGTACAGGGATATGGTAGAGGAACTGGCGATATGGTCGTAAACATCAGCGTTTATGTGCCAAAAACATTGACAAATCAAGAACGCAACATGTTGGAAAGTATGCGCAACAGCGACAACTTCAAAGGCGACACGGCAACCAAGCGTACCATTTTCCAGAAATTCAAAAATTACTTCAACTAATTGATAGTAATTATTCATGACATACGAAGAAACAATTAAATATCTATACAACAGCGTCCCTATGTTCCAAAAAGTGGGCGCTGTTGCTTATAAAGAGGGATTGGAAAACACGCTCATTTTAGACGAACATTTCGGCCATCCCCACAAAAAATATAAAACAATACATATTGCGGGCACCAATGGTAAAGGCTCTTGCTCACATACAATTGCCGCCATCTTGCAAGCTGCCGGATATAAAGTAGGACTATATACATCGCCTCACATAAAGGATTTCAGGGAACGCATAAGGGTAAATGGACAATGTATAAGTAAAGAATATGTAATCGGTTTCGTACAAAATGAGCGTCATTTTTTTGAACCGTTACATCCAAGCTTTTTCGAACTGACAACAGCTATGGCATTTAAATACTTT
>ULOJ01007717.1_pt1 | contig 13771 bp, 10 predicted proteins | sample 1952461 | NCBI WGS metagenome assembly ULOJ01 (sample SAMEA4835600, study PRJEB28245) | human gut metagenome | biome: gut microbiome; material: fecal sample | place: Denmark | collected 2008
GGGGTACTGGGTGGACGAAAAGGTACGGAAAGCGTGTGGAGAAGCCGTTTCTACTCGCACCACAACGCCGACATCTATCCCACCCATGGACTCGGTCCGCTCTGCATGATTCTGGGCATCGGGAAAACAGACCATCTCGCCTGGCTCACTTCCTTCGCCACCAAGGCGGTGGGACTTCGCCAGCACATGTCAGAAGATGATACTACTCCCATCACCCTGGGCGACATCATCTCTACGCAGATTGAAACCCAGGGCGGAACGCTCATCTCACTCACTCATGACACGACCCTGCCTCGCCCAAGAAGTCTCGACTTTGAGGTACAGGGTTCGCTGGGCATCTGGGACGGCGTGAACCGACGCATCTACCTGGAGGAGATGAACTCGGAAACCTGGCAAGACGACCACGCCATCCTGGCTCTATACGAAAGCCGCGAATGGCAGCTCTGGGGCGAGAAAGCCCTGAAGCACGACAGCCATCACCAGGGGATGGACTACATCATGTTGAGATGCGTTGCCGCTGAACTGACAAAAAACGCAAGCGCAGATTCGGCGGGAAGCATCCGCTATCCTGCCACGCTAAGCGATCTGGCCCTCTGGACATCGGTAACCCTCCTGTCTGAAATTTCCATCAGGGAGCATCGCCGTGTGGCATTTGGTTATTCAAGCGATTTGCAATATAAAAAGAACAAGAATTTATAAAACATATAGAATAAGAAACAGATATGATTACAGTTGATGGGTTGACCGTAGAATTCGGCGGCACCACCCTATTCAAAGACATTTCCTTCCAGATCAACGAGAAGGACCGTATAGCCCTGATGGGCAAGAATGGCGCAGGAAAAAGTACCCTGCTCAAGATCATCGCAGGCGTAAGAACAGCCACACGTGGCTCCGTTTCCGCTCCAAAAGACTGCGTCATCGCCTATCTGCCTCAACATCTGATGACCGAAGACGGAAGAACAGTATTCGAGGAAACCTGCCAGGCGTTCGCCCATCTCCACGAGATGCAGACGGAGATTGACCGCATCAACAACGAGCTCACTACCCGCACGGATTATGACAGCGACGACTATATGCAGCTCATCGAAAAGGTATCTTCATTGTCTGAGAAATTCTATGCAATCGACATGACCCACTTCGAGGAGGATGTAGAGAAGACTCTACTCGGTCTGGGCTTCGAACGCTCTGACTTCAACCGCCCTACCAGCGAGTTTTCGGGAGGTTGGCGCATGCGTATCGAGCTTGCCAAACTGCTGTTGAAATCGCCTGACGTGCTGCTCCTGGATGAGCCTACCAACCACCTCGACATAGAATCTATCGGATGGCTCGAAGACTTCATCATCAACAGTTCGAAAGCGGTGGTAGTGATCAGTCACGACCGAAAATTCGTAGACGACATTACAACAAGAACCATCGAGGTTACCATGGGCAGAATCTACGACTACAAGGCTACCTACACCCAGTATCTGGAACTCAGCAAGGAACGCCGCGAACAGCAGATGAAGAAATATGAGGAACAGCAGAAGATGATTGCCGAGACCAAGGACTTCATCGAGCGATTCAAGGGTACGTATTCGAAGACTTTCCAGGTGCAGAGCCGCGTGAAGATGCTCGAAAAGCTGGAACTGATCGAGGTGGACGAGGAGGATACCAGCCGACTGAGACTGAAGTTTCCTCCGAGTCCAAGAAGCGGAGCCTATCCGGTTCAGATGAGTGACGTGGCGATGTCGTTTGATGACAAGCAGATATTCAGCGGCGTGAATCTTACCGTGGAGCGTGGCGACAAGATTGCCTTCGTGGGAAGAAACGGTGAGGGTAAATCTACGCTCGTAAAATGCATCATGGGGAAGCTTCAGAACGAGGGTAAGCTGGAATTAGGACACAATGTCCAGATTGGCTATTTTGCTCAGAATCAGGCTTCTCTGCTCGATGGCGAGCTTACGGTTTTCCAGACGATAGATGATGTTGCCAAGGGCGAAATCAGAAATAAGATTCGCGATTTGCTGGGTGCATTCATGTTTGGTGGCGAGGATTCTACCAAGAAGGTAAAGGTTTTGTCGGGTGGAGAAAGAACCCGTCTGGCTATCCTGAAGCTGCTGTTGGAGCCGGTGAATCTGCTGATTCTCGATGAGCCTACCAACCATCTGGATCTCAAGACGAAGGATGTACTGAAGCAGGCGCTGCTGGATTTCGACGGCACGCTGATTGTAGTGAGTCACGACCGTGACTTCCTGGATGGTCTGGTCAGCAAGGTGTACGAATTCGGGCATGGTCGCGTCCGCGAGCATCTCTGCGGAATCTACGAGTTCCTGGAAACAAAGAAAATGGAAAGCCTTCAGGAATTGGAGAAGAAATAAAATCTCAAAAGGTATTTTACGAAAGAGGATGCTTCATTATTCATCGAATGAAGAAACGAAAAAGAGGGTGTGTCATAGACTTATGACACACCTTCTTGTATTTTCAAATAAATTCTTTAAAATTATTTCTTTTTCTTCAATTCCAACTTCGGAATCTTGACTTTCTGACCTGGTTTCAACAGGGAAGTACCATTCAGAGCTTCTACGTAACATTCCATTCCTGGACCTAAGTACTTTTGGCTGAGCGACTTGATAGTTTGTCCTTCTCTTGCCGTAACTACCGCGGAAACACCAATAATACGATAGGCTCCGGTTCGAACACGAGCATCCTGGTCGTATTTGCTGCTTGCCTGGACAGCATGCTTTTCTGCCTGTTTTCTGGCTTCTTCTTTCTTCTTAGCTTCTGCAAGCTTTTTTGTCTCCTGCTGTTTCTTTGCATCTGCAAGTTTCTTTGCCTCAACCTGTCTTTTCGCATCAGCCAAATTCTTTGCATCAGCGAGTTTCATGGCTTCCAAATTCTTCTTTGCCTCAGCCGATTTTACATCAATTGATTGCTTATCAACCGTCGCATTCATATTCTGCTCGGCATTTTCGACTTTCTTGACAGCTTCACTTGCCTGTGCCATTCTTACACTATCCTCGATAGCCTTTTTGCGAAGAATTTCTTCCTGCGTTGAAGCAGACTTGGTTGGCGTCTTCTTCTCTGTCGCAATCTGCTGGTAATTATCCAACTGTAGAGCGAGATGATCACGCTGGGCAGCCATCTTGCCATAATTAAAAGCAAACCAACCAAAGCCTCCTATCATTGCCAGGAATACTACGCTCGCTGCAATAACCAGATAACGAGGCAAAACAACATGTCGCTTATCGGTTTCCTCATCTGAAGAAGGAGTTTCCTCATCTGAAGAAGCTTCCTCTTCAATAGGAGCTTCCTCTACAATAGGAATTTCAGTAATAGAATTTTCTTCATCTGAAGGAACTTTCTCTGCAATAGGAGTTTTCTCTGTTAATGTTGATTCATTTTCTTCATCAGAAACAACAGACTCAACTTCATTCTGAGCTGGAACTTCAGATTCCTTTGTTTCCAATTCAGAAGTTGCAGATTCAGATTCTTCCGGTTCAGATACTGCTGGTTTAAATACAGCAGGTTCTGTCGCTGCATGTTCTGATCCTTCCGGTTTCTTTTCTTCCGGTTCAGCAACATTTTCCTGAGACAATCTCTTCTCTCCTATCACAATCATTTCATCGCTAACAGGAGCATCGTTTTCTTCATCCAAAAAATCTATCACACCACTTGTTACAGGAGAATCCTGTTCAACGAAAGATTCTAAGGAAGAATTATCTGAATTAGGAACACACTCTAACGTAGAATCGAATACAGAACCGTCCTCTTCAGCATTTTCAAATTTTCTGTCGATTTCATCGAAATCAACACCATCATTCACCACAACGGTCTCAAACTGGGCGAAAGGCTTGTTCACAATCTCCTTCAGAATATTATCGGGCGTGAAGGAAATCTTGTCACGGCCCTCGATGATGATACGCTCGCCCGTGTTCACATCCACGCTTTCACGATCCTTCACCGCCATTACCTTAAAAGTACCAAGCCACTTCATCTTCACGAGCTTATCAGACTGAAGCCCCTCGTTGGCAACATCAAACATCTTTCTGATAAACAGTTCGGCATCCTGCAGACTGATTCCCGACTTCTCTGCCAGGCGCTGCGCCAAGTCGCTTAAACTAATCTTACTCATAGTCTTCACCTCCATTCTTCAGTTTTTCCTTGACACTGGCCACAGGGCGGAAGCCGAGTACGAGCTTAGGCGGAACAAGCTGGCGCTTCTTGGTAGTAGGATTAACAACCACACGCTCCAAGCGCTTCTTTACCTCAAACGTACCAAAGTTGGGGATAGAGACAGCCTCACCATCCTCAAATTCAGCAATCATGGCATCTATCACCTTGCGCACCATCTTCTGGGTGTCGTCCTGTGAATAGCCAGTCTGCTGAGCAAGTTCTGCAATATACTCCTTGTTATTCATTCTGATGTCAAAATATTACCTCCCATATTACTTTACCACTTCTCCGTAGAGATCAAACTCCTCGCTCTGGGTAATCTTCACATTGTAGAAGCAACCCACGCGCAGACGCTTCTCTCCTGCCTTGATCAGCACCTCAGGATCCACCTCTGGCGAGCAGAATTCGGTTCTTCCGATATAGTAATCGCCCTCCTTGCGGTCGATAATCACCTTCAGTATCTTGCCCACTTTCTCAGCCTCTACCTCTGCGCTGATTTCCTGCTGCAGAATCATCAGTTTGTCAAGACGGCGCTGCTTCACCTCGGCAGGAACATCATCCTCGTAGTTATTGGCACTGTAGGTACCCTCCTCCTCAGAATAAGCAAAGGCACCCATACGCTCAAAGCGCTGAGTACGAACGAATTCGAGCAATTCATGGAAGTCTTCCTGAGTCTCACCAGGGAAACCAACCATCAAAGTGGTGCGGATATGAATGCCCGGCACACGCTCACGGATGGTCTTGAGCAGATCAATGGTTTCCTGCTTGCTCACGTGGCGATGCATTCTGTTGAGCATATTGTCGCTGATATGCTGCAGGGCGATGTCAAGATACTTACATACGTTTGGCTTCTCGCGCATCACATCGAGCAAATCGAGCGGGAACTGGTTAGGATAAGCATAGTGCAGACGGATCCACTTCACACCCGGAATATCCGCCATGCGGCTGATGAGTTCGGTGATGTGATGCTTGCCGTCCAGGTCCACGCCGTAGTAGGTGAGCTCTTGGGCGATAATCTGGAATTCCTTCACACCATCGGCTACCAGTTGGCGCACCTCATCGAGTATTTCATCTATCGGACGGGAAACGTGCTTGCCAGTGATGATAGGTATGGCACAATACGCACAGCGGCGGTTGCAACCTTCAGAAATCTTGATATAGGCATAATGATGAGGAGTAGTGAGATGACGGGTTCCACTGCAAGCAGGCACATCAGCCTTGCCCAGTTCCTTGAGCAACTCCTTATAATTAAACTTACCATAAAACTTATCCACCTCGGGCATCTCTGCCTCCAGTTCCTTCTGGTAGCGCTGTGAGAGACAACCCATCACATAGAGCTTGCGGAGTCGTCCCTCTTCCTTAGCCTGGATGAACTCCAGAATGGTATCGATACTCTCCTGCTTGGCATCCTCGATAAAGCCGCATGTATTGATGACGGCTATTTCACCCTGTGGGCGTTTCGGGTCATGAACGCAGTGGTAGCCATTGTCCTCGAAAAGCTTCATCAAGGTCTCGCTGTCCACCAGGTTCTTGGAGCAACCCATGGTTACTATATCTATCTGATTTTTCTTCATTCTTATCCTACTTATCCTATAATAATCTTAATCTAATTCTTTTCTCCACTATTTTACATCGAGCTTCATCTAATTCTTTTCTCAAAGTCTATAAGCACCTGTATTCTAGTGTTTAAAGAGGGAGTCAACAAATTCAGATTTATTGAAGAGCTGGAGATCCTCCATGCCCTCACCCAGTCCAATATACTTCACTGGCACCTTGAGCTGGTCGGAGATACCGATTACCACGCCACCCTTAGCCGTACCATCGAGCTTTGTAATGGCGAGCGAAGAGATATTGGTAACGGCAGCAAACTGCTTAGCCTGCTCAAAAGCGTTCTGTCCGGTACTTCCATCCAGAACGAGCATCACCTCATCCGGAGCCTCAGGCATCACCTTCTTCATCACCTCCTTGATCTTCTTCAACTCATTCATCAGGTTCACCTTATTATGAAGGCGTCCGGCAGTATCAATTAGCACCACGTCGGCACCGTTCGCCTTGGCGCTCTGCAGGGTATCGAAGGCCACGCTGGCAGGGTCAGAACCCATCTGCTGCTTCACCACTGGCACCCCTACTCGCTCACCCCAAATGCAGATCTGTTCCACGGCAGCGGCACGGAAGGTATCGGCAGCACCGAGATACACCTTCTTGCCAGCCTTCTTAAACTGATAGGCGAGCTTTCCTATGGTGGTAGTCTTGCCCACACCGTTCACACCCACTACCAGAATCACGTATGGCTTATGATCGGAAGGCAAATCCCAGTTTTCATTGTCATCGGTATGATTTTCCTCTAGGAGGCTTGCAATCTCTTCCCTCAGGATTCTGTTGAGTTCTGAGGTAGAAACATACTTATCTCTTGCCACGCGTTCTTCGACACGTCGGATGATCTTCACGGTAGTCTCCACACCTACATCGGATGTGATGAGCACCTCCTCCAAATCATCAAGCACGTCATCATCTACGGTTGACTTACCAGCCACCGCACGCGCCAATTTTCCAAACACGCTCTCCTTGGTCTTTTCGAGGCCTTTATCGAGAGTTTCCTTTTTTTTGTTGCTAAATAATCCGAATAATCCCATATTTATAGCTATATTTTTTTGCAAAGATACGAAAATATTTGAAACTAGGAGCGTTTTTCCTAAAAAATATTGTTAACTTAGCAAAAGAATGTATAAATAATCGCTTCCTAATGGAAATATATCAAGTTATTTTTATACCTTTGTATGTTAGAAATACCTCCGAGCTCCTATACTCGGACGAGGAGGACAAGACATTAAACATTTAAACAACAGATCATGAAAAAGATATTTATCTCAATACTCGTGCTGATTTCTGCTCTCACCATGCAGGCACAGAATGTGCTTACCCCTGAGCAGCAGTTGGAAAAGGCGCAAAAAGAGTTAGAAGAAGCCCAAAAGGCACTGGAAGCAGCCAAGGCTCAGGCAGAAGCAGCTAAGGTGAAGGCGGAAGCTGAAAAAATAAAGGCGGAAGCTGAGAAAACGAAAGCGGAAGCTGCGAGATTAAAGGCGGAAGCTGAAAGAATGAAGCAGGAGACAGAAAAGCTGAAGAAGAATGCAGAGAATTCGGTGCCTGCTACCAAGACTTCTGTACCAGCTACAGAAATGGTGCCTTCGATGAAGATCCAGGATAATGCCACCAAGAAGCAGAATACTACCGGAAGTTCTGAAGGTGCGGGTTGGGTCGTACCAACCGTGACAGAGGAGATAGAAGAGAAAAAGGTGGAAAAGACTGCCGAGGGCGTGGTGCTCAAGGAAGATCCGAAATACCTGGCGGGAGCCATCCAGCTTAATGCCGAGGGAAAAGTGGAATTTGTTCTCGACACCCAGGCAAACGGAAAGAGCGCAGACGAAATCTACAACATCGTTTTCCAGTATATGAGCAAGCTCATCAAGAATGAGCAGAACATCAACAGCCGCATCCCCCTGGTGAACAGAAACAACAAGAACGAGCAGATCATCGCCTGTATCATGGACGAATGGTTTGTCTTCAATCAGTCGTTCATCTCTCTCGACCGCTCTGAGACTAAGTACCAGCTGGTAGCAACCATCAGCGACAACCATCTCCACCTCTCCATGACCCGAATCGTATTCAACTACGAGGAAGGCAGAAGCACCGGTTTCAAGGAGCCTGCAGAGAATGTGATTACCGACAAATATGCCCTGACCAAGAAGAAAAACGACTTGGCCAAGATCTACGGCAAGTTCCGCCGCGGAACCATTGACCGCAAGGACCAGATCTTCAATGATCTGACCAAACTTGTTCGAAAATAAAAATCATCTTATAAAATATGGATCAGACAAAAGATAACAACATAACAAACATCCCACAGAGCGAGGAAACCGCAAAGGCGCAGCCACAGAGCCAGAGCCATGAGGCGTCTCAGGCGCAGCCACAGACCAGCTATGCCGTGCGCCCAAACCGTCGCCAACACAGAAGATTGGAGTATGCAGACAAGAGCAACATGCTCGTAGCCAGAAACTGGCTCAACATCGGATTTATGCTCTTCGCCATCGTAGGTGTCATACTCTGGACCCAAATGGATGACCGCACGATTGCCAATGTAATGCTGATCATCGGCGTAGTCTTGAAAATTGCCGAGGTTTGCATCCGACTATTCAAAAAATAAGAAAGGTTTGCATCCGACCATTCAAAATAGGCTTGCATCCGCTTATTCAATAAATAAGAAATGAAGAAAATATTATTCTCTACAATCCTAGCTTGTGCTGCAGCTCTACCAGTTGCGGCACAACGCGATTTTACGGATTTCAACAATAACGAAGACTCACAGTTCCGCCCACAGACCGGCAACCGCATCAACACCGACTCGCTGGGCACTGACAAGGAGATTCCGAAGGGCATCAGGGTATGGACTGTGGATGAGAGATTTGGAGATACCCGGGCTGCCGTGGTGGACACCATGCAGGCAATGTACCAGAACACTACCTTCACCGAAGGACTGCGCGGAGAGTACAACACCCTGGGCAATATGGGTACCGCCCGCATCAACCGCATCTTCATCGACCGACGCAACACGCAGGGCAACTTCATCTTCACCGAGCCATACGACAACATCGTTACCCCGGTGAGTGACTTTCACTTCACCAACACCTACTCGCCTATCACCAACATCACGCTGAATAGCTGCGGTGACAGAACCAACGGTGAGGATGACTTCAAGGCAATCTTTGCGGTAAATGCCAACAAGCAGCTAGGTGGCGGATTCCGATTCGACTACAAATACGGTCGCGGCTACTACGATGCACAGAGCACGGCGCACTTCAAATATACGATGTGGACTTCTTATCTGGGCGACCGCTACCAGGCGCACTTCCTCTTCAGCACCAATCACCAGAAGGTGACGGAGAACGGAGGTATCTCCAATGATGACTACATCAAGCATCCGGAGCTCTTCACCGAGAGTTTCGCCACCAACGAAATTCCTACCGTGCTGCAGCAGAACTGGAATCGCAACGACAACCAACACATCTTCTTCACCCATCGCTACAACGTGGGCTTCAGCCGCAAGGTGAAGATGACAGAGGAAGAAATCAAGGCTAAGAAATTCGCAATGGAGTCTGCTAAGGACAATGCAGCCGAGGAAGCCAAGGAGGAGGCAAGAAAGAAGGCAAGAGAACAAGGCAGGGAGTTTGACGAAAAGGCTTTCGATAAAAATCAGAAGAAGCTGTTCTCAGGTCGTCCTACAGATGCAAAGATTGCCGGCGATGAACCAGCCAAGAACAACAAGGCGATAGCTGCGAACAAGGCTGCCCAGGACTTCAAGGGCGACAGCACTCGAATTGCCGTAAACAGCAAGACAATGGCAGACAGTCTGCTCACCGTAGAGAAGAAGAAAGCGCAGGACTCACTCTTCTTCAAGACTGAATATGTTCCAGTTACAAGCTTCATCCACACCGTGCAGTTTGATAACTACAAGCGTATCTACCAGGCTTACCAGACTCCACAGGACTACTATCTCAAGGAGTACTATAATGCCGGCAAGTTTACAGGCGATTCTATCTACGATCAGACCCGACACTGGCGCATCAAGAACACCGTGGCAATGGGAACGCTCGAGGGATTCAGCAAGTGGGCAAAGGCTGGTCTGAAAGCTTTCGCCAGCTATGACCTCCGCCACTACGAACTGCCGAATACCGAAGGCGGATTTGAGAAGTTCAATGAGCATGCACTGAGCGTAGGCGGTCAGCTGAGTAAGACTCAGGGCAAAACCCTTCACTATAATGTAGTGGGCGAGGTAGGACTCACCGGAGTAGATGCCGGTACCTTTGCCATTGATGGAAGCGCAGACATCAACCTGCCATTCCTGGGTGACACCGTACAGGTAAGAGGCGATGCATTCATACATCACGAAACGCCATCGTTCTACTATCGCAAATATCACGCCCGACATCTCTGGTGGGATGATGATCTGAGCAAGATTATCCATACCCGCATTATGGGAACTCTGAGATTCGGCAAGACTAACACCACGCTGCGTGTGGCTGTGGATGAAATCAAGAACTATACTTATTTCTCACAGCAATATACGATTACAGAAAATGGTCTGCGCACAGGCGTAATAGTGACACCGATGCAGAGCGGCGACGCCATCAACCTGATTACAGCGCAGCTGCAACAGGACTTCAAGTTCGGTATTTTCAACTGGCAGAATATGATTACCTACCAGCATACCAGCAGCAAGAGTACCCTGCCAGTGCCAGACCTCAACGTATATACCAACCTCTTCATCAAGTTCAAGGTGGTAAAAGTACTGAATATCGAGCTGGGTGCCGACGCCAGATACTTCACCAGCTACGAGGCTCCGGATTATTCTCCTTACATCGGTCAATATACCGTACAGGGCAACGGCGAGAAGAACGTGAAGGTGGGCAACTACCCTATCGTCAATGCCTACGCCAATGTTCACATCAAGCACACCCGCTTCTTCGTGATGATGAGCCATTTGAATGCAGGTCAGGGCGACAAGAACTACTTCTTCACCCCTCACTATCCGATGAACCAGCGAGTTTTCAGAATGGGTGTAAGCTGGAACTTCTTCAACTAGGAAGCGAATCTTTTCCACAAGAGATTCTTCTGAAACAAAATAGAAGCGAATCTTTTCTTAATGAATAACAACAAGGAGCGAGGTTCCCCAAAAACCTCGCTCCTTATAATTTAAAAGCAACAATATGATGGTAAAGACAAATTCTATCAAGGCATGGTTTCTCGCCGCCCGCCCCGTCACCCTTTCGGCAGCGGCAGTACCGGTGATGCTGGGAGTAGCCCTGGCATACAAGGATTCAAGTGCCAACTGCCAATGGGTTCCTGCCCAGCTCTGTCTGCTCTTTGCTTGGATAATGCAGATAGACTCCAACTTCGTGAACGACTTCTTCGATTTCAAGCATGGCAACGACGATGAAACCAGATTAGGTCCAAAGAGAGCCTGCGCCGAAGGCTGGATCACCATGAAAGCCATGAAATGGGGCATCATCATCACTACACTTCTGGGCTGTATCATCGGTTTGCCCCTCGCCTTTTACGGCGGAAAGGAGATGATCATCGTGGGTATCTGCTGCGTCCTCTTCTGTTTCCTCTACACCACCAAACTGAGCTATCTGGGATTGGGCGACCTGCTGGTACTTCTCTTTTTCGGCATCGTGCCGGTCTGCTGCACCTACTACCTGGTCATGCCTGAAGGAATGCAGACTGTATCAGCAGAAGCCATACTGACTTCCATCGCCTGCGGACTGGTAGTAGATACGCTGCTCATTCTGAACAACTATCGCGACTACGACAACGACATCAAGGCGGGCAAGAAGACACTGATCGTTCACATCGGCAAGAAAAACGGCGAGCGCCTCTACTGCGCACTGGGCAACATCGGTATCCTCATCATGATTGGAATCAACATCTATGGTGCACTTGCCTACGATGCAGATACTAGGTTTTTGCCTTTCGCCGCCACATATCTCGTGGTGCACAACCGAACATTCGCCAAGATGAGGAAGATAGGAGAAGGCAGAATGCTGAACAAGGTACTGGGCTACACGGCTCTCAACATCTTTACCTTTGGTATGATCTCTACCTTCATCATCCTTGGAATGATGTGGTAATCCCAAAGATACCCGCCCCCTCTGGAATGGCATGAGAAGATTCTAGAATGAGAAGATAACATTCAGAAATAATAATTATATAATGTACGCGCGTACATTATTTATATAAAAGAAGAAAAAGTATGAAGCAACAAGTAAATCTCGAAATCATGCAGTTTGTGGAAACACAGATTCTGCCCAAATATACAGAATTTGGCGAGAGCCACGGATTGCGCCACGTAACCCGTGTCATCAAAAACGCCCTGAAACTCGTACCTGTAACAGGTGCCGACATCGACATGGTTTATATCGTTGCCGCCTATCACGACCTGGGAATGAGCGGTCCGCGCGCCATCCACCACCTCACCAGTGGCAAAATCCTCCAGGCTGATGCCAGACTGAAGCGCTGGTTCACTCCCGAGCAGATTAAAATCATGAAAGAAGCCGTGGAGGATCACCGCGCCTCCTCCAGTCGCCAACCACGAAGCATCTATGGCAAGATTGTAGCCGAAGCCGACCGCGACATCGATATTCACGAAATTTTTCTTCGTGCCATCGAATATGGAAAGGAGAACTATCCCGGAAAAGGAAAGGAAGAGCAATGGCAGCGGTTCGCCGACCACATGGACGAGAAATATTCCCGCAACGGCTACATCAAGCTCTGGATTCCCAACTCACCCAATGAGAAGGCTCTGAAAGAGCTGCGGAATATCATTGAGGACAAGACAGAACTCAGGAAATATTTCGAAGAAATATACGAAGAGCTCAGGAAAAAGAAGTCTTGACCCTTGAGAGAAACAAGGAAAAAGGAGTTCTGGCTTTTGATAAAGAAGATTTTTCGAAAAAATCAGCAGAAAGATTTGGTAGTTTCAAAAGATTGCATTATCTTTGCAGTATAGAAAACCCAAAGACTTCTATCAATGGATGATAGCCTATGCTATGTCTATTCAACAAAGATATAAGGGTCGTGTCGGTTCGATCGGGATACTCATCAAATTACACTTATGAAACCGAGAAGACTTCTCTTGCCTATGGCGGGCCACATAAACTGACATGTCAACTAAGCTGCAAAGCCGGTGGATTACAAAAGCGGAGAGCTCTCAAATGTTTATGACATTCGGAGTTTCATCACATCATCGAGCGACCCTTTCCTACAGGAGGCAGATTTCCAATAATTGGTAAATCTGCCTCCTTTTTTGTTGACAAAGTCAGCTTATCCCCTATAATTCCTCCCAAAAACAAGAAAAATCAAGAAAATATGCATATTTCTTGAAAAAAGTTGCAGAAAAATTTGGTGGAACAAAAAAAATGTAGTATCTTTGCACCCGCATTTGAGAACGATGCTTGTTGATTTGGCAACAATATCCAATTGGAAGGTTGGGTGAGTGGCTGAAACCACCAGTTTGCTAAACTGACGTGCGGGATTACCGTACCGGGGGTTCGAATCCCCCACCTTCCGCAAGCGGAGTTCAAGATTGCATTGTTGGTCGATTCATCTAATGGTTAGGATACAAGATTCTCAATCTTGGCATAGGGGTTCGATTCCCCTATCGACTACTTAAATTTGTTGTTCAAGTCTGCACAAGTTGTGAAACCAATGCAGGCTAATTAAAATGGTCGATTCATCTAATGGTTAGGATACAAGATTCTCAATCTTGGCATAGGGGTTCGATTCCCCTATCGACTACTAAGTGTTTTTCATGTATTGGTTATTGTTAGTAAGCTTGCAATTAGTCGAAGAGACTACTGCAAGTTATTTTTTTATCCCTACGCAGGTAACGCTATCGCCGTTGTGGATAAATGACAATTACCCATCATAAAAGCAAAAAAGTAAAGGAAAAATTTGGTGGAACAAAAAAAAAGTTGTACCTTTGCAATCGCATTTGAGAACGATGCTTGATGATTCAGTAATGAATCCAACAGGAAGGTTGGGTGAGTGGCTGAAACCACCAGTT
>ULOJ01023855.1_pt1 | contig 13631 bp, 8 predicted proteins | sample 1952461 | NCBI WGS metagenome assembly ULOJ01 (sample SAMEA4835600, study PRJEB28245) | human gut metagenome | biome: gut microbiome; material: fecal sample | place: Denmark | collected 2008
TTGCCTCAGGACATGAAAGAGGCTTTCTCGGACGATGACTTGTATTACATTCTGGATTTGATTGTGGATTACTATACCACGAGCGGTTGTCTGGATGCACAGCCGGATGATGAAGGTTATATCAACATTGACCAGGATGAGATTGTGAACTACATCGTCAAGGAGTCTACAAAGGATGGCATGGGACCGTTTGATCCGGATGCAATCTTCTTTGTCGTACAAGGCGAAATGGAGTATGGAAATCAGTTAGGACAGGTAGAATAAAAAGTATTCTATTATGAGCAAAAAAAATCCGGACTTGTAAGTCCGGATTTTTTTGTTTATAGTTTGCGGAATTCGATATAACCTGAATCTCCATCTTCGTCAATCGATTCAAGATACATGATGTGGTCGGTAAGTTTGGTGATTTTATAGGTTTGTACAAGTTCATTCGTATTGATACTTAGTGTATGGGCAGTAGCATCATAGGTATAAGGAGCGGTCAGTTGTGTGTCACCTTCTGTCCAGATTACTTCGTGAGAGTTTTTCCTGAATTGGAGAGTAATGTAAGCTCCGTATTGGTCAATGTTAAAACTGGTCCATTCGTCGCCATATAGAAGCGATTCATCTCCTACCACCAGCTCGTCTGGTTCTGGAACCCGGAACAAGGTTACTGCTCCATTTTTGTAAACGGTTTCGCCATCTGAACTGAACTGCTCCAGGGCAAGTATATCTTTTGTTACGTCTTTTATTTGCCAGTATCCGTTACTCCAGCTTCCCTCTTCAAAGAAATAGATACGGTTATAGGCATCACACTTGAAGGGTACAGGATAAGGTTCTTTTCCTTCTTCATAGAAAGTGAACAGATCGTTACCTTCCTTGTTTGTGAATTCCATGAATGTTCTTCCTGCAAATCCCCATTTTCCGTGAAGTAACTCCGACCAGGATGTGTTCACGTATGCGATTAATGTGTGTGTTTGTCCGTCATTGTCTTCTACTTTCAGTGTATCATTTGTCAGTGAAAGAATGCTCCATTGGAAAGACTTTTCATCAGTGTGAAGGAGGAGTTCACGGTTCGCAGCCTCATATTCGTAAGTAAGTTTGATGCTGGATGGATTTTCCGAAGCCTTATACTCTCCGCTTCCGTCATTATTGAAAGTGTATAAATCTCTTTCTTCTTCTGATATCCATGTTTTATACAGCAGATTGATATCGATAGTCGGTTCGGGATTGACATCCGTTGTCAATAAAAGCGTGTTGCCCTCTTCATCTTTTATTTTCAGTGTATCATCCGTCAATGTGACAATCGTCCACTTCATGGTTTTTCCTTCAAAATAGATGGCGAGTGCTTGTGTAGATTCCTCATACGAGTAAGTAAACGGATAAGTTTCAGTAGTACGTGAACTTGTCTTCTGCATCAATTGGGCAACATTGTCTGTTTCAGCATAAATTCCAGTGCCGTCCGCATTGAATGTGATGTAGACCGTTTCTCCCATATACCAAGTTTTGATAAGTTGAGAGGGAATGTTTCCGATGTTTTCATCCTCGTTGTTGCATGAGGAAACGCTAATCAGGATTAGCATGAGCATCATGAGTGTGCTCGTTAATTTTGAAACTCTCATAACTTTGAAATTTAATGATTTTATTCCACAAATATCCCGAAATATTTGTGGAAGGACAAACCGGGAAAATCTCTTTTATGCATGAGAATGAGTAAATTGAGTATATCCTGCCATATTTTCTGTATGAGATGTGGCTTATTGCCACTCATAAGAGTAATGATAAGGGATGAAGATGCTGATGGCGGTTCCTTCTTCTTTCCCGGGAAGTATCTGGAATGTAATTTTTTCTTTGTTGTGTGTGTTCAGCAGCTGTATACTTTGGTAAATGATTCTGAGGCCGGTTCCCGTGCTTTCCAGTTTGTTATTGGATGGCGCAAATGGGGCGTATCTGTGTCCGTTGTTGTGGATGTGGATATTGACTCCCTGGCGGTCTTCTTCTATAGTGAGTTCAATGTGGCCTGTTCGATTTAGATTTACAAACCCATGTTTGATTGCATTTTCAACAGGAATTTGTATCATCATGGATGGAATCTGCAGGCCGTCTACATTTCCTTTTTTATGCAGGCTAAATGTGAATTGTTTGCCTGTATCTTGCAGCAATGTCACATAGTTGGATACGAAATCAAGTTCTTCTGCGAGAGGAACCGCAAAGCGGTTGGACAGGTCTAATCCCTTACGTAACAGTCGGGTGAGCCGTATCAGCCGTTGATGTTCAGGGGTGGATTCCGGGTGTTGATTTATTTCATTGTTTAATACATTAAAGAGGAAATGGGGTGAAATCTTTTCTCTGATATTTTGCATTTTCAGTTTGTTGATTTCGTATATATGTTGTTTAAATTCTTGTTGCTGGTTCTTTTTCTCCCGTCTTTTGTATTCGATAAAATACACGATAAGCCCTAAAATGAGAATGACACCCAAGGCTATTTCCAACTGGAGTGTTTTTATCTCATTTTTCTGGTTGGTTATTGTTATCCGGTTTTTGAGGTGGGTTGTGTCATTTTTGTATCGTAAATCGAGTTCTGCCACATAATTATTGTGCTCTTCGCTCCGGATGGAATCTTCTATCGGTAGCTGGGACTCTAATATGGCCAAGGCTTTTGAATAATTTCCTGTGCGTTTATAATATTCCGTTAGTACGTCGTTTCGTCTTTGTTGGTAGTTGACAGGCACATTTAAAGTGCTGTCATGTGAAATCTGTTGCACTAGGTGAGTAGCTGTTTGTAAGTCATTTCGTTTTAATGCAAGTTCCAGTTCCATGGTCATGATATAATAAACACTAATCATTCCTTTGGTACTTTGGAAATAGGACTTCGCTTTTTGCAGATAATCTTTGGCTTTATCTAAATCTTTATTTAGTTTGATAGACAGGTCTGCATAATTCCCTTCTAGCGTCGCATATTCTGAGGGCATGTCATTCTGGTGTTGTGCCACTTCATCAAATATTTTCATCAGATAGTTCCATGATTCTTTATACTTTTTCTGGTAGTAATAGAAATTGACGAAAGTGTTTAACAGAAAATACCGGTTATATAATGGCATATCATTAATTTGTGGATAGACTTTATTTAAATAATAATGGGCTTGTGGATAATTTTTCAGTTGTACATAACAGAAGGCCAGCATGAAATAACTGTTGTTTCTGTAAATCTGAGGAAGCGACAGTGAATCGCATATAAAAAGAGCTCTTCTGTAGCAATAAGCTTGCATGGGAAGATCATTTAGTGTATAGTATACGTAGCCTAAATTATTATAGACATTGGGTAGCCTTTTATGCATATTCCCTTTTTGGTAATATTGAATAGATTTCTCATAAGCTGTTTTAGCAGACAGGGGATGGTTAGAGTTTTCCAGTAAGGAGGCTTTGTTGTTTTCTGCTATCCCAAGAGTAAGGTAATGAATCGGCAATAATTTAGGAAGGCCCAGGCAAAATTTCTCACATCTGTTTATATAATAGAATGCCGAATCCTCTTGTTGTCTTGTCATAAGCAAGGAAGAATGTACTGCTTCTGCATAATAATATTCCGTGCTGTCTTGTGCTTGTTGCTTGGCTTTTATCAGTAGCATTTCGGCTTTTTGAGGGGTGTATCTGATGAGTGAATCTTGCAGCAGGGTAGTGAGTCGGACAGAGGATGATTTTTCATAGTCTGTGGAGTGCTTGCATCCGGTACTAAAAAGGCAGGTTATTGAGCAGGCATAAAGTAAGTAAATGATGTTTTTCATAATTGGGGGAACACATTAATATTTTGAGAACAAAAGTACAAATTTTTATGGACGGTATTATAAATATTGATTCAGGTGCTTAATTTAGTGCATAAGATACGAATAATCCTGAATAATGTGGTAAAATAAATACATTGGGAGCTTTGCTTCAGAAGAGAGAAAGTTGGATTGTTGGGTATTGTTTTTTACATTTGTGTGGGTTTAAAAAATGGTTTTGATGGAGCAAAAGGCATATAAAGTATTCATTATAGAGGATTCGGATAAAGATAGGGAGTTATTGGAGAAGAGTCTTGCGTCATATAATCTGTTTCAAGTTGTAGGGTGTTTGCCTGGAGGTTCCGGAGCTTTGACGCTCATTCAGCGTTTACAGCCTGATTTGCTTTTTATTGACGTGGAATTGCCGGGACTTCCTGGATATGAGATTGTCAATAAGCTCCATGATGTGGTTATGTGGGATATGAAAGTGGTTTTTTACACTGCTTATCCTCAATATATGTTGGAAGCAATACGGAGTGCTGCTTTTGATTTTTTGTTGAAACCCTTTGAGATGAAAGAACTGGACTTGATTATAAATCGTTTTGTACAGGCAAAAATAGAAAAAAAAGAAGAGATAACTAGTGTAAATGGTATGCGTGGAATGGAAGGGGAAAGTGGTAAGGGTACGTTTTCCATTCAGCTGCCGACGGGGGAGATTCGCGTATTGCGCCTCTCAGACATCGGATATTTTAAATTTAATGCTTCACGTAGATGCTGGGAGGTTTTTTTATTTATCCAGAAATTGCTGGCAATGCGTTCTTCCATTAATGCCATGGATATTTTAGGATTCTCGTCTCAATTTGTGCAGATACACAAATCTTATATTATCAATGTTCAGCATCTTGCTATGATAGACGGGGATGAATGTATTATGTATCCACCGTTTAATGGAGAGAGATTGCCTGTTTCCAGTAAGTATAAAAAGGCACTGCAAAGTGGTTTTATTCAACTATAAAGGAAATCCCCATTTTTTCAGGTACATTTTGAAAAATGGGGATTCCGACTTAATGATTTAATAAGGAAGAATATCCGAAAGTATCTTCTGCTGGTACCATGGATCGTCAATATCCTTCAGTTGTGTGGCCAGCTCCTTGTAAAGTTCCTTGACAATCTCCGGATGAGTTTCCGGGGTCAGGTTGTGTAACTGGTACGGGTCGTTTACATCGTCAAACAGAAGAGTCTGTACCAGCTTGTGGTCTTTATCTATGTAGAGGGCCAGTGTGTACTGCTGGGTCTTGATGCCCCTGGAGCGGGGAAAATAAGAAATGACATTCCCGTCTTTGTCCTTTTCACCGTCCATGTTCTGAATATACAAGGCTCCGGTAGGACGGGCAATCGTCTGTACGGAATCCTCATAGAAGATAGGCGCATAGTTGTGTCCCTGTACCGTTTCCGGAATGTCCTTTTCCAGCTTGCAGAGTCCGAGCAGGGTCGGCATGATGTCGGGCGAGGACAACAGCAGGTTGTCTACCCGCGGACGGATGTGCTGCGGATAACGGATCAGGAACGGTACGTTCATGGATTCTGCGTAGGGCGAGTTTTTCGGATCGTCCGTAAACTGGCTGCACATGGTTTCTCCATGGTCGGAGGTGAAGACCACAATGGTGTTCTTGTCCAGGTTCAATTCTTTCAAACAGTCCAGAATCTGTCCGAACGCGCGGTCCACCCCACTGACAGAGGCAAAGTAGTAGCGTGCAGATTCCGCTTTCTTCCGTTTCTTGTCGGCATTGGGACGAATCAGCAGGCTGTCAATCGGCTGGTCTTTATACAGGTTGAAGTCTTCTTCCATACAGTCATCCAATGAACGGTAAGGGCTGTGTGGGGGATTCATACCTACCATGATGAAGAACGGTTTTTTCGGGTCCCGCTGTTTTTTCTCATTGCGTAAGTAAGAAATCACCTGTTTGGCCTCGTGGAGCGGTGACCATTCCTTCGGGTCATGACGTTTTCCTTCCGTATCCCAGTAGTGTGGATTCTTATGCACGTCGAAAGTGCCATAAGAATACCAGTAGTTGAATCCGTGACGGCGTTCTTTCGGGGTATAGGCATCCCATACCGGACGTTGGGTTTCTACGTATTCTCCTGGATGAGCCGGGTCGTTGGGCGTCGGGAAGTCGGCATGCAGTTTCCCGAAGTAGGCGCAGTCATAGCCGTTCTTGCTGAACACGTCGCTTACACATTCCACATCCGTACGCAGGGAACTGATGGGGCGGGTGGAGTTACAGTTCAGAGGAACGCCACTTTTGTTGGGATACATGCCGGTGAGCAGGGAGCCGCGGTGCGGACTGCTGAGCGGACAGTTGCTCATGGCAGAAGAAAGTACCAGTGATTCTTTGGCAAAACGGTCGATATGAGGGGTATGTACCGGGTCGGCTGCAAAGTGGAGGTGCTCTTTAAAGCCCTTTTCATGCCAAAACCCCATTGCCATGTTACGGTACTGGTCAGGGAACACGTAAATGACATTGGGGTATTCTTGTTCAGCAAGCTGCTGTTTGCTGGCACAACTTTGCAATGAAAGCAACCCGAGTCCCCCTATCAGTGAATAGGGAAGGTGTTTCATGTCAGGTTGGTTAGATTAGCTTATTCGTTGACGAAAGAAAACGGCTGGTTGTTTTCGATGTTTCTCTTGCGAATCAGCGCTTCTTCGTAATAATAGTCGGCATAGTTCAATGGCACATCGATTTCTGCACCGTGAGGAATACTTCCTACTGAATGCATCAGGATGAAGTTGCCGTTTTCTCCTACTTTGGCCTTGTAGTCAGGACCTGAGAGGTTCTTCAGAATCGTGTCGGCCAGTTCCTTGTAGTTCTTGCCCGGGCAATATCCGTCCATTTCATACAAAGCTGAAGCCAGACATGCAGCGGTAGATACATCTCTCGGCTCATTCGGTATGTTAGGTGCATCGAAGTCCCAGTACGGAATCAGGTCTTTCGGCAGGTTCTTGTCGTTCAGGTAGAAGTTCAAGGTCTTTTCTGCCTGGTCCAGATAACGTTTGTCATGCGTATAACGGTAGCAAGTAGTAAATCCGTACACAGCCCATGCTTGTCCGCGTGCCCATGCTGATTCGTCGGCATAACCCTGTGCGGTCTGACGGCTTCTGACACTTCCGTCTTTCAAAGAGTAGTCTACTACGTGGTAGCAGCTGTTGTCCGGGCGGAAATGATTTTTCATCGTTGTATTGGCGTGTGAAACGGCAATCTTATAGAATGTAGAATCTCCGGAAAGGCGGGTAGCTTCGAACAGCAGTTCCAGGTTCATCATGTTGTCGATGATGACCGGACATTCCCAGCCACGTTCTCCCTGCCAGCCTCTGTCGGCATCCCATGACTGGATGACACCTGCTACCGGACGGAAGCGGGTAGAAAGAGACTGTGCGGCAGTGATGATGACATCTTTGTATTCCGGTTGCTTGCACAAGCGGTATCCGGTCAGGTAACTGCAGCCAATCATGAAACCTACGTCGTGGTGCCATTTCAGGTATTTCACAGAGTCAAGGTCTTCTGTATATTTTTCAGCCAGTTTTTTCCATTTCTCATTTTTGGTCAGGTCGTAATCCAGCCACATGGTGCCAGGGAAGAAACCACTGGTCCAGTCATCAATGGGGACATAGACGATATTTCCTTTTTCATCAATTGTGCGAGGGTTCAAGATTTTGCCACTTTTTTCAATCAGATCGGTTTGCAAAGTGTGTTGCGCTTCGATGTTTTTGATTTCATTTTCCAGGAAGTTGTCTGCTTCCGCTGGTTTTTGCTGGCAAGCTGCAAAAGTGAGAGCCAGCATACTGAGGAATCCTAAGTGCTGTTTGATCTTCATAAAAGATTGTTTTTAAAAAAGATTGTTTTGATTTTGTTTTCAAAGTTAGCTTTAATACTCCATTTTAATAGGGTAAAATTGTTCAAAAAGCGTCTTATTCTGTTTGGCTACAGAGGCGCCTGTAGGCCTTTGTATGTTTCCATACCGTGGAGCGTATGGATAAAAAGCATTGTTTTTCATCGTTCTTTTTGATTTAGGTTTCTTGTTTTTCTTATCTGACTACAAATTAAATCATTTTAAAGTTAATTGATGTTCTCAAATTGTACAAATGGTGTATTTATATTGTTTTTTTATTTTTTCGGCCTTGTATTTCTCAATATTTTTATCGAATATTGCAGGATGTTGCTTCTACGAACCTCAACAATATGACATGAAAAATTTAATTTTTAGTTGCTTCTTATGCGGGTTGCTTGCTGTGTGTTCATTTCAGCTGGCTGCCCAAAATATAACTTTCAAGCATCTTTCCACTGATAACGGACTGTCACAGATCTCTGTAAATGATATTTATGTAGATGAAAACAATCTGATATGGATAGGAACGAGAGAGGGTTTGAACTGTTATGATGGCAATGACATCATCATCTATCGCCTGGAGAAAAACAATCCGTACAGTCTGTTCTCTAATCATGTGTTGCGTATTACGGGTGACCGGAAGGGGCATTTGTTTGTGCTGTGTATGGACGGCGTAGCCCGTCTGGATATGGACACCCGGAGGTTTACAACGATTCTGAATGGGAAAGTGGATGCCATTACCTACAAGGACGGATTGTACATCGCGTGTGGCAATGAAATTCTCCGGTATAATGAAGCGACTTTCCACTTTGACAGTTATTTTCGTTCTCCCTTGCTAAAAGGGGGTATATCTTGTTTGTTTCGGGATTCCTTCAATCGCCTCTGGATAGGTACGGAGCATGATGGGCTTTATTGTCTGTCGTCAGAAAGGAAATTGTCGCATACGATAAGTCAGAAACGTATTTCTTCCGTATTTGAGGATTCTAAGCATCGCCTTTGGGTAGGTACTTGGAACAATGGCATATTTTTGCTGGGGAAAGAAGGAAGCCTGAAGAATCTCAGGGCTGGCTCCCAGGAAAAGTATGCCCTTTCTTCCGATTTCGTGCGTTGCGTGGAAGAAGATAATGAGGGGCGTATATGGGTGGGGACAGAAAATGGGCTCGACTGTCTGGATGAAAAAAAAGGTTCCGTCACGCACTATACCGAAGGGGAGCGTCCTTATGGGCTGACTCATTCATCTGTGTGGTGTATGCAGAAAGATGCGCAGGGTACCATCTGGGCAGGAACTTATTTCGGAGGGGTGAATTATTTTAATCCGGAATATGCCATTTATCATTTTTATCGGCAAGCAGACAATCCTTCCAAGGGACTTAGCAGTCCTGTAGTGGGGAACATGATTGAAGACAAGGAGGGAAATATCTGGATTTGTACGGAAGGAGGAGGATTGAATGTGTTCAATCCCCGGAAGGGAACGTTCCGGTGGTATAAGCACCAGCCTTCTGCAAATAGTATTTCACATAATAATGTAAAGGCTATCTGGTATGATGCGGCAGAAGAGTGCATGTGGTTGGGCCTGCATTTGGGAGGAGTCAATAAGTTGGATATCAAAACGGGGCGGTTTACCGTATTTCGGAAAGAGGAAGGAGATCAGGCCTCTATCCCTTCTGATATTGTGCGTGATATTGTACCTTATAAAGACAGCCTGGTGGTGGCTACTCAGTCTGGAGTCTGTCTGTTTTCACGGACGACGGGAAAGTGCCGTCAGTTGTTCCGCTCTCATAAAGATGGAAAACTGATCCGGATGGTGGCCGATTTGGAGTTTGACAAAAATGGCGTTTTATGGTTGGCAGTTACAGGGGAGGGAGTCTTCTCCTATGACTTTAAGAAGGATGCGTTGACACATTATGCCTATCACAGAGGAAAGCCGGGAATCAGCAACAACAATGTGAACAGCATATTTTGTGACAGCGAGAATAAAATATGGTTCTGTACCTCGGGAAGTGGACTGGATTGCTTGGATCAGCGGACGGGCACCTTCCGGAATTATGATGTATCGAACAGCGGACTTCTGGGGGATTGTGTGTATAAGGTTTGTGAAGGAGAACACAAGGAGTTGCTGATGATAACCAATCAGGGCTTTTCTTGCTTTGACTACCGCAATGGGACCATTCGTAATTATGTGTCGGAGAATGGTTTCCCCTTGAACTCTTTAAATGAGAATGCTTTGTTCATGTCTCGGGAGAAAGAGGTCTTTTTAGGCGGTACGTCGGGCATGGTCACTTTCAGTCTGGACAAGTTGAATTACCGTCCCAAGCCCTATCATATTTTATGGACGCGCCTGGTTGTGAATGGAAAGGAAATCAAGGTAAACGATGCTTCGGGTATTTTGTCACACGAATTGAACCATACGTCCCGTATTACGTTGAAAGCCGATCAGAACATGTTTAGCGTTTATTTTTCCACTTCCAACTACATACCGGAAAACCGGGAGGAAATGGAATATCTGCTGGACGGCTTTTCAAAGGAATGGACCAAGGTCAGAGAACAGCCCGTCATTACTTATACGAATCTGAATGCAGGAACCTATACTTTATGGGTCCGTTCTTCCAATCCAGACAGTTTGAGTAAACCGATTTGTCTGGAGATTGTGGTAAAACCGCCATTTTATGCATCAGGCTGGGCATTCCTACTTTATGTATTGTTGGCAGGTGGAATTGTATATTACTTGATGCGGATGTATAAGAGCCGGGTAAAACTGCAGGCTTCATTGACTTATGAACAACGTCATCTGCAGGATATCGAACGCTTGAACCAGAATAAGTTACGGTTTTTTACCAGCATTTCTCATGAGTTCCGTACGCCGCTTACGCTGATACTGGGACAGCTGGAAAAACTGATGCAGATGCACCAGCTTACTCCTTCAATGTATTCAACGGTTCTGTTGGCATACAAGACTGGAGTGCAGCTGAAGGAGTTGATTGGTGAATTGCTGGATTTCCGGAAACAAGAACAGGGAAAGATGAAGCTGAAAGTCAGCCGGATGAACCTGGTGAATTTCTTGAATGAAACTTATCTGCTTTTCGAGCCTTATGTGGAGAGTAAACAGATACATTTGGAATTTCATAAGTCGCAGGATGATATTGAATTATGGTTCGACTGGAAACAGATGCGGAAGGTGATTAACAATTTGTTGTCGAATGCCGTGAAGCATGTGTCTGCACAAGGGAAAATTGTGATGGAGGTTGGGGTGACGGAAACCGATGCCTGGTTCTCGGTCGCAGATAATGGAAGTGGTATTCTTCCGGCGGATATAGACAAGATTTTCGACCGCTTTTATCAGAGTTCCGCTGATACGGAGTTGAATGTGGGTACAGGAATCGGACTGGCATTGACAAAAGGTATCGTGGAGTTGCATCATGGTACAATTACGGTGGAAAGCATGAAAGGAGAGGGGGCCAAGTTTACTGTACGCATACCTTTAGGAAAGGAACTTTATGAGCCGGATGAAATTATAGAAGCAGCGGATGGGGCGGTAATTAGCCAGTTGACCTTGGACGAACAGAAAAAGGAACTGGCCACGGAATTCTTGGGAAGTGAAGAAGTTGAGGAAGGAATGGTGGGAGGAAAGGACGGGTTCCGTCCCCGTATTCTGATTGTAGAAGACAACCCGTCGATCCGTCACATGCTGGCTGAACTGTTTGAGGGGCTGTATGAGGTGACTACGGCGGTCGACGGACAGGATGCTTTGGAGAAAGTGGCCGAAGTGGTCCCACATATTGTCTTGAGCGATGTGCTGATGCCGCGCATGTCGGGCATTGAGTTGGTGAAACATTTAAAAGGGAATTTGGATACGTGCCATATTCCGGTCGTACTGCTTACTGCCCGTACGGAAATAGAACAGAATCTGGAGGGCTTGAAGATTGGAGCTGACGATTATATTACAAAACCGTTTGATTCGCGTTTGTTGGTGTTCCGTTGCAACAATCTGGTCAATAACCGTCGTAAGCTGCAGGAATATTTTACCAAGCAACCTACGGTAGAGACTCCTGTGCTGGCTACCAATCCGCTGGACAAGGAATTCTTGGACGAAGTGATTGCGGTTTTCGAACAGCATTTGGATGATTCTGATTTTACCATCGACATGCTGGCTCAGAAGATGCTGGTTTCACGTACCAGGATGTATGCGAAAATCAAGGCCATTACGGGACAGACTCCGAATGATTTCTTCATTACGTTGCGTTTAAAGAAGGCAGCTTTCCTGCTGCGCAATAATCCGGAACTGAATGTCACGCAAATATCCGACCAGACAGGGTTTAGTTCCCCCCGTTATTTCAGCAAGCTTTTCAAAAAGGCCTACCAGTTGACTCCCATGGCCTATCGTCAGGGAGAGGAACAGTGATTTGTGCGTTACTAACCTAAATATAAACACATGAAAAAGAATCTTTTTGTTTGTCTTTCTGCCTTGTCCGGTTGCATTGGATTGACGGGCTGCAGTCAGACACAAAAGCAGAAAGCGCCCGATTTGAAACGTCCGAATGTGATTTTCATTTATTCAGACGATTTAGGCATCGGCGATTTGAGTTGTTATGGAGCTACGAAAATCTCTACTCCGAATATTGACAAGCTGGCCGCACAGGGCGTGCAGTTTACCAATGCGTATGCCACTTCAGCCACCAGTACGCCGTCACGTTACGGTATGCTGACTGGCTGTTACCCGTGGAGAAAAGAGAATACAGGCATCGCTCCGGGAAATTCGGAGTTGATTATTGATACCACCTGCGTGACCTTGGCAGATGTGTTTCATGAAGCGGGGTATCATACGGGAGCTGTGGGAAAGTGGCACCTGGGACTGGGACCGGCGGGAGGAACCAACTTCAACGGGCTGATTAAGCCTAATACCCAAAGTCTTGGATTCGATTATGAGTTCATTATTCCAGCTACGGTAGACCGTGTGCCTTGTGTGTTTGTAGAAAACGGGCGGGTGGCCGGACTGGATCCTTCCGATCCGATAACTGTGAGCTATGACCACAAGGTGGGCGACTGGCCTACGGGAAAAGAGAACCCCGAATTGGTGAAGCTGAAACCCAGTCAGGGACATAACAATACCATTATCAACGGTATTCCACGCATCGGCTGGATGACCGGTGGAAAATCGGCCTTGTGGAAAGACGAGGAAATAGCCGATGTCATTACTGCGAAAGCTAAAAACTTTATTTGTTCTTCTACCGACAAGCCCTTCTTCCTGTATATGGGAACACAGGATGTACACGTGCCGCGTGTGCCCCATCCTCGTTTTGCCGGAAAGAGCGGGCTGGGTACACGTGGGGATGTTATTCTCCAGCTGGACTGGACCATTGGGGAGATTATGCACACACTCGACAGCCTGGGAATCGCCGACAATACGTTGTTTATCTTTACCAGCGACAATGGTCCGGTAATCGACGACGGATATCAGGATCAGGCCCGTGAAATGTTGAATGGACATACTCCGATGGGAATTTATCGAGGAGGAAAATACAGTTTGTATGAAGCCGGCACCCGTATCCCATTTATCGTGCGCTGGCCGGCTGCTATTCAGAAACCGTGCAGACAGCAGGGATTGTTCTCGCAGATTGATGTGTTTGCTTCGTTGGCCGAAATCCTGGAAGTGCCGTTGGCCAAAGGGGCGGCTCCCGACAGTCATGCCCGTTCACAGGCGTTGATGGGGAAAGACCAGGGCGACAGGGAATATGTGGTAGAGCAGAATCTGAATAATACACTGGCTATCATTCAGGGAGAATGGAAATATTTGCAGCCGAGCGATAAACCTGCGTTGGAATACTGGACCAAGACAGAACTCGGGAACTCTCCGGAACCTCAGTTGTATAACCTCCGTACGGATCCTTCTGAAAAGGTGAACGTGGCCGCCCAGCACCCTGAAAAGGTGAAAGAACTGGCCGCTTTGCTGGATAAGGTAATTGCAGCTCAACAATAGTCAAATTGACTTAATACAGATTTTCTTTACACCGT
>ULOJ01023279.1_pt1 | contig 13449 bp, 12 predicted proteins | sample 1952461 | NCBI WGS metagenome assembly ULOJ01 (sample SAMEA4835600, study PRJEB28245) | human gut metagenome | biome: gut microbiome; material: fecal sample | place: Denmark | collected 2008
CAGAGCCGTGACACAGTTCTGTTTACACTACCAGAGCAGCGGCACGCGCATGGTGTATCGTTGTCCGTTCATCTGCAGAGCGAACGTGACCATGACCGGCTCTGCGCGTTCGCCTTTGTCGCAGAACGCCTCACGCCCGATCATCTCCATCGCCATCTCCGTAGCCTTTTGCTGTTCAGCGTTGCATACGGAGAGCGTATTGCGTATCATCTCAGAGAGCCAAAAGTTATCGTGCTTCTTTTTTTCTTGATCGTCCATTACTTCCTGAGTTTGCGTTCGTTTTCTAATATATAACTAACGAACTCCGTGTATGCCGTGTCGATGGCACCGTTTCTACGATAGCCGTTGGTTATGGTGTTGTTATATGGTTCGCCATACGTATACCATCCGTTGGGGCGTTTTTCGAAAGTCTCCAATTCTCTTTTAAGAATACGTTTGCCTTCTTTTGAGTTGATGTCATACGGATATATGTAGTATGCCGTATAAAGTGCACGTATCAGATGATTTCGCAGCCAGTCTTTCTTCTTGCATGCTTTGCGCAGTCTTTCCTGGCGGTCAATGTTCCATTTTATGCTTTGAGTAGGATCGAATGTACAGCAAGGGTGAGCTTTTCCGCTATTGGTCGGAGGCAATGCGAATGGTTTTTGAGGGTCAACATGCACTTTGCTTATGCGGCTTGCAAGGTTGGTCTTCTTTCTTTGCTCAATGAATTTGTCCCAATCTCTCTTCTTTTGCTCTTCTTCTTCCTTCTTCTTTCGAGCTTCCTCCTCTCTGCACTGTTTCTCAAGTCTTTCCTGCTCTTCCTTCTTCTTGCGTTCCTCCTCTTGCTTTCTCAGTTCTTCTTGTTTCTTCAGTTCTTCGTTCCTTCTCTGCTCTTCACGTTCAGACTCTTGCTTTTTGTATTCAGCCAAAGCATTTACAAGAGCACCCACCATACGCTCTTTATTTTTAATGTGTTCGAGGCGTTTGCGTTCAGCTTCTCGTTTCATGTCCTCCACCTGCTGAGGCGTGAGCGTGTCGTGTACGATGAGATTGTTTGTGAAGAATTCGAGCATCTTCGCCATGCCAGAAGGCATAGAGCTTGTTGAGGCGCGTACATTGATGCCCATCTTGCTCTCAACAGATACCGATTGCTCGTCGTCCTCGGTGCGTGTATAGCCTTCCGTAGCATATTTCGCCTCCATCTTTCCGTCGTCGCATGCAGTGATATCCGCTGTGAAGTTCAGGTTGACATAGTCGATGTGCATATATGGAATAGGCACGATGGTCATAAGCGGCACTGTCATGCGTGTTTTCTCTCCATTCATTATGAATGTAAAGGTGACGGTGATTGGCTCGACACCTTCCGGGTCGAGTTCTGAGTTGGTCATTGTAAAGCCGCGTATGAAGTCGATGGTGGTTTGCGCAGCCTCTGCTTGAGCACGTACGCACGCAGCCAGCGGACCGCCTATGATGTTTCCAAAAGGAATGGAATTGAGGGCGCTCGCGACCTTGCTACCAGAGTTTGTATTAGGTCCATCTGCCATAGTCTATAGTATTTATCGTTGGAAAGAACTTGCCTTGTTCAGGTTTTGCTGTGCATCGTTTACGTTTTTCAGTATCTCCATCGCACGTTTCGATTCGTTGCGGTTTATAGTGAGTGTCAGACCGCAATGCATACAGTGAAGTCCGCTTGAATAAAGCAGTTCGGGGATGGATGTAGGAATGAATGCTCCACACTGCGGACAGTTGAGTCCTGGGGTCTTTTGCTGATTGTTGTTCATCATAGCTGAAAGTGTTAATGGTTTTTGTTATTAATTTGTTAGTTCTGTTTATCCACCACCTTGATAGTGCTCTCGGTGGCTTGTAGCAGACCGCGCATGCCGTCGGGCAGCAGCACCGGTTCGAGTTTTATGTGCACCTTCACGTTCGTCATCTTCTGCATCGAGGTTGTTTCGGTCGTTGTAGTCTTTCCGCTGCGTAGCAAAGGATTTCTCTTTTTCTGCGTGCTTTGGTTGCTTAGTCTTACACGAACACCTGCAAGCGACTTGATTTTTTTCAGCAGTATTTCTTGCCCTGCCTTGCTGAGGTCGTCAATGCTCGTTTTCTTCTTTTGGTTGTAGATAGGGTAGTTCTCCTCGAATTCCTTCACATCCTGCTTTGTCGCAGTAGAAATGTCGATTTGCGCTTCGATGTCGAACGTAGCTTCTGCCACACGCAGCAAAGGTAGTGGCAACAGCGAGAGTTTCGGAATAGACACTATTTGCTCGCGTCCGTTAGAGTCGGTCATTTCGAAGTCGACCATCTTCAACCGTTCGTGTCCGTTCGAACCGTTCGCAGGTTCCAACGCATACGTACGCAACACATCCAGATAATCCTCGGCTGCCTTTTGGTCGGCTGCGATAGTCGACTCAATCAATGCGCTCAGCATGTCTGCCAAGTTCATATCAGTTGAATCGTTAAATTCGACTGGCAGTTGCGTATTCTCCGCATTTTGGTTATTGTCAATATCAGCCATAGTCGTATTATCAGAGGTTTTATGTTTCAGAAATCTTTACGCCGTTGCGCGTAGACACCTTCAGCGTGATGTTGTGTATAGCGCTCTCAGGCAGTTCTGACAGTTGTTCGGCGTCCACAATCACGTCCAACGCCTTTATTTCGTCTTCCGACTTTTCTTCGAACAGTTCGCAAGTGTCTTCGATTGCGAAACGGAACGACAACTCAAGGTCGCCGATTGTCACGGCGGGCAGATTGAGCTGGTGCATGACGCCCGCTTCGCGATACTGGTCGGCGAGCGACTCTGTTAGTAGATTTGCCTGGTGCTGCGCAGACAGAACGTCGCGCAGCACTGAGGCTATTACATCTTGTAATCTTGCCATACTTAAATGGGTTTTTATGATACAAATACAATGCGAGTCAGTTCGCCAGCGGAAACCATGTAGACACCTTTAGCCTTGAAGATAAGCAGCATTTCGTCGCCACTCTCCAGCATGTCGGGCTTTGCTTCGCCTTCAATCGGCTCGCAGGTGACGTCTGTTGGTGCGTAAGCGCCTTTGCCGTTGCGGTATGATACAGATATGACTCCGTAGTTGTTCACGAGCGATATACGATCTGCCGAAACTTGCAGCGTTCCCTTCGGGTCGATCACTTCTGTCGAGTCGTCGAGTATTCCAAGCAATCGGTCGATGCCGCGTGGCATCTCGCCTTCGCTGGCTGTGATGCTGATGTCCATCGTTGATTCCACGCTGTAGCGCGAATCGCGAGTTGCGCCGGAGTCTTTCTTCGACGAGTAGCCGACTGACATTGTCGGTGTCGTAGATATCGTAGGCTTTGCGCCAGCAGCACTTGCAGCAGTTTTGTTTGATGAAGCAGCGGAATTGTCTGTTGAAGCAGCAGGCTCGTCACCAGTTTTTTCGTTATTGCCTTTTGAGGAAGAGTCCTTAGCCGGTTTTGCCGAAGCTGCCGACTTGCTGCCGTTGTCTGTTGACATTCCGGCGTTGATGGGTGTGCCACCGCTGCCTACCGAAGCAACAACTCCAGACATTGCGTTCACCTTAGCCTTGAACGTATAGCTCATCGTAGAGATGGAGAGGCGCGGAACTGGCATCAATGTGAGAAGCGGAACACGCATCTTCACCTGCTTGCCGTCGCGGAAGAAGTTCATCGTAACGTAAGTTATCTGTCCTTGTCCGTTTTCGTCCACCTTTATGCCTTCTTCGCGTATGTAGCTAAGCGTTTCCTTTGCCAGGTCGCGCTGCGCTTTCACAGCAGCACGGAGCGGATTGCCGATAAGTTCGTCGAAAGAGATTTTGCCCAACAGATTTATAGAGTCGGAAACGAAAGCTTTGTCAACCTGCACTTCGTTCAGATCTTTCATCTGATCGCCTAAGGAAGGAGTTTTTTCCTTTTTCTGAGCTGCATTATGGGCATCGCCCAATGCTCCAATTACGGATGTAGTTGTGTCAACAACCTTGTCGAGCGTGCTCTTTTCTTCTTTCTTCTTGCTATCGTCAGACTTATTGTCTTCGCTCTTTTCAGACTTTTTACCTTCATTAGACTCATGCCTTTGATTTTTGTCTTTGTCTGTAGAAGGTGCCGGCGGATTCTCTTCCGTAGGTGGTGATGAGCCACCTTCCGGCATCAAATCATTGTTGTTATTCTCATTATCTGACATAGTCGGTTACTAATTAGTTACGTTAATGACCAGCATTCTTTCGCCAGCCTTTGCACAATAGAATCCCTCGTTCTTGAACACACACAGAATGCCTGAGTCGTCAGCTGCCTTTTGTAAGTCGGTAGATGTCAATTCTGCTTTAGGTTTAAAGTCCTCATATTTGTATAACTTGATATCTTGTGGAGCGTAGTACCCCTCTGTATTCTTGTACGAAATATAAGTGCTGCCGCCATCCTTCAGGCTTACCACCTGGTTAGACACGTTCAGCTCACCCTTTGTGTTGATAGAGTCGATAGAGGTGTTCAGCATTTCTAACACTTTAGCCATGCCAGCCGGCATATCGTCTTGACCCGCCTTAACGTTTACGTCCATAGTGTACTCCACGCTGTACTTAGATTCGCGTGTAGCGGTGGAGTCCTTCTTACTCGATATGCTTGTGCTCAATTCCAGACTCGATTTCACAATGCCTATATTGACACTGGTGTTCGATTTCATTCCCATCTCCATAGCGGTCGATTTCTTGTCGGTCTGCGATGTGGCAGATGCCGCCGAGATGCGCGCCTTGAATGCGATGTCAATCTCGCGAATTGCCATGTAAGGAATAGGCACAATTGTCAGCAATGGCAGACTGAGAGTCACCGAATGTCCGTCTTTACGGTATTCGAAGTTCACGTATATAGCCTTTTTCCCGCCGTCTTCAGTGTCTGTGAGTCCTACGTCTCGTATAAACTCCCACGATGTTAGCGCCGCTTGTTTCTGCGCTTCGACACAAGCTGAAAGCGGTCCGCCGATGAGAGTGCCAAAAGGTAGTGACTGTAAGGCATTGTTCGCGACGGTAGAAGGTGTTGTATCAATCTTTGCCATAACCTTTAGAGTTTAATGTTAACGAATAGACGCACTCTTTACGAGGCATCATTTGATGGTTTATGCCACTTCTTAAGGCTTGGGCAACACGGTTATTGTAACCTTCTGAACATCACCACAAGAAATCACATATTGTTTACCCTGCGTAGGTGATTCTTTAGGAAGCGTAATTTCAAACTCTCTGGTCTTGTCCATCTTGTTTTCTGCACTCTTAACGCCTTCACCAATGTCACACTTGATGTTTGTCGCATCATACAAGCCTTCTGGAGTTTTGTACTGGGCGATAACCTTAACCGGTAGGTATTCTTTGTCATTTGCGTTCTTCTCTGCGTAGAACGTAGTGTCGTTCACGCTCAGTTCGCCGTCGGGTGAACAAAGGTCCATAGCCGCTCCGAGCATCTCGAGAATCTTTGCCATGCCAGCCGGCATCGACTCCTGACCTGCGTGTACTGCAACATCGATAGTTGCCTCTACGCTGAACTTCGAATCTTGCGTGCTCTTAGAATCGCGCTTTGTAGAGAAGGTTGAGTTGATAGTGGTTGTCTTTTTTCTGAACAACCCCGTTTTTCTTGTCGATTTTTTGGTTCCTTTAGATTCGTATTCTGTCTCGGTGCTACTCGATTCGCTCTCCACACCATTAACTGTAGCCTTAAAGCTGATGTCAATGCTGTTGATTGCGATATACGGAATCGGAACGATAGCTATCATCGGAACGTTGATAACCACCTTGCGACCATTCTGAATAAAGCTGAAGCTAACATAGACAGCCGACTTTTCGCCAGTCTCCTTGTCTTCGTTCAGACATACATTGTTGATGAAGTTGATACTTGTCATTGCTGCATCGTTCTGCGCTTGAATACAAGCGTTAAGCGGACCGCCGATAAGATTATCAAACGGAAGTCCCTGCAGTGTACCGATAGATTTGTTTGCTACATCCATAGGTTTAAGTTTTAAAAAGTTATAGGTTCTTTGCTTAGACCTACTGACAAGATTGAACCATATAAATTCTTGCCAAGTCTGTTTGTGTTAATGTTTTTTTGTGTCGTGTTGTTGGGATGTTTGTTATGAGAGTCTTACTTAGCTGCGTACGCCTTGTAAGCGTTGAGCAGCTTTGTGTCGTACTGGTTCTTGGCGTATTCGCTTCCGTTGTATAGACGTGCGAAGGTTGCCCACTTCTTTGCTTGTAGTGCGGCGTGCATCTGCGGGTTCTTTGTTATGAATCGGCAGAAAGCGAGCAACTGACTGCGTTCGCTCTGGCACATAGCGCTTACGAACTGCGCTACTGTTTTGAATCCGCAGAGTGCGTACTGGAAGCCCATAATCTGGAACATTCCCCAACTTGCCGAAGCGTTGGCTGCGTCAGCGTTTATCTTGCGTGCCTGCTCGAGGCGAGCGTATTCGCCGATGCCACCTTTGTAGTGGGTCTTTGTCCACTTCGGGTAGAGTATGGAGGCGTTTGCTGCCTGGTATTTGGCAGGATCTATTTTGCGCAGCTGCAGCTGTCGCCAGAAGATATGACCTTCGAAGAGTAGTTGTGGCTTGCCTGCGGCGAGGAATCCCCCGCGTCCGGCTGTCTCCACTTTCTGCACAGACTTGAGCGATGCTGTCTCGCAGTCGAGTAGGAGAGCGGCTAATCGGAAGTCGTCTTCGGTGAGTCGTGTGGCTGCCGGGCGCTGATGGAAGAAGAGCGCCTGCCATGTAGAGTAACCGACGATGCCGTCAGCTACGAGTTGTAGACTTTGCTGGAATGCCTTTACAGCGGCGAGTGTGCCGAGGCCGAATGCTCCGTCAGCGGTTAGCTTGTTACCAATACGGTTGAGTTCTGTTTGTAGTATCTTTACTGCGGCGTCACGCATTCCGAGTTTTAAGGTTTTCATAGTGGTTGTGGTTTTAGTTTAACGTTTTTGTGTTTGGTTGGGGCAAATATAGCGAAAATATGAACGTAAAAAAATAAAAAGGTGAAAAAATGAAAAGATTTTAAGATTTTTTGGGGAGTTAGGATGAAAAAATCCGTTTAATCGGGTTAATCGGTTGTTTGGTTGAGGTTGTTTAACAACGGATTAAGCGGATTAAGCGGATTTTCTTTGTGGTTGTAATTGTGGTGTGTGTGGGTGTGTGGCTACGGCAGGAATGCCGTAGCCTCCTACGGGGTAGGCTCCTACGCTTACTTCACGACGATTTCGTCGGTGAAGAGCCATCCACCGTCCTCGGTAGTGCTGCCCTGCACGCGGATATAGCGTGTGGTGGCTTTGCCCTTCCATGCGAAGTTGCGGAAGCCGAGCTGTATGTCGCGGTCAACGGGAGTAGACTTGCTGTAGACCTCCTTGAAGTTCTTGCCGTCCTCGCTGAACGAAATCTTGTACTCAGACGGGAAGAACACCCATGCGCCGTACGCCTGCATGAAGTCGGCAGCCACAGACGAAATTTTCTGCACCTTGCCGAGGTCGATGGTGAGGTCGAGACAGTAGCCCTTATTGCCGAGGAAGCCCTGCCATTTCTGGTCGCCGTATGTCCATCCGCCGTGCTGTCCGTCTACGAGAGTCTTGTCGCCCTGTGCCTTGTACTTGTCCTCGTAGCGGTGGTTGAAGGTGATGTTGCAACCGAGCGCCTTGTGCTTGGTAGTCTTAAATGACTCTGGGCGTTCGCCGCGCTCCTTCTTGAGGTCGAAGGTGTTGACGCCCTGCTTGTGCAGACGCTCACACTCGACGATGGCACGCTTGCGGAACTCGGGGTAGTTCTTGGTCTTTGTGCCGTTCCATCCTATCTCGGCGATAGCCAGAGCACGCGGATAGAGCATATACTCTACATGCTCAGCTGTAGGCACGTATTCGGTCCAAAGGTTAGCCTGCACACCAGTGATCTTGTTGCGTACGTCCTCGGGCAGAGTGCCGCCAGGCACGTAGCTGTATACCTTTTCGAGCGGAAGGAAGCCGCCGATAGCCTCGGGCTGAGTGTCGGGAGCGTCCTGATAGTAGTCGAGATACCAGTAGCCGCTGGGCGAGAGCACTACGTTGTAGCCGTGGTCGATGGCCTCTTGCGCCTTTTCGAGACCGCGCCACACCATTACGGTGGTGTTCTTCTCGAGGTTGCCCGCAATCACTTCGTCCCAACCTACGAGCTGGCGTCCGTGTTCGGTGAGGAACTTGCCGAAGTGGGCGATGAGGTGCGCCTGCAGACCGTCCTTGTCTGTGCCGAGCTCCTTCATCTTCTGCTGGCAGAGCGGACAAGAAGGCCATGAAGCCTTGTCAGCCTCGTCGCCACCTACGTGGATGTACTTAGAGGGGAAGATGTCCATCACCTCTTTCAGCACGTTCTCGAGGAAGTCGTATGTAGCGATGCTGCCCGGGCAGAAGTCCATCTGCTTGTAGGGTTCGTGCGTGCAAGAGAGTTCGGGGTAGGCGGTGAGCACCTCAGCCGAGTGGCCCGGCATCTCGATTTCGGGCACGATGGTGATGCCACGCTCAGCGGCGTAGCTCACGAGGTCGCGCAGCTCGTCCTGAGTGTAGTAGCCGCCGTAAGCGCCAGCTTCGCCCTCGTGCATATACTTGCATCCGAGCTTGCTCCACTCCTTCCATGTCTTTCCTTCGCGCCACGCAGCGAACTCGGTGAGGCGCGGGTAGCGCTTAATCTCGATGCGCCATCCGGCAGCGTCGGTGAGGTGAAGGTGGAGTCGGTTGAACTTGTACTGCGCCATGACGTCAATCTGCTTCTTGAGGAACGAAATGGGCTGGAAGTGGCGCGACACGTCGAGCATGAGCGAGCGCCACTTGAAAGCCGGAGCGTCAACAACGTCGCATGCCATGACGGCGTTCTTCTGCTTCAGCTGTTTTACGGTCTGCCAAGCGAAGCGGAAGCCGTCGGCAGAAGCGGCGCTGATGAGCAGCGTGTCCTTAGTGATGTGGAGGCGGTAAGCCTCGGGCGATGAAGCGCCGTCGAGACGTGTGAAGCGCACCACCTGACGAGCTTCGTCTGCGGTGTTGGCTGTGAACTTCTTAGAGTAGATGTTCTCTGCCTCGGCGCCAACCTCGTTGACAACCTTCAGCTTTGCGTCGGTGCTGAACGCGCCCTTGCCCGCAACGAACGACTGCGGCTTGGGGAGCAGCGACTGCGCAGAAGCGGCAGAGGCTGTGAGGATGCAGCCGAAGAAGAGGGCTGCTAATGATTTGTTTGTCATCTTTGTAGTGTCAGTTTTTAAAAGTTATACGGGGTTAAAGTTTCTTATTTGTCGAGGAAGTAGGCAGCGTATACCAGCGCCAGCATGAGAGCGGCGATTATGGACACCACGACGAACATTATTCGTGCGTACTGCTTCCTTCTGTGTATAGCGCGCAGATTGTTCTCGCGGAAGATGTCTATATCGTCGCGGCGATCTCTGCGGCTGTGCTTGTGTTTATGTTCTGGCATCGTATGAGATTTTTTTATTTGTTTGACAAATCAAGAAAAGCGTTTAAGGCCGTGTGGCGTTTAGAACTTTACGTCGAGCTGCAGGTCGAACATGTTGTAGTTCGACTTGTTCAGACTGCGGTCGTTGACACGCGCGTATTCGGCAGCCACCATGACGTGCTTGCCAATCCAGTAGTTAGCACCGATCTCGTACTGAGTCTTCGATGTGTGCCAATCGGCCTGCGGACGGTAGAGGTCGTAGCGAGCCTTTGCATAGAGTTTCTTGCTAATAACCGGCGCAATCATGAGCGCGTAGAAACCGTCGGCCTTGTCGCCAGCAGCGTAGTTGATAGTGCAGTCGGTCTCCTTGCCCGAAGCGTTAGACGTCTTGAAGCCGTAGCCCTGACTGTGTATGTACTCCGAACGCACGGTCCAGTCGTGAGCTGCATACTCGGCGCTGATGGCATAGCGGTTCTTCTCGAGCGAGCGCACACCGTTCTTTGTCTGCTCCACGCCGTTAGCGTCTAACTCAGTCCATGTGCCCTTGCGAGCATACGAACCTGTCCAGCCGAAGGCACCGATGCGCAGACCTTTCACGGGAGCCACCCATACGCCACCGATGACGTCCTTGCGCTGGTCTACATCCTTCATGTTAGTGCCCTGACCGTTGAAGACGCCCACCTGATAGTGGAGGTAGTGGTGTCCGTCGGCTGCCTTGAGCAGATCGCCCTGCAGCTGTACGCCGATGTCGCGTCCGTTGCTTGAGTGTTCGCCGTTGCGGTCGCTGAATCCGGCGAGCTTAGTGACGTTCTGCGAGTAGCTCATGAAGCCCTGCGTAATGGGGTGCATGGGGTTTTCGAAGGTGAACGGACGCTTGAACTGACCCGCTTTCACCTTGAACGCATCGTACTTCTGCCACTCGGCGAACGCGTCGACCATTCGTGGCGACACGGTGAGGTTCGACGTGTTGCCGTTCACCTGCAGCTGCGCCTTCCAGTAGAAGTCCTTTGCCACGCGTCCTTCGAGTGCCATACGCACCATACGGATGTTGAACGAGTTGATATCCTTTTCGCCCTTGTTGCTTTCCTTGTCGCTGTACTGATACTGCGACATGATGTAACCGCTGAACTTGATGTCGCTAAGCACCTTCAGCTTAGCTTCTTTCTCTTGTGCTGACACACTGCCGAAAGTGAGAGCGGCGAGTGCGAGAGTTGCTAATGTTTTCATTATGAGTTTTGAATTTTGAGTTTTGAGTTTTGAATTGTTGCGACATGCGTCGCAATTTTGAATTTTGAGTTGAGAGTTGCGAATTCAAAATTCCAAATTGATTAATTCCTAATCGGCGTAGCCGACAATTCAAAATTCAAAACTCAAAATTCAAAATTGTTCTTTTGGAAGAAAAACCTACGGCTTTTCTTCCAAAAGAACTACGTTCTCCACGTGCGGCGTATGCGGGAACATGTCCACCGGCTGCACCGCCATCACCTTGTACGCCACATCGAGCGCCTGCAGGTCGCGTGCCTGCGTAGACGGGTTGCAGCTGACGTAGACGATGCGCTTCGGGTGAGCGCGCAGGATGGTGTCTATCACGTCCTGGTGCATACCGGCGCGTGGTGGGTCGGTGATGATTACGTCGGGGCGTCCGTGCTTCTCGATGAACTCGTCGTTGAGAATGTCCTTCATGTCGCCGGCGTAGAACTTGGTGTTGCCGATGTTGTTCACCTGAGAGTTCACCTTTGCGTCCTCGATAGCCTCCGGAACGTACTCGATGCCGATAACCTCGCGTGCCTGACGAGCCACGAAGTTGGCGATGGTGCCCGTACCGGTATAGAGGTCGTACACCAGTTCGTCGCCGGTGAGCTTGGCGAAGTTGCGAGCCACCGAATAGAGGTGATAAGCCTGCTCCGTATTGGTCTGGTAGAAACTCTTCGGACCGACCTTGAAGCGCAGGTCCTCCATCGTCTCGAAGATGTGGTCGTTGCCCTTGAAGACAGAGATGTCGAGGTCGCCGAAGGTGTCGTTGCACTTCTGGTTGTCGACGTACATGAGCGATGTTATCTCGGGGAACTTGTCGGCGATGTGCTGCAGCAGACCCTTGGCGCGCTGCTCGTCGCCCTCCTCGTCGTAGTGGAACTGTATGAGCACCATCCACTCGCCCGTGTTCGAGTTGCGTATCATGATGTCGCGCAAGAGTCCGTGTTGCTGTCTGAGGTCGAAGAAGGTCATGCCGGTAGAGAAGGCATAGTCGCGTATGGCGTTGCGAATCTTGTTGTGCAGGTCGTCCATGAGCCAGCACTTCTCGATAGGCAGAATCTTGTCGAAGGCTCCGGTGATGTGGAATCCGATGCCGTTCATGTTGTCGAACTGCGTGCCCTCGGCAATCTGCTCGCGTGTGAGCCATCGCTTGTTGCAGCAGCCGAACTCCAGCTTGTTGCGGTATTCTTTGATGTGTACCGAGCCCATGATAGGCATGAACTCCGGCAGATCTATCTTTCCGATGCGTGTGAGCTGGTCGAACACCTGCTTCTGCTTAGCCTTCAGCTGTTCCTCGTAGGGCAGGTTCTGCCATTTGCATCCGCCGCAGATGCCGAAATGCTCGCACATCGGCTCTGTGCGTACGTCGCTCTTCTTGATGAAGCGTATTACTTCCGCCTCGCAGTAGCTGTGCTTCTTCTTGCGCACCTGCAAGTCAACCACGTCGCCGGGTACGGCGAACGGCACGAAAACAACCATGTCGTTGACGTGTGCCAGTGATTTTCCTTCGGCAGCAACCGCCTCAATAGTTACGTTCTCGAGTATTGGTAGTGGTTTCTTCTTTCTTGACATTATTATATATGTATTGTTTTAGAGTGCAAAATTAGAAAAATAATTTGAAAGTTTCAAATTATATACAAAAATAAGAAGGTTACAAAGTCACAAGCAAAACGCCCCGAAGGGGCAACACCACATAGCCAAGGGCGACGCCCTGGGCTATGTGGTGTTGGGCTTTCAGCCCGTATTGATTGAGTTTCGACTTTAAAAATCACTTGACGCCCAGTTCGGCGATGCCCGTTGCTTCGCCAGCCACGACCATGCGCTCGGCGCGCAGCTTCAGGTAGCGTGTCTTTGTAGCGTTGAACGATACGGTCTGCAAGATAGGGTTGTTCTGCAGGTTAGAGAACTCGCCGCTCTTCAGCACACGCTCGTTGCCGCCCTTGGCGTCGCACGCCGCGATGGTGTATGTATGGATGAGTCCGCGTCTGCCTTCGCTCTGGTCGGGCAGATACTGCAATGCAGAAATCTCCTGCTCGCTGCCAAGGTCGATGAGCACTTCGTTGCCTTTGCAGAACCAAACGGTCTGCGGGTTGCGGTCGGTAGCCTTCTCCCACTCAGTCTTGTCGGCGCCGAGGATAGAGAACGGCAGAGACTTGATGGCCTCGGCTGTGGGGTTCCATGTGAGCTGTGCGTCCTTTCCGCCGTAGTAGATGCCCACGTTGTTGAGGCAGATTGGTCCGCGCGAGTCGATGATGCGCACGCGCACGCTCTTTGCCTCCACGGTGCGGAAGCGCAGCAGGCGCTTGTAGCCGATGGTGGTTGTCTCCTCGCCCTGCTCAACGCTGCGCCATGTCTTGCCGTCGAGATACTCTACGGCGAACTTCTTCACGCGCTGTCCGAGCGGTATGTACTCCTGCAGCATGATGCGGTTCATGAGCTGCGGCTTCTTGAAGTCGAACGTGATGGTAGCTGATGTGACGCCGTCGGCAGTAGCCCAATAAGTGTCCCACGAGTCGTCGGTCATCGCCTTTGCCGCGAACGCCTTTCCGCGCTCGTTGCTCACCTTCGGCGTCATGCCAGCCACGAGGTTGTGCTGCAGCTCGCGCTGAATCAGCTTGTGGAAGTTGACGGCGTTAGCCGAGTCGATAGGGTGGATGAGACCTTCTCGGTCGACGGGGAAGTTGAGCAGCAGCGTAGCGTTGTGGCCCACCGAGCGGTAGTAGAGGTCGGCAAGCTGTTCGGGCGACTTCACACGGTCGTCCTCCTCCGGATGATAGAACCATCCCGGACGGATA
>ULOJ01011593.1_pt1 | contig 13127 bp, 9 predicted proteins | sample 1952461 | NCBI WGS metagenome assembly ULOJ01 (sample SAMEA4835600, study PRJEB28245) | human gut metagenome | biome: gut microbiome; material: fecal sample | place: Denmark | collected 2008
CATGTTAGGAATCATCAGCAACAGACCCTGCGATGCAGTGTATGTTGAAGTGAGGGCACCAGCCTGGAGCGATCCGTGGAGGGCGCCGGCAGCACCAGCCTCCGACTCCATTTCCTGGATAGAAACTCGCTGACCGAAGAGGTTCTTGCGACCCTTGGCAGCCCATTCATCTACGTGCTCAGCCATCGGAGATGATGGAGTGATAGGATAGATAGCAGCAACCTCTGTGAACATGTAGCTCACGTGAGCGGCAGCTGTGTTACCATCACATGTGATAAACTTTTTTTCTTTAGCCATTTTGTTGAAAATAAAATGTTAATGTATTTTTGTTTTAGTATAATAATCCGAATAGCCACAGCGGGATATGGTTGTCATAACCAATGCCGTTGGGTGTGTTATACTCGGCGTAGATAGTCTTAGCCGTATTTCGCAACCTTGATGTGCCTGAAGCGTCTACAATGCGGCAACGGCAGTCGTCGTCAACAATGTAGCATGCGTCCTTGCCTGCCTGATGCACTTTGTGGTCTTTCCACAGCGTATTGACAAAGAATGTCTCCATCACCTCCTGAGTGCGCGCCACGATGGGATATATGGCATACAGGAGATTGGGATTGTGCATCATTATCTTGGCGGGTTTCTTAGGAAATTCGTCACCCGGGTTGTAAATCATATTTATGAGTCGTGCGTCGGACAGATACTTTATATAGTTCATCACCGTAGCCCGGCTGGTAGAGATGTCGTGTGCCAGATTGCTTATATTGGGTGCTTTCGCCACGTCCAAAGCCAGCAGATAGAACAGCTTCTTGATCTTGGTGAGATATTTCAGCTCAATCTGCTTGATGAGCAGGATGTCCACCTCGGTCATCATATTCATCGTCTTGAGCAGATTCTCCTCAAAGTTCCTGTGCTCAAGAAAGAACGGGTAGAAGCCGTGGTGCAGATAGCTAAGGAAATATTCTGGCACATCGCTACATTCGCCTATTATATTGGTGGCTATGTCCACATGATGTTCAAGAATGTCGTCAAAGCTATAGACAGGCAGACTGCTGCCTGTGAGCAGGTTCAGGAATTCGCGGAATGAGAAACCGCGCAGATTGTAACTATTTACAATACCGTTCAGCTCGGGATTCTCGTCCTTAAGACGCATCACGCTCGAACCGGTGAACACTATCTTAAGCCCCGGACAATTGTCGTAGCACATGCGCAACTCCCTGCTCCAATCGGGCTGCTTGAACACCTGGTCGATGAGCAGCACCTCGCCTCCACGATTGTAGAAATCGGCGGCAAAGTCGGCTATGCCACGTCCCTGGAAATAGAAGTTGTTCATATTGACATACAGACACTTGCGGTCGTCGGCACCAAAGTTCTCCTTGGCATACTGCAGCAGGAAGGTGGTTTTTCCCACACCTCTTGTACCCTTAATGCCAATCAGACGGTCGCTCCAGTCAATTTCGTCCATTAATGCACGTCTGACCGGAGCATCCGTATGCTCAACGAGGTACTTATGTGTATTGAAGAAAGCTTCCATTCCGCTCCGTGTTCTGTTTCTTGTCTGGTTTGTTAAGATTTAATCTATGCAAAGGTAATATTTATTTCTTTATTTGCAAACCCAATATTGCAAAATATGCGTTTTTTATTTTTTTTTACATTCGTTGGACCATATCCGTGGAATATATGGAAAAAATGAAGTAATTTTGCATTCTATGAAACTTCACATATTCAATCCCGAACACGATATCGCTCTGGCTGCCAACCAGTCTCGCTTCACAGCCCCTCATGCCGGACGCCAACTGCGTGCCGACCTTGGTTTTCTGCCTGCGTTGTGGGCAGACGATGGCGACATGGTATTGGTAGACGACGTGGAGGCGGCGCTCGAATGGGTGCGCCACGTGAAGCGCTATGCCCATGACGTGGCGTTCGTCACCCCTGGCGACCTCAAGCACATTTCCGCCGACATGCTCCACGACTTGCTGATTGCGCCGTGGGGATGGGACCGCACCATTAAGGAGCAGCTGCTGCGTGCAGCCCCGTCGCTCGAACCTGTGCTGCCTTCCGACGAGCGTCTTGCCTCTATCCGCGACATGAGCAGCCGCCGTTTTGCCGCCGAGCGCCTGCTGCCGTTGCTTCACGATGCCAATCCTGGTGTAGTAGGCGAAAGCCGCTACTGCGCTACTGAGGACGAGGCGCTGCGTGCCATGCAGCAATACGGCCGTAGCGTGGTGAAGTCGCCATGGAGCAGCAGCGGCAGAGGCGTGCGCTATGTGGCACAACCCGCTCCTGACAATCATCTGCTGGGATGGATGCGCGGCGTACTGCGTCAGCAGGGTGGCATTATGATTGAGCCTTTATATAATAAGGTGTACGACTTCGGCATGGAGTTCGTGGCAAATGCCGACGGGACAATCGGCTATCTCGGCCTGTCGCTCTTCGACACTCGCGGCGGAGCATATACAGCCAGCATCTGCGCTACTGAAGCAGACAAACGCGAAATGCTGTCGCGCTATGTCGACATGCAGTTGCTCGACAGCATCTGCCTGCAGATACGCCAGACTGTAGCCCCACTTATGAACGGCGTCTATAGCGGTCCGTTCGGCGTAGACATGATGGCTGTGGCACGTTCGGAGGGCGAGGGCTTCTGGCTGCACCCCTGCGTTGAACTTAATCTGCGCCGCACTATGGGACACGTGGCTCTTGCCCTGACTCCTACCATACACGAGCCGCGCCGACTGATGAGCGTCTACTATGCCGACAAATACCGTCTGCGCGTGCAGCTTAACCCGGAAAATCTGCTGAATACGGGGTTGGCATAAAACCCCAAAAGAAGAAAATGAAAAAGAATGTAGCATTGGTACTTTCGAGCGGAGGCGCTCGCGGCTTGGCTCATATCGGAGCCATTGAGGAGTTGGAGCGCAGTGGCTTCAACATTACTTCCGTTGCCGGTTGCTCCATGGGATCGCTGATTGGCGGCATGTACGCTGCCGGCAAACTCAGCGAGGTGAAGAAGTGGATGTTAGGGCTGAGCAAGAAGCAAATATTCTCGTTGGTCGACTTCTCCTTCAGCCGCAACCATCTGGTGAAGGGCATCAAGGTAATGGACGCCTTGAAAGAGATTGTGCCCGATGTGAATATCGAAGACCTGCCCATTCCCTATACTGCCGTAGCCACCGACTGGAACAGCGGGCGCGAAATTGTTTTCCGCTCTGGCAGTCTATACGAAGCTATACGCTCCAGCATTTCCATTCCCCTCTTCTTCGATCCTGTCAGAAAGGACGAAATGCTGCTTGTGGACGGTGCGCTGGTTAACGCTCTGCCACTAAACCGGGTGGCAAGAAGCCGTGGCGACCTGCTCGTTGGAGTCAACGTGAATACACACAACTATAAAGAAGAAATGACTCCCAACTACATAAATATGCTTTTGCGCTCCATTGCCATCATGGTCGACCAAAACACCAAACAGCAGGCTCTCATCTCCAAGCCCGACATTGTAGTTGAAGCACAGATGCAGCAATATGGAGAGTTTGACTACGACAAGGCTGCACAAATCACCTTGATAGGCGAACAGGAAATGCACAAAGCGCTGGACGAATACCAGCAAGCACACTCCTCGATTTTCGAGGCAATAAAAAGAATTCTAAGAAAAAGTTATTAATAATAAAGAATAGAAACTAAGGCTAACTACGCAGGCAACGGCGAGGATGCCATAGTCTCCTAAAAACAAAAAACTCCGTGAACATTGGCTTGAAGCCGCTGTTCACGGAGTTTTTTTTATTATGTCTACCTAAGACTACTTGATAGGCTCATTCTCAGGATCGTAGATTGAGCGAGTCATTTCCTTGATACTAAGTTCTGCCATAGCAATCCATTCGCTGCCAGAGTAAGCATCCTCAATCTGCAACCAGAGATACTGGAACTCCTCGTCGCTGAAGAAGCCTGGCGAAGTGAACTCAGGAGCTGTGCCACTTGGCAGGACATCGCTTCCGAGCTTGCCAATCTCCCATGCATTAGCGGCTGTAGGAGTATCACCTGCATTGTTGCTGGCGAAGATGGTCATTCTCTTCGGATTGTCGTTGTTGGCGTTGTTACGGCCCTTATACCAGAACGATACGCCCTTTACCTTCTTGCCAAGGTCTACACGGATGTAGTGAGGCCATGGCGAAGACGCACTCCAACTCATGTGGAAGTAGGTGGCGTTGTTGCCGTCTACAAGATTGGCGATAGGACCCTCTGAAGACTCCTGATCGTCGGTCCAAAGCTGTGCGGCTGTAAGGTCGATAGCGCCAACCTCATAGTCCTTGATAACAGCAGGTACATAACCTGCTGTTGCTGTCTTTGTGAAGAGAGCCTTCTCGCCGCCGTCTCTGCTAACTGCTGTGAACGTATAGGTCAAATCGCCATATTTGGCATACAGACCATCAATCATAATTGAGTCGGCATAGGTGCTGGCATTGAGCACACGATGACCCTTAACAGGGTCGTCGTATGCTACCTTGATATAATAAAAGTCTGCGTTCTCTGGAGTGGTCCAGTGGAACACCACTTTGCCCGGCTGCTTGCTGTCAACGGTGACAGTCGACTCGTCGATATTCACCCTCGGTGTTGTCTTGTCGTCATCAGAGCATGATGCTGCGGTGCCAACAAGAGCTACAGCCATAAGCACTTTTATAATTGTCTTTTTCATCATTGTGTCTTTTTTATTTTACAATGCTTTTTTTTATTAATAACCAGGAGTCTGCACTACGTGGTCGTTACGGTTGATGTCGGCTGACGGGATTGGCATCAGATAGTTCATCGGTGCCTGGAACTTACGCTCGAACACAACCTCCTTAATGCTACAGAAATCGTTGATATCCTCAGCGTCAATGTTCATACCCTTAGCCTTTACGTTGAAGTAAGTCTCAGCGAGCAGCCAACGGCGCATATCCCAGAAGTTCTGGTTCTCGAGATAGAATTCGTTCATACGCTCGTTGCGTACGATATCGCGCAAGCCTTCCTTGGTAGTAGCCTTTGAAGGATCCTTGCCAAACTCTTCCCAAGCTTCCTTTACACCCGGCAGACCGGCACGTGTGCGCACCTTATCAAGGTAAATACGTGCAGTCTGAAGGTCACCAGTCTCTACAAGACACTCAGCATAGCCTAAGTAAAGTTCAGCCAGACGGATGAGCGGCCAAGGAGTGTTGGTATAGTCATAACCGTTCTTGGTCTTTACGAGGTCTGGGTTGACAAACTTCTTGTTGAGGTAGCCAGTCGGCGAATAGTTACTATTACGCTTAGAGTTAGCATCAACACCACGACTACAGTTGCCTCCAATTACAAAGTCGCAAACAAGACGACCATGAGTATTGTCGGAAGTGAGATTGTAGTTAGGATCGTCCTTATAAGCACCGTTGTTTGCGGCACTCAGAATTTCGTAGTAACCATCCTGGAAAGCAATCCATGCATAGTAACGTGGCTCGCGATCGAGATTGAACTTCGGGGTCTTGCGTCCCGGATAAGCCTCACCCTCGTGTGCCTCGTCTACTTCAACCGGCTCCCAACGATCGGCGTAGTCGAATGTCTTGTCCTGATCGATAGGCAGACCGTTCTTGGTGTAGAAACGGCTAAGCATAGCTACGGTAGGAGCAACGCCGTTCCAAGCACCGTCGCCACCATAGATATATGGCTCACTCTTGTTCTGGATGCCGTAGTAACCCTCGCCACGTGAGTCAACCCAGATAACTTCAGGGTTGGCACCAGCACGCTCATCCTCTGCAGAATAGTCGGTGATGGTGTAGCGCAAAGCACGTACATGCGGATCGGCAGGATAGCCGTTCTTGTTGAGCTTGCAGTCGCCACGGTCGTAGAGATGATAGCCTGCAGACTCAGCAGCAGCGATAGCCTCCTTGAATGCATCGGCTGCTCTCTGCCACTTGGCGGCATCGTAAGTAAGCGGCATAAGCGCATTGCCGTTCTTGTCCTTGAAGTTAGAGTAGAACTCGCTGTTGCCGTTGAACAATGGCGAAGCTGCATAGAGCAGCATCTTAGCCTTCATAGCCTTGGCAGCTACGCTTGTGGCAAGACCAAATTCGTTGGCCTGTGCACCGGTACGTGTAGCAGGCAGACCCTTGGCAGCCTCGTCAAACTTCTCGCAAATGAAATTTACGCAGTCGTCGTAAGGTTCCTGTCCCTGATAGTTCTCAGGCAGAAGCATCGGGTCGGGTGTCTGGTGTACTACGATGATCGGACCATAGCAGCGAGATAGCAGGAAGTGATAATATCCGATAAGGAATGTCACCTGTGCCTTGTAGTCGTTGCGGTCTTTATCTTCGAGTCCCTTAAAGTTGCCACCCTTATTGAGCTCGTCCTGGAACATGTAGCACTGGCGGATGCCCTGATACAGAGAGTTCCAGTAGCTTATCACTGGGTTTGAAGCAGAGTAGTTGCCCTTAGGGAATGAGGCAAATTGCTCATGCTCAAAAGCCGTAACCACCTCATCACCGGTAAGGAAGTCGAGCGACGTAGGTCCGGCGTTAGGTGTAGGCAAGAATCCGTAGCAAGAGTACAGATAGTTGAGAGCTGCCTGACGGTCCTTGGCGATATCGGCACCAGTTGTTGTCTCGTCGGGGATAACGTTGAGGTAGTCGCACGATGTCATCGTGAGTCCCGCAGCGAGCAAGCAGCCTATTATTGCTTTATTTAGAATTTTCATATTGTTTATTAGTTAATTGTGAGTTGAACACCTACGTTAAGAGTCATCTGTGTCGGATACTTGGTGGTGTAGTTGCCACCGCCCATCTCAGGATCCCACTCCTTAAACGGTGAGAATGTGAGCAGGTTGGTACCGTTGACGTAGAATCGCATATTCTTGAGTGAGTAGCCGATTTCGGCATTCTTGAGCTTAAGGAAGCGACCGTTGCGCAACCAGTAGCTTGAGCTCTGTGTATTGTGCGAGTTGTCGTTCTCGGTCAGACGCGGATACTTGGCATTCGGGTTCTGATTGTCAAGACTCCAGTGGTCTTTGTCGATAAACTCGAGCACGCCACGGCGGTAAGAGTTACCGAACGGTGCTATGTTGCTGAGCATGAGAGCCACATTGCCACGACCCTGGAAGAATACTGAGAAGTCCCAGTTCTTGTAGCCTATCGACGGGCCGAAGCCGTAGATAATCTTAGGTACGCTTACACCCAATGGCACCTGGTCGTCGGCTGTGATACGTCCGTCGTAGTTGCCGTCGCGGTCAGGCTGGTCAACATACTTGATGTCACCAGGAGCGATGGCGATGTTGCCGAGTGTAGATGACGGGTTGTTGGCGATATCAGCCTTGTCGATGTATAGGCCATTGGCTACGTAACCCCATACGGTGTTAACGTTCTTGCCCTGGCTCTTCATTGCCGGACGCTTGCCCGGAGCCTCATCGTATACAGAGATGTGGTTGTTGTTGTAGGTGAATGTGCCCTGGAACTGGATTGAGAGATCCTGATTGATACGCTTGCTGTAGTTTACAGCCATATCAAAGCCCTGGTTCACTACCTCAGCAAGGTTACCATAAATCTTGGTGTTGGCTGTTCCTAAGTAGTTAGGAATAGAGAGCTTCTGCTGGAAGATGTTTGAACGGCGCTCGCGGAACCAGTCGAAAGTGATGTCGAGAGCGTTGAAGAGCTGCATATCGAAACCGAGGTCGAGCTTGTGGCCAACCTCCCACGATACGTTCTCATTGCGCAGACGGTTCCATCCCGGACCAGAATAAGTAACGTAGTTGCCTGGCAAACCTGTTGTGAACGAGCCGTTGCCTGTGAGCGAAACGTCCTCACGATAGATGAAGCGCTCGTAACCATACTGGTCGTTACCTACAAGACCGTATGTGCCACGAATCTTGAAGTTAGAGATAACGCTCTTAACCGGCTCCCAGAACTTCTCCTCGCTAATGTTGTAGCCCAAACCTACCGATGGGAAGAAGCCCCACTGATGGCCCTTGGCAAACTGTTCCGAACCGTTGTAACCGGCGTTGAATTCGATGAGATAGCGGTGCTTGTAGTCGTATGTGGCACGTGCTGCGAAACCAATCTTACGCTGTGGCAGAGATGCGAGCACATCGGTTGTATACATGTTAGAACTGTACTGGTTGATGTTCCAAAGGAGCATACCCGTAACGGTATGGTCGCCGAACGAGCGGTTGTAGTCGAAGTATGCCTGAGCATAGTAACGACGGTCGCCGGCGTTCTGACCAGAGTTGCTAAGCACTGGCTTAGACGGATCGCCCTTAGGAGACTGCACGTATGAGAATGTGCCGTCCTCGTTCTGGGTATAGCTCTTCAGCTCGTAGTGGTTGAAGTTGAGCGAACGGAAAGTAGTACTCTTCGACCAGTTCTTGAATGAGAACATCAAGTGGAAACCGAGACCCTTGGTGATGAAGTCAAGTTTCTGGTCAAAGTTCAAGTTAGCAGTAATGGTACTTGCAAACGAGTCCTGATAGCCGCTAACAAGACGTGCCATCGGGTTGAAGTTACCACCATTGGCAAGCTGACGATAGCCCCAGTGTACCCACTCGTCACCCTCGTTGTCGTACTTGATAGGGAAGAGTACCGGGTTGGCGTTCATCATCTGATTGTAGAGGTCGTTCAGAGAACCTGAGATATCGTTGTTACCAGCGAGCGGACCGTGCATATTGTCGAGACCTGCATACAAGTGGAGCGAAATCTTCGACGACTTAGACATGTTGAAGTCGATGTTGTTCTGGAACGCATAGCGCATGTAGTCGATGTTGTTGTTGAAAGAGTAAAACTCCTTACTGCGATTGCGCAACATACCTGTCTCATGGCTCACGTTGAGGTTCATGAAGTACACAATCTTGCTTGTACCACCACGAACGTTCATGTTTGCCTTCTGGTTGTAAGAAGCATTCTTGAACATCTCCTTATACCAGTTAACGTCAGGGAAAATCTCGCCGTTGACGTGATTGCGAGTATTGGCAATCTGCTCGGCGGTGTAGAGTGTAGAACCTGTACCCTGGCTTGTCACAGCCTCGTTGTACAGCTCCATGAAGCGGGCACCGTCAACAAACTTAGGCTTAGATGTAGGCATTGTGATGTTGGCCTCAACACGGAATGATATCTTCGGACGGTCGAGGTCCTGACCACTCTTGGTGGTGATGATGAGCACACCGTTGGCACCACGCGAACCGTACATGGCTGTGGCAGATGCGTCCTTAAGAATTGAGAAGCTCTCGATTACGTCCGGATCGAGGTGGTTGAGGTCGTCTTGCGAAATCTCCATACCGTCCATAACGATAAGCGGCGACTTGGCACCACTGATGGTGGCGATACCACGGATGTAAAAGTCAGAACCATTGGCACCAGGCTGACCGCTACTCTGTGTAGCAATGACACCCGACAGACGGCCGGCGAACGATGAAGAAATACTTGCCGAAGGCACGCGCAGACTCTCAGGCTTAACCTGCTGTACCGAACCTACCACAGTCTCCTTTTTCTGTGTGGCACCGAAAGCCGTTACCACAACGTCGCCAAGCTGCTTGGCGTCTTCCTTAAGAGTAATCGAGAAGATGGTCTTACCCTTCATAGGTACCTCCTGCGACTGATAGCCGAGGTATGATACGACGAGTACGTCCTTAGTGTTTGATACGGTTAGTGTAAATTTACCGTCAGCGTCAGTCACTGCGCCCACCTTGGGGTTGCTCTTCAAAACAACGGATGCACCAATTACGGTTTCACCGTTTTCGTCAACCACCTGACCGGTTACCTTCTGATGCTTTGCCTGCTGGTTGGTAAATGTAACAGACTCGGTCTTAGGCTTCAGCAAACTTGCGGCATCAGCGGCATGGCTGCCAATGGTCTTGTCAGCAGCAAAGGATGATAAAGGCAACAAGAATGCTGCACCTATTACCCCCCCCATGCCGATTTTTTGTTTGTTTTGCATAAAATAGTATGTTAAATGTAATATGAATTTTACACCCATTGCTGGATGCGTTGATTGTTGTTTGCAGTTTATATTGTTGTTTGCGGTTTTTATTTTGATTAGAGATTATTTTTTAATGGTTTATCTAAATTGTTATAGTTTTGAGTCGAAAAGGCGTTGTGCGTCACATAGACGTTGTACGTCGTCAAGACATCACCAATATATTTTTGTGCAAAGTTATATATTTTTTGATAAAAAAATACTCATTTTACGGGAAAATTATCAAAAAAAACTAAGTTTTGTGCAAACAAATACAAAAAGTGCATCATATACAGACATTATACAGGCTGAAGAAAAACAAAAAAAGAAGCGTACCAAGACTAAAACGACAAGTCTTGATACTCTTCCTTGATTCTGCTTATTTATTGATTTAATAAGACTTCATGCATACTTCGCACCACATAAAACAGACAAACTCCCACTCCGATTATTCTCAATGGACTTATCTGATGTTCCTTTTTGTAGTCCTTATATATATCATAGCACAGTATAGACGCGACATATATAGAACCTAATAGCAAAATCCAATTTACCATTCGGCAAAAATATTAAAATAGGAGGTATTTTTATAATGTCATGCTTGCTCGGCACCATATTAAAAAGCCTCTATTGAGTTGCAATAAAGGCTTAAATGAGGAAGCAAAAGTAGTCCTTCACAATAAAAGGAACTACTTTTTAAAAAAATGCAAATATTATGATGGAGACAGCTCCAGTCTAATTACATTACGCCGTCTTCACGGAGCTTAACCTGCCACTTCCAAGCCGAAGCGAGCACGTCGTCGAGCTTAGCCTCTGCCTTCCAGCCAAGCACCTTGTTGGCCTTGTCGACATTGCCCCAGATCTTCTCGATATCGCCCTCACGACGCGGACCGAACTTCCAGTTGAGCTTAACGCCAGTAGCACGCTCGAATGTGTTGACAATCTCGAGTGTTGAGTTACCCTTGCCTGTACCTATGTTGAAGAATTCGAGTGGCTCGGTCTCTTGGTCAAGTACACGTGTCATAGCGCAAACGTGAGCCTTAGCCAAGTCAACTACATAGATATAGTCGCGGATACATGTTCCATCGGGAGTATCATAGTCGTTGCCGAAGATGGTGAGTTCCTTGCGGATGCCCATAGCGGTCTGTGTTACGTAAGGAATGAGGTTGTTGGGCACACCGTTAGGCAATTCGCCGATGAGTGCTGACGGGTGAGCTCCAATCGGGTTGAAGTAGCGCAGAACGATGCTCTTGATGTTGGCACCGCTGTGGATGTAGTCGGTAATAATCTGCTCGTTGATTTCCTTGGTGTTGCCGTAAGGTGATGTTGCCTTCTGGTGAGGGCAGTCCTCAGTAACGGGGAGGTTCTCGGGCTTCGGCTGGCCGTAAACGGTGCAGCTTGACGAGAAGATTATGCCCTTGACATTATACTTAGGCATGAGCTCAAGCAGATTGACGAGCGACACAACATTGTTGCGATAGTACATAAGCGGCTGCTGAACGCTCTCGCCTACGGCCTTAGATGCTGCGAAGTGGATGATACCCTCAATGGCGGGGTACTTCTTGAATACGGCCTCGGTAGCGTCAAAGTCGCGAAGGTCAACCTGCTCGAAAGCGGGACGCACACCTGTGATTTTCTCTATACCATCGAGCACCTCAATCTTTGAGTTAGAGAGGTTGTCGACGATTACTACTTGATAGCCGGCTTCGATGAGTTCGACAGTGGTGTGCGATCCGATGAAACCGGTACCACCGGTCACTAAGATAGTTTGTTTCATAACTTTTAATTTTTATAGTTGATAAATGGGTTTTTATGGTTGGGAGAGGGTGTTGTGTCGAGACGATACTATGCCTTACCGTAGCGTCGCGGTTTGCAGTATCTGTCTACGAGTGGGGTGAGTATATTCATTATGAATATGGATATGAGCATTGCGTTGCGACTCTCGCCTTGCATATGCAGGTATACGGATATCGCTGCTATAGCAATGCCATATACAATCTTGCCGGGGTGTGACATTGGCGACGTGGTGTAGTCGGTAGCCATGAATACAGCTCCAAGCAGCGTTCCGCCACCGAGCACCAGACTGAGCGGCTGTACGCTGTCCGTACCCGTTATTGCCAATATGCCTGCCAACACTATTGTGGTAAGGATAATGCTGAGAGGAATGTGCCATGTAATGATGCGCTTCCACAGCATAAAGGCGAGGCCAAGCATTATTGCCATGGCAAAGAGATAAGGGCTCTTGGCACCATAGCCCACACCAGGCGTGAGCGCCGAACTGCCAGGACACAGAAGCGCAACACATACGCCTACGATGGCTGGATTGACGCCATTGCGCCCAAGTCCGCCAAAGGCAAACTTGCCCAGACCAATTGCTCCAACCGCTCCAAGGGCTACTGCCCAAAAGGGAGTTCGTGCTGGTAGGCAGAGCGTCATTACGAGGGCGGTGATTACGGCTGTGCCGTCAGCAAGAGTACACGGGCGGCGCATCAGATAGCGGGTTATGCCCCACTCCGCCAGCAGACATGACAGCAGACTGTAACAGCCCAAGTATATTGCATTTAGACCGTAGCTGAACACAGCCATCAGCAAGGCGGGCACAAGGGCGAAGATTACGCCGTACGTATTGCGCTTTATGCAGTCGCCGCCGTGCATGTGTGGCGAGAGCGATTCCATTCCTTCCTTGCCCGTACGGATGTAGTCGAGCAGCGGACGATAGGACGGACATGCGAACTGGCACGAGCCACACTCTATGCACGATGTTATCTGTTCGCGCTCTGCCCGTTGCCGCTTCTTGAGCATGGAGAGACGGGCGAGCAGATAAGGTTCGAGCCCCATCGGACATACGTCGACACACTTGGCGCAACGGATGCACGGTTCGGGCGTATGACGATGTGCCTCGCTACCACTCATAATGGTAAGACCTGCCAAGCCCTTCACCACCGGAACGTCGAGCGTATCAAGCGAAACGCCTCTCATCGGTCCGCCCCACAATATCTTGTTATCGCTGACGGGCAATCCGCCACAAGCATCAATCAGCTGTCGGATTGGAGTTCCTATACGTACAAGGAAGTTGGCAGGATGAGCCATCTCCTTGCCCGATACTGTGACATAACGCTCAAAGAGAGGTTTATGCTTCATCACAGCCTCGTACACGGCAAAGGCTGTTGCTACATTTATGACGATGGCACCGACATTGG
>ULOJ01007245.1_pt1 | contig 13009 bp, 10 predicted proteins | sample 1952461 | NCBI WGS metagenome assembly ULOJ01 (sample SAMEA4835600, study PRJEB28245) | human gut metagenome | biome: gut microbiome; material: fecal sample | place: Denmark | collected 2008
AACAGTTTTTATCGCATTACCTATTATGTTACGGGAGAGGCAAAGACACTTCGTATACTGACAGATTTACTGGCCATTCACATGCTGTATCTTATGATTCATTATGTGGGTGATTTTATGAAATTCCAGCTGAAACTCAGGACGGAAGTGATTTTGTTCTGCAGTCTGGTGCTGTTTAATTCCATGTTGATTATACGTGCTGCGCAGCACGAGACGTATCAGGATGCGTTTCGGATTGCGCTGCTTTGTTATACGGGAATTCTTCTGGGGCTGGCTACTTATGTGAGAGTGAAAAGCGAGGTTTCTGTCTGGGAGGGACATGTAAATGATATGTTGTATCTTGGCATGGCACTTCCGGGAGTTGCAATGTTGTTTCGCGCGGTTACGCCGAAAGCGGAAGAATTTCTGGTGCCGGGAGCTTTTGAAATTTCCTGTCTGATTGTCTTTTATCTGATGATGACGGGCAGGTTATCCAATGTGACGAACATTATCCGGGAAAACTTTTATAATATCAGTGATATCCCTACGTTTTTGTTTGACAACAGAATGCGTTACCGGGATGCCAATGCCAGTGCCAGACGATGGTTTCCGAAAATTGTGGGGGAGCTGACGGACGATCCGCAGGAGTACCCTTTTTATACCAAAATGATGCGTTGGAGTAAAGACCCGGATCAGGATTATGTGGTTCAGTGGAAAGAAAGTTATTGCAGGTGTCAGCTGCATCCGGTCTGCAGTGAAAATGTGGTGAGAGGATATATTCTTACCCTGCTCGACATCACACAGCAAAAGAAGGAAACGGTTCTGATGGAGGATCTGAAAAAGAAAGCAGAAGAACAGTCATTTTTAAAAAGCCGTTTTCTGGCATCGGTCAGTCATGATCTGCGCAGTCCGCTGCATGCGATTATCGGAGGTTCGGATATTTTAAAAAGGCAGAATCTTCCGGATGAGAGCAAAAACATTCTTGAATATATCCGTGTCGCGGGAAATAATCTGCTTGAACAGGTGGATACGATCCTTGCATATTCGAAGCTGGAAGCAGGAATGTTGACGCTCAAAGACAAAACATACAATTTTTATGAAATGATAGAGGAACAGGCCCGTCTTTGTCTGCTGAATATCCGGGAAAAAGATATCGTATTTACCGTGAGGTTTCTGGACCGGTTTCCGGAGCAGGTAAGTGGGGACTATTTACGTGTGGCACAGATTTTTCAGAATATTTTATCGAATGCCTGCAAGTTTACGGAACAGGGAACGATCACGCTGTCGCTTCACTGTAAAATGGAAGAAGGACAGGTATGGTTTGACGGCTGTGTGGAAGATACCGGTGTGGGAATGACAAAGGAAAAACTTGCACAGGTATTTGCGGAATATGTCTCGTTTTCCGAGGATATGGGGGTAGAGGGCTTTGGCCTGGGTCTGTCAATTGTCAGACAGCTCGTAGAAATGATGCATGGCTGGGTAAGAGCAGAGAGTGATCCGGGAAAAGGGACACGCGTATCTTTTGGATTTTATCAGAAACAGGTTCCGACTGAGATATCAGAGCCGGGAAACATCGGACAGGAAATTTTAAAAGAACAGAGTGATCCGCAGGTTGAAGAAATACAGCCGAACTGGGTTTATCCGCGGGCACGTGTCCTTCTGGTGGATGATATGGAAGCAAACAGGGTGATTTTTCAGGAACTTGCGGCTCCATGGAAGTTTATACTGGATCTGGCGGTGTCAGGAGAAGAAGCTGTACAGATGGTAAAAGAACGGGAATACCAGATGATTATTCTGGATCAGATGATGCCGGGAATGTCCGGATTTGAGACGGCGGATCAGATACAAAGATACAGTCATGCACCGCTTGTTCTTATGACAGCGGATATTTCTGATGAAGTCAGAAGCCGTTCCATCCGGCATGGATTTACCGATTTTATGCCGAAACCGATCCGGCTGCAGCGGATGAGGCAGGTTTTAGAAACCGGAATTCCGGTCAGATACAGGGAACTTTCGAATCCGGTCGATGCGTCAAAGAAGGCGAAAGCTACAGGGCAGAGGAACGCTGCGGATATCCGTACGCTGGAATCTTATTGGAAAGAGGTGGAGAGTTTACTTCCGAAACTTCCGGAATATGTCCAGAGGGATCTGCATATGTTTCAGACAAAAGTTCATGGAATCAAAGGTATCAGCCGCCAGATTGGAAAAGAGGAGATTGCCCAGCAGGCAGAAATTATGGAGATGGCGGCAAAGACCGAAAACCGTGCCTTTATAAACCGGAATCTGCATATCTTCTTAGAGCAGCTGCAGGGGACTGTGAAAGAAGTAAAACAGGAGACAAAAGATTCACAGGAAAGCGGTCACATACTTCGGCAGGAAAAGTTTCCCATGATGGATGGAGAGCAGCGCCGGCTGTGCTGGAAAAGGTTAAAGTATGGATTTGATACCTATGATATTGCACAGATTGAGGAGAATATAAAGATACTTTCTGAACATGAATTACCGCCGGAAGAAAAAGAAAGGCTTCCCGTGGTAAGGGAAGCCTATGAAAATCTGGATTATGAAATCGGAAGCAAAGCCTGTATGTTTTAGACGCGGCGGCGCAATAACGCATAAAATTTTTCAATATGGAAAGGTTTTCCCTGAACCGCCTGGACTTTCAGGCGGTTTTCTTCATTGAAACCTACCAGAATGTTGTGATTGGCTTCTGCCAGGTAATCCATAATACCGTCAATATCGGATTTGGTATTTTTCGGACAGTTTACATACATATGTTTGTTTGCGGTAATATGCATGGTATAAGAGATGCTGAAATGATACCAGAGCATTTTGTGGAGCGTCGAATGTTTATAGATCCACAGAATCTCCTGAATAGGTACAATGGCATTTCCATATGGTGATGTCATGATAAAATAATGTTCGGTAATAAACATATCCTCCGTTGCCAGCTGTGGAAGTGTTGCAAGTTCTTCCTCGGCCTCGGCGAGAATCTGACCCGGATGTCCGAAGACGATCAGGTTCTGGCACGGTGGGGAAAGCACCGGGAACCGGATATAGACCATACAGATCAGAAGATACAGGACGGTATAAATCATGGAACCGAAATACGCGAAGAATAAAATGCGTGTCGTGGTTAAATGATAGTCAGGCTCACTGAAATAATACGAAGACAGCTGATTGCGGATACCGGTTTCGGTCCAGTTCAGGTCAGAGGAAAGCTGGGACAAAAGTGCCAGATAAGATTCTTTTCCTTTGACGATCCGGCCGGTGACGGTCAGACGGTCGATCGTAGGGAGTCCTTCCTCACATGTATGCGGGGTAAGGAGAATGATGCTGCAATTATTTTTCTGTGTGGTGTAATAATAATATCCGCGGGTCTGTCCATAGGTTTCACAGGTATATCCGCTGAATTTCAGATCCGTGAAGGTCATGCGCACATAACGGTGATGGTCCTTGTATGCATCCGCAATTTTGGTATTGCCGGAAAGCTGTGCAGGCCGCAGCATGGCACCCAGTGGAAATACGATCCAGAGAACTGCAAGCAAAACCAGATATATCATTGGAGAAAAAAGTCTTCTGCGATAGAAGGCCTGAATATTTTTGGAAATATAATGTTCGTAGTTGTCAGGCATGGAAAATCCTTTCTGTATTTCAACTTATGCATTCAGTATAAAGGTTTCGGGAAGAATAATCAACCTTGCTTTTGCCATAAAAACTTGCTAAACTATGATACAAAGCAGGAGGAAAAGAATGGACGCGTATACGAGTTTTGCGCAGGTTTACGACCTGTTTATGGATAATGTGCCCTATGATGAATGGTGTGCATATATTTGTGAGACATTAAAAAAGCATGGAATTGCAGACGGACCGGTGCTGGATCTGGGATGCGGAACCGGAGAACTGACCCGGAGACTGGCAGCCTGTGGGTATGATATGACCGGTGTGGATGTTTCTGTGGATATGCTGCAGAAAGCCATGGAAAAGCAGACAGATCCGCCGATTCTTTATCTGCTGCAGGAGATGCAGACACTCGAACTGGATGGATGTGTGCGGGCAGTCTGCTGTACCTGTGACTGTGTCAATTATGTGCTTGAGCCACAGGAACTTTCCGATGCATTCCGGCGGGTTGCCGCCTGTCTGGAAAGCGGTGGAGTATTTATCTTTGATATGAATACCGCCTATAAATACGAACAGCTTCTTGGAGATCACACATTTGCGGAGAGCAGGCAGGAAGGAAGTTTTATCTGGGAAAATTATTATGACGAAGAGACCAGAATCAATGAATATGACCTGACACTGTTTATCCCGGAAGCGGGAGAGCTGTACCGCCGATATGCGGAAACACACTATCAGAGAAATTATAAGGTGGAACAGATAGTGGGTTTTCTGCAGCAGGCGGGACTGGTCTGTGAAGGAATGTATGATGATTACACCGACGCCGGGGTCAAAGCCGACAGTGAGCGTATCACATTTGTTACAAGAAAAGAATAAAGGAGAAATGATACATGGCAGATTATATTGTTAGAGCAACCGCAGCAGGTGCCGCAATCCGGGCATTTGCAATTACATCGAGGGATCTGGTGGAGACCGCCAGACAGGATCACAATACGTCCCCGATCATGACGGCAGCCCTGGGACGTTTGTTGTCCGGCGGTGCGATGATGGGAACAATGTTAAAAGGGGAAAAGGATCTTCTGACTCTGCAGATTCAGTGCAGCGGTCCGGCCAGGGGACTTACCGTTACTGCGGACGCCAATGGACATGTCAAGGGATTTGTCAATAATCCGATTGTGGAACTTCCGCCAAACAAAGACGGACATTTAAATGTAGGGGGCGCGCTGGCTCTCGGTATTTTGAGCGTCATCAAAGATATGGGACTAAAAGAGCCATATGTGGGACAGTGTCAGCTGCAGACAGGAGAGATTGCAGAAGATTTAACCTATTATTTTGCAACTTCCGAGCAGATTCCGTCTGCGGTAGGATTGGGCGTGCTGATGAACAAAAACAACACGGTGCGTCAGGCCGGCGGATTTATTATTCAGCTTATGCCGTTTACGAGTGACGAGATCATTGAAAAACTGGAAAATCGTATTGCAGAGATCGATTCTGTGACTATGATGCTGGAGCGAGGACTGACACCGGAAGGAATTCTCGAAGAAATTCTCGGAGATTTCGGCTTGGAAATCACCGACAAAATTCCGGCAGCATTTGTCTGTGACTGTTCCAAGGAGCGGGTATCCCGCGCACTTTCGACGCTCAGCAAAAAAGATCTCGATGACATCATCAATGATGGGGAGAGCATCGAGGTAAAGTGTCAGTTCTGTAATAAGGCATATGAATTTTCCGTAGAGGAATTAAAGGAGTTGAGAAAGTGAGACAGGGATTTGTAAAAGCAGCTGCAGTCACACCGAAAATTAAAGTGGCAGATACAAAATACAATGCAGAACTGATTCTGGATATGATGAAAGAAAGTACCCGGCAGGGAGCAAAGATTGTAGTTTTTCCGGAACTTTGTCTGACCGGCTATACCTGTCAGGATCTGTTTTTGCAGGAACGTCTGCTGCAGGGCGCAAAGGATGCGCTGATGAAATTAGTAAAAGAGAGTGCTTCACTGGACGCCATTTTTTTCGTGGGACTTCCCTTTGAAATCCTTGGAAAATTATACAATGTGGCGGCAGTGTTTTCCCATGGAGAAGTGCTTGGACTTGTACCGAAGAGTTATCTGCCGAATTACAATGAATTTTATGAGGCGAGACATTTCGTATCCGGAGCAGAGCTTGCGACAGAGGTGGTTCTGCCGGACGGAAGCAGTGTTCCTGCGGACCGGGATCTGCTTTTTGTCTGTGAGCAGATGCCGAAACTCAGAATTGGTGTGGAACTGTGTGAGGATCTGTGGACACCGAATCCGCCGAGTATCTCCCATGCACTGGCGGGGGCGTCTGTTCTGGTGAATTTGTCGGCTTCGAATGAACTGACCGGCAAAGACAGTTACCGCAGGGAACTGGTAAGTGGCCAGTCTGCACGTCTTCTTGCGGCATATATTTATGCGTCAGCGGGAGAGGGAGAGTCTACACAGGATCTGGTGTTCTCCGGGCACAACATCATTGCGGAAAACGGACAGATTCTTGCGGAATCCAAGCGTTTTGGACATGGCATCCTGTATTCGGAGATTGATGTGGAACGTCTCTGTGCACAGCGCCGCAGAATGACAACTTTTGTCACTGAGGATCAGACACATACCGAGATTCTGTTCTCTTTAAAAATAGAAGAAACAAAACTGACGCGGTTTATTGATCCGGCACCGTTTGTGCCAACAGACAGACAGAACAGGGAAAAGCGTTGTGATGAAATTCTGATGATTCAGGCAATGGGACTAAAAAAACGTCTGGAACATACCGGAGCCAATGCTGTGGTAGGTATTTCCGGAGGACTGGATTCGACGCTGGCACTGCTGGTGACCGTGCGTGCCTTTGATCTGTGCGGGCGGGATCATAAGGGAATTACGGCCGTCACCATGCCGGGATTCGGGACAACCGACCGCACATATGACAATGCTGTCAAACTGATTCAAAGCCTTGGGGCAGAATTTGTGGAAGTGGATATCTGTCAGTCGGTAAATGTGCATTTTTCGGATATCGGACAGGACCCTTCGGTGCATGATGTGACATATGAAAATTCCCAGGCGCGGGAACGCACGCAGATTCTGATGGACATTGCAAACAAAAAGAATGCGCTTGTGATCGGAACCGGAGATCTGTCGGAACTTGCACTGGGGTGGGCAACGTACAACGGAGATCATATGTCCATGTATGCCGTGAATGCTTCTGTGCCAAAGACGCTGGTCCGGCATCTGGTGCGTTATTATGCGGATACCTGTGAGGACAAGCAGCTTTCCGATACACTGTATGATGTATTGGATACACCTGTTTCTCCGGAGCTTCTGCCGCCGGAAGACGGAAAAATTTCACAGAAGACCGAGGATCTGGTAGGTCCGTATGAACTGCATGATTTCTTCCTGTATTATATGTTGCGTCAGGGATTTTCCCCTGCAAAAATTTATCGTCTGGCAAAAATTGCATTTGCGGGAACTTATGAAGATGCATTTATTTTAAAATGGCTGAAAACGTTCTGCCGCAGATTTTTTGCGCAGCAGTTTAAACGTTCCTGCCTTCCGGACGGCCCGAAAGTCGGATCTGTTGCTGTTTCTCCGAGAGGAGATCTGCGTATGCCGAGTGATGCGTGTGCAACATTGTGGATGGAGGAACTGAATACGATTTCTTAGAAAAATACATTTTTTATTCGAATCTTAACCGCCATTATGCTATAATGAAACATACGGATGCAAGAGATAAGGAGAAAGAAGATTCGGATGAAAAAAACATTGTATATCATAAGAGATATAGCCATTACCGTCGGGATTCAGCTGGTGTGTTTTATGGTCTGTTTGTGGATACAAAACAGTACTGTGGAAAATGCGCTGATCCCGGCAGTATCTATTTTTGGAGTCTTTCTGACTTCTGTGATCACATCGGGGTATCTGTATGGTGTGGCAGCTGCAATTCTCAGCGTTCTTGAATTGAATTTTGCTTTCACATTTCCATTTTTTCACTTTAATTTTTCCATACCGGAGAATATGGCATCGGCAGTGATCATTATACTGATGGCTTTGATTACCTGTGGGTTTACCACCAAAATAAAGTATAATAAAATTCTCGAAGAAGAGAGAGAAAAAGAAAAAATCCGTGCAGACATATTCCGTGCGGTTTCCCATGATCTTCGGACTCCGCTTACCACGATCTATGGCTCCAGCTCGGCGCTGCTTGATCCGGATAATGATTTTACGAAGGAACAGCGGACAAAGATGCTGCAGGACATCCAGCAGGATGCACAGTGGCTTTTCCGGATGGTTGAGAACCTGCTTTCGATCACAAAACTTGACAGTGGAAAAGTAAAAATCATTAAGATACCTACGGTTTTGGATGAGCTGATTGATTCGGTGATTTTAAAGTTTCATAAAAGATATCCGGATCAGGAGGTTGAAATTGATATTCCGGATGAATTTGTGGTAATTCCCATGGATGCCATCCTGATCCAGCAGGTGTTGATCAATATTTTAGAAAACGCGGTGCAGCATGCAAAGGGAATGGTGCACCTGGGACTGAAGGTATTTCTTGTGGCGGACAAAGCCGTATTTGAAGTACAGGATGATGGATGTGGAATTCCGGAAGAAAAATTAAAATCCGTTTTTTACGGGAGTCATGAGGCATATGAGGTATCTTCCGATTGCAAACGGAGCAATGCAGGAATAGGACTGGCAGTGTGCGCAACAATTATCAAAGCGCACGGTGGAAAGATCAAGGCAGAAAATAAGAAAAATGGAGGTGCACTTTTCCGGTTTTATCTGGATATGGAGGAGAAGGAACAGGCATGAACGGAAATAAATATAAGATTTTAATTATTGAGGATGATGAACATATTAACAATCTGGTGGCTACACTTCTGGAGGCAAACGGATATCAGGCATTATCGGCATATTCCTGCGAAGACGGAATGATGATGTATGCTTCACACAGACCGGATCTCGTTGTTTTAGATCTGGGACTTCCGGATCAGGACGGAATGACTTTTTTAAAGCGGTTACGGAAAGATTCCCTGACGCCGGTGATTGTGCTTTCTGCCAGGTCAGATGAAAAAGATAAAGTGGAGGCTTTGGATATGGGAGCCAATGATTATGTTACAAAACCATTTGGCTCCAATGAATTTCTTGCGCGGATACGTTCTACGCTTCGCATGACAACACATCGCATGCAAAACGGAATGTTTCCGGGTGGAAAATTTGAGGCATCCGGTCTGACCATTGATTATGATGCAAGAAGAGTTTTCTTGCATAAAAAAGAAGTGAAGCTGACACAGACAGAGTACAATATCATTGCAGCATTGTCGGAACATGCGGGAAAGGTTATGACATACTCAGCCATTATCAAAGAGATCTGGGGGTATAACGATGAGGGCAGCATCAAAAAACTGCAGGTCAATATGGTAAATATCCGTAAGAAGCTGGGAGCCAGACCGGGAGAAAAAAATTATATTGTAAATGAACTGGGCGTAGGGTATCGTATGTGCGAGGCGGATGAGGAAACCTTATAGCTGTAATTTAGAGGAGATAATACAAAAAGAGGAAAAACGTTTTTTTCGTTTTTCCTCTTTGATTTTTTGCTTTGTTTATTTTATTATGTAAAATAAATTATAAGAGCTGAATACCATGTTCCTCGCAGGCTGCAATTGTTTCTTCCGGCCAGAGAGAACTCTGCACTTCGCCGATATGAGCTTTGCGAAGGAAGAACATACAGATACGGGACTGACCAATTCCTCCGCCGATGGTATAAGGAAGTGTTCCATCGATGATGGATTTCTGGAATGGCAGATCCTTGCGTTCCGGACAGCCGGCTTTGTCAAGCTGGGAAATCAGTGCAGTTTTGTCTACACGGATACCCATCGAAGATAATTCCAGTGCAATATCAAGAACCGGATAATAAACAAGAATATCTGCATTTAAAGCCCAGTCATCGTAATCCGGAGCACGTCCGTCGTGCGGTTCGCCGGACTCTAAGGTGTCACCGATCTGCATGATACATACAGCACCTTTTGCCTTGGTAATATAATACTCACGTTCCTTCGGTGTGTTGTCCGGGAACAGATCCTCCAGTTCCTGGGAGGTGATAAAGAAAATTTCCTTTGGAAGGATCAGATCAATGTAATCATACTGGATGGCCATATACTGTTCTGTTTTGCGAAGACACTTATATACGGTACGAACGGTCTCTTTTAAATAGTCCAGATTACGGTCTTCTTTATGAATGATTTTTTCCCAGTCCCACTGATCTACGAAAATAGAATGAATGTTGTCCGTACTTTCATCGCGGCGGATGGCATTCATATCAGTGTAGATGCCTTCTCCGACCTGAAATCCGTATTTTTTCAGGGCGTAACGTTTCCATTTTGCGAGAGAATGGACAACTTCGGCATTTTTATCGTCCTGCTCCTTAATACCGAAAGTAACCGGGCGTTCATAACCGTTTAAGTTATCATTAAGACCGGTTGCCGGGTCTACAAAAAGAGGAGCAGAAACACGTGTCAGATGCAGTCTCTGCGCCAGCAGTGCCTGAAAGAAATCTTTGACTGTCTTGATGGCAAGCTGTGTGTCATGAAGATTCAGTTCTGATTTGTATTGTTTTGGTAAAATAAGATTTTCCATGAGATCTCCTTTGTTATATTGTTACTCTGTGTTTCATTATAGCACATGAACTATGGAATTCAAGTCAAAAAGGTGTTAGAATTAGGATATGATTTTACAGAATGAAATGGAGAAAAGCAGATGAAAAAAGAAGATTTAACCGTTCCGGCAATTTTTGCGGAGGCGATAGGAATGATCCTTGGAATTGTCTATATCGGACTGCAGATCTATTATGGGATTGCCTATAAAGTTGCGCCATATAAATTTATCTGTAACATTGCAGGAGTTGTTCTGATCTATGTGGGACTCAGCCTGGTAAGCTGTCAGCCGGAAAAAATAAACCGGCTTCCGAAAGAGGTGTGTGTGGGAAAGGTGCGTAAATATTCCGTCCGGATGATCCGGCTGGTAAAACTGGTGTTTATCATCGGTCTGATGGTTCCGTGTGTGGGAGATGTGATCGGGATCGAACTCAAGGACGCGTACAGTCTGCTGGTGATTGCCGCTATCCTTGTGATCACCGTGTTTTATGAGTACCGGATCATTCAGCTGCTTCGAAATGATCATCATGATCAGGGGCAGCCATAAGGCGCGCCGCTTTCTGATCGCGCCATTTCGTTCCCAGGCGGAATAAGGAAAAGCCCAAAACGAGAGAAACAATCGTAAAGAGAAAGATGATAATTCCCAGAAGATCCGTTTCTTTGAGATTGTTCAGTAGCGGTCCGATGATGGTTCCCCAGAAGTTGAACAGGATGTGGAAGAACATTGAGAAATAGATGCTTCCTCCTTTTTCACAGATCCATCCCAGTACAAGACCGAGAACAAATGCATAAATTCCCTGAATCCAGTTCATGTGAAAGATTCCGAAGAGAACCGCCTGCATCAGGTTGGCAGCCCAGAACGGAAGTGCCCGTCGGACCAGACGCATGGTGACGCCGCGGAAAACCAGTTCTTCACAGACAGGACCGAGAATTACGGCATAGATAAACATGAACAGTCCGATGTCGGAGTCTAAGCCTGCGGTTTCCATGAGTTTTTCGTACTGGCTGAGCCAGTTTGGGAAAAGAAGAGATACCGCAGAAGTCAGATAACCGGAAAAGAACTGCATGCCGGGAATCAGAAGAATGATGGATAAAAACTGCAGAGGATGAAACGTGAGGGATGGTTTTGGAAGATAATTGCCCCCACAGGAGCGATAATACCATATTCCCATGAATACGATGCAGGTTACGGTATAAATCAGCATGATGCATGCATTAAACTCCGTATTGGTCAGAAGTGTTTCGATGGTATCGGCATCAAAGCCTGTGCTCTGGAAGGCCGGACACAGAAACAGAGCTGCGATTCCGAACATAAAAAAAGAAGCCAGTATCTGTGCAGCTGTTGTTGTTAAAATTGGCAGAAAGCCGGAAAAAAAATAACCGATCTTTTTCATATCATAGATTCTCCATTCGTTTTCGTGTTTGGTAAACTGTACTAAACATTATAGCATAACAATGGGGTAATGCAAGAAATCTGTTTACTTTAAAACTTTAATATGATAAAATACAGACATGATTTTTGGAAGGAAAGAGGGAGCATAATGAGCAAGAAACTTAAAACAGAGGCAGTAGATCATCTGTTTGATGCAATTTTATGTCTGCAGAACAGAGAGGAATGTTATACATTTTTTGAGGATGTGTGTACGGTCAATGAATTGCTTTCTTTATCACAGCGATTTGAAGTGGCGGGAATGCTGCGGGATCAGAAAACATACCTTGATATTGCGGAAAAGACGGGGGCGTCTACAGCGACGATCAGCCGTGTCAATCGTTCTCTGAACTATGGAAATGACGGATATGAGATGGTATTCAGCCGTCTGTCACAGAAACATCCGGAACAGGAATAGAAAAAAGGCACGGATGCGTATCTGCATCTGTGCCTGAAAATACAATCATCCGTTTGGATTAAACGGTGTCTTTTTTGGAGGATTCCTTTTTGGAATTCTCTTTTTTATTTGTTTTACTGTTTTGACTGTTGATATTGTCGATAACACTTTCGATAATCATCTTTTTGATGTATACGTCGTAGCTGAGCAGACAGATAAAACTGAAATTCTGCAGAAATTCCTGATCATTTTCCGGAAATTTCCGGAACGTCTCACGGGAGAGTGCATATTTTTTTCCGAGATCTTTTAATAATTTCTCGGACTCGGTGCTCTCTAAATTAAAAACCTCATTATAGACATCTTCCATATTAAATCCGGCTTTGTTGCCAAAATAATGTTCCGTCAGGGGATTTAACAGGGACTGGATGTCGTTGATGCTGAGCAGATTCTTAAAATAGTAAATGAATAACAGGGTCAGCACATGCTCCTTGGAATATTTTTTCTTCTCCGGGGCAGGGAGCAGATTGTTTTTGGCATAATTGTTGATCATTGTTTTGGTCAGAATTTTATCATCTTCATAGCGTTTGCAGGCTTCTAACTGCTCGTCCATAAAGGTCGTGACCTGATCCATATATAAACCGATATTTGGAATGTCTTCCGTTTTGATGTAATCGATTGAAACCAGTTTCTTCTGCAGTGCAGCAAGAAATTCTTTTACTTCGTTGTCCATATTTTCACCTCATATCACATTATATAGTAATAAAAACTAGATGACAAGGCATTTTCATGCTTTTTTCAAAAAACAAAAGAATGTATGTTCTATTCGGACTATCTATGATATAATGAGACACACGAATAATGAATTATGGAAAGAGACGGAGAAACGATATGAGCTTATTAGATGCACTGAACGAACCACAGCGGCAGGCTGT
>ULOJ01018114.1_pt1 | contig 12905 bp, 10 predicted proteins | sample 1952461 | NCBI WGS metagenome assembly ULOJ01 (sample SAMEA4835600, study PRJEB28245) | human gut metagenome | biome: gut microbiome; material: fecal sample | place: Denmark | collected 2008
AGTTCCTTCTGTAACAAAGTTATATCCCCAATAGGTCTGATTTACCCATTTGGTATCTTCTGAAGTAGTACCCAAAAGTAAGTTGAAATCAAAATCACCAAATGTCTTATGGAAATTGGTCATAATATTAGTAGAAATATAGGTATAGTCGTACTTATTCTTACTTAAACGACCATTCTGGTAAATTTCACTAACTACTGATCCCGGAGCTATATAAGTATAACCGTTTGTCGTATAATTATCATAACCTACACGGGCCGCAACATTCCACCAATCTGTTATTTCAAACGATGCATTCAAAGCCCCAGTAAAACGCTTAGTCTCATCTGAAATTTCATCCTTATTAATAATCCAGTAAGGATTTTCAGTATCATCCGCCAAACTCAAGATACCATCAAACAAACGATACTTGCTACCATCTTCATTCAGATAATGTCTCATGTCTTCTGTTTGCGGCCAACCATACAAAGCAGTCATTGTACCATTGCCACCACCACCATACAACCCACCTGAAGTCAACGTCTTATCAGTATTAGCTATAGAATAAGACACATTAGCTCCAACCGTTAACTTACCATATTTCTGCTCTGCGTTAAAACGGAAAGTAGTCTTGTCATAACCTGTTGTGGGAACAATACCGTCTTGAGAATAATTGGATGCTGACAAATAGAAAGATCCATTCTTGTTACCACCCGATACACTAACACTATTATCCCAAACCGAACCGTTCTGGAAAAAATTACCGATGTTATCATAAACAGGAACATCAGCACCAATTTTTTCACCCCAAGATTGATAAGTAATATCTGTCATCACACCATTCTCCGAATACCAACCGCGACCAAATTGCGTCTGAGCCTCAGGTAATTTTGTGGCCCACGAAGTACTGAATTTACTACTAAAATCAACTTTTACAGCACCTTCTTCTCCTTTCTTTGTCGTAATAATCACAACTCCATCAGCAGCACGCGAGCCATAAAGAGCAGCAGCAGCAGCCCCTTTCAATACCGACATACTTTCAATATCTTCAGGATTAATATCCATTACACGATTTGAGTAAGTCGTATTACTACGGGTCATACCGTCTGTTCCTGAATTTCCAACTACGGTTGTCGAGTTATCGTAAATGATACCGTCAACAACAAACAACGGCTGATTTTCGCGTCCTTCAGAAGTAGAATTGCCACCACGAATCGTTATATTAGCACCTGCGCCTGCAGCACCGCTACTCTGTGTAATGTTTACCCCAGGCACCTTACCAGCTAAAGAATTGACAACATTGGTCTGTTTATTTTTCAGCAATTCCTCCGAATCAATTTCAGAAACAGAATACCCCAACGCTTTCCGTTCTTTCTTAATACCCATAGCGGTTACAACAACTTCATCCAAAGCCTGTGTATCATCACGTAACGTCACGTTATAATTATTAGTTGATGTGACCTGCACAACTTGCGTAGCATAACCTATAAAAGAAATCTCCAATGTGCTACCCACTGAAGCTTCAACAGTAAATTGTCCATCAATATCAGTTACTGTACCCGTACCAGTACCTTTCACCAATACACTGGCGCCAATAATCGCCTCTCCCTTTGTATCAACAACTTTACCTGTGATTTTCTTTACTTGCTGAGTAGTCTGAGAATTGGCTACACCATCGACTGCTTTTAACGGACTAGGAGTAGCCATTCCAAACAATGCAAGAAGAACTAATGATAAGCAATAATTCCTTTTCATAAGCTTTATTATTTGGATTTGTTTGCAAGTATATAAATAAATTTAGAAATATCACAGCTTTAATTATTAAATTATTGTAAATAAAATATAAATCATTTGATTTTTCACTAGAACAAATAAGTAAACATAAATTAAGTATTATAATCATAAATAAAGTTTTATACAATCTGCTTTAACAAAGAATGTAATACATTATCAGATAGAGAAATCGAAACATACAATTCTGACTACGAATTTAGCCTATTATAATATTACAAGGATCTGTTTCAAAATACACAATACCATATCTATAAATCAGGTTCATATGCAATCCACACCTTCTTCGCTTTACTCTATAGAACAAAACATATATTGAGCAAATAAATATAATTTGGACATAAAATTTATCTCGTCACTATACACCTGATATTTAAGAACACGAAAAGCAGTATAAACTTTATGCACCCACCTTTGTTCCTACAACAAAATCAACTATATTTGCTAATATAAAACTAGCAAGGCAACAGTGCAGAGAAAAGAGAAAATGCTCCATAGAAAATTGAAATACTATTGTAACACATATTTCATTATACCGTAACAAGAACTCCACACCTTTGCCAGCAGATAAAAAAAGGAACAAATGTTTAACTGATGATGCAAGTCGTTTATACATCACTTGCAACACCATAAAAGAACAATGAACACAATGAATGAGTACCGAATACTAGCAGTTGACGACGAAGAAGATTTGTGCGAAATCCTAAAGTTCAATCTTGAAAATGAAGGATATGTAGTAGACACCGCCAACTCCGCCGAAGAAGCTCTCAAGTTAGACATCAGTAGTTATAATCTACTGTTACTAGACGTTATGATGGGAGAAATTTCAGGATTTAGAATGGCAAGTATATTAAAAAAGGACAAAAAGACAGCCAATATCCCAATCATATTTATCACGGCCAAGGACACCGAGAACGATACTGTTACTGGATTTAACCTCGGAGCTGATGATTATATCTCCAAACCATTTTCACTGCGTGAAGTCGTTGCTCGAATAAAGGCTGTATTACGCCGAACGAATCAGGAAGAAACCTCGCGTATACCGGAGCAACTTACATATAAATCGCTGATATTGGATATTGTCAAAAAAAAGGTCAGTATTGACGGCACAGAAGTTCCACTTACGAAGAAGGAATTCGAAATTCTATTCTTGCTTTTACAAAATAAGGGACGAGTTTTTTCACGCGAAGATATATTAGGCCGCATTTGGAGTGAAGAAGTCTATGTATTGGACCGTACCATAGACGTTAACATAACACGGTTGCGAAAAAAAATAGGAATATATGGTAAATGCATTGTAACCCGACTTGGATATGGATACTGTTTTGAAGCCGAATAAAGACAGACATTTATTTTCGTTCAGTCGAAAGCTTTTTTTGTCTGTTATTTCATTATTTTTGGCATTTGCTGCCTGTTTTATAATCTATCAATACCAAAGAGAAAAAGAATATAAGATAGAACTTCTTAACCTGCAACTTCAAGACTACAACGAACGTTTGCATCTAAAAATGAACCAACTTCCAGATAGCCTATGGAAACCAATTCTTGACAAATACATAGCGCAAGACGTAAACAAAGATCTACGGGTCACCATAACAGACCTGTATGGTGCAGTATTATTTGACAATTATAGTCATAAGCTAAAACTGGAGAATCACTTGAGCAGACCAGAAGTACAGCAAGCTCTAAAAAAAGGAAAAGGATATGATGTACGACGAACATCAGAAACTACCGGTGTACCCTATTTTTATTCGGCTACTGTCTATGACGATTACATCATCCGGTCGGCACTACCTTATGACATCAATTTAATAAAAAATTTATCAGTCGATCCCAATTACTTATGGTTCACCACCATTATATCTTTTCTGCTCATATCCATTTTCTATAAATTCACTACAAAACTGGGTACAGCCATTAACCAGCTTCGAGAGTTTGCTAAACGCGCCGACAAGAACGAACCAATTGACATAAATATACAATCGGCTTTTCCACATAATGAATTAGGAGAAATATCACAACATATTATACAAATATACAAGCGTGTTCGTGAGACGAAAGAAGCTTTATACATTGAGCGTGAAAAACTGATAACACACTTACAAACCTCACGCGAAGGACTAGGAGTATTTACCAAAGATAAAAAAGAAATATTGGTAAACAATCTATTTACACAATACAGCAATCTTATTTCAGATTCAAATCTTGAAACAACTGAAGAAATCTTCTCAATCGTTGAATTTAAAGATATCACCCATTTTATAAATAAAGCAGGATTACCAGCCGACAAAGAAGAAAAGCGCATGTCCATCACCATTAACAAAAATGGGCGTGTTTTTGTAGTAGAATGTATTATATTCCAAGATTTGAGTTTTGAAATATCCATCAACGATATCACACAGGAAGAAGAACAAATTCGCCTTAAACGCCAATTAACCCAAAATATTGCTCATGAATTAAAAACTCCTGTAAGCAGTATACAAGGATATTTGGAAACAATTGTCAGCAACGAAAACATACCACGTGAGAAAATGCAGATATTTCTGGAACGATGCTATGCACAAAGCAACCGATTAAGCCGGCTGCTACGCGACATATCCGTATTAACCCGCATGGACGAAGCCGCCAACATGATTGATATGGAGAAAGTAGACATCAGCATACTAATGGCTAACATTATTAACGAAGTAACTCTAGAACTGGAACAAAAACAAATTACCGTCATCAACTCTCTTCGTGCAGGTATTCAATTAAAAGGAAATTATTCACTGTTATACTCCATTTTCCGAAATCTGATGGATAATGCCATTGCGTATGCCGGAAACAATATCCAAATCAACATCAACTGTTTCCGTGAAGATGATAATTTCTACTATTTTAGCTTTGCTGATACAGGTGTAGGAGTTGCACCTGAACATCTTAATCGTCTATTCGAGCGCTTTTATCGCGTAGACAAAGGACGCTCACGCAAACTGGGAGGAACCGGTTTAGGTCTTGCTATCGTAAAAAATGCCGTACTCATACACGGAGGAACAATCTCAGCCAAAAACAGACAAGGTGGAGGACTAGAATTTGTTTTTACATTAGCTAAAGAAAAATAATCTCATTTCTGTTTGTTTACCAGAAAAATTGTATATCTTTGCCATGCATTGGTTTGCTACCCTTGTTCAAGAGCGCAATTAAAAGGGAATCAGGTGAAAGTCCTGAACAGTCCCGCTGCTGTAAGTTTCATAATATGCTTGCAGGCATTTTTCTTTAGCCACTGGAATTAATTCCGGGAAGGCCGTCTGCAACAGAAACGAGTCAGAAGACCTGCCATGCAACCGTTTATCATTGCTTTCGAGGAAAAAGCGTTGAGTCTAATGAAGCCGGATATATAAATCCGCATCTGTTCATTTATCCCAACTATTTCAAAGAAAGTAACCAAAACAATAAACTCTGCCAAGTTTATTTGAACAATGTCCGGCCGAAGTGATTTTGCCCGGACATTTTTACCAAACGATATTCACTGAACATTAAGATAAAAATCTATTATACATATAAGAATAAATATGCATATTCATCAAGAATCGATTATAAAAGTCAATATGAAAGCAACAAAAGATTTTCGACACAAACACTAACAATCAAACTATATTTAGAATTGCAACCCAACTACCTTAAAAACCCCTTTAACAGTTAAAACTTACTCCATCTAATCATTCCACGACGTATTTACACCGATAATCACATGAACGTAGTAGTAGTTACCAAACATATGCGAAAAACAAAAAACATCACACGAGGAATAAAAATATCAGTCAACCGACCATGTAAAAACAAAATCAGGATGGAGCAGATAATGAATATGAAAATGTCGTCGCTGCTTTGTCCTAGATTCCAAAGCTTCAAAACAGCCATGATCCTGTACTTTAAAAGGCATCACACGAAGATGCGTCCGAAAATCAACTTCCGGTACATCCATAGCTTTAAACATTGTCTCTTTAGCCGACCAATGCAATAACAAGGACCATATTGTGATACCAGCATATTCTGAAGGAGATTCCTCAGCATGCATAAACCGATGAGCCACTTTACACACACGTTCACCATATTGCTCAATATCAACACCTGGCTTACATGATGACTTGGCAAGAAGAACAGCCACATAACCCCTAGTATGCGAAATACTGATCGAGGCTGACAGATTTCTTAAATATGGTCTTCCGTTTGTTGCATAAGCTACATCAACATTTTTCCCTAATAAAGTAAATAAAAGGACGCGCACCGACAGCCATTCCAGTCTACGATGTGGAGCCGAAAATCGTTCAATTTGACTACGATATTTTTCATGCTCTGGAATCAGTTCCAACAATTCTTCAATCGTTTCATCGTTTTTCCAAATAGCCCACCGGTAATCCCGATCTATGTGTTGCATAAAAAGAGACATCAACTTTCCTTTTTAACGGTATCAATAGATAACGGATTTATTACAAACTTTAATTTTAAAATACGCCGATTGTCCATCTCCAACACCTCAAATTCGTAACGACCATATACCACTTTTTCATGTAATGCAGGGAACTCTCCCTTCAACTCCAACAATAACCCAGCCAACGTATCAGCATCTCCGGCAACTTCATCAAATGCCTCCTCATCAATTTTGGTAATTTTATAGAAATCTGTCAGCAATGTTTTGCCTTCAAACACCCAAGTATGCTCATTCAACATCGAATAATTATATTCTTCTTCATCATATTCATCCCGTATTTCACCCACAATCTCCTCGATGATATCCTCCATCGTAACAATACCCGACGTTCCGCCAAATTCATCGACAACAATAGCAATATGAATTTTATTAGTCTGAAAATCACGCAACAAATCATCTATCATCTTCGTCTCAGGCACAAAATATGCAGGTCTTATCAATGATTGCCAACGGAAATTATCACCTTTGTTTAAATGAGGAAGTAAATCTTTTATATACAAAATACCTTTAATATTATCTTTAGTATCAGCATATACAGGTATACGCGAATAGACATTCTCCACAATGCAATTCAATACCTCCTTGAACGGAGTATGTATATCCAAATCAACCACATCCAAACGAGAAGTCATAACTTCCTTGGCAGTCTCTCCACCAAAACGTATAATTCCTTCCAAAATATTATTCTCTTCTGAAAGTTCTGATTTGTCTGTCAATTCTAATGCATGCGATAACTCATCCACCGATATATTATGATTCTTACGCGTTACATGTTTGTTTAAAAAAGAAGTAGAACGCACAAGCAAAGACGCCAACGGATAAAAAATAGCACGAAACGCTAAGATTCCCGGTGCAGCAAAACGGCAAAATCCAAGTGTTCGCTGGGCAGAATAGATTTTAGGCATTATCTCACCAAATAGCAATAACAAAAATGTCAAAGCTACAGTCAACACCAAAAACTCCGCAATTGCAGAATGGAACAAAAAAACGCTCATAAAAAAATAATTACAGAGCATAATAATTGTTACATTTACAAAATTATTCGTTATCAAGATCGTTGCCAACAACCGCTCCGTATCGGATAACAAATTAGTAATTTTCCTGTCAGATGGATGTTTTCCTTCTGCAATTATATTCAAATCAGAAGGAGATAGAGAAAAAAAAGCTATTTCAGAAGCTGATGCAAACCCTGAAACAAACAATAACAAACCCGCTAATACAATAGCAACAATTGCAGATACAGATGGCGCTTGTACAGATATACCTTGGAATATATCTGCCATATTATAAAAAAATGAATCTGAGTCCAACGAATTTTTTTTTAGTTAAACATATCAGAAAGGTAAATCATCAGCAACCGTGTCTTGCATTGAACTACTCTGAGATTGCACGGCATTCATAGGCTGAACATTTTGTACAGTTGTCCCCCCTGTAGTAGCAGATGACATCGGCACTTTGGGTGACAACATTTCCATATTATCTACAAAAATCTCAGTAACATAACGCTTAATACCAGCCGGATCATCATAAGAACGCGTGCGGATCTTTCCTTCTACATATAATTTATCACCCTTATGAACATATTTTTCGACAATTTCGCCTAATCGGTTGCGAAATATAAGATTATGCCATTCCGTACGATCAGGAATTTGGGTACCATTCTGCAAAGTGTATCCTTTTTCAGTTGTAGCTAAAGACAATTGTGCTACACAATTACCACCATCATAATAAGTAACCTTAGGCTCTTGCCCTACATTTCCTATTAATATTACTTTATTTACTGACATAAATCTGAATAAATTATATTTGTTGCCAAAATTAACGAGAATATCTGCACAAAACAAATCTACCAACTACTTTTATAGATATTTCTTCAAGAAAGAATGTATCAAACGAGACACTGCAAATTGTTCTATCTGATCAATCTTTACTTTCTGATAACCCCAAAAAGAAAGAGAACTTTCAGATAAAATTACCTCGTAAAAATTTGTATATATGATCCGGTGCGACAAAACATGTTTTACCCCTTTCTGCAAAAGCCTAATTACAGGTTTGTCCCCTTCTACAAAAAGAGAGTGAAATTGAGGCAATGCAAAAAATTCTTCTTCTGACAATTCCCGGTCTGTTTCTACCAATGGCAACTCGAAGAGATTTTTCCAAATATCATTTTCTGTTCTTTTACGCAGAAAAATATATTCTCCCATACGTACCAAAATATAATTAAAATACCGATTACTCACTTTTGTTTTGTGTTGCTTCACTGGTAACGTCATAACAATCCCATTAGAAAAGCCCAAGCAACTATCAGAAAGCGGACAAAGCATACACGCCGGAGCTTGAGGAGTGCATTGAATTGCCCCAAAATCCATAATTGCTTGATTATAATCAGCAGGATGTTCTTTATCTAACATTTCAAAAGCTAATGCCGAGAAATATTTTTTCCCTTGAGTAGAATCAATTGGCAAATCAACCCCAAAATAACGCGAAAGGACACGATACACATTCCCATCAACTACTGCATAAGGCATATTATAAGCTATTGAACATATGGCTGCAGCCGTATAATCACCGACACCTTTTAAATTGCGTACCTCTGCATAAGTTTTTGGGAACTCACCATTTACCATACTCCTGGCCGCAGTATGCAAATTACGGGCACGCGAATAATACCCCAAACCTTGCCAATATTTCATCACTTCTTCTTCAGAAGCCTCCGCCAAAGACCTCACATCAGGGAAACGTGTTACAAAACGCAAAAAATATTCATATCCTTGTACAACTCTGGTCTGCTGCAAAATCACTTCCGAAATCCATATCATATATGGGTCAGACGTCGAGCGCCAAGGCAAATTCCGTTTATTCACGTTATACCATTCTAACAATATTTTTGAAAACAGATTATCCATTATAATCAATAATACACATACAATATTTACGCCACAAAAGTAATATATTCTCTAAAAACTACCCTTACAACCTAATTTTTATCTATACTAAACTAAAAATACCCACATTTATAATCAAACAAAATCAAACTGCTTCAAATTCTCTTAGAGACTTTTTTAGAAAATTCTCCGAAATATATTTTTCAGAGCCGCCAAAAAGCTATATATTTGCAGTCCAAAAAATTAGGAAAACTATAGTAATAATATTTTTTTTAAAGAAAAATGACTAAAGCTGATATTGTAAACGAAATTACAAAAAACACCGGAATTGACAAGGTAACAGTGTTGACTACTGTTGAAGCGTTTATGGAAGCCGTAAAAACATCTCTTGCAAAAGATGAGAATGTTTATCTTCGCGGGTTTGGTAGTTTTGTTGTGAAAAAAAGAGCGCAAAAAACTGCACGTAACATTTCCAAGAACACTACAATCATCATTCCGGAGCATAACATCCCGGCATTTAAGCCAGCCAAAACATTCACTCTTTCAGTGAAAAAATAATAAACCATAGTATTAACCCATAAAATTTTAAAGCTATGCCAAGCGGAAAGAAGAAAAAAAGACATAAAATGTCTACGCACAAACGTAAAAAAAGACTAAGAAAGAACAGACATAAAAGCAAAAAGTAAATTTTAGTCTTAAGACAAAATAAAGAACAAACTTGTGATACCATTGTCTCGCGGGTTTGTTCTTTGTTTAAATAAGGAATTTGTAAATTACAATATTGTATTGTTTCAACATTATTCCTGTAATATTAACTTTAAAAGCAAACTATTGTGACAAACGAACTCGTTGTTGATGTACAGCCCAAAGAAGTATCCATTGCATTGCTAGAAGATAAGCAGTTAGTGGAACTACAAAGTGAGGGAAGAAATCTCTCTTTTTCTGTAGGTAATATATATTTGGGCCGTATAAAAAAACTGATGCCAGGACTAAACGCCTGCTTCGTGGACGTTGGTTACGAGAAAGATGCTTTTCTTCATTATTTGGACCTTGGTCCTCAATTCAACTCGCTGGAAAAGTATGTCAAGCAGACTTTAAGTGACAAAAAGAAACTGAATCCTATTACAAAAGCCAGCATACTCCCTGACTTAGAGAAAGACGGAACTGTAGCCAACACGCTAAAAGTAGGCCAGGAAGTTGTAGTGCAAATTGTCAAAGAACCTATCTCAACCAAGGGACCACGATTAACTTCTGAGCTTTCCTTTGCTGGAAGATATTTGGTACTTATACCCTTCAACGATAAGGTTTCTGTATCACAAAAAATTAAATCAAGCGAAGAAAGCGCCCGCCTCAAGCAATTGTTAATGAGCATCAAACCTAAAAATTTTGGTATCATTGTACGTACTGTTGCCGAAGGGAAACGAGTTGCAGAACTCGATGGCGAACTTAAAGTCCTGTTGAAACACTGGGAAGATGCCGTTGTAAAAATACAGAAAGCTACAAAATATCCCACATTAATTTACGAAGAAACCAGTCGCGCTGTAGGATTATTACGCGATTTGTTTAATCCCTCATTCGAGAATATATACGTCAATAACGAAGCTGTATTCCACGAAATAAAGGATTACGTAACACTCATAGCCCCTGACAGGGCCGGAATTGTAAAACTGTATAAAGGACAACTTCCTATCTATGACAATTTTGGTATAACCAAACAGATTAAATCATCCTTCGGTAAAACCGTTTCATACAAAAGTGGAGCTTATCTGATTATAGAACATACAGAAGCACTCCATGTAGTTGATGTAAATAGCGGAAACCGGACTAAAAATGCCAATGGACAAGAGGCTAATGCACTGGAAGTAAATTTAGGAGCAGCAGATGAACTGGCACGCCAATTAAGATTACGTGATATGGGGGGTATCATTGTTGTAGATTTCATAGACATGAATGAAGCCGAAAACCGTCAGAAACTCTATGAACGCATGTGCCAAAACATGCAAAAGGATAGAGCACGTCACAATATTCTCCCTCTCAGCAAATTCGGCCTGATGCAAATAACACGCCAGCGCGTTCGTCCGGCAATGGATGTCAATACCACTGAAACATGTCCCACATGCTTTGGTAAAGGTACAATCAAGTCATCCATCCTTTTTACAGATACCTTAGAGAGTAAAATAGACTATTTGGTCAACAAACTGAAGATAAAGAAATTCTCGTTACACATCCACCCGTATATTGCCGCTTATGTTAATCAAGGGCTCGTTTCTTTAAAACGAAAATGGCAAATGAAATACGGATTTGGTATCAAGATTATTCCCAACCAGAAACTGGCATTTTTGGAATATGTATTCTACGATATACATGGCGAAGAAATTGATATGAAAGAAGAAATTGAAATTAAGTAACAAAAAAGCTGTTTCAAAACAAATGATAGCTTTGCCAGGTTTGGCATAAAACCAACATCACCCAATCTATCACAAGGCAAATATATCTCTATTTTGAAACAGCTTTTTTCTTTCTGGAGCCAAGTATTACAACACATAACTTTCCACAAAAACTCCAGCATTTCATTTTCCTAGATTACTTGTAAAAACGTATAGAAAAAGAAAGAGAACTACATATATCCTCTTTCTCATGATATATATATATATATATAATTCTCTTTCCTATAAAAAATCAAAAGAACCAAACAATGGGTTCTTTCAACAAGCATCATTTATCACATTGACTCAATCTTTGATGATGCCAAAGACCGTTTGCGAAAGACAACACAGTCGGCCAAAAAGTAATTGAAAAGCCCCGATATAAGCAATGCCGCAAGGTTACAATATACAACATCCCACCCGAATATCTTTTCAAAAATAAGCAAGAATAACATCTTAATCAAGAAGCCCAAAACGGATGAAAGATTGAATACAAAAAAACGCAACCAAAAATCACGCATACATCTGCCATCAAGGCGTTTACGCCATATCCAGCAATATGACCACAAAAAGTTACTCATCACCGCAAATTCAAAAGAAATAACGGGCGATACCCAATAGGCTCCCCAATACGATGTGAATAAATAAGTGGAACAAAGCCACAACACAAGCGTATCAACTCCTGTGCCAAACAAACGGCTCAATACAAATTCAATGTAAGTACGCACGATTGGAAACTTATTCTTTATTCTGAGGTTGATAAGGCTTCAAAGGATCACGCAAAGACAGAATCCGCCGATCTTTCAAAAATTGACAAAGCCATGCCACATACAAGAAAATACCAATAGCTATACCACCGATATCAAATACTCCTAAACTGATGCCATACACATCACAATGCCATTCACGCCAAGATGTGTACATATACAATGTATTGATAATAATAATAACAAGACGGAATTCAGTAGGCCCAAAACTGCCATAAGTCAAACGGAATTCATCCTTCAGAATGGTACACACGTATGTATAAATAGACAAAACTAAATAGCCAGCCAATACCAACAGTGCAATATTCAATTTAAACATCGGCGAAAGTCCTGCGCCAATGCACATAATACAAATAGTAATAGCATCCAAACTATGATCAATAAAAAAACCATAAATGGGCCTTTGCGTATTGCGCACTCTTGCCAGTGTGCCGTCAAGGCTATCTCCATACCAATTTACAACCAGACCAAATGATGAGAGCCACAAAAAACGTACATCCCAATTGGCCAAAATAAAGCCCAATGCGCAAATCACTGCGCCCAATACACCCATATATGTCAGAAAATCGGAAGTAACCCAACGCGG
>ULOJ01017477.1_pt1 | contig 12883 bp, 10 predicted proteins | sample 1952461 | NCBI WGS metagenome assembly ULOJ01 (sample SAMEA4835600, study PRJEB28245) | human gut metagenome | biome: gut microbiome; material: fecal sample | place: Denmark | collected 2008
ATCAGAGACTCCAGCCCTATCGGCAAGTGCAGCTGCCTATTACTTCATCGGCGTGGTCATCCGACAGAGTAAAACGGAGTGGAGCAAGCTGTTCCGCCACGAATTTTTCGCCATCTTCCTATGGATTTATCTGCTCAACCACGATGACTGGTACGACTGGGGAAGTCTGGCTATCGTCTTCTCCTGCTGGTGCTGCATCAGCACTTTGCTGTTCCTGCAACATCTGCTCGATGCCCCAGAACGCTTCAAGGACATCAGTCCGAAGATAGGAAAAGTGGCAAAGGTGACCAACAGAATCAAGGCCACCTTATTATATATTGGGCGCAATACGCTGCCCATCTATCTCTTCCACCCCATCTTTACAATGGCTGCGAAGTTCTATCATCCCCTCTTCAGCTGGGATCCGAGCGAGATCTCGTTTGCAGCCGTCACCATCATCCTTGCCATTACAGGCAGCCTGCTCATTGCCAAGATGATGGAGAAGACCAAACTGGCTTATCTCTTTGGAAAAGGGAAACTATTAAGATAAATCCAGGCAGATTAATATTTTGTAGAAAGAATATTTGCTAGAAACAGGAAAAAGGCGTATTTTTGCACGCCGTAAAAGATAAAACAATGAATATTAAAAACAAGATTAATAATATGGATGATGCCAGACGGGAGAAGCTGGGCGAAGTCATCAGATTCGGAATCGTAGGCGGACTGGCTACGGTGCTGCAATATGTCATCTATCTGGCGATGATGCCGGTGCTGAACCATTTCATTCCACAAATGGGTGATCACAGTCTGGCTACCACAGCCAACACCATCGCCTACATCGTGAGCTTCATCTTCAATTTCATCGCCAGCACCCGATACACCTTCAAGGTGAAGGCAAACGCCAAGCGAGGTGCCGGCTTCACCCTCTCACATGTGGTAAACTATACGATGCAAACCGTCTGCCTCAACCTCTTTGTTGGTCTGGGGCTCGCCAAACAGTGGGCGATGATTCCTACCCTCTGCATCTGCATCCCCGTTAATTTCCTATTAGTAAGATTCTTCCTGAAGAAATAAAAGAATCTCCGAAACCCCGAAAGAGAAAGACAAAGAGATGATTCCTCTCAAAACTTGAAAGAAATAGATAGTTATGAAAAAGATATTCGATATTTTCACGATCAAGAAAGAAGAAAGATGGCTCGCCCTGGGCATTTTTCTGGCGCTTGCCGTTCTGAATGGTGTAGTGATAGCCCGCTATGCCAGTCATTTCACCCTCATCACGGATGATTATTACAAGAATTTCATCCGCCACTTCTGCGTATCGGGCTTCGATCCGCTTACCTACTGGGTATTGAGCGACTGGAATGCAGCATACAATGTATATCGCCATCCGCTGCTCGCCTTCTATATGTATATTCCTTACCTCATCAATATGGGGCTGATGAAACTCACAGGCTACAACTGTGCCCTTTTCATCGCGGTAGTCATCCAGATATTCTGCGGATTCTATGCCACCCTCTTCCTGAAGAGAATCTTCCGGGAGGTGATGGATCTCGACAAGACGGCATCTCATATCCTCACCCTGCTGTTCTTCTCCTTCGGATATGTGATGGTTACCTGCATCGTGCCCGACCATTTCGTCATCTCCATGATGCTGCTCATCCTGGCGCTCTACGTATCCGGTCTCAGAATGAAACATCACCATCCGCTCAAGATATGGCAGAGCGTGGTATATTTCATCCTTACAGCCGGCACATCGCTCAATAACGGATTGAAGATTTTCTTTTCTGCATTCTTCGTAAACGGAAAGGGATTCTTCCGCCCTAAGCATCTTCTCCTGGCAGTCATTCTGCCAGCAGCCCTGCTGTGGGGATTCTGCAGATGGGAATACCGCGTCTTCGTATGGCCTAACGAGATGGCACGCAAGGAACTGAAAGCCAAGAAAGCGGCTGAGAAGAAAGCCAGACAGGAACGTATGACACAGATCAAGCATACCCGTGATTCGCTGACAAACGACTCCATCAAAAGAGGCTTGAAGATTATCTCTGCTCAGGAGATAGCCCAGAAAGCCAAGAACGACAGCATTCGGAAGGCAAAGGAACTGGCTAAGAAAGAAGCCAAAAAGAAAAGGGGTCCTAAGCAAGGTGCCCCTATCATGAAAGGTGAATTCATGAACTGGACGGATGCCACAAGCTCCCGTACACAGTCGATCATCGAAAATCTGATGGGCGAATCTATCCAGCTGCATCAGGATTATGTGCTGGAAGATGAATTGCGCCATCGCCCGATGTTCGTGAAATACCGATACGCCATCAATTATGTGGTAGAGGCAGTCATCATGCTGCTGTTTGTTGCCGGCATCTGGGCGGGCAGAAAGAGCAAGTATCTCTGGCTGGTGATGTCGTATTTCGGTCTAGATATGATGCTGCATATCGGACTCGGCTTCGGTCTCAACGAGGTATATATCATGGCGGGGCACTGGATATACGCCATTCCGATAGCCATCGGTTTCCTTCTGAAGCAAAAACGACAGCAGCCAAACCAAGAGCTGCAACCCCGACAGCTGCTCTACAGCCGTTGCCTAAAAGGCGTATTGCTCGTCCTGGGTCTGGCACTGCTGATATACAATGGTATTCTGATTATCGGATATTTCTGCTAGGAAGAGATCAAGCATGCTTATCTCTTCCTAGCATCTTTCGACATCTGCGAGCCATCGCCTTGAAGATGCTGGAGAAATTACCATATCTCAGATTCAGAAAGAGCTCTTCCAGGGAGCGCGACATCTTGATGAATGGGTGGCCCCAGGCATTGATTCTGTACACCCGCTCCTTGAAATCTACGTTTTCCACCACATATTTAGGATGTTTCAGCGGAAACTCCAGTTCATGGCGCTTCATGGTGAAGATTCTGCGATAAGCCTTCGGAGTCGTCTTCATGCTGCCCGAGAAATGGGTAGAGTCATCAGAGAGACCCAGATTATTGATCAGATTCCTGCATGGCATGATGGCAAGACTGGAATTCAGCAGCATCGAAGCCCAGAAGATGCTTTCATAAAACTCCTTTCCACTATGGGCATGATCCCTGCACATCGGGATAAAGTCCTTACGGAGCCCACGCTGGCGAACTACCGATTCCAACTGTCGCATCGCCTGCTTATCGCGCAGAAAGGCATAGCCACCCTCCCATTTGTCCACCACACGGCGCCACGATGCCCATCCCCAGATAGAGAAGATTGAAGTAAAGAAATAGCTGTCCTCGCAGTCGGGGGTCACCTCATCTTCATTGAATCCGGCAATCATGGCAATACGTTCATCGTGCTCATAGCGGTCGAGCATCTCCTTGCAGAAAGGGAAGAAAGATTGGGAAGGTACATCGTCATCTTCCAGCACGATACACTTATCCACAATCGAGAAAGCCCATTTCTGTGAGAGATACTCAGATGGATCGCATCCCTGGTTCTTGGTCTGATAAGATCTGTGCACCTCACACTCCCAATCAATATTCTCATCTGATGCTATTTGCCGGCATGCCTCGATACCCGGCACATCCCGCTCACCTCTTGCTCCATCCTGATAGAGGAACAACTGGGCAGGACGAGCCTTCTTCACCTCGTCAAACACTTTCTGGAAATTGTCGGGACGATTGAAGAAAAGCATCAATACGGCGACATCAATCTTAGCTGGCTGTTTCATATATATTACTTATTTACATCATTAGCTAACTCAAAATACCATACTGAACTTTCACAAGTGGTTTAAGAACGGGCTGAAGGCCCAAAAGCTCCTAGCCCAGGGCAACACCCTGGGTATAAACAGCAATCAGCAAGGCGCCCTGTAAGGGCGTGTGGAGCTTACTAGCAAATTCAGTACTATACCTCTGCAAAGATAACCCAAAAAGCAGACAATGCCAAATAAACCGCCACAAAAAAACAGCCGGAATGAAATATTTCCTCATTTTTCTTCCCACAATCAATTTTTTACACTAACTTTGCAGCCAAATAAGAATAAAACGATGAAGAATATTTTTAAAATCAAGAAAGAAGAAAGGATTCTTGCACTTGTTTCGATGCTGGTATTCGCCAGCTTGAATACCGTGCTGATCCATTCCTATCCTACAAGCTTTTTCAAGGCTGGCAAACTGGGATTTTGGAGTATTTTCTACAAGCATTTCACGGTATCCGGTTTCGATGCCTACTCGTATATCTTTCTTTCCAACGAAAAGATATACTTTGAGTTGTCACGCCATCCGCTCTTTGGCGCCCTACTCTATCCCGGAGCCTGTCTCAACGACTGGCTGATGGGCTGGACTCATCACAACTGTGCCACCTTCATCATGGCAGTGATGCTCGTCATCAGCGCCACTTTCTCTGCCGTATTCTTCTTCCGCATCTGCCGGGAGCTCATCCAGCTATGCCGGTTGGATGCCTACATTCTCACGGCATTCTTTTTCTCCTTTGCCTCCATCATGCTCACCACGATGGTACCCGATCATTTCTGCTTTTCCATGCTCTGTCTGCTGGTCAGCATCTATATGGTGGGAACCTGTATGGCGCAGGGCAAACAGCTCAAGGCATGGCAAGCTAGTCTGCTGTTCCTTACCACGGCAGGAGTATCGCTGAGCAATGGCGTAAAGACCGGCATCATGTCGCTTTTCTGTAATGGCAGAAAGGTATTCTCCCCCCGGTTCTTTGCCATCGCCTTCATCCTCCCGCTCCTCATCATGGGCGGCAGCTTTTACTATCAGAACGAATACATCGTCAAGCCTCAGCAGGAAAAAGGCAAGGAGATAGAAAGAAAGCTGATGCCGAAAAGACCCGATATTGCCCAGAAGAATGCCGTTCACGATGCGTGGATGGATGCTCATCGAGGCAAATCGGTATCCGATATGCCATTTCTGAAATGGACCGATGTTTCTACCCCACGAATGGAATCCATCGTAGAAAACCTCTTTGGAGAAGGCATCCAGTTGCATCAGAAGGAACTGCTCAAAGACCTGAGCGTATCGCGCCCAACCTTTATCCGATACGATTGGACCATCAGCTACCTCTTCGAAGCATTCGTTTTCCTGCTCTTTGCAGCCGGTGTTTTCTACAGCAGACACTCCCGTCTGATGTGGATGTGCCTGAGCTGTGCGGCATTCGATGCCTTCCTTCACCTGGTGCTCGGTTTCGGACTCAACGAGGTATATATCATGGCAGCCCACTGGATGTTCGTCATCCCATTCACCATGGGTTATGCATTCAGAGAGGCTCAACCCAAACTGGCTAATGCGATGAGAGGAGTCACTCTCTTCCTCGCCATCTACTTCTGGGCATACAATGCCACATTAATCATTACGCATTTCTTATAATCCGGGGAGAGATCCCATACGGGTCTTCCCGATAAAAATATAAAGAATATGGACTTTTACAAAGAAATCAAAGAATATAGCCAGCAGAATCTGCGGGCATGCCAACTCAAACAGCTGGCTATTCTGGAAGAAATAGACAAAATCTGCAAGCGCCACAAGATAGAATACTGGCTGGATGGCGGCACCCTGCTCGGAGCCGTACGCCATGGCGGTTTCATACCTTGGGATGACGATATCGATATCGGTATGTCGCTGGAAGATGAAAAACGATTCGAGGAGATTGCCCCTAAGGAACTGCCCGACTGGCTCTATCTGCAGACCCCCAAATCGGATCCGGGAAGCAAGGAGCCTATCACGAAGATCCGCGACTGCAACTCTCTCTATATCGAACAGGGCGACGATTTCTGCCAGCCTTATGTAAAGGGAATCTTTGTGGATATCTTCCCTTTTGTGGATTATCCAGACATTCCCCGTTCGTGGATCAAGACCTTGACAAAGGGTATCTCCAAGAGTTATTCTATCCTGAACCACCGACACACTTACTCTCTGCGTTCCTTTGCTGAGTTCTTCTATTTCGGAGGCAAGTATTGTCTGTGCAGTGCATTATGGAAGGTAGTAGGCTTGTTCGGAAAGAAGACCCGTTATTCTGATGTTCCTTTCCTGAATGGCCGAGGCATCTCATTCGACAAGAAGGCAGTCAAGCCTTTGGGTACCATCAAGTTTGAGGGCAAGGAATTCCCTGCACCATGCAATCCCGATTCCTACCTCACCGACCTCTATGGTGATTATATGAAGATTCCACCAGTAGAAAAGCGCGAGTTTCATTCGATATTCATCCTGCCGGAACTAAGGGGTTAAAGGAGTTAAGACGTATGTCTTGTTGTTAAAAAACTACACTAAAAGACCAGAAGCAGCACGCCTGAAAGGGCGAAACTCCTTGCCCAGGGCGTGCTGCTTCTCGTTCTCTGGGCCTCAGCCCGTTCTTAAGCCACATGCAAAAAACTCAATCTATCATTTACAGCAAAACCTGGATGGTATGAGCCAGACCATCCTTTAATAATGTAATCGGCTTCCAGCCCAGAGCTTCCAACTTATCCGTAGCAAAAACAGCCTTGGTAATAGGAGTGGTATTGCCATGACTGGCATCATCGGGAATATCAAAGACCACCTTTCTGCCAGCCAGATCAGCAACAGTTTCTGCCAAGGTTCTGATGCTTACATTCGACTCCTCATTGGCTATATTATATGCCTCGCCGTTCCCGCCCTTCAACAGGATACAAAGCAGCGCCATCGCACAATCCACCACATAAGTCCACGAACGGAACGCCTCCCCCTTACTCTTCAGTACGATATCCTCGCCACGCAATACATTGCGGATAAACTGGGCATAAACACGATTATCGTTCTCTGTAAAGAACGGACCGTAGATATGACTCGGACGGGCGATGGACACCTCAATGCCATACTGATGAGCATAGCAGATACAAAGCGTCTCGGAAGCACGTTTTGCCGAAGGATAGCACGCCCTCACCGTAGTAGGATCAATATACCCGCTATAGTTTTCTTCAAAGACACGACCGTCGCCCTCGCCATAGACTTCTCCGGAAGATACATAGACCAATTTCTTCAAGCCGTGCTGCAGTCCAAAGCGCAGCAGATTATCCACGCCGAAGATATTAGACTTCATCACTCCCACAGGATCCTCGCTATAAAGCTGTGGACAGGCACCGCCAGCAGCATCCACGATATAATCGAAAGAGATATCCACCGACAAGGGAGCCGTAACATCAAAAGGAAGAAAATGATAATGTCCGGAATCAAGATACACCGAAAAGCGCCTGTTAGCCCGCTCTTCGTTACGACCCGCAGCATAAACCTGATAATCCAGTCCCTCATGCTGCATCAGCATATCAACCAGACAGCCACCAATCAATCCAGTAGCGCCCAGCACCAGGATATTCTTGCCCGAAAGCTGCTGCCATGGCAGCTCAAACGCAGCCAAAGCCGCCTTTACATCTTCATTATATAGATTTGTCTGTTTCATCCTACTATCTATTTCCTTCTATTATCTATTTCAACTTATATCGGCAGAGCCTATTATCTATTTCAGCCACTCATCCTTGGTGGTATGCTTCAATGCCTTAAACAGCTCCACATCCTCCGTCTGGGTAAGCTTCAATCCGTTTTTCTCGGATCCCATCACCAGGTGCTGGTTATCCACTCCCAGCTCAGCCATCAAGGTACAGGATGCCACTGTTCCGTCAATACCCTTGGCATCAGCCTCGGCGTGCGCCTTCAGCAAAGTGCTGAGAGGATAGGTATGGGGAGTCTGGGTGCGAACCAGCCGCTCGCGTGGGATGTCGATATTCTTCACACAGTCATCCACCTTCTGCATGATAGCCTCCTTGCAGATCATACCCGTAATGGCATAACCATACTTTCTGCACTTCTCGATATTCTCGGTAATGATTCGCTCTGCCACCAGCGGGCGCACACCATCGTGTACCAATATGATATCATCCTCTGCACATCCGGCATCGCGCAAGCCCCACAAACCATTGCGGATGGAGTGCTGATTGCTGTCACCACCCTCGAAGATCCACTTCAGCTTGGTGATGTTAAACTGGTTGGCATACGCCTGCAGTACCACTTCCCACCCCTTGAGGCACACCACGCAGATGGCGTCTATCTGAGGATGGCTCTGGAAAGCCTGCATGGTATAGATGATAACAGGTATGTTATCAATCGTCATAAATTGCTTTGGGATATCCTGTCCCATACGGTTACCAACACCGCCTGCAGTCAATAATGCAATATTCATAAAGTTCGTATTTTAAGATTGTCTATTATATTGAATGTTATTATATGAGAAGATCAACGGATAGCAGAAGGCACGTATCTTTGCCATCAAGCCACGCTGATGCTTGCTGTAGTATATCTTGTCACCATGCTTCAGACAGAGGAAGCAGAGGCAGAAGAGTGCCAGCGGATTGTGATGCAGCATATAATAGCTCATGCGATGTGCCAGCGCAAACTTCGGCTCCCGGGTATGCTCATATATATAGGTATAGAGCATCTGCCAGTTGGGCTGCTGCTGCAATCTGCGATAATTGGCGATACCATAGAGGTAAGGCTGATAGGTAGGGCGGGCATCTACCTTCTTGCCTGCCTGCTTCAGTTCCTCATGACAGGCAGAAGCCAGATTCGTGCGATGCCAGTTCAGTGGTTCATCTACCATCACGATACCACCGTGCAACTGGGCGCAGATGGCAAGACTCCAATCGTACATGATATTCGGCAGCCAGTATTCACTTGTCTGGATAAACTCCCGGCGGAGCAGCATGGTATGTCCGGCAAATCCACAGAAGAGCAGCGCCTCCAGGCTGTACTGAGGATTCACAAGATGCGTATGCTCCCTGTCGGCACCACGCAGATGGGTGGAAAAACAGATGTCATGATTGCCGATGGCAGCCACCTGCTTCTCTATCTTGGTAGGAAACCACACATCATCCTGATCGCTGAAAGCCACAAAATCGCCCGTTGCCTTCATCGCAGCCGACTTGAAGTTCTGATTGAATCCCAGATTGCTGGCATTGCGCGAGAAATGTATGATAGGAAACTTCTCGGCATAGGCTGTGCAAATCGCCACCGTATCATCCGTAGAACCATCATCCTGGATGATGACCTCCTTCAGGGGATAGGTCTGCGAGAGTATGGAATCCAACTGCTCCCTGATATATTCGGCACCATTGTAGGTGCCCATGATGATTGAAACTGTCTTATTTGTATTCATCCTTCATTCTGATTTATTCTGCTTATCGCTGATTTTTCAGTTTATCCCTACTTTTTTCAGCTTTATTCATATGAACCCATCAAAGTTACTTCTTTCCCATTTTCTTCTTCACGAAAGCCATACACTCCTTCAGAATGGCGGCACCGGCAATACGCATCACCAGATAGTACAGCACAACAGCCATCAGAATGCGGCAAAGCAGGAGCAGCCACAGATTGTGGATAGACTGCGTGGCGAAATAGGTAGCCGTCATCACCGCCAGGGCAGCCAGCGCAAACGGCAGGATATCCTTCAGGAACATCCATACCCGATAGCCTATCAGGCGACGGGAGAAATACTGCCATACGAACAGCCAGATGATGTTCAGCAGCACGTAGGCGATGACCATCGTGCGGATGCCCCAATGCCATATCAGAATCATCGTCAGAATCTGAACCACACCCAGGGCAAAGGTCACCCCAAAATAAGTACCCGACTTGCCGTTGCTCACCACCAGACTCGACATGAGCTGGCTCATCGGAATGATGGCACCACTCACGCAGAGAATCTGCAGCAGGAAGGCACTAGCCAGCCATTTTTCGGTGATAGCCAGGACGATAAACTCCCTAGCCACCATTCCAAATCCCAGCATCAGCGGGAAGGAGATGAATGACGTGAAACGGATCAGCTTGCGCAAGGCTTCCAACTGGCGTCCCGGCTGCTCACGAAGATCTACCAGCACAGGCTGAGCCACCGAATCCACCATTCCCTGTATCACGCTGTAAGCCTTGAAGTTCCACTGCGAAGCCTGGTTGTAATTACCCGTATCATGCGCCGTGAAGTAATGACCCAGCAGGATATTCAGCACATTGTTGTTGATATGCGTGGTGATGGTGGAAGCCAGCAGTTTGCAGCTGAACTTGAACATCCTGCGGATAGGTTCGAAATCGAACCGCAGACTCGGGCGCCACGGAGAATAATGCCAGAACAGCGCCGTATTCACGATGCTGTAAACGATGGTCTGGGTAGCCAAAGCCCAATAAGACATGCCGCAAAACGCCATGATCACTCCTACCACACTCGAAAAGAGCGTGGCGATGATGCCCGACTGCGCCCTCTGCTTCACCATCATGTGCTTGAAGAGATAAGCCGACTGAGCCGTACAGAGGCTGGAGAATAACAGCGACAGGAATGCATACCGGCAAAGAGGAACCAGTGCCGGAGTATGATAATAGCCCGCTATCAGAGGGGCACAGAGAAAAAGTACCAGGTATAGAAAACCACCTACAGAGATATTAAACCAGAATACGGAGTTATAGTCATTATCTGTAGGTTCCTTGATATTCGTGATAGCCGTGATGAAGCCCGAATTCTGCAAGGCATTGGCTATCAGAGAAAAAACAGTAATCATGGCGATCATACCATAATCGCTTGGCGACAACAGTCTGCCCAGGACGATGCCGAATACCAGTCCGATAACCTGCATCGCCCCATTGTTCATGGCTCCCCAGAAGAGGCCCTTTGCTGTTTTTTCCTTTAATGTTTCTGCCATTTAAATTTATTTTTTCTTGCTAAAACCATGCGAACTAGCGCTTGAAGAGACTCCTCACCACAAACCAGGTATGCACCAGAACCGTGGTGACAATGCCATAGTTGCTGCGCATCACCTCGAAACGCTCCTTGAGCGAAGCCTTGTGGTTCTGCACCGACATGCCGCCATCCAGATAGTTGGTGATGACTGCATGCACATTGCGCAACGGAAGATGGCGCTGCTGAGCCGCCTTCATGATGCGGATGCACCAATCCACATCTGCCGAAAGGCGATAGTGAAGATTATAATGGATTTGGCGGGCGATATCCGTGCGGGCATAAAACGACTGATGACAGACGAGCATTCCCCACTTGAACGAGCGCCAGTTCAGCTTCTTGGGAGGCGAAAGACGGCGATGGCGCAGGAACCGTCCCTCGTCGTTCACGATATCGGTATCTCCATAAAGCACGCCCGGCAGGTTCTCGCCCTCGCCTACGCATCCCTCCACATACTCCAAGGTATCGTCAGAAGGAAACACGTCTCCCGCATTCAGAAACACGAGATAGTCACCTGTGGCACGGTCGATGCCCTTGTTCATGGCGTCATAGAGTCCCTTGTCGGGTTCCGAATACACCACGATTTCGTGGGCATTCTCTCCAGCCTTTGCCCTGTTCTGGTATGCCCGAACCATTGCCAGGGTCTTGTCCTTCGAAACACCATCTATGATCAGGTGCTCGATGTTGCAGTAAGTCTGCTTATTGACACTATCCAACGTACGCTGCAACACACGCTCAGCATTGTAGGTACAGGTTACGACGGTAAACTTAATCATATCCGGTAGTTTTTAAAGGCCATCGCCTGATTATACACCTCAACATATTTCAGCGCCACCGCATGCTGCGAATAGTTATGCATCACCTTCTGCAGGCACGCCTTCTTCAGATTCTCATGGTCGGCTTCTTCCAGCACCCAGTGGATTCCAGCCGCCAGATCCCTGGCATCGCGATAGTTTGCCACATATCCGTTCTTCTGATGATCGATCATCTCCGGTATGCCGCCCACCTTGAATCCTACGCTCGGCACGCCGCAAGCCATCGCCTCCATGATAGTATTCGGCAGATTCTCCGACAGGGAAGGAAGCACGAAGACATCGGCAGCATTGTAAATATCCGCGATGCGCTTGTCATCACTCACATAACCGAGCGAAACGATCGGGAACGAAAGCTTACCTTCGAACTCCTCGCTGTGTCCACCCAGTATTGCCACGCAGGTGTTCTCCCTCATCTCGGGATGCTGCTCAGCCATCAGCCGGCACGCCTCTATCAGATAATCCATGCCCTTATAGGGATTGGTGGCTCTCTGGGCGATGAAGAGGATGATGCGCTTGTCCTTCGGCAGCTGCGTGCGCAGACGGGATTCCAGCTTGTCCTGCGGACAATAGACATGGGTATCTATCGGATTGGGAATCGTCTCGATGCGATGACCCGCCAGGAGTCCGCTCAACCGGGCTTCTGCTGCCAGCCATCTGCTGCAGGTAACAAAGGAAAGAGCCCCACTGTTATACACCTTCTTCTTCTTCTTCCATATCTTAGCCGACAGATCGTTCTTCCCCCCGTTTCCCGGCAGATACTTGCAGTTGCCGCAGCCATTGTTGTAATGATGGCAACCCAGGGTAAGATGACAGATGGATGAAGCCGGCCAGATGTCGTGCATGGTCCATACCACCGGTTTTCCGCTGCTGATAATCTTCCGGATGGTCTTCAGCGAAAGCATGCCCTGGTTGATCCAGTGCAGATGGATGATGTCAGCCTCCTTGAACTCCGGCAGGGAAGTGATGTCGTATCCCGCATTGGCGATATCGAGTGTAAAGAGATTCTTCCTGGAAAAATGAAGGCGGCAGAAGATGCACCAGCGCTCCCACAGGAAATTCCACTGCATCCTGAACGAGCGTGGCAAACCTACCACGGTAATATCATCGGTCACCTTGTCGCGCACCAGCATCTTAGCCTTAATACCATTGTTGTTAAGGGCATCCATCAGGCGGTTGGCAGCCACGGCAGCTCCACCCGCCTTCTCACTTGTATTTACTATGAGTACTCTCATGATTATCCTTTTAATTCTGCTTGCAAAGATAATGTAAAAATTTGAGTTGGCGAAGAAAAAGGAAGACTTTTCTGAGATAAAGAGAATGTTTTTTATGAAATGACGAGAATGGATATAATAAAACATGCCACAACTCTCAACGAGCTGTGGCA
>ULOJ01023865.1_pt1 | contig 12755 bp, 9 predicted proteins | sample 1952461 | NCBI WGS metagenome assembly ULOJ01 (sample SAMEA4835600, study PRJEB28245) | human gut metagenome | biome: gut microbiome; material: fecal sample | place: Denmark | collected 2008
CTTGAGGGTGTCGTCTATGTCGCAGTTGTCTGTGTAAGCGCATCCGTACTTCAGCTTCATCTTCTCAGCCTCAGCCTCGTCCATCTGCAGCGACTCGATGTCTTTGGTTACGTTGCCGCTACCAAGAGGGATGACTGCTATGTGGCGGAGTATATCGCGATAGTACACCGAAACGGTGGTGGTATCGGCTCCGAGATCCACCAGCATGCAGCCGGAGCGTTTCTCGGTCTCGGTGAGCACGGCGTCGGCCATCGCAAGAGGAGACAGATACATCTCGGCTATTGCAATGCCGGCATTGTCGAAACATTTGTTCAGACTGCGGTAGAACGACTTACGCCATAGGATGTTGAGGAAGTTGCCCTCAAGGTGTGAAGACTGTATCCCCACAGGATCGATCTGATACTGAGAATCGACCTTATACTCAAGTGTGATGGCATCGAGAATCTCATAATCGGGATAAGACACACCACGATTGATGTCCATTATCTCGTTGACAAGCTCCTGCGACACGATAGTGTCTGCAGGTAAATCTTTCTGTATGACGTTCTTTACGCTACGGATGCTCTGTCCGCCCACACCAACATAGACCTGTGATATCTCAGTCTTGAGAATCATCTTCAGCTTGTTGATTATGTTCGTCAGGCAAACAGCAGTCTTATCAATATTATATACAACACCTTTGCGTATGCAAGAGGCGGCATCTTCCTTCACGGCAGCAAGAACAGAAATGCTTCCGTCCGGATTTTTTCTTCCTGCCATGCCGGTCATCTTGGATGATCCAAGCTCTATTGCTACTATAAATTCATTTGCCATACGTTATAATGTTTTTTTCTTTTGTTCGGTTTGTTGCTGTTTCTGCTCCTTGTTCTGCTTATCGGCTGCAGGGCGTTCTGAGGTTTCCGCAGGTTGTGCCTCTGCTGCCTGCTGAACAGGTTGCGGATGTTGGATCACCGGTTTATGCGAACGTTTCTTGCATATTATCTGATTGTCGAACTCAAGATTTATATACGAGTACTTATTCCATCCGGCATACGAAAGCCCGTATTTATAGAATTTCATCAGCCGGGTCATCTTGTTATTGATGAAATCGGAGATGAGTTTCTCATGACTGACTTTCTTCTGGAAGTCAGGCAGGCGGCCGATGTAAACAATATGGTCGCCGACACGCGGCACAAGCTCTATGCCTCTGTCGGGGAGCACATGTATCTGCTCGATGAGGTTGCGCCACACATCGTTTGCCATCAGCGCCTTTCCCATAGGTGATATATAGTTTGTCGCAAAACTCGGAGTAATGCTGCCGCTCGCAATGATCAGATTGCTGACATACGATGAATTGGGCATCACGCTGTTCTTGTCGTCAACATAGTAATCGTCTCCATTGTCAGCCTTGATGCGTATGACCGGCAACAGCTGCGTGATGGTGATGAACACCTGTCCGTCCTGAGTCTTGTAACATTCTGCCGTTTTCACAAACGGACTCATCTTCAGGCGATCCTCTATCTTACGGGCGTCAACATAGCGCAACGGCATGCCCTTAGGGTATATGCCACCGTCCACAAGACGCTTCTTGATTTCTGCCGCCGTGATAAATCCATTATTGCTCTCATCTGCTATCGAAATATTCACCTGGGTGCATTTGAGCTTTGTTTCATCCGGTTTATTGAACGCGGTGAAAGCAAGAACGAGGTAAATGCCCAGCACTACATCGAGCAAGATGATGAATGTTCTTTTCCAAACCCGTTTCACTTGGACTCAAGTATCTTTGTGATTTGTGGCACGTAATTATCCAGATCTCCTGCTCCGAGGACAATCAACACGTCGAAATCCCGGCTCTTGACAAGGTCGAGCACATCTTCCTTATGTATCATGCTCTTCTCTACACCCGGCTTAAGGTTGTCATAGATCAGCTTGCTTGTTACGCCGGGAATAGGCTGTTCGCGCGCCGGATATATGTCGCAGAGAATCACTTCGTCGAGTTGGCTCAACGCGTCGGCAAAATCTTTGTAGAAGTCGCGTGTGCGAGTGTAAAGATGCGGCTGGAATATTGCCGTTATCTTACGGTTGGCATAAAGCTGACGTATGCTGCGCGCACTCTGATAGATTTCCTTCGGATGGTGTGCGTAGTCGGAAAGGAAGACGAGCTTGTCGGTCTTTATCTTGAAATCGAAACGTCTTTCCACTCCACGATATGTCTTCAGACCGTATTTCAGTTCGTCGGCCGTACATCCGCACAACTGGGCCATTGCCATCGCTGCGACGCTGTTCTCAATGTTGATTGGTACAGGTTGTCCGAGCTCAACATTCTTCACGTTCTCTATCGGAGAAACGAAATCGAAGGTTATCTCTCCGTTATTGATTCTGACATTCTCGGCATGGAAATCGCCGGAATCGAGGCTGTACTCGTATGTTCTTACTCCTTCCTGAACATTGGGCTGCATCTCCAGATCCTTGTGTATGATCAATGCGCCGCCCGGCTGTATGAGCGTCGTATAATATCTGAAGCTCTCAAGATAGGCTTCCTTTGTGCCGTAGATGTCAAGATGGTCGGGATCGGTAGCGGTGATGACGCTTATCCACGGTCTCAACCAGTGGAAAGAACGGTCAAACTCATCGGCCTCTATAACGACATAATCGCTTTCTTTTGAAAGAATATAGTTGGTCCCGTAATTTTTCAGTATGCCGCCAAGGAACGCATTGCTGTCAATATGGCTCTGATGCATTATGTGTGCGCAGATGGCAGACGTTGTGGTCTTGCCATGGGTACCTGCCACACACAGGCCTTTATGGCTTCTGGTAAGCGCGCCGAGAACCTGCGCACGCTTCTCGATGTCGAATCCGTGTTCCTTGAAGAACAGCAGTTCTTTATGTGTTGAAGGTATAGCCGGAGTATAAACCACAAGACATGACGCCACATCACGGCATGCCTGAGGAATGCAGTCAACATTCTCTTCATAATGAATGAGCATGCCTTCCTTCTCAAGCTGTGAGGTAAGCGCGGACGGTGTCCTGTCATATCCGGCCACAACAACACCTCTATGCATGAAATAACGTGCCAGAGCGCTCATTCCTATGCCTCCGGCACCGATGAAATATACAGATTTTATATCCTTAAGTTCCATATCCTTTTACGTTAAAAACTGATTTCAGCCTTCTGCAAGCTTTATAACCTCATCGGCGATAACCTCAGCAGAATTTTCCTTTCCGAGCTTACGAATGTTCGCGCTCAGCTTTGCCAGATGGTCGGCATCCTTCACTGTATTGATTGCCAGAGCCAGCAAAGAATGAGGAGCGTCGGCATCCTTCACATAAAGAGCCGCGTCCTTATTCACGAGAGCCATGGCATTCTTGGTCTGATGATCCTCTGCCACGTTAGGCGAAGGCACAAGGATGACCGGTTTTCCTATAAGACAGAACTCACTGATAGAGCTTGCTCCGGCACGACTTATGACAAGGTCGGCAGCCTTATATGCCGCCCCCATGTCGCTGATGAAGTCCGTCACCTTGAGCATCGGCAGTTTCTTATAAGCATTCAGCTTCTCCATGATGGCGGCATTATAATATTTTCCGGTCTGCCAGATGAACTGTACTCCGCTGTTCTCCACCATATCGAGATGCTGCATTATACTTTCATTAATAGTACGTGCGCCCAAACTGCCACCTACGAGCAGTATTGTTTTCTTCTCAGGATCCAGTCCGAACGACTTTATCGCGTCCTCACGGCTTATGCTGTTCTCAATCAACGACTGTCTGACAGGATTTCCTGTAATCACAATCTTGTCTGCCGGGAAGAAGCGGTCCATTCCTTCGTATGCCACACAAATGCGCTTTGCCTTCTTTGCAAGGAGCTTGTTTGTCACTCCGGCATAAGAATTCTGTTCCTGTATGAGGCACGGTATGCCCATCGAGGCGCACTGATTGAGAGTCGGCCCACTGGCATATCCGCCCACTCCGACGGCAGCCATCGGCTTGAACTCCTTTATAATCTTACGTGCCATACGCTGACTCTTCCAAATACGATAGAGCACAATGACATTGCGCAGCATGTTCTTGCGGTCGAATCCGCATATCGGCAAGCCTTTTATCTCGTATCCGGCTGCCGGCACACGCTGCATTTCCATTCTACCCAAAGCACCGACGAACAGTATCTTCGCGTCAGGGCGCTTTGCCTTTATGGCGTTGGCTATCGATACAGCCGGGAATATGTGTCCGCCTGTTCCGCCACCGCTTATTATGACTCTGAGTTCTTTCTGCTCCTTATTCATATTCAACATCTTGTTTCAAATGACAAAATTAATCATTTTCTTACAATAATAAAATTCATCATGCGGTTTTTATTCTGCGCTGCATCACATCGTTCATCATCACCTGCGCAGTTTCAGGCTTCTGCTCTGACTGATCCCTGCGCTTGGCTGAACGACTGATGCTCAATATGGCTCCTATATATACACAATTTATAATCGTGGAAGTACCGCCCTTGCTTATAAGAGGAAGCGGCTGGCCGGTAACGGGAGCAAGTCCCACAGCCACACACATATTGAACAAAGCCTGCGTCACAAGCATCAATGCAAGCCCCATGGCAAGGAATGCCGGGAAGTTATTCTCACACCGGTTGGCTATCCGTCCGGTGCGGAACAGAAGTATTATATAAAGCATCGCCACAAACACCGCGCCGAAGATGCCGGTCTCCTCTATTATGATTGCATAAATGAAATCGGAGAAAGCCTGCGAAAGGAAATCGCACTCTTCCGAATTTCCCGGTCCCTTACCGGTGATGTTTGATGATGCTATCGCGATGTTTGCGTGCGCCCACTGTCCGTCTTTGTCCAGATCGACGTCCTCGGCTTTCAGCGGTTTGTTGTAGATGAAATCGTCGATACGCGCTTTCCATGTGTCAAAGCGGTGGAATACCTTCCCTACTATCGACTCATCCTTTTTTTTCTCAGCCACGGTCTGAGCCATGTCAACGTCTGAGACCGTTTTCTCCCGCTGCCTGTCCGTACCGAAAAGCATTACCATCGCGAATACACCCGACAGGATAAGAGCAGTAACTCCGAGCAGTTTTCCAAGCTGCCTTGCAGGCACGCGGCCTATCAGCATCATCATAAATACCACCAGACACAGGAGTGCCGCGGTGGAAAGGTTCTCGAGCATGATGAGCGGAATGAAGAACAGACACACCGTCAATATATATTTGAACGCCTGTTTGTCGGCACCCTTATCCGTCTGCATAGCACTCAGAATCTGTGCCACGGCCAATACTATTGTTCCTTTTGCAAGCTCCGACGGCTGAAACTGTATGCCCATGATCGGCACCCACCTGTGCGCTCCATTGGTCACTTGGCCAACTATGTACACACTTATGAGCGCCACGAACGATATGCCGAGCATTAGCGGCAAGGCTATTCTGAAATATTTGCACTTTATGTTAAGTGTCACCACCATGAAAAAGATCCCCACCACAAGGATGCTTATGTGCTTCAGAACAGGTGCGACATAGTTTCCTCCCTTGTAAGTCAGCTGCGACGAGGCCGAATAGACCTCAATGATGCTGATGATACACAGGAAGAAGAAAACCATCCATATCACCTTATCGCCTTTGAAAATATTTCCAAAAGTCTTGTTCATAGTTGTTGTTTTGTTGTTTTATTTCTTTTAACAGAAGAGCTAAAAAGCTCTAACGAGTGCCTTGAACTGCTCGCCACGGTCCTCCATATTCTTGAAAAGGTCGAAGCTTGCACAGCAAGGGCTCAGCAGTACGGTGTCGCCCGGTTGAGCGAGTTCATGACATGCTTTCACGCAATCAGCCATATTGTTCGTATCACGTACGGGAAGGCCGAGCTGATCGAAGAAATTGTGAAGCTTGGTATTGTCTGCTCCGAGGTAGACCAAGGCACGGCATTTCTTCAATACCATATCCTTTATCTCGTTGTAATCGTTACCTTTATCCTTTCCTCCCAATATAAGGACAGTTGGCGTAGTCATACTTTCGAGGGCATACCAGCAAGCGTCCACGTTAGTGGCCTTCGAATCGTTGATATACTGCACGCCGTCCACCACAGTCACTTTCTCCAATCTGTGCTCCACTCCGGGGAAATCGCCCAGACACTTACGCAATGTCGCGCTGTCTATTCCCGCAGCCACCGAGGCAATGCCTGCCGCAAGCGAGTTATACATATTGTGCTTTCCTCTGAGCGACAGTTCCTGCTGCGGCATCTCGAAATGCGCCGGACGTATTATCTCGTAGCGACCGTTGTCGAGATATGCGGCACATCCTTCGCTTTTTGTTTCGGAGAAAGCATACTTGGCAGCCTTGATGTCATACTTAGGCAATTCCTTTGTCACCACAGGATCGTCATTCCAATATATGAAGCAATCGTCTTCGGTCTGGTTCTGCAGTATTCGCATCTTCGCGTCTATATAGTTTTGCATGCAGTTGTCGTAACGGTCGAGATGGTCGGGAGTGATGTTCAATATAATGGCGATATTGGCACGGAAGTCGTACATGTCGTCAAGCTGGAACGAGCTGAGCTCTATCACGTAGCAGTCGTGCGGATCCTCAGCCACCTGAAGGGCGAGTGAACGTCCAATGTTTCCGGCCAGTCCTACATCCAGACCGGCAGTCTTGAAGATGTGATAAATAAGCGATGTGGTGGTTGTCTTGCCGTTGCTGCCAGTTATGCACACCATTTTCGACGATGTGTAACGGCCCGCGAACTCTATCTCGCTTATTATTCCTATGCCCTTCTCAACAGCTTTTCTGACCAAGGGAGCTTCCTTCGGTATGCCCGGACTCTTTATTATCTCGTCAGCATTCAGAATCTTATCCTCCGAATGATGTTTCTCCTCCCATTCAATGCCATGGTCGTCGAGCAGTTTCTTATACTTATCCTTTATGGCCGACATGTCGCTCACAAACACGTCGAAACCTTCCTTTTTCGCCAGTACGGCTGCGCCGGCTCCACTTTCTCCGGCTCCAAGAACTACAATTCTTTTCATATCATTATGGTTGATACGTCAACCGCGTTTTTATCTTATTTTCAGTGTTATTATGGTCATAGCCGCCAGAATTATCGTTATAATCCAGAAGCGTATTGTTATCTTAGACTCATGTATGGCACCTTTAGGTTTCTTCATGAGATATTTGCACTCCGGATCGAGCATATCCTGCTGCGTCCTGAAATTGTCATGGATAGGCGTGCGTTTGAATATGCGCTGTTTCACGCCGCGACGCTTTCCGAGCTTGTAGTAGTAAACCTGCAGAATGACGCTCAGACTCTCCACAAAGAATATGCCGCAAAGTATAGGCAGCATCAGCTCCTTATGTATTATTATGGCCGAAACGGCTATTATACCTCCGATGGTAAGCGATCCCGTATCGCCCATGAAAACCTGGGCTGGGTATGCGTTGTACCAAAGGAATCCGATGAGCGCGCCGACAAAGGCACACATAAATACCACAAGCTCCTGCGAATCAGGTATATACATTATGTTAAGATAGTTGGCAAACTCCATGTGACTGCTCACATAGGCGAGTATGCCTATCGTGACTCCTATGATGGCAGAGTTTCCCGCGCACATACCGTCCATGCCGTCGTTAAGGTTGGCACCGTTAGACACAGCCGTGACAACAAGTATTGTCATGACGACAAAGAGTATCCAGCCAGCCGCAGTTTTGTATTTTCCGCAGAAACCCATTATGTGTGAATAGTCAAGGTTATGGCCTTTGACAAACGGAATGGTGGTCTTGAGCGACTTGCGAGCTTCAGTGCGGTGCTTGACGACAATCTCCTCACCCTGCTGTTTTACGGCGAGGTTCTCGTTCATCTTAACGTCCGGCGACATCCACAGCACCAGCCCGACTATCAATCCGATACTCACCTGGCCCACAATCTTGTATCTTCCCTTCAGACCTTCCTTGTTGCGACGGAATATCTTGATGTAGTCGTCCAGACCTCCGAGCAGTCCCAGCCACACGGTTGTCACTATCATGAGTATGAGATAGATATTGCGCAGACGGCCGAGCAGCAACACCGGCACGAGAATTGCGACAATAATGATGACTCCTCCCATCGACGGCACACCTATCTTCTTCACTCCGAACGGGTCGATGTCTGCCGCACGCTGAGTCTCGGTAATCTGCTTCGAGCGCAGGAATTTTATGAACTTCTCACCAAACCATGCCGATATGATAAGCGAAAGCATCAGTGCCAGAAGCGACCTGAACGATATGTATCCCCAAAGATGTGATCCGGAAATGCCATACTCCTCCAGAAACCGGAACAAATAATATAACATTGGCTTTTCGTTTTAATGTTTTTACGCTATTACCTTGATTATCTCCGTATTGACGCCACAACCGCTCAGGCTTTCTGTTCAGTTGTGCCGAAGAACTCTCTCACCACCTCGTGGTCGTCGAAATGGTGCTTCACACCCTTTATCTCCTGATAGTCCTCATGTCCCTTACCGGCAATGAGCACCACGTCGCCCTTCTTTGCCATCATGCAGGCAGTGCGTATTGCCTCCCTACGATCGACAATGCTTATCACCTTCTTCATCTGCTGCGCGTTCAGTCCGGCAAGCATATCGTTGATGATGTCCTGCGGTTCCTCGAAGCGCGGGTTATCACTTGTTATTATGACCTTGTCGCTCTGTGCCACAGCTTCCTGTGCCATGAGCGGACGTTTGCCCTTGTCGCGGTTGCCGCCTGCGCCACACACTGTGATGACGCTGCCCCGTCCGTTGAGCACCTCATGTATTGCGCCAAGCACATTCTTCAATGCGTCAGGCGTATGGGCATAATCCACAATGGCCGTAAAGCCTTCCGGCGAGTGTATAGGCTCGAGCCGTCCGTTCACACTATGCAGTGTGCTGAGCACGACAAGGATGTCTTCCGGTTTCTGACCGAGCATAACAGCTGCGCCGTAAACGGCAAGCAGATTGCTGAGATTGAACTTTCCTATGAACTGAACACCTACTTCACGGCCGTCTATCTCAAGATACATGCCCTCGAAATGACACTCCAGCAGACGTCCTTTGAAGTCGGCCATTGTGCGTGTGGAATAGGTCTTCACCGTGGCTTTGGTATTCTGCACCATCACCATTCCGTTCTTGTCGTCGGCGTTGGTTATGGCGAAAGCCGACTTGGGCAGACCGTCGAAGAAAGCCTTCTTGGCGTCGCGGTAGTTCTCGAAAGTCTTATGATAATCGAGATGGTCGCGTGTAAGGTTTGTGAATATACCTCCGGTGAAATGCAGTCCGCCGATACGTTTCTGTGCTATGGCGTGCGAGCTGCACTCCATGAACGCATATTCACATCCGGCCTCAACCATGCGTGCCAGCAGAGCATTGAGCTCTATCGGGTCGGGCGTGGTATGGTCGGCAGGTATCTTCTCGTCTACGATATAGTTGCAGACAGTTGACAACAATCCGCACTTATGTCCCAGCTTTGTGAACATATTATATAATAAGGTGGCGATGGTAGTCTTTCCGTTGGTACCGGTAACGCCGACAAGTTTCAGCTTCTTTGACGGCTCGCCGTAGAACATTGTCGACACTTTGCCTACCACATCCTCTGTCGATTCCACCTGCACATAGGTGACGCCGTCCGCACATGTTTCCGGCATGGTCTCACACAGCACGGCAGCGGCTCCGGCCTCCAAAGCCTTTCCTATATATTTATGTCCGTCAACCTGAGTTCCCTTCATTGCCACGAAGAGATGTCCTTTACCTGTATGCCTGGAGTCAATGCTCACACCTGTAATATCAACTTCTTCATCGCCTACAATAGCGACGGGCTTTATGTCCTTCAGAATCTGTCTAAGTTCCATATATTATATATTTATTGTTTTCTACCTGTTAATTCATTATCTCAATACCAACTGACACGTCATACCCTTACGTGTGGCGCGTCCTGGCGGAATGCTTTGCTCCGCCACCTTACCGCAGCCTTTAAGTCTCACCCTCAGTCCGCGGCTTTCGAGAATATACACAGCGTCGCGCGCACCCATACCGGTCACGTCAGGCATGTCGGGCTGATTGCCCACTTTCTCACGCATCAGCGTTATGCTGTTTCCCGTCTTCTCGGCCTTACCCCAGATAGGATTGCCGTCGGCGTAAGAGCCGCTCCAGTCGGCACGCGGTCTGAATCCGAGATACTTGAGCACATAATCGGCGGCAAGTATGTTGCCACTCTTAACGTCGGGCAGAAGCACTGAGGTAGAGTCGCGGGCGTCGCGGACATCGAGTTTTATGTTCTGTGCCATAATGCCTTCGGCTATGTTGTGGAACACCAGACCACTCATACCGCCGCCCGATGCCGGCAGTCCCGACTTCTGTATGCAGACAATGCAGCTGTAGCGCGGATTGTCGGCGGGGAAATATCCGGCAAAGCTGAGCAGATAGTTTACCATGCCGCTCTTATATCCTGCCGCACCCTGTGATATCTGTGCCGTTCCCGTCTTGCCGGCAACCTTGAATGCCTTCGAACCGGCCTTCTTTCCAAGGCCCTCGCTCACCACCTTTTCCAATATTGTCTGTATCTTTCCAAGCGTACTCGGCTTGCATATGCTCTCCCTCATCACCTCAGGCGGATACTCGGCTATTATCTTTCCGTCCTTCGACACTGCCTTGACAAAGCGTGGCCTCATCATCTTTCCGCCGTTGGCTATGGCGTTATAGAATGTCAGAGTAGATATAGGTGGTATCTGTGTCTCGTAGCCTATGCTCATCCACGGCAGCGACGTCTTGCTCCAGTTCACATACTGTCGGCCTTCCTTCTTAGGCATTCTTATGCGTGCCGACGATGATCCGGCAAAAGGCAGGCGCAAATCGTCGGCAAGTCCGAGGCGGTAGATGCCTTCGACGAATTTCTCCGGATGATTCTTATAGTGGTCGTCTATTATACGGCTCACTCCCACATTCGAGCTCACCATGAGCGTCTGCGGCAATGTGAGCATGCCGTATCCGCCACGTCGCCAGTTGTGGTCGCGCATCTCACGGCCATACATCGGCCATACGCCTCCGCCCGTTTCCACGCGTTCAGTGGTATCCACCACGCCGTCGTCGAGCGCAACCATTATCGAAGCAGTCTTGAATACCGAGCCCGGTTCGAGCAAGTCGCTCACAGCATGGTTCTTTCTTTCGCGGTATTCGCCGTCGCCACACTTCTCCATATTCACGATGGCCTTCACGTCGCCCGTGGCAACTTCCATGACGATAGCCACACCCACGTTACCGTTTATCTTCTTCAGCTCGTCTATCACCGACCGCTCTGCCAGATCCTGCATCGTAACGTCTATTGTCGTGACGATGTCGGCACCGTCAACAGGCTGTGTGTCCGGTATCGGAAGGAAACGATTGAGCACCTTACGTTTATGCACCAGACCGGTCTCGCCACGCAACACCGAGTCGTATGCCAACTCCAATCCGTAGCGTGCCGAGTCTTTAGCTCCATACAATTCACCGAGCGTACGGCTCGCAAGTGAGCCGTAAACATGATTGCGGGCATTGAACTCATTGGCATAAAATCCGCTTACATATTTAGACTTGATGTTGAAGACCGGCAGAGATTTCACCTCCATATAAGTATTATAACTTACACGATCAGGCCAGACAGGCCAGCAACGGCTCTTTAACTCACGTCCTTTTTCAAGATATTCCTTAAAATAAGCTGCCGACTTCTGCGGGAATATTGCGCTAAGGCCTTCTGTTATGGAGTCTATTTTAGCCTGCCATAACGAATCAGTGCCCGAGTTGTGCATGGTTTCAAAATCCACCAACAATTTATATTCAGGCAGCGACGAAACCATCAGCAGGCCGTCAGAGCTCAGTATGTTGCCGCGGACAGGATTCACCGGCACGCTGTCGGCCTTCACTCTGTCGGCCACATCGAGCCAGAAGTCGCGGCGGGCAGTCATGATATACATGGCTCTCGCCACCACCGACACGGCCACGAACATCAGCACGATGGCAATGAAACTATAGCGGGGTGTTATTTTCTTTGAATCGAACTTACTCATTTTGCGGAACGTTTATTATATATGGAGGTTGTTTTGATATGTGCAGCGTACTGTCCTTGCTCAGTCTGAGCTGTTCCAGCACACGGCTCTCGCGGCTCATCTCCGTGAGCGCGCTTGTGCTCGAGAGGGCTTTGTATTTGGCGTCCTTCAGCTCTTTGTTCAGATTGTCTATCTGTATGAGATACTGTTGGCAGCTATATCTGTTTGATATGTATATCACAAGGAAAAGCGTAATGAGCAGGAACACCCATATCTGCCGCCTTATAGGCTCTGCGTTGAGGATGTCACCGCCGAGTATCTTTCCTAAAGTGAAATTGCGCGACAGCGGTTCCTCGCCTTCGTTGGCATGCTCCCTTATGACGTCGGCAAACGACTCCGGTTTAGCCTCATCCTCCGAAGCGGCTTCCTTCTCGGGCTTCTTCTCCCGCGACTCAGCCTTGCGGTCCTTCAGATTGGTTATCACCTCTATGGGGTCTATGTCTTTTTTCTTATCGTCTTCGCTCATATTTTCTCTGCTATTCTAAGTTTTGCACTGCGGCTGCGCGGATTGGCAGCCTGTTCCTCTGCCGACGGCACAATCAGACGGCCATCTACCGGACGGAACGGAGTAAGCCTGCGGCCGAAGAAGTCCTGTTCGATGCGGCCCTCGGCATTGCCCGATTTTATCATGTTCTTCACGATGCGGTCTTCTATCGAATGATAGGTTATCACCGACAGACGTCCACCCGTACACAGCAG
>ULOJ01012880.1_pt1 | contig 12749 bp, 7 predicted proteins | sample 1952461 | NCBI WGS metagenome assembly ULOJ01 (sample SAMEA4835600, study PRJEB28245) | human gut metagenome | biome: gut microbiome; material: fecal sample | place: Denmark | collected 2008
TAATAAGCCCCTATTATGATGAAACCATTAACCGAGGAACAGGTGTTCTTCAAGCTCTCGGCGCTGTGCGCATCGGCAGAACATTGCACGTACGAGATGACCGAAAAGATGCGCAGATGGCAGGTTCCGGCAGATGTTCAGGAGCGTGTCATCGAACGGCTCGTCAAGAACAGGTATGTCGACGACGAGCGTTATTGCCGCGCTTTCGTGCGGGATAAAATCAAATACAACAAGTGGGGACGGCGCAAAGTGGAACAGGCGCTATACATGAAGCGCATTCCTGAAAGCATTATCGACGCCGTTCTCGAAGAGGTTGACCCCGAAACATATCTCGAAATACTGCGCCCGCTCATCGAGAACAAGCGCAAATCCATCAAGGCCGACAGCAAATACGAGCTTAACATGAAACTTATGAAGTTCGCAGTAGGCAGGGGATTCACCGTGGAAGAGGTGAAGAAGAGTTTATAGTAGTTAAAGGAGTTAAAGTAGTTAGCGCTCACTTCGTTCGCTAAGGAGTTAAAGTCAAATGCTTTGTTGATTCATTTTGGCAAGGCTAATGTCTTTAACTACTTAGCGAACGAAGTGAGCGCTAACTACTTTAACTCCTTTAACTACTATAAAAACTACGCATACGAATGCATACCTCCCAAGAAATAATTTACTCCGAAGTAAGTCATGACAAGGGTGAGGAAAGCAAGTGTCATGAATATATGGTAGCCCATCGAGCGGCGGAGGAAAGGAACGGAGGCGGCATGGGCGGCCACGGCGTAGACCATGAGCGTTATCAGGCCCCACACTTCCTTTGCATCCCAGCTCCAATAAGCGCCCCACGACACGTTGGCCCATATCGCGCCGACGAATATCCCGACACCGAGCAGCGTAAGGGCGGGGTACAACAGCAGACGCGAAAGCAGCGCGAGAGAGTCTAACTGGCCGTCAAGTTCTACGGCATTACGCCCTCGGACTAGGCGCAGTATGATGGCTGTCAGCCCGCAGATGAATGTCAATGAAAGCAGGGCGAACGACATCATGATGACCGACACATGGACACTGAGCAGCGGTGACGACAGCACAGGCATGATATGCGTTATCTGCGGGTCCATCTGGTTGATGTGCGACACAAGGAGGAAGAAGCCCGACATGAGGAAACCGAACGGCAAGGCTATACGGAAACGGCGCGCGGCGACGAGGGCAAGCACCATGACAAACCACGCCATAAGCAGCATTGTCTCGTATCCGTTGGCCATAGGAACACGCCCGCCGACTATCCATCGCAAGGCTATACACGCCGTAAGGGCGAGTAACGAGAGGCCGAGCAGCGCGCCTCCGACAACCGGCACAGCCCTAAGTAGCGCCTTATCAGGCCTATCGGGCTCATCAGTCTTAACAGGCCTAATGAGCCTGACAAGCCCAATAATAAGCAAAACCACGCCCAGCGTGAGGTTAACCATAAAGAGGATTGTGGCGAACGGTATGGCGTTATATATCCTTTCGGCCTTCACCTGCGCGGCGGAAGGCAGCGAAGAGCCGCCGTTTAACTGCTGGTATTTCAGCATTTTATCAAGTATTTTGTCCACATTGCCGTAGCTGCCGGCCAGCACTTCCCCGTAAATCAGCGAAAAAACGTTTTGCATGTACTTGCGGTGAGCCCCGTCGACGAGCGTGTCGGTGATGTTCTCGGTCGGCGAATACCACGTAGTCTTGCCGCCTGAAGTAAACGGAAAGACGCGCAGGAGCGTGCCGCGCCGCAGCTCCATGACCATCATCAGACGGTCGTCGATGTCGGCAACCTGCTTGTGGAACTTGTCGTTATGCCCGTGGTAATACTCGTTAAGGTATGGACCGAGGATATAGCCGCCCATCACCTGATTGAAGAACGTATTGACAGAGCACCGCCCCGGCAGCTGAAGCGCGTCGCGCAGGGGGCCATTCTTGACGCGGATTATCGGCTCGGCGCTCCACTCGTCGCCGTAAAAGATAAAGCCGGCGAGCACCTGCTCGGGCGTATAGTCCCCGTAACGGGCACTGCCGCAGAGCTTCTTGGTGAAGTCGACGGCGAACGTCTGCAGCGGGCACACACGGTCATTGTACAGAATATTGAGCCGTCCGAGACGGTCGGCAGTCTCGCGCGGCAGGGTATTGGCCGCCCCCGCGGCTTGCGACATGGCGCATACCGCCATGACGGAGAGCACCCCGCGCCTCATCATGTCGCTCTTGAAAAGACGGCGGAAGGCCCCTTTCGGGTCAACAAGCAGCCACACGAGCGAGAGGAACAGCAGCGCGTAGCCGGCGTAAGTGACGGGAATGCCCCACGGGTCGGAGTTCAACGCGAGTATGCTGCCACGCATGTCGGGGTCGTAGGATGACTGGTAGAAGCGCACGGAGCGGTACTTCCACACGTTGTTCATCGACACTTCGGCGCGTTGAGTGGCGCCTCCGTCGGTGATTGTAAACCGTGAAACGTAATCGGCCTCGGCACGTGTGCCGTCGTGATATTTCACGTCGAACGACTCAAGACGCAGCTCGAACGGCAGCTTACGCTCAACGACGTCACCCTCGGACACGTTCTCGTAATACGTCGACACCGTTTCGCCCACGCGCAGGCGGACAGCCCCCTGCCACGAAGTGACGTGGGTAAGCAGCGCGCCTATCAGTATGACGGCAAACGAGAGGTGCAGCAACACGACCGACGCACGGCGCACACGGCGGCCAACGAAATACGCAACGGCAAGCAGGGCAAGCACGGCCCACAGGCCGACGAACCACCACGAGCCGTAGACCGACGCATGGACAAACTCTGTGCCGCGGAATTTCTCGACGAATGTCGCCGCCGCCATTACCACAATGACGAGTATGTATAGCGCAAAAAGTATTTTCTTCAACATCTTGTCCACTTTGTTATAAACATCAGCGCATGACCGCCAGCAAGACTACATTTCGTCGGCGGTTTCGCGAAAGGTGGCCTTTCACGTATCAAAAGGCCACCTTTTACCGCCCGAAAGGCCGTCTTTTAGAGGCTAAAAGACGACCTTTTGCAAGGCAGATTGTAATTAATTGATTATCAAGGAGATAGGAATAATAAGCCAGAAAAGCCTGATGAGCCTAATAAGCAAGGGCTGACTGACAGGTCTCGCATTAGCCACATTCGGCTCATCCGTCCCATTAGGCCCATCATTCCCCCACCCTTAAATAGACTGCAGGAACTTAACCACTGCGTCGCGGTCGGCCTTCGACAGGTTGTAGAACTTCTCCGCCGAGGAGTACGCATGGCTCTTCTTGCTGTACGCATGCCACATTATGGCCTCTACCTCGTTGCGTGCGCGACAGTCGTGCAGGCGGTCTTCAGCTCCGGTGTTGACCCTCGACAGCCCGCGTCCCCACAAAGGAGTGGTACGGCACCATGACCCGTGTATGTCGTTCTTCATGTACAGCTTGTGCTGCATCATGTCGCTGTACGGCCAGATAGTCTGGTTCTGGTATCTCGGCAGCGGTTTGTCAGCGATACACTCGGGCGTCCAGTAGTTGTCGTCGCCGGTCTTCCACGACGGGCGGTGGCAGCTTGCGCAACCCATCTCCATGAACAGCTCCTTGCCACGCTGCACGTCAGGGTCGTTAAGGTTGCGCGCACGCGGTATCGACAGTCCCCTGTGCCACACCATGAGGGCATAGAACTGGTCGGTAGTCATGTCCGGCTCGAAGTTATACCACTGGTTGTCAAACTGGTTGGTGTTAGGACTCAGCAGGTTAAGCACGGCCTCGGCTATCCCTGCATCAGTGCCGTCGGCATAGTAAGGCGATGTAGGGTCGGCCTTGATGGCGCTGATTACGTCGCTGTTCTCCGACATAGCCTTGGCCCATGCGTCGGTAGTGTACAGCTTAGGACGGTCGGGACGGCTGACGTTGGTGATGTTCCACACGGCGTTAGCTCCAGGTCCGTCCTGCAGAGTGGCACGTGTCAGCGCGTAAGTAAAACGCTTGACCATCCTCGACGGGGCCGCGCTGCCGTCAGCCAGCTGTCCGGCGCTGCCGAAAGTAGTGTACCACGCGCCCGACGCGAAGTCGTTTGCGGCGGCATCCCAGAAGTTCGGGTTGACATATTCAGACACGTCAAGCCCCTGTTCCCTGTAATACTCGGCCGTACTTGCGTACTGCTGCCTTATATCATCCTCCTCAATGGCGTCGAGCAAACCCGTACCTATGATACCGATGGTCGACTCAAGACGTATTTCTATGTCCTCGGGCTTCGGGTTAGTGTTGAAAGCCGACTGCGGAATGCTCAGCTCAGGATATATCAGCTCATACTTCTCGCCGTCAGGAAACTGCAACGGCAGACCGCTCTCCATGGCTGTAACCTTGTTCCACGACATCTGTATCTGGCTCTCGTCGATAGGCGGCAGGAAGGGCGACGTAGCCTGCGTCTGCGGCATGGCCGTCACTTCGCTTATGTAAGGGCCGTCGTTTGAGCCTGGAGCATTGGGGTGATAGATTACGAGCAGGTAGCCATTGCCGTTGCCGTAGGCAGTAGTGTAGGTGTCAAAGCGCTTTCCGTGGCCGTAGCTCGGATGGCAGTCAAGACACGAACGGCGGGTGCTGGCCGGGCCGAGACCCTTGAACGGCGGCGTACTGATAGTGACACTGCGCTCGAAAATCTGCTCGCCCTCGTTGAAGGCGTCCATCAGTCCCATCTGTTCCGTTGCCGGGGTCTCGTCCTCATAACATCCGGCATAGACGTTGTCGGTAGTTCCAAGCGTTCCGCCGGGATACCACTCCTCGGCAGTAAAGTTGCCCTGCGCCGTACCGACGTATTTCGCATCTGTCTCCACATTAAGCGTCTCTACCTCTTCGTCGGTACAAGCCGACAGCGCGAATACGGCAGAGGCAAGAATAAAAGGATAAAAAATGTTCTTCATATTACAATTTTTTTATAAATGTTTTTGTACTATATCGTCTGCTTTAAAGTAAAAGCAGCGCAGCCATGCGCCTGCATGCGCGGCATGTACACGCGCCACAGTCAGCACAGCTGCAAAGCCAAGCCCTATCGACAGGCTCATGTCCGATTACAATCCCTCAATCCACTGGGCCGCGTTCTGCAGCTCGTCGTTAAGCAAGTCTACGGCCTCCATTGCGTCGCCTGCCTGTTGTGCCCCTGGATCATCAACGAAGGCAATGCCGCTGTTGACACAAGTCGTCAGCTTGGCAATTGCATCGTCAAGCGCGGACTGCAAGGCGTTCAATCCGCTGTAATTGTTGTTCTCAAGGAAAGTCATGACTGAATTTGCATCGGGAGTAGTCTGGTCGATGTTGCCGTAAAGACTGTTCTTTATGCTGTAAATGTTGTCGCGGTAGTCTATGTACGACCTCTTGCTGTACGGCGACTCGATGTAGTCGATGGCGTCAGGCTCTTCCGGGTCGAGCGAAGGCTGCCCCGTGGCTACGCGGTAAGCCTGTCCGATTTTCTGGCTTGCCACCTCATTGGCGATGTTTCCGCAGCCCGAAGCGCCCACAAGGGTAACCAGCGTGGCCGTAATTGAGGCGTAAGTGCTGCCGTCAGTTCCGGCAAGCAGCATGTCGGCACCGTAGTAATAGCCGTTGTTGTCAAGCGCGTGAGTCCATACGCCGAGCTCTGCGACGCGCTCCTTGTGGGCGGTTGCTGCCTGTTGACCGAGCCAGGAGACTTCAAGGCGGTAGCAGTTGTCGCGCACATCGCCAGCTACGGCTACGAGGAATGCCAGCTCGTCCTTGCATTGTACAGTCACTTTGCTAAAACTTGAATGGTCTTCAATGCCGTCGAAGACAGCCGCCTTGCGCGGAGCGCCGTCGCGGAAGAGCACGAACTCTATGCCGTGGAAGCCGAGGGCAGTGTCAAACTCACTGTTATGCTGATTGACGAAGGCTATCGGGTCGTCGCTGTAAAGCCCCGCCACCATCGTGGAATTTGACAGGAAGTTGGCCATCTGGCCCTGGTTGAGAGGCCAGGAGTCCATGTGCGGGTCGATATTGAAGTCGGTAGCGGCGCCGAAAAGGAACGCCTCGCTCTTCTCCCAATACTCGCGCGCCGTCTTGAAAGCTTCGCATGCGGCCTCAACGTCGGCGTCGGTCAGTGTGCCGGCGGTATGCTTAGACTGCACGTTGACAGCCTCGTTGTAAAGGTCGTCGGCACTTGCGGCAAGGTTTCTGTACGTAGGATACACCACGCCATTGATGTACTGTTCGGCCACGTCCCACATTTCGGCCTGCACGCCGGTCCAGCGGTTGTCGATTACTGGGTTCTCACGGTCACCCCCGAGACCGGGAGTGTCATCGTCACTGCACGATGTCAAGGCAAACGCTCCTATGCAGAACATTGCCAGAAGATTGGTTTTCATTTTCATATTGCTGTTTGTTTATGGTTTAAATACTTGTCAATCAGAGGAAGAATCCCTCGTAAGCCACGCCTATATTCAGTGCCGGTTCGTCGTTATACTGGCTCTTGAAGAAGCGATGGTTGTACTCGGCCTTGACTACTATTTGCGGAACGGGATAATAGTTGACGCCCGCCGCCACGATGTTCTTCTTCGTATATTGGTTGGCCATGCTGTTAATGTAAGAGTCATAGTACTCGTAATGGCCGAAGACATACAGCTTCTGGCCGCTGCGACGCAGCTTGTTGAACTGCGAGAACACGTCGTATCCCGCCTCGATGCTTACCGCCACGGCATGCGAACCGAAGGCTGTCTTGCGGTATGGCGACGTGCCCGACGACTGGTTTGCCTTGATGGCGCTGATTGCCTGGGCGTCGCTTATGTAGCCGTAGTCGGCATATCCGCGCGCAATCCAGTTGTGGTCATTGTACGTGAAGTCGAACGAGCCGAGGTAAATGTTGCCCTCTATGTCCTTATAGCGGTTGCCGTCGGTCTCGAGGTCATGGGGAAACGTGTTGTGCATTGTCTTGCCGTAGTATCCGCTAAGGCCCAGGCGCAGGCCCGGAATGGTGTAGTTGTCGATACGTGCAAGCAGTCCGAACTTGTTGGCAACCTCAAACTCCCATGGGCTCTGGGCTCCCTTGCCTATCCAATACGTGCGGTCGAACATCATGGCGTCAAGCCCTCCGGTGAACTGAACCTCATAACGGAAGTCGCCCGAGCGTCCCCAGAACGACAGTCCCGTCTGATGCCACGTGCTTGGAATTATGGTACGCTCGCCTTCGGGACGGTAAACGGTGAAGAAGTTGAGCGGCTCGTGGTGGGCGTTGGTCAGTCCGAAGGGCAGCACTATATGCCCGAAGCGGATGTTGGCCCATGGCGCAAACGACTTCTGCACCCAGAACTGTTCAAGCTCTACCTCGCCGCCCTTCTCGGTCTCGGCCTCCCATTCGCCGCCTTCCTCGGCCTCCTTCTCTATCGCGCCACCACTGCCGCCGTGCTCAAACTCTATTTCCATACCCATCGACCAGCCCTTGCCGAAGTCATATCCTACGTAAAGCACGGCGTGGGGTATGTCGAAACGGCCGTGAGAAGGGTCGTTCTTATAATAAGAAGGGTTGGAATAGCGGAACGGGTTGTCGCTGTAGAAGTTGCGTGAATAGGCTATTTCGCCGTATCCGCCTATGCTCAGGCGGTTGCCCTTGGCGTGCTGGTAAACGCTGTCGGAAGCCGACACTTGCGCCACGGCGGTGCATGGCGCAAGACAGCATGCCGCAACGGCAAAGGCAGATAAAATTGTCTTGATTGTTCTCATTTTGCAAATTTTGATGTTTATTGTTACTTTTTCCGTTGCAAAAGTACAACAACGGCAAAATGTTAGCAATACTTAAAAATCGGTAAAAATTATCCATCTCCATCACACCGGCCGATAACCAGTTATGGGGATACGCCACACACTGAAAAAAGAACGACTTGTCCCGACAACGAAACAGGTTGGCCTGTTTTTCTGTTTGCGGCCGTCAAAAGGCTTTTAGGCCACCGGAAGATACCGAGAAATGGGTATCCTGCTGACATACCTAAATGTCGGTATAAGGCGGCATGGCCGAGGCCACGGGAGAGGTAATGTAAGATTATCGGAAATGACACCAGCCGACTAACAACAAGAGACGGCCTTTCGCGATGTAAAAGGCCACCTCTTGGCATATAAAAGGCCGTCTTTTAGCGGCTAAAAGGCGGCCTTTTGGAAAAGCATTGAGTATCAACGAGTTATGAATATGCCACGTCAGGTGTTGCCTGATGGCTTCCTACGGTTGCCGTGCGACAGCCTTCTTATCCACAGATAGTAGCCGGTAAGCGGCAACATCGCGCCCAGCAAAGCGGCGAGAAACCACAGTACACGCGTGAAAATCCCGCCGAACGTGCCCGCATGAACGGAGTAAATCCATCCGCGGAGCTTGCCCGAGGGCGCGGCGTCGGCATATTTTACCGCCGAGGTAATGCGCCCCGTATGCCTGTCGAACGTGTATCGGTCGGCCGCGCGGCTGTTACCAAACTTCGAGAACGCCACCGAGGCCGTACCGTCTCCAACGGTTATCGATGCCGAATGGGGGTTGTCCGCACGCAGCCTGTCATACACCTGCTGCCATACAGCAGGCATTGCTATTGCCACGCGGCGCCCGCCGGCCTTGCCCTTACGGTCCTTGCCGCCGCCGTTACTGCCGTCATTGCCCCCATGGGCGCCGCCCTTGGCTGTCGTCTCGACACCAAACACGGAGTAAAATGCCGAGCGGTACCACGAGAACGACCACGTAAGGCCGGTCAACGCCATGGCCAGCAACAACAGCAAGGCATACATGCCACCCACTACGTGAAGGCTGTGCCACAGGCGGAAACGCCCCTTGCGCACGCTGACTTTCAGGCTATTACGCAACGCGCGGCGCGTCTTTGGCCACCATACGGCCACACCCGACACCAGCGCTACTACAAACATGATGGTCGATACGCCCACGATTATCTTGCCCCATGCCGGCCTGCCCTCGGGCCGCCCGTCGTCGAGCAGCCAGCGGTGGAGCCTGAACATGGTGGCGAAAAACGCCGGACGCTCCTGCCGCCCCTTCACTTCGCCGGTGTACTGGTCGACATAAACGGCGGCACGCTTGGGCTTTGAGAGGTTAACTTTATAAGCTTCCGTAGGGTCGCTGCCGACAGTAACTCCCGTGACGCGCACCCCCTCGGGCTGCATTCGCGCAACTTTCGCCGCAACGACGTCAACGGGCAGAGGGTCGCCAGAGTCCTTTTCTACCTTATATATATCCTCGCCGAACAACCGTGTCAGTTCCTTCTCGAACACAAGCATGGCGCCCGAGAAGCATATAAGGGTAATGACTATGCCGAACGGAACCGACAACCACAAGTGAATTTTCCTGAAAAAACGTTTCATCTTTTATTCAGTCGACAAGTAAACGAGTGACAAGCAGACAAGGATATTTGTTCAGTTGACAAGTTGAGTATTCTTGTCAACTCATCTGTTTGTCACTCTTTCACTAAACAAATCTCCTTGTCTGCTTGTCACTCGTCTGCTTGTTTGCTTAATTAATCAATCCTTCCTATACCCGTCAGGGTGGTGGCGCCGCTGACGGTGAGGGTCTTCATTGCCACGCCCGACTGCGGGTTAATCTGCCATACGGCGGGATAGCCGCTCTCGGTGTTCACCGACACGTAGGCGTAACCGTTCTCGAAGTATGGAGCCTTGCCGAAGCCCGACACGTCTGAAGGCAGACCGGAAACCTCTGTCAGCATCTTGGTCGATGCGTTGAATATTGCAAGGCGGTTGGCAGTCTTCGTAGACGACGTGATGGGAGCGTCGTACATAAGGAACAGGAAGTTGTCGTCACCGATGTACCAGCTGCGCTGCAGGCCGTTCTGCGACAGCTGCTCAAGGTTGCAGTAGTAGTCGTCAAACTCCTCGGTCTGCGTGTCTATGCGCACAACGCCGGCCGGCAGCGTGGTCTGCTGGCGCGAGTCAGCCATCGTCTTGGCGTAACTGGGCGAGATAACGTACACGTAGCGGCCGTCGTCGGTGGCCCATACCATCTGGTAATACTGCGACTTCATGCGCCCGCAGGCATAACTTATCTTGTCAGTCTTGAGGAGTTTCTTCTCCGTCAGCGTGTTGTCGGTGAATATCGCCACCCAACACTCGTCGGGATATTGCGTCCACTGCAGCTCGCCTTTCTTGTATGCGCTGCTGTTCGAACCGCCATCCTCAGTCTTAATGAGGTCCTCATACCCCTCGCGCACATACTTATACTTGGTGCGTTCGGCGTCGGTAAACTGCTGGCAGCCGTACTGCGTCAGTCCCATAGGCACGGCGGCAGAGTAAATCTTGCTGCCGACCTGCTCTATTCCGGACAGCGTAACGTACTCACCGTTGCCCAAGAAGTTCTCGCAAATGTAATCTTCGTCGCTCACAACGCCCTCGCTTCCGCCGTCAGTCGTAGTGTTAGAATAGAACGTTTCGTTCACGACGTCAAGGTGTGACACCTTGAACACATACGGTATATAGCTGGTCACGGGGTCAGCCCAGTCAGGATTACCCTCTCCGCTCGACGTCGTTATAATCTCGTTGTCATACGTTCCGTAGCTCGTGAAGCGCGTAACGAAGTACTCCATCGGCCTCTGCTCGATCTCTCCCGTCGACGCGTTGCGCACGTAAGAGTAAGTAGTGCCGTCCTCGCCGTCCTGGTAGTTAAGGGCGTAAAGATACTTGTTGGAGTGGAACACCCAGTAAGTGGCGCCGTCGTTGGCCAGTCCGCTGAGCGTGATTTCGCCCTCAAGACTCTCCGCAGTGGTAAGAATGTTGGCAGAAGTGCCCGACCCCGAGGTCGTACCGGTTATCACGTAAGGCTTCACGGTGTCGCCGCTTCCGCCGCCACCGCCGCCGTTATCGTCGTCGGAACAGGATGTAAAGAACACGCCGGAAGCCGCAACGGCGAACAGTCCGGTCAAAAGATAAGATTTCTTCATTGCTTTATTGATTGATGATTTATATTATAATAATAGGACAAATAAACCTGGTTGGCCCGATATAAATAAGGTATTTAATTCTTGACTCTTAATTATTCACTCTTCACTTACCAAGGTTTACCCTCACTTTAGCGTAGAACGCGCGCCCGGCTTTCTGCAGGCTGAAGTTGTCATAGAGGTTTTCGTCAGTGAAGTTGCGGCACTCTACCGAGAAGTTATACCGCCCGTTGTCGAGGCTGTAGGTTAGAGTCAGGTTGTGTGAGAACTGCGTAGGCACCATATAGTCCGACAAGTTGGAGGCCTGCACGCCCTCCGAGTAATAGCAGAAGCTGTGCAGATACTGGTTGTCGTACGTCAACGTAAGCATGTTGTCGTCCCCTCCGAGGCCGTGCCAGTAGAAGTTTACGTCGCTGTCGGCAAACTGGTAAGGCACGTTGGGCATGCGCGAACCGTACACGGGGTTCTCAACCGACGTGCTACCGACCATGATACGCTCGTTGTCCTTTACGTCCATCTGCGTGAAGTTGCCGCCTATGCTGAGCCAACGGCCGAAGTTATAGCGCAAGGAAAAGTTGTATCCGGTGGTCTTCACCTTGCCGTAATTCTCGTAGAAGGCGCCCTCACGGTTGCCGCTTAGCTCTCCGATGGAGCGCTGGATGTAGTCCTTCGTGTCGCGGTAGATGAAACCGGCCTCGGCGTAAAACGAATGGCGGCCGAGCGTCTTCTGGTAACTCAGGTTGACATTGACGTTATGGCTCTGCTCCGGACGCAGCATTACGCTGCCCGACTCGAGGTCTTCGTCGCCGAACATTTCCTCTATCGTGGGCAGGCGGAACGCCTTCTCGTAAGACAGCTTGGCCTGCAGACTGGGCAGGATGAAGTACGTTCCGGCGGCGCCGAAGCCCCATGAGTCGAGCGAACGTGAGCGGCGCACGAAGTCGGACGAGTTCTCGTCCGTGGCGACAGGGCCGGCAACGTACAGGCTGTAGTACTTTCCGAATACTGAAACGTTCCACTTTTCCGACGGCATCAGGCGGTAAGAAAGGCCTGCTATGTTCTTGCGGGTCTCCTTGCCGATAGGTTCCGTGGTCTCGGTATCATATAATAAAGAGGTGTTCTCACGGCTGAAAGCGTTGAAAACATTATTGAACGTCAGCGTATGTCCGTGCGCTATGCGGTAGTTAAGGGTAACGGTGGCGTTCCAGTTGTCGTTGTCCGAGCGCATGAACTGGTACGACTGCTCTCCCGGGTCGCTCTTCTTCTGGCGCTCGCCACGCCAGTTATAGCGGTAGGTGGCGGTGTCGACGTTGGTCGTAGAGTTGCGGTTGTAGTTGGCGGTGGCGACAACACTCAGGCCCTTGATGAAAAGATTGCGCTTTGAATATTCAAGAGACGGCATGAGCGAGTGGCCGTAACGGTGCTTCTGACCGAACACAGTCTTCTGCCTTACGCCGGTCTGTATGTCCTTATACATGTGCGACCAGGTGAATCCGAGCAACAGGCGGTCGGCCCATGGCTTGTCCACGAAGCCCACCTTGGCCACGACAGCCTCGTTATGGTAGGTGTCGTTAAAGCGTTTTACGCGGTGAAGCTCCTTGGTATTAAGGCTGTTCGTGGCGAAGTCGAACACCGGGGCGTCAACGTAGTAATCGTTGTCGGAGTAATTCTGGAAGGCGTTTATCTCGTAGGTAAAGCCGCTACTGAAGGTCTGACCGAAGTTGACGTGCGACTTGTGCGTATTGAACGAGCCGTAGGAATACGCCGCATCGACGAACCACCGGCGGCGTTTCTTGTTAGTGACAATGTTGATTACGCCGCCGA